>Ga0105050_10001521_pt1 | contig 34835 bp, 37 predicted proteins | sample FRY01_FD_78088 | JGI IMG/M metagenome (GOLD analysis project Ga0105050, IMG submission 78088) | Freshwater microbial communities from Lake Fryxell liftoff mats and glacier meltwater in Antarctica - FRY-01 | ecosystem: Environmental > Aquatic > Freshwater > Ice > Glacier meltwater ...
CCTCAAGCTCGAGGCGCTCTGCTGAGGAAAGAAAGCCGGGACGGATCATAGGCTTAACTGAATCGTTCCAAACCCAACCGTCAAGACGTCAAATTCGGCTTCCGTAGGACTCTGGGTATATTGATCATATTTTCGTTCATCCTTTCAGGTCCGTTGCGGGCGCAGGACGCCGCCCCACCGCTTTATCTGCTCGATTTCGTATTCCTGAACGATGGCATGACGATTGATGATCACTCTGCCTATAACGCGCAGGCCGCACCGATTGCCGCACGCTATGGGATCAATCTGATTGCGACACTGGACCCGCTCAACATCACCGATGGGCCGGATAGTCTGGCGCGGGTCGATATCTGGACCCTGCCCTCGCAGCAGGCATTGGTGCAATGGGGCGCCGATCCAGAATTCATCGCGATGGAGCCAGAGATTGCCCGCATCCATGACATGCACAATCTGACGCTTTATGTAGCCGAAAACGTGCTGTCGCCGGACGTATCGCCTGGCACCGCTTATCACCTTGAACTGCTGACAGTTTCGCAGGAACGCTGGAACCGCGAGGCGTTTATCAACTACATTCTCTCGGTCGATGAGATTGCGGAATCCCATGGGATCATCCGCCAAGCCAGCCTGAGCGGGCTGGATCGCCTCACCGGTGACGGTCCAACGGCAAACTGGTTCAGCCTTTATTCAGTCCCCGGACCGGATGAGTATTCCGCCATGGCCGAGGATCCGCGCATGACGGCGCTGAATGACACGCGCTACAGCCTGTTTGTGCGCGAGAACGCCCTGCAGGGTGCGTTTTTGGCGCAGTAGCGGTCAGGCGGGCCGGACACCGATCGCGGCGCCTGCCCCTGCTGGTCGCTCAAGTGGGGCGTGCGCCGCCTGCACTGTAGCCATGCGTGCTGCGACCTCAGACCCCGGCAGGCTGGACCGGCGTGTGCCGAGCGAGACATGAATCAGCATCTGTTCGGCTGTCGCCAGCAAACGCGCGCCATCGAACATCTGGTGGAACAGGTGCAGCCGTTTGCCTTCGGCAGTCAGGCATTGGGACTTCACGCTGATCCGGGTGCCTGCATGCACTTCGTCGATGTGCCTGATATGGGTTTCGGCGGTGAAAAAACTGGCGCCCCCGCTGATATAGTCGCTGTCAACACCGACCAGCGCCATGAACCGGTCGGTCGCATCGCTGAAGGCCTGCAGGTAGCGCGCCTCGTTCATGTGGCCGTTGTAATCGGTCCAGTCCACCGGCACCGCGCGATCAACTGTCAGGATCGGCTGTGACAGGTCCGCAATGTCTGACAGACGCTCTGGCAGGCGGCTGATCCGTTTGTCCTGCGCGTTGAGGAGCTTGCCTGCACCCCAGTTCTGCGCCTTGAGCCCGCGCAGGATGCTGACCAGATTATTGTCGCGGATCCGTTCCAACTCGCGGATGCTGAAGGCCCCCGATTGCGCATCTGACTGGTCGGCGACGGCGTCGATCAGGTCGTCGGTCAGGTCCGGCACATCCATCAGCTTGGTCCAGGGCCATGACAGACAAGGACCAAATTGTTCAATGAAATGCCGCATGCCTGCCTCGCCGCCCGCGATGCGGTATGTCTCGAACAAGCCCATCTGCGCCCAGCGCAGGCCAAAGCCGTAGCGGATTGCATTGTCGATTTCCTCGGTAGTGGCGATGCCATCCTTGATGAGCCAAAGCGCCTCACGCCAGACGGCCTCAAGGAAGCGGTCCGCGATATGCGCGTCGATTTCCTTGCGCACATGCAGGGGATAACAGCCGATGCCGGTCAGGATATCCTTGGCCCGCGCGATAAGTTGCGGCGGGTTCGCCGGACTGGGGACAAGCTCGATCAGGGGTAGCAGATAGACCGGGTTGAACGGATGTGCGACGACGATCTGTTCGGGCCTGCTGCTGCCCTGCTGAAGTTCGGAGGGTTTGAAACCGCTGGTCGAGGACCCGATGATCGCGTCAGTGGGGCAATGTTGCTGCAACGTGGCAAAGACCCGGTGTTTCAGATCGAGCCGTTCCGGCACGCTTTCCTGAATCCAGCCTGCGCCTTCGACGGCTTCGGACATGGTGTCGTGAAAGCTGAGTCGACCCTCATCAGGCAGCGCCACATCAGAAAGACCGGGCAGCGCCGCTCTTGCATTGGCGATGACCTCGCCGATCTTGCGCTGTGCCTCGGGATCGGGGTCAAAGACCCGGACCGTCCAGCCCATCAGCATGAACCGCGCGGCCCAACCGCCGCCGATCACGCCGCCGCCGATGATTGCCGCGACATTTGCCATGTTAGTCCCCTATTGCTGTAGCAGGCTTAGATCATAGCCGCTGAAGTCCAGAATCTCGCGCGCCGCGATCAGCCGGTCAATTGAGGCCTGACCGGGCCGGTCCATGATCCAGCCGAACGCGCCGGTGGGTGTGCCAATGACGGCAGTGCGAAAATCGTCATCGACCCAGATCACCCAATATTCTGTCCCGCCCGCCACGTCCCGCAAACGGCCGGGCAGCCCCACCGTTATGCTGATGGGCTGTGGCATGGCGGCAAGTTGCAGCGTGCCAGTCGTTGCGCCTGAGGTGGTAATCCGCACGGTCTGACCCGGTCCGCCTTCGGGTCCGCCGGGATAAGCTTCAGCGACAATCCAGTCCCCTGTCAGATCGCCCAGCGTGCCGCGCGTTGTCGATCCGACCAGCACCGACAGATCGCGGAAACTCACCGATGTCGGGGGCGCCTCACGGGTGCAGGACATCCCCAGCATCAGCAAAATCACCAATCCTGATCGCGCCCGATACGACGTAATGCTCAAGCCGCCACCGGCGCGCGTTTGGTCAGTCCCAGTCTGGTGCGCACTTCCGCAGGGCCGATCACCCGTGCGCCCATGGCTTCGATGATCGTCACGGCCCGGCCGACCAGCTGCGCGTTGGTGGCCAGCTCCCCCTTGCCAAGCCAGAGGTTATCCTCGAGCCCGACCCGCACATTTCCGCCCGCCAGCACCGCCGCCGCGACATAAGCCATCTGGTTGCGGCCCAGCGCAAAGGCGCTGAAGGTCCAGTCATCCGGCACATTATTGACCATGGCCATGAAGGTGTTGAGGTCATCGGGTGCGCCCCATGGCACGCCCATGCAGAGCTGCACAAGCGCCGGACTGTCGAGAACGCCCAGCCGCACAAGCTCTTTGGCATACCAGAGGTGCCCGGTATCAAAGGCCTCGATCTCGGGTTTCACGCCAAGTTCGGTCATCATTCGTCCCATGGCGGTGAGCATGCCGGGCGTGTTGGTCATCACATAATCGGCTTCGGCAAAGTTCATCGTACCGCAGTCGAGGGTGCAAATCTCGGGCAGACAGTCGGCGATATGGGCCACACGCTCGGCCGCGCCCACCATGTCGGTGCCGGCGACAGGGGGCATCGGCGCGTCCGGGCCGCCAAAGATGATGTCGCCGCCCATACCGGCGGTCAGGTTCAGCACGACATCGACATCTGCGGCGCGAATGCGGTCCGTCACCTCGCGGTAAAGGTCGAGCCTGCGCGAAGGCTTGCCGGTATCGGGGTCGCGCACATGACAATGCACGATCGCTGCCCCTGCCCGCGCCGCCGCAATCGCGCTTTCGGCAATCTGGGCAGGCGAGCGTGGCACATGCGGACTGCGGTCCTGAGTTGCGCCCGAACCGGTCACGGCACAGGTGATGAACACCTCGCGATTCAATTCAAGTGGCATCATTTTCCCCAATCTATTGCCAACACCGTCAGCGATGTGTGCGGCGGACGCATGACGAGCATCTGCGCTGACTGTGCCGGTTGCAACCGTGAGTGCCGCCGCCGCAACCGGCGCGCGGCACCTCAAATGCGACCTGCACAGTCAATAGGGCATTGGAAATGCCCGGTGAGTGGCGTTAAGCGCGTTGACCACTTCGGCGGAAAGCACCAGATCACGACCGGACAGAATCCGCGAAAGTTGCTCTGACGTGGTCGCACCAAATATCGGGCAATTCGAAAATGGCCGCGTCCGTTGCCAAGCCATCGCCATATGCACCGGATCAAGCCCGAACTGGTCCGCAATTGCCAGATAGGCATCGACTGCGCCAAAGACGCGCGCGGATTTGCGGCCACCGAGGTCGGGCACCAATGCCATGCGACTGTCCGCAGGCACCGCACCGGCCTGATACTTGCCGGTGAGCAAGCCCGCCGCGAGTGGGGAGAAGGCGAGCAGGGTAACCTTTTCGTTTACCGCCATTTCGGCCATATCCGTGTCATAGAACCGGCAGAGCAACGAATATTCGTTCTGCACCGAGGCCACGCGCGGCGCACCCGCTATCGCGGCACGGTCCATCCAACGGGTCGTGCCCCAGCAGGTTTCGTTGCTCAGCCCAAAGGCGCGCAGTTTGCCTGCAGTGACCAAATCAGCAAGCGCGCCCAGCACATCATCCATATGCGCGAGCGTCGCCTCGCGGTTTTGCCGGGACGGGTCATAGGTCCAGTTCTGTCGGAAGTTATAGCCGCCGCGCGTGGACCAGTGCAGTTGGTACAGGTCGATCACATCGGTCTGCAGCCGCCGCAGGGACGCATCCACCGCCTCGCGGATCACGGCCGAATCGTAGCTGCGTCCGTCGCGTTTGACGCTGCCCGGACCGGCAACCTTGGACGCAAGTGTGATGTGCGCACGTCGGCCGGTTCGTGCAATCCAGTTGCCGATGATTTCCTCGGACCTGCCAACCGTCTCCAGCCGGACCGGGTTGACCGGATACATTTCAGCCGTGTCGATGAAATCGATCCCGGCGTCGAGCGCCATGTCGATCTGCCGATGTGCATCGTCCTGCCCGGTCTGATTGCCATAGGTCATCGTGCCAAGGCACCATTCGCTGACCAACAGACCCGATTGCCCCAGTTCCATTTGCTGCATCAATCGCCCTTTCTCATGTCGGACCGCACCCTATCGTCGCACAGATTGGTGGCAAGGCATGAATAGGTGACGGCACCATGATTTCAGAGTTGCGGCCCCGCGCGACCGGGATCATCGTGGTGACATGCGTGTCCTGATCACCTTTGCCGCCCTGTTTTTATCGGTGATGCTGTTGCAATTGTCGTCGGGCGGCGTTGGGCCATTGGACGCGCTGACCGGGCTTGCTTCAGGCTTTTCCAATGGTCAGGTCGGCATCCTCGGTTCGGCCCATTTTGCCGGGTTTTTTCTGGGCTGCTGGTGGGCGCCGCGACTGATGGGCGATGTTGGCCATTCGCGGGCCTATGCGACATTTACGGCCATGGGGGCCATCGGACTTGCGGCGCATGTGCTGGTCACCGATCCCTACGCCTGGGCGTTGATGCGGATTGCGACCGGCATATGCATCGCCGGATGCTATACCGTGATCGAAGCCTGGTTGCAGGCCAAGGTCACCAACGAAACCCGCGGCCGGGCGATGGCCAGTTACCGGATTGTCGATATCTCTGCCTCGCTCGTCGCGCAGTTCATGATCGGTGCGCTCGCCGACATGCAGACCTATATCGCCTATAATCTGCTGACGATCCTGTGCTGCGCCTCGATTCTGCCGCTGGCGATCACGCGGACGCCGCAGCCCGCTACGCCCGCGACAAGCCGGCTGCGCCCCGGTCTGGCATGGGCACGGTCGCCGCTCGCGGTTGCGGGCTGCATTGTATCCGCGATTTCGGGCGCCTCATTTCGCATGGTCGGCCCGATCTACGGGCAGGAGGTCGGGCTGGGTGCCGACCAGATTGGCCTCTTTCTGGCGGCCTATGTGGCAGGCGGGGGCATAGCCCAGTATCCGATGGGTTGGCTGGCCGATAAATACGACCGGCGCCGCGTGCTGATCTGGCTGTCGGTCGCCTCGATCTGTTCTTGTGCCATCACGGTGGGGATCGCGGGAACCGGCACTTTGGGGATCATGCTGTCGGCAACCCTTTTTGGCATCACCACAGTCCCTATCTATTCGGTCGCTGCGGCACATGCGCATGACTTTGCCAGCGATGCCGAGCGGGTCGAGCTTTCGGCAGCATTGATGTTTTTTACGCAGTGGGTGCGATTGCGGCACCTTGGCTCACCTCCGTGCTGATAGCGGTTTATGGCCCCGCAGCACTTTTCGCGGTGATCAGTGTTGGACATATCGTGCTGGTGATCTTTGGGATTATCAGGATGCGGATCAGGCCTACAGCGACCACCCGCACCCGCTATGTCTGGGCGCCGCGCACCACATTCTGGATCGGACGGCTGCTTGGGCGGGATCGCGACCCGGATTGATGTGGGTCAAGGCAAGACAGGTCCCGCTCCGCTAGATTGCCCCTTCAACAGCAAGGAGCAACAGAATGTTATCTGACTTCAGTGGAAAAACCGCGATCGTCACCGGCGCTGCATCAGGCATTGGTGCGGCTATTGCGCGTGAACTGGCGCAGCGCGGCGCGATGGTTATCCTTTGCGACCTCGATGAGGGTGGCATGGCCAAGGTGGCGGCCGAAATCGCAGCTGCTGGTGGCAAGGCCCACTCCATCCGGACCGACACTGGTGATGCCGCGCAGGTCGAGGCGATGGTTGCCTTTGCTGTGTCGCAGGGTGGCGGACTGCAGCTTTTGGTCAATAATGCCGGAATCGGCGGGCCCGCTGCTCCGGTCGGAGAATATCCACTCGATGGCTGGCAAAACGTCATGAACGTTAACCTGAACGGTGTGTTCTACGGGATGCGCTATGCCATCCCGGAAATGGTCAAGGCGGGTGGCGGTGCGATCGTCAATATGGCCTCGATCCTTGGCACTGTCGGCTTTGCCACCGCTTCGGCCTATGTCGCAGCCAAACATGGTGTGGTTGGCCTGACCAAGGTTGCCGCAATGGAGTATGCCAAGAGCGGCATTCGCGTGAATTCGGTCGGGCCGGCCTTCATCAAGACTCCGCTGCTGGACAAGAATCTGGATGAAGCCACACTTGGCGCGATTGCAGGGATGCATCCGGTCGGACGTCTTGGCACATCAGAGGAAGTATCGGCTCTGACCTGTTTTCTGTTGTCAGATGCGGCGAGTTTCATCACCGGCAGTTACCATCTGGTTGATGGCGGCTTTACCGCGCAATAAACCGTCAGGCGCGCCACTGCTGCGAAAACGGTTGCGCGCCTTCCAGCCATGCGATCCCTTGGCCGCCTCTTCCAAGAGTTCGAATTGCAACGCCTGAATTGCGGTAAGTTGTTCCCAGTGGCGCGACGGATGCATGTCGACCTTGTGGTGCAGATGCAGGATTTGCGGTTCGGCTGTCGGTTTGATCTTGGCGAGCTTGCGGGTTGCGAGAGATCAGGTCTGTGCCCCTGTGGTCAGGGGCCGGTTAAGCAGACTGGATCGCATACTGTGGACCCGCCGTCAGATCAGAAGTAAACCGCAGGCCTGCGCCTGCAAAACCTATTTCCAAAGATTGCAATTTGGCCCGTCGTCTGACGCGCGGGCATGGCCGGACCAGTCCCGATAAAGAATGCCGGGCTGACCGGGCGATTTTGCCTCGCAATTGCCGTGCGAAGCGGCGGTACGGATCGCTCGCCTCTGGTCCTTTTGCCGGGTGGGCAGTAAACACCCGTCATCTTGACGACAAAGGCAGCACAGCGATGGCACGGCATCTGATCACTTCTGCGATTCCCTATATCAACGGGATCAAGCATCTGGGCAATCTGGTGGGAAGTCAGCTGCCCGCCGATCTCTATGCCCGGTATCTGCGCGCGCGCGGGCATGAGGTGCTGTTTCTCTGTGCTACGGACGAACATGGAACACCGGCCGAACTTGCCGCGGCCAAGGCGGGGTTGCCGGTGGACGCCTTCTGCGCGCAGATGCATCTGGTGCAGGCCGAAATCGCGCGCGGCTTCCGGCTGTCTTTCGATCATTTCGGCCGCTCATCCAGCCCGCAGAACCACCTGCTCACCCAGCATTTTGCCGGACGGCTGGCGGATGCCGGGCTAGTCGAGGAAGTGGACGAAAAGCAGGTCTATTCCATCACCGACAAACGGTTTTTGCCGGATCGCTATATCGAGGGCACCTGCCCCAACTGCGGTTATGACAAGGCGCGCGGTGATCAATGCGAGAACTGCACCAAGCAGCTTGACCCCACCGATCTGATCAACCCGCGCTCTGCCATCTCCGGCTCTACCGATCTGGAAGTGCGCGCCACCAAGCATTTGTTCCTCCGGCAATCTGCAATGCGCGGGCAGTTGCAGGACTGGATCGATTCCAAGACCGATTGGCCGATCCTGACCACTTCCATCGCCAAAAAATGGCTGAATGACGGAGATGGATTGCAGGACCGTGGGATTACCCGCGATCTGTTTTGGGGTGTGCCGGTCAAACGCGGCACCGCCGACTGGCCGGGGATGGAAGGCAAGGTATTTTACGTCTGGTTCGATGCACCCATCGAATACATCGCCTGCGCCAAGGAATGGACCGACGCGCAGGGCCGCCCTGATGCCGATTGGGAGCGGTGGTGGCGGACCGACAAAGGTGCTGCCGATGTCCGCTACACCCAGTTCATGGGCAAAGATAACGTACCGTTCCATACGCTCAGCTTTCCCGCGACGATCATCGGTTCCGGCGAGCCGTGGAAACTTGTCGATTACATCAAGTCGTTCAATTACCTGAATTATGACGGCGGCCAGTTTTCGACCTCGCAGGGGCGCGGCGTGTTCATGGATCAGGCCCTGTCGATCCTGCCGCCGGATTACTTGCGATGGTGGTTGCTGAGCCACGCGCCAGAGAGCGCGGACAGCGAGTTTACCTGGGAGAATTTCCAGACCTCGGTGAACAAGGATCTGGCGGATGTGCTGGGCAATTTCGTAAGCCGGGTCACAAAATTCTGCCGTTCTAAATTTGGTGAAGCAGTGCCGGATGGTGGCAGTTATGGCGCGCAGGAAAACGCGCTGATTGCGGATCTGACGGCCCGTATCCAGACCTATAGCGCCTTGATGGACGCCATCGAAGTGCGCAAGGCGGCGGCGGAACTTCGGGCGATCTGGGCGGCTGGCAATGAATATTTGCAGGCCGCCGGTCCCTGGACCGTGTTCAAGACCGACCCGGCAACTGCCGCGATGCAGACCCGCCTCGCGTTGAACCTGATCCGGCTATACGCCGTGCTCTCTGCACCCTTTATACCCGATGCCAGCGCCGAGATGCTGTCCGCGATGCAAACGACCGATGCGGATTGGCCGGATGATGTTGCTGCGGCCTTGCAGACCTTGCCGGTTGGACATCAATTTGTCGTGCCAGAGGTGACATTCGCCAAGATCAGCGACGAGCAACGCGCCGACTGGCAGGTTCGGTTTTCGGGTATTCGGGCCTGATTTTAACGCATGATCCGCCGCTGTGCGGCAACACATTCTGCCAATGCCAAGCAGGACGATAGCTGTGGCGCAGTTTGGGTTGGCCTGTCAGTTTCTTGGTGATAGTTTGTTGGCGTAATGTTGAGCGGGTTCGGAGTTCCCATCTTGAAAATTGTGACACTATTTGGCGCGGCAGCGCTTGTGGCGCTGGTGTCTACGACCGGCTTTGCTGCGACATGCGGCAATGATGCCAGCGGGTTTGAGCGCTGGAAGCAGGATTTCGCAGCCGAGGCGGCAGCGGTCGGTGTGGGGCAGCGTGGATTACAAGCGCTCTCCAGCGTCTCTTATGCCACCCGCACGATTGATGCGGATCGAAATCAGCGATCTTTTCGCTATTCGCTGGACGAGTTCATGCGGATCCGAGGTGCGGATACGATCGTGCGGCAGGGCCGCGACCGGATCGCTCAGAACCCCGCATTTTACGCCTCACTCGAACAGGCTTACGGCGTGCCTGCATCGGTAATTGTGGCCATTCACGGCATGGAAACCGCCTTTGGCGGCTTCATGGGCGATGCCAACGTCCTCTCCGCGATTACCACGCTGGCCTATGATTGCCGCCGATCTGATTTTTTCAGCGATCACGCGCTTGCGGCGCTGTTGTTGGTGGACCGTGGCGCCATCAGTTCGAACTCGATCGGCGCCATGCATGGCGAACTGGGTCATACGCAATTCCTGCCGGGCAATGTGCTGCGTTACGGCGTTGACGGCAACGGCGACGGAGTTATCGATCTGAGCAACCTGAACGATGCGCTGGCTTCGACCGCAAATTTTCTGCGGCAGAAGGGCTGGCAACCCGGTCAGGGGTATCAGGAAGGCCAGCCGAACTTTGCGGTGATTGAACAGTGGAACGCGGCCACCGTCTATCAGCAGGCCATCGCCATCATGGGCGCGCGGATCGCACAATAATCGACCCGCGCCAGCCGGTCAGCGGCGGGCGCGGAACTTTGGCAGTTTGGAAAGCTGGCTCGGCCCCGGTGCTGAGGGCAGCGATCCGTCGTCCAAACGCACTGGCGCTGCCCACAGATTGCGTGCGGCGTCGGACAGGGAAAGACCGTGGCCGGGCCGATCAGAGGCATGGGCGTAGCCGTCATGGATATCGACCGGCTCTTCCACGAGATGATCGTAATTCTGGAACGAATATTCCATCCATTCGACTTCTGGCAGCGCCAGCGCGGTATGCACGCCTGTCTCAAGGAATGTGTTGCCGAGGGTCACAGGCACCCCCATGTCGGCAGCGAGCCAGCCGATCTGCATCACTTCGGTGATCCGGCCATGGACATTGAGCATGTCAGTCGCGCCTGCCTGCAAAAGCGCTCGCCGACCTGACAGATCGAGGTATTCGCCGGAATTGATCAATGTGCCGCTGACCGAGGCGCGCAAGAGGCGCAGCCCATCGATATCGTTGCGCAAAATCGGATCTTCGACCCAGAAAGGATGAAATCCTGCGGCGCGCATCGCCTCGATCTTCATCGCAGCCTCTTTTGGGCCCCAGGCCTCATTGGCATCGACCATGATCTGCGCGTCCCGCCCGACTGTCTGGGTCAACAGGTCGAGCCGATGCAAGTCGCGCCCAAAATCAGGATGACCAAGCTTGATCTTGAAGGCGGTAAAGCCCTGTGCTGCGGCGCCGCCGAACAGGTCAGCAAAGTCTTTGTCGCTCAGATGAAAATCGAGGCCCGAAGCGTAGACGCGCACCTTTTGCCGCTGTCCGCCGAGCATTCGCCAGAGCGGCAGGCCCGCCTGCTTTGCCGCCAGATCCCAGAGCGCCACCTGCACTGCTTCGGCGAAACCAATGGAGGGGCCGCGCTGGTTACCGCCGCGTGGCCGCTCAATCCGGTGCACGAGAGAGAGCGCATGTTGCCCCTCAAGTCCGGGCCAGATTTCGGCCCGGAACAGGCGCTTGCATTCACTGAGGTCGGGAAAGGGCGCAAACAGCGATTGCGCAAAGCCCAGGCCGATGGTGCCATCCGCAGCGATCAGTTCGACCGCGAGCGCGTTCAGGTCGCTGATCCGCACCTGACTGTCGCCAATCACCCGGTCACGCGCGAATTGAAACCGCGTCAGCCGCATATCAGAGATCACAGTAGACACCATCAGAAACCCTTCATGTCACGGCGATGCCACGCCGATAAAGGGGCAGTCTCCGGCAATGGCAAAAGCAACAGGCAACGCGCCCGCAGGCTGGCAAATCATTTTTTACTTGGCAAGTGTTTTGGCAGATGAAATCACAGCCTACCGCATTGCCCAGAGCGCGCCACGCTCAAATATCGTGGACATCTGCGGCACCGCGAATTCATCGGCCACATGACCCAGCGCGGAATAGAACACCCGACCCGCGCCATAGCGCCGTTTCCAGACCACCGGCATCACAGCTCCGGCCACGTCCGCCAGATGCTCGCCGGTGAAAGTCGTGGTGGCCAGCACTTCGTTCGTTGGATCGACATGCATGTAATACTGTTCTGAATAATAAGGGAAATCCCCAATTCCGGCGACAATCGGATCATCGGATGTGATGTTGACATGGTAGTCGATGATATTGCCCGGATGCGACACCCACTGACCGCCGGTCATGAACTGATATTCGGTTTCATTACGGAACGCGTCGCACATCATGCCATGCGCCCCGGCGAGGCCGGTCCCGGCGCGCACGGCAGCGGTCAGACCCGCAAGTTCCGGCTTTTCGATCGTGCTCATCGTGATCATCGGCACGATCAGATCAAAGCGCCCTAGATCGGGGTCAGTCAGCGCGGCGGTGCCTGCCACTACGTCGACGGTGACGCCGTTACGTTCCAGAATCGCGGCCACGGCGGCGGCGCTGCGGTCCGGTGTGTGTCCGTCCCAGCCACCCCAGAAAATCAGTGCGGATTTCGTCATGTCAGCTATCCATTGTTCCAAAGGGCAGGTCAGCCTGCATCATTGCAGGTCGGCTACAGCCATGTTCCAGCGTCGCGCGCTGCCCGGTTTCGGCCGAGGCTGTGATCGCCTCCATCACTTCGAGCACATGCAGCGACAGATCGAGCGACGCACGGTGCGGCCTATCCGACAGGATCGCCTGTGCCATATCAGCCAGTCCAAGGATGCGGTAGTTGCCATCGCCATAACCGTGGCTCTGTGGCACGTCCTGCCAGTCGCCCTTGCCTTGCGAGACTTTGATCAGCCCCTGAAACTGGTTGGGGTCCGACACGATCATCGAGCCCGTCGTGCCATATAGCTCGATATGGTTAAGACCGTGCTTCCAGACATCAAAGCTGGTGGTGATAGCGATCTGGGCGCCGTTGGCGAAATCGAGCAGGCCAGAGATATGGGTGGGCACGGCGACGTTGATCACTTCGCCTTGGCGCGGACCGGAGCCGATGGTGCGGGTCGGGTAGGATGCCTTGGCAGCGCCGGTCACCCGCGCGACCGGACCCAAAAGGTTGATCAGGCAGGTCAGGTAATAGGGCCCCATGTCGAGCATCGGACCGCCGCCAGTCTGATAGTAGAAATCGGGGTTCGGATGCCACAACTCGTGCCCGGGACACATCATCGTGGCGCTACCCGCGACCACATCGCCGATGACACCGGCGTCAATTGCGGCGCGGGCGGTCTGATGCGATCCGCCAAGGAATGTATCGGGCGCGCATCCGACCCGCAGCCCAGAGGTGCGGGCGGCGTCAACCAGTTTGCGGGCCTCAGCCATTTTCACGGCCAGCGGCTTTTCGGAATAGACGTGTTTGCCCGCCGCAAGCGCCTGCAACCCGACGCTGACATGATGCTGCGGCGTGGTCAGGTTGAGCACGATGTCGATGCGCGGATCGGTGAGCAGGGCCGCAACCGGCATTGCCTCGATCCCATAGGTCGCGGCTTTGGCCGCAGCTGCGTCCATGTTTATGTCGGCACAAGCGATGATCCGCAGCACCGGAAATCGGGGTGCCGCCTTGAGGTACGCATCAGAGATATTGCCAGTGCCGATGATCCCGACACCCAGTTGACCAGTCATACGCCATACACCCGTTTTGCGTTGAGAAAGCTGATCGCAGCGGCTTCGTCTGCCGAAAGATCCGCGAGAATTGCGTCCGTTATATCGAGCCAGCCGGGCAGATCGCCGCCGAGGTTGACCACCGGCCAATCGCTGCCCCAGACCATACGGGCGGGGCCGAATGTTGCTAGGACATGATCGACATAGGGCCGGATCGTAGCCAGCGACGCCGTTCCCGGCGCGCAATAAGCCATGATGCCAGAGAGCTTGCAGGTCACTTCCGCATGCTGCGCAAGCGCGGTGATCCCCGCTTTCCACGGCTCCAGCCCGCCCCCCGCGATATCAGGCACGCCGCAATGATCCAGAACATAGGTTTGATCCGGGCAGGCGCGCACCAGATCGCCAGCGAGGCCGAGCTGATCGGCGCGCACCACGATGTCATAGACCCGGCCCTTTGCCCCGATGGCCCGGATATTGCGCCGGAATACATCGGTCTGCGAAACGCCGTCATCGATAACATGCAGTAGTCTTCGGTATCCAACGACGCCCAGCCCCTCGCATTCGTCGATCCAGTCGGAAAAGCCTGCATCCTCATCCGGGCGGCAGGCGGCAATTTGGCCCAGCAGGCGTGATCCGGGCTGCATCAGCGTGTGGATATAGCGCGTCTCTGTCTGAAAATCGGCATCATCGGCCCCGGCTTCCATGAAGATAGCGCCGCTAACGCGGTCGCCGGTCAGGGCCTGCACGTCGTCCAGCGTGAAATCGCCTGTCGCGAGCGCTGGAATGCCGTTGGTCCAGCCATAGCCGATGCGGTCGCGGTAAAGCAGATGCAAATGCGTATCTATCAGTGCCATTCCGGGCCCTCCCCTTCCCTCGGACAAAGTCGGCAGCGCATGCTCCGCGCTGCCGTCTGCTTTGATCAATCGGCGATGACGTCCTGACGCTGCTGGCCAAGCCCGTCGATCCCCAGTTCGACCACGTCGCCCACCTTGAGGTATTTCGGCGGTTTCATCCCAAGGCCAACGCCCGGTGGCGTGCCGGTCGAAATGACATCGCCCGGATGCAGGGTCATGAACTGGCTCAGATAGCTGACCAGATGACGCACGCCATAGACCATCGTCTTGGTCGAGCCATTCTGGTGTTTATGGCCGTTGACGGTCAGCCACATCGCCACATCCTGCGGATCGGCTACCTCGTCGCGTGTGACAAGCCAGGGGCCAAGCTGGCCGAAGTTGTCGCAGCTTTTACCCTTGGTCCATTGGCCGGAGCGTTCGATCTGATATTCGCGTTCGGACACGTCATTGGTGACGGCATAGCCGGCGACATGGTCCATCGCCTGAGCTTCGCTGATGTATTTTGCCTTGGTCCCGATGATAACCGCCAGTTCGACCTCCCAGTCGGTCTTGACCGAGCCGCGCGGGATGATGATCGGGTCATTGGGGCCGCACATTGCGGACGTTGCCTTCATGAAGATCACCGGCTCTGGCGGTACCGGCATGCCGGATTCTGCGGCGTGATCGGCATAATTGAGGCCGATGCAGATGAATTTGCCGGTGCCCGAGACGCAGGCACCTAGACGGGTTTGCGGGTCAACGACGGGCAGATCGGCAGGGTCGAGGGCGCGGATCGCCGCCAGACCGGCATCGGACAGAACGTCACCGGCAATGTCGGGCACGATCCCGCTCAGATCGCGGATCACGCCGCCTGCATCCAGCATCCCCGGCTTTTCGGCGCCACGCGCCCCATGTCGCAGTAGTTTCATCGTCCCAATCCTCCTCAGATATTTGCCCAGCCGCCGTCGATCACATGTGCCACGCCCGTGGTATAGGACGACTCGTCAGATGCAAGATAGGTCACAAGCGCCGCAATCTCTTCGGGTTTGCCAATACGCCCGATAGGCTGGCGCGCAGCAAATGCCGCCTTGGCCACATCATAGTCGCCCATGGCGCGCAGCCGGTCATCCAGCGAGGGACTTTCGACCGTGCCGGGGCAGATCGCGTTGCAGCGGATGCCTTTGGTCACAAAATCCGCAGCGATGGATTTGGTCAGCCCGATGACACCGGCCTTGCTCGCGCCATAGACGAAACGTCCGGGTGCGGCGATCACCGATGAGGCGACTGAGGCCATGTTGATGATGCTGCCACCGCCATTGCCGATCATGCCGGGCAGAAACGCGCGGCACATCCGGTACATGGCCGTCATGTTCAGGTTCAGCGAGAAGGCCCATTGATCCTCGTCACAATCGAGGATCGTGCCTGCGGCGACAAAGCCCGCGCAGTTGAACAGCACATTGGGCGCAGGGATCATTGCCGCAGCCGCCGCAATGCTGGCAGGGTCAAGCACGTCGAGATGCAAGGTTTCGATACCATATTCAGCGCCTTCTGCGGCCAGCGCGGTCAGTGTGGCGGCATTCACATCCGTGGCGACGACCCGCGCGCCCTCGCGTGCCATCATCAGGGCGCTGGCGCGTCCGATCCCCTGCCCTGCTGCTGTCACCAGCGCTGTCTTGCCGCTCAATCTTCCCATTCATGTCTCCACCGGCAGAGCAAACGCTGCCATTCCATTTGTTTCATGCCGCCTTCGTCACATCGGCAAGCAGGCCGGGCCGATTGGTTCAAAACTCTTGTAGGTCAGGATGAACTCCTGATGGCCCAGCTTTTCCGACTGGCTTTGCTCACCCGAAGCGAGGGCGATCACCTTGTCATAAATCGCCTGACCGACCGCTGCCAGTGTTGTTGAACCGTCCAGCACAGCGCCTGCGTTGATATCCATATCTTCGGTCAGGCGGGCATACATATGCGGATTGGCCGCGATCTTGATCACCGGGGCAAGGGCTGAGCCCACGACGGAACCGCGCCCGGTGACAAACAGCGTCAGATGCGCGCCTGAGGCCATCATCTCGACGATCTCGGCATTGTCGCTGATATTGGGAAAACCGAATCGTACTTCGCCGTCCGGCACCACATCCATGAGGTAGAGGCCGCCATGCGGGGGAATATCACCGGGTTTGATCAGGCCGGAAATCGGGCTTTGCCCGGATTTCATATAGGCTCCCAGCGACTTTTCCTCGATCGTGGTCAGCCCGCCATCGGCATTTCCGGCGGCGAACGACCCATAGCCCAGCGTGGCATAGTATCGCGCGGCCTTTGTCACCGCATCGCGCAACTCTTGTGCCAGTTCCGGCGTCACCGCACGGGTGGCCATTATTTCCTCGCAGCCGATCAACTCGCCGGTTTCCTCGAATATGCAGGCCGCCCCGGCGGTGACGAGTTTGTCAAAGGCGATGCCGGCGGCCGGGTTGCCGGTGATGCCGGAGGTGCCATCAGAGCCGCCACAAACCGTGCCTACGATCAGCTCGCTGACCAGCATCGGCACGGTGGGCTGATCGCTCAGCGCCGTAATCTGCGCGCTCACCCACGCCTTGCCCATAGCGATGCTAGACCTTGTGCCGCCGGTATTCTGGATCGTCACGACCTGCACCGGGCGGCCCGAAGCCTTGATGACCTGTTCCAGCCCGAACCGGTCAAAGCTCTCGCAGCCCAGACTGACCAGCAGCACCGCGCCCACATTGGGATGCGTACAAAGCCGTTCCATCATTTTTTGCGCATATGGATTGGGAAAACAGCCGGGAAAGCCGATCACATGCGCCTGTTCGGGATCGACGCCAGCGATCTGGCGCGCGACGTGATGGGCGCATTCCACCAGATAGGCCACGGCCACGACATTGCGGATACCCTTGCGCCCGTCGGCACGCTGCCAGCCGCGCATCATGATGTTGCCCCTGCCGGTGCGCCGCCGCGCAGATGTGTCAGGGTGTAGTCGCTTTTCAGGTTGTGCAGATGCACATGATCGCCAATGGCAACGGTCTGTGTCACCGATCCGATGGGTGCGCCGTATTTGATCACCTTGTCCCCCTTGCCCATCGCTATGCGCGCGATTTTTTGGCCCAGACCGAGTGGCTGCGGCAAACGGACTGACTGACCGCTCACCAAAATCTCCTCATCCGCCGCGATCTGGTCGCGCAAGACAAAGACGGTGTCACCGGGCGAGAGCAGGAGCAGCCGTGGGTCGGTGTCAGAGGATGGCAATTGTCGACTCCTCGATCATGTCCCAGTCAAGTGCGATCCCAAGCCCCGGATTGACGGGCAGGGTTGCGGTTCCGTCTGACACGGGTAGCGGATCTTTGAGGCCAAAGGCAAACCGCTCCATCGGCCAGAGCACCTCGAACATGCCGGTATTCCTGAGACTGGCCGCGACATGCAGGTTCATCAGTTCGAGCGGGTGAAAGATCGTGCTGTGCATCTCGCAGTTCATGTGGAATGCCTCGGCCAGATGCGCAGTCTTGAGCACGCCGGTCACGCCACCCGACCAAGACACATCGGCGCGCAGGGCATCGACGGTGCGTTCTGCCGCGTAGCTGGCCAGCGAATAGGGATGGCGCGCCAAAACCTCGCCACCCACCACCGGGATGTCAAGCGTCCGGGTCAGTTCGCGCAGGGCGGCGGGGGATTCGTCGGGCAGAGGTTCTTCGAACCAGAGGTAATGCAACCGCTCGAGTTCCCGCCCCAGACGCAGCGCCTGTGCATAGGTATAGGGCTGGACCGGGTCGGACATCAGCGGGAAATCGGCGCCCGTGGCGGCACGCACGGCGCGGTGAATCTCGATATCCTGATCCAGATCCTGTCCCGGCGGGTGGATCTTGTAGCCCTTCAAACCCGCCGCCTGCACCGCCTGTGCCTCGGCCGCATAGCCGGCAGCGTCGGGCAGGACGAGGGAGGAGGCATAGACCGGCATTTGCTGCCGTCCGCCGCCCAGAAACCGCCAGAGCGGCATATCGGCGGCCTGAGCTGCAATGAGCCAGAGGCAGCAGTCGAGCGGGCCGTAGCTGTAGATCGGCAGGTGGTGCCACCAGCGATCGGCGCGCCGCCAGTCATGCCACGCGGCTTCGCGCGCTAGAGCGTCGCGGCCCATGATAAAGGGGCGCAACGATGCGGCGGCCAGATGCCCCGCACCGAGGGCGGATTTGCCCGCGAAACCGAACATCGAGGCTGACAACCCGGCGTCCGTGTGCAGCGTGAGCACCAGAAACTCGAGCCCCTCCTGCGTACCATCGGTCAGGCCGATTGACCCGCTTTGGTGGCGACAGGCGCGGATATCGAGGGCGGTGACCTTCATTCAGAACTTGCCATGCGCCAGATAGGCGGCCTGTGGGTCCATCCCGTCGAGGATGGCGCGGCGCACCAGACTTTCGGTGCCCATCGCGGCCTCCGATTTGGCGATCACGTCGTCCAGCCGTTCCAGCGGAATCACGACCATACCGTCGCGGTCGCCGTGCAGCCAATCACCCGGACGGACCTGAACATCGTCGATCATGATCGGCAGGTCGGTGCCGGTGGGCCGCCAGAAGCCCACTACATCGCGGGGCGTGTGGAAAGTCCGCCAGCAGGGAAAACCCAGACGCAGAATGAAGTTTGCGTCACGTAAACCTCCGTCCATGACAGCACCGAGCACGCCTTTGCGGTGCAGGGTTTCGGCGGACAATTCGCCCATCTGCGCCACCACCTGATTATGCGGTTGGCTGATCCAGACATGGCCCGCAGGCGCCTTGGACAGCAGGCCGGTCCAGTCGAGCAGGGTCTGATGTGCATCGGCACTCTCGTCGATGCGGCCTTCGATGGTAAAGGCGGGGCCGGTCAGGACCATTTCGGGTTGCAGCGGTGTGATGCGCGGCGGCAGGGTGAAATTGCGCCGCCCCATGACGCGCAGCACGTCATGGATGACCGAGGTATAAACCCCCTGCAGCGTGGTGATGCGCGGGTCAGTCATGGTGGAACACTTCGCGCATGTCGGCCCACCATTCGCCCTCCTTGCGGGTTTCCAGCGGCACCTGACAGGGCATGCAGACCGCCCACCATTCCTGAGTCACCGGATCGGCGGCCATTCTGGCCATGTCGGCGGCGAAATCCGTGCCATGATATTCGAAATAGGCGAACATCAGATTCTCGGGTTCCTTGAGAAAGATCGAGTAATTGCGCAGGCCACAGTCGGTGATCTTCCTGAGCACGTCGGGCCAAACGGCGGCGTGCAGTTCGATGTATTTCGCCTTTTGTGCCTCGTTCAGACCGATGACGCGGCCATAACGCTGCATGTCAGTTTCCCCCGATGATGGCGTGGCTTCCGGCCACGGTTTGTGCGCTGATCGCGGTCCAGTCCCAGTCGATACCCAGACCGGGCGTCATCGGCGGATGCGCTTGCCCCTGCCGCAGATCAAGCCGCGACGTGGTGATCGCGTCAAGTTGCGGGATGTATTCCAGCATCCAGCTATTGGACACTGCGCAGATCAGGCTGACATGCAGTTCCATCAGGAAATGCGGGCAGACGGTGATATTATGCGCCTCGGCCATATGCGCGACCTTGAGCCATGGGGTGATGCCGCCGATCCGGGCGGCATCGACCTGACAGATACTCGCGGCACCCTGCACGAAATAATCCTTGAACTGGCTGGCGGAATACATGCTTTCGCCCACTGCAATCGGCACGCGGGAATGGCGCGCAAGTGTGGCATGGCTGCCGACATCATCGGCGGGCAAGGGCTCTTCGAACCAGCCGATGCCGTGATGCACCAGCATGTCGGCGCGCAGCATCGCCTGATGCAGCGAAAAGCCCTGATTGGCGTCGGTGAAGATGTGGAAATCATCCCCCACCGCGGCCCGCACGGCGCCAAGGCGTTTGTCATCCTGCGCCAGATGCGGTTTGCCGATCTTGACCTTGGCGCCGGAAAACCCCTGCGCCTGCACCGCCAGCGCATCATCGACCAGCGCCTGCGGCTCGATATGCAGCCAGCCGCCTTCGGTCGAATAGACCGGGACCGAGAGTTTGGCCCCGCCCGCCATGCGCCAAAGTGGCAGGCCAGCGCGTCGGCAACGCAGATCCCAGAGCGCGGTGTCGATCGCGGCCAGCGCCAGCGAGGTGATCGCGCCGACAGCCGTAGCATGGGTTGCAAAGAGCAGGTCACGCCAGATCCGCTCTATCTCTTCGGCCTCGCGCCCGATCAGGCGGGGGGCCAGTGTTTCGCGGATCAGCGACATCACGGCGGGGCCGCCGGTACCGATGGTGTAGCTATAGCCGGTGCCCTGCGCTCCATCCGCGTCGGTGATGGTGACGAGGGGCGTCTCCTGACTGACGAAAGACTGGATCGCATCGGTGCGCCGCACCTTGGGCACCAGATCAACCATGCGGATTTCGACGCGGGTGATCAGCGCCATCAGAGCACCTCCAGCGACCGGGTAGTTGTCGCGTCAAAGAGATGCGCGCGTTCGAGGGCGAGGCGGAAGCTGAGGGTCTCGCCCGGCTGCACGATGCGCGGGCCATAGAGTTTGGCCTGAATTTCCTGCCCTGCGACGCTGGTGTAGATCAGGCTCTCCATCCCCAGTGGTTCGGCCAGCGTGACGGTCAGGTCGAGGTCAGTGCCCTCGGCTGTTTCGCCCAGACCGTGCCCGACGGGGCAGATATCGTCGGGGCGGATGCCCAGCAGCACCGATTGCCCCTCATGCGCTGCATGAGTCAAGCGCTGGGGGACCGGGACGCTGGTGCCATCAGCCAGACGCACCCTGCCGCCCGTGACTACACCGGGCAGCATGTTCATTGGCGGGCTGCCGATAAAGCTTGCCACAAAGGTGTTTACCGGATGATTGAACACCTCCATCGGCGTGCCGACCTGTTCGATATAACCATCGCGCATGACTACGATCCGGTCGGCCAATGTCATCGCCTCGACCTGATCATGGGTGACATAGACGACCGTAGTTTTGACCTTCTGGTGCAGCTTCTTGATCTCGGCCCGCATCTGGCCGCGCAATTTGGCGTCAAGGTTTGACAGCGGCTCGTCAAACAGGAACGCATCGGGGTGGCGCACGATAGCGCGGCCCATGGCAACGCGCTGGCGCTGGCCGCCCGAAAGCTCGGCCGGGGTCCGGTCGAGCAGTTCCGAGAGGCCGAGGATGCCGGCAGCCTCGTTCACCCGTTCGGTGATCAGGGCGGGCGATTGCCCCGCGATCTTGAGCCCGAAACCCAGATTGTCGCGCACGTTCATGTGCGGGTAGAGCGCGTAGTTCTGGAACACCATCGAGATGTTGCGCTTGCGTGGTGGCAGGTCGTTGACCAGCCTGTCGCCAATGTGCACCTCGCCGCCGGTGATATCCTCGAGCCCCGCGATCATCCGCAGGGTCGTGGATTTGCCGCAGCCGGAGGGGCCGACCAGCACCACGAATTCCTCATGCGCAATCTCTAGGTCGATCCCATGCACGACACGCACCGCGCCGTAATGTTTTTCGACTCCGCGTAGGGATATGCCTGCCATGTCAGCCTTTCACGCCGCCGAAGGTGAGCCCGGCAATCAGATGTTTTTGAACGAGGAATGTCATGATGAGCGCGGGCACGATGATGATTACCGCCATGGCGCACATGCCAGCCCAGTCGATGGTGAACTGCGCGGTAAAGTCCATCAGACCCACCGGCAGTGTCTTGGAATCGGTAGAGCGGGTCAACTGGCTGGCCAGCGCGTATTCGTTCCACGAAGTGAGAAAGGCGAATACGCCTGCCGCCGCGATGCCGGAGCGCGCCAGCGGAAACTCGATCTTCCAGAACGCCTGCCAGCGGGTGCAGCCATCGACCTGTGCCGCTTCGGACAGTGACATCGGGATCTGCCGGAAGAAGCCGTCGATCAGCCAGATGGTGAAGGGTACGTTGAGCGAGACATAGACGATGATCAGGCCCATCTGCGTGTCGATCAGGCCCAGACGGCTCCACATCATGAACACCGGCAGCGAGAGCGCGATGCCCGGCACGGCGCGAAACAACATGAGGCCAAGGAATATCCCGCCCTTGAAGCGGAACCGGTAGCGGGCAAAGGCATAGCCGCCCGCCATGCCGATGATCAGGGCAATCACGGTCGAGGTGAGCGCGATCACCATGGAATTCATGAAATAGGAGGTGACCGGGATCCCGACCTGTTCAGCCCCAAAGCCAAAAATCTTGGCAAAATTGCCCAGCGTGATTTCGGTTGGCACCCAGATTGGCGGTTTGGCCAGAATCTCGCGGTTGGGCCGGAAGGCGGACAGGACCACCCAGAGGCCGGGCACGCACATGATGACCATGAGCAGGAAGGTCGTGAACCAGAGCGCCGCAGATTGCGCCCGTTTCTTGAGCGGGCGTCTGGGTGCCGTCATGGTCGCGTTCATGGCGATGGTCATTGAACGCCCCCCATGTAGCGGCGTGCGGCCATGAGTTTGTTATAGAAATACCATGTGAACAGGATCGACAGGATGGTCGAGACATAGGCCATTGCATTGGCCTGCCCCATCCGTGCATCGGAATATCCGGTGCGCGCAATCATGGTCCACAAAAGCTCGGTCCGTCCGGCAGGGCCGCCGCCGGTCATCACATGCACGATGTCATAGGCGCGGGCGACATCGAGGCTGCGGATGGTCATGGCGATGAAGGCAAAGGGCATGATGAAGGGCAGCGTGATGTGCCGGAATACCTGCCATGAATTGCAGCCATCCACCTTTGCCGCCTCCAGCGGGTCGCGGGGCATGGCAAAAAGGCCAGCAAGCAGAAGGATCGCAAAGACCGATGTGCTCATCCAGACTTCGGCAAAGATGATCGAGAACATCGCCAGTTTGGCATCCACCAGCCATGGGATCGCGCGGTCGGTCAGACCTAGGCTTTGCAATGCGTTGTTCAGAATACCGATATTGTCGTTGAAGATGAATTTGAACATGAAGCCGACGAGGATCGGCGAGAACATCATTGGAAACATCATGATGGTGCGCAGGGTCCGCTGGCCCCAAGTGATCCGGGCAATCAAGAGCGCGATGCCAAGCCCGAGGATGAATTCCAGATTCAGCGCGATGGTCAGGAACAGGATCGTGCGCCCAAAGGCCACCCAGAAATCCCAGTCCCCGAAAATCCGGGTATAGTTGCGAAACCAGACGAAATCCCAAAGGGTTTCGGGCCGCACCAGTCGATAGGCGGTCAGGCTGGTATAAAGCGAAAAGATCAGCGGCAGCGCCACCACGAAAAGCATCGTGACGATCGCGGGCATCAGCAGCAGGACCGGGGTCCATTTGCCGCGATTGGTGGTCAGGATACGGGCCATGGTCGCTTTCTGTGAGGTGGGGGCGCGACCCGAAGGCCGCGCCCTTTGGAGAGGATCAGTTGTAACCGGCGTCCGACATGATTTCGGCGGCGGCTTCGGCAGCGTCGTCAAGCGCCTCTTGCGCGGTCTTGTCGCCGACCATTGCGGCCTGCAGTTCCGGCCAGAGCACGTTGGACACTTCGATCCATTCCGGGATCAATGGCGGGGTGAAGGCGTCTTCGGCCATCGATGCCTCGAACGTCTGGAACACCTCTACCATGAAGGTATTTCCGGCGGCCTCGAATTCGGAGGCTGCCGCCTCCCAGACGTCCGGGCGGGTCGGCAGCAAGCCGGTGCGCGCCTCGATCATCTGACGGTCGGTGTCGGTCAGGAAGCTGACGAAAGACGCCGCTGCTTCCTTGTTGTCGCAGCCTTCGGTGATCGAGAAGGTGTGGCTTCCCGACCAGCCGGTGCGCAACCCGCCCGAACCCATTGGCGCGCGGATGATGCCGACATTGCCCGCGACGGTGGAGTTGGCCGGATCGTTGAAATAGGCCGACCAGCCCGCCCAGTCGAGGTCCATGGCGACGGTGCCCGAGCCGAAACCAAGGCCCGTGTCATCCCAGAGGTAGTTTGGCACGCCGGCGGGCACGGCGCCTGCTTCGTAAAGATCGACAAAGAACGACAGCGCCTCGACTCCGGATGCGGAGTTGAAGGTGGGGTTCCATTCTTCGTCGAACATCGCGCCGCCGTTGGCGACCAGCATTTCGTAGAAGCGGCCGGTGATCGCCTCGTCCTTACCCACGAACTGGAAGCCGTAAAAATTGGGCGGATCAGCAAAGAACATCGCCATATCAGTCACTTGGTCCCAGGTCTCGGGCGGGGCCAGCGGGTAGCCGTATTCCGCCTCGAACGCGGTGCGGTTTGCCTCATCCTCGAAAAGCGACTTCTGATAGAAGAAGTTGGAGACGTCCGAGTGGCGTGGCAACTGCACAAGGCGGCCAGCGACGGTGGAATGCTCGAGTATCAGCGGGGTGAAACCGGCCAAAACCTCCGGGGCGATCAGGCCGTTCAGATCGGCGTAGATATTGCCGTATTGCGGCGCAAAGGAGGTGTGGTTGGAGCCGACGCACCAGTCGAGCGTGCCTGCCGCGATGTCCTGCTTGATTTCGCGGTCAAGCTCGAAGTGGTTCTTGCGGCTGAGGATTTCGACGGTGGCGCCGGTCGCGGCCTCCCATTCGGCGATGGTCGCGTAGAGCGGTTCATATTACGCGCCGCCGATCAGTTTGACGCGCAGGGTATATCCCGAAAAGCTTCCGAAATCCTGTGCAACCGCGCTACCAGCACAGAGGGCGGCAATGGCCACCCCAAGGCTCAGTTTCTTAGCAGTTTTCAGTGTCATGACGTCCTCCCATGGTCGTCGGTTTATGGGGCAAATGCCCCTCTCTCGTCTCACCGCGCCACTGCGCGGCGATTGGTACAGCCTAGCTTTGCGCCATCGCGGGCAACGCCAGTTCACGGCTGATTTGTTCCGTATCCGCGCCGAGTGCCGGTGCGGCGCGTCCGTTGCCAAGCGCCTGCCCGTTGATCCGCAGCGGGCCACGCAGGGTTTGCATGCTGAAATCATCGCGCTGCAGGGTCTGTTGCATGCCCAGCTGCCCCCAGACCGGATGCGCGCGCAGGGCGGGCCAGTCGAGCACCTCGGCGCACCAGATATCGGCGGGCTGCAGCAGCGACAGCCAATCATTGGTGGTCTTGTGCGGGATCACCGATGCGATCACCGCCTTGATCTGGTCGCGGTCAGTCAGCGGGTCGAGGTTTGTCAGGGCTGTGTCGTCGATATCGAGCAGCACGGCCAAGGCGGCAAGGGACGGCACCATGGCCAGCGCGAGCCAGCCATCTGCCGTCTCATAGACGCCGTAGGGCGCACCGATATAGGCATGGGCGCCGCCGGTTTCGGCCCGGTCGGGCGGCTGATGGCCGTCGTTCAGATGCGTGCTGAGCACTTCGAACTGCAACGAGAGCAGCGCCTCAAGCAGGCTGGTTTCGATCAGGGCCCCCTGCCCGTGCTGGCCGCGTCCGACCAGTGCCGCCAGAATCCCCTGCGCCAGCGCCTCACCGGCCAGCATGTCGGCCACAGCGAGGCCCATCGGCATGGGAGGGTCATTGCGGCTGCCGGTCAGCCACATCAGGCCGGAACGCGCCTGTGCCAGCAGGTCTTGCCCCGGCAGATTGCGCCAGTCGGTATCGCCAAAGCCGGAGATGGAGCCATAAATCAGCCGTGGATTCAGCGCCTTGCAGGTGTCGTAGCCGAAACCCTGCCGCTCGATCACGCCGGGGCGGAAGTTCTGGATCAGGACATCGGCCTTGGCCACGAGCCGGGTAAGCATGTCGCGGTCGGCCGGGTTGCGCAGGTCGGCGGACAGGCTTTGCTTGCCCCGGTTGATCGCGTGAAAGAGCGTGTTTTCGCCCGCGACGGGGTCCGAGATATAAAGGTGACGGCAAGGATCGCCGGTGACGGGCCGCTCTACCTTGATCACGCGCGCGCCCAGATCGGCGAGTTTCAGGCCCGCGAACGGCCCGGAGAGGTATTGCGCAAATTCGATTACGGTCAAGCCGGAGAGGGGGAGTGGGGTCATGCCCTGCTCTCCCGATAGGCTGCATCAAGCGCTGCAAGTGCCTGTTCTGGCGAGATTTCGCCGCGCAGGCAGGCGTGGACGATATCGCCGCCCCGGTCCTGGAATTGCATGTAACCGTCATAGCGGGGCCGCAGCCAGGCAGAGTCGAGCGTGGCGCGGGTGTTGCGGAAGAAACTGGCGCAGGCGGCGTTGCAGACGTCGTCGTCCCATGCTGCCGCGTGGCCGGGTTGGCCGCCGGATGTGAAATAGAGCCCCTTTTGACAGTCGGCCCCGGCGATCCAGTAGGCATAGTCCACGGCGATATCGGGGTACGCGCAGCGCGCGGAGACGGCGATCCCGGTGCCGCCCAGAACCGTGCCGCGCGGGCCGTTGTCGCCGATGCCGGGCGCGTCGGCAAAGACCAGCGGATGGGCGCAATAGCCGGGGCGGGAGTAGTTGGTATAGCCATAGCCGAAGGGGGAATAGGCAGGCGCCTCGGCGTGGCGCCCCATCCATTCGTAGATGCCGATCGGGTCCAGAGTCAGGCATCGTGGATCGACCAGAGCGGTGATTTCGCGCAGCAGATCAAGGACATGGGCGCCATGGGCGGGTGCAAGCAGGTGATCCGACCCCTCGGCTATCGGATAGTTCATGTTTCGAGCCAGACCGAAGAAGGTCATCAGCGCGTTGATCGGGATGAGGGCGAAGCCGACCTGTCCCATGCGGGCGAGGTCGAGCACCTGATCCCAGCGGGTGGGGGCCTGATCCAGCAGGTCGGGCCGATAGCAGGCGACGGGGGTGGCCGTGTCGATGGCCAGTGCCCATTGCCGCCCGTCAAAGGCGTAGGAGGGGTGCGATTGCCCCACCGAACTTGCGGCCAGTGCGGCGAGTTCGTCGTCGCGCCCCTGCCCGTCGAGAGCCAGCAATTGCCCGCCGCGCGCGACTTCGCCGACATGGGGGTGGTCGATGACCATCAGGTCATAGCTGTCGGACATGGCACCGATGGGCAGGTCTGCAAAGGCTTGCAAAGACCGTTTTTCCCAAGTGATCGTGACGCCGGGATGCGCGGCGCTGTAGGTAGCGGAGGTGGCGAGCATGGGGTCGTAGCCGCGGCTATGGTCCCAGGTCATGCCACGCAGATGCACCTCAGCCATGTTTGCGGGCCTCTTTTATGGCCATGGCTTCGGCGGCGGCTTCGGCAAAGATCGTGGGATCGCGGTAAAGGGCGGTCATCAGATGCTCGGCATAAAGTACGAGTTCGCCCTCGCCCTTGTAGACGGAATAGGAGACGCGGACCTTGCCCATGCGGGTGTCCTTGACCTCTTTGTTCAGATTTTCGCGGATGGTGTAGATCGTGTCGCCGATGAACACCGGCGCGATGAAACGGAGTCGGTCGTAGCCATAGCTGAACGAATTCAGGCAGTTGGTGGCGGCAAGACCGAGGCCCAGCGAAAACACGAAAGCTCCGGCGACGAGGCGGCGGCCGAAAACCCCCTCTTCGACCGCAAAGCGTTCGTCGCTGACATAGGGGTGATGGTCCATGACGAGGCTGTTGAACAGCATCGACTCGCCTTCGGAAATCGTGCGCCGGATCGAGCGAATTTTGTCGCCGGGAGTGAAATCCTCGAAAAACCAGTTCTCGGCATTCCAGACCGGAATCGCGGCATGGGCATCGGGCAATCCCGGCAGGCCACGTGCATGTGTTCCGATTTCGGCCATAGTCCCCCCGGGTCAGACTGCAAGGGGAGAGGTCGCATAGTCATTTTTACTTGTCAAACTTTTTTCTGTATATAAAAACTGTTTGACAGGAGGACGCCGATGGAACGCATCCGGTATTTCGAGGACTACGTTGAGGGGGAGGCGCGTCTGAGTTTTGGCCGCACGATCACCGAGACGGATATCGTGGTCCATGCGGGCCATTCAGGGGATTTCTTTCCGCATCACATGGATGCGGAGTTTTGCAAGACCCAGCCCTTTGGCGCGCGAATAGCCCACGGGACGATGACCTTTGCCATCGGGATCGGGCTGACGGCGACCGAGATCAATCCGGTGGCGATGACCTATGGCTATGAGCGTCTGCGCTTTCCCACGCCGGTTTATGCCGGAGATACGTTAAAGACCTCCGTCACTATCGGGCGCAGGGCGCCGGACGCGAAGCGCCCGGGATTTGGTCAGGTGGTGGAAGTCTGCGAGACGCGTAATCAGCATGGCAAGACGGTGATGTTTTGCGAGCATATATTGCTGGTCAAGATGAAGCCGGTTGAAACATGAGTGAGATCATTCAGGACTGGCCAGCACCCGCAAACCCGAAGCCAATTGTCCTGATCGGGGCGGGCGGGATCGTGCGGGATGCGCATCTTCCGGCCTATCGCAAGGCAAATCTGCCGGTGGCGGGTGTGACCGATCTGGATGCGGGTCGTGCGGCGGCACTGGTGAAAGACTGGGATTTGCCAAGGGCTTATGCCTCTGTCGCTGAGGCCGCGATGCTGGGCACCGATGTGGTTTATGACATTGCGGTGCCACCCGGCGCGATCATGGATATCCTGCCGCAGTTGCCGAATGGGGCGGCGGTGTTGATCCAGAAGCCAATGGGGCCGGATCAGGCGACGGCAAAGGCGATCAGGCAGGTCTGTCGTGACAAGGAATTGAAGGCCGCAGTAAATTTTCAGCTGCGGTTTTCGCCGATGATGATGGCGGCGCGGCAGATCATTCAGAGCGGGCAGATCGGCGATCTGCTCGAGGTCGAGGTGCATCTGAATGTCTATACGCCTTGGCAGATATTTCCGTTTCTGATCCCGATGGTGCGGGTCGAAATCGCTGTGCATTCAATCCATTACCTTGATGCGATCCGCGCGCTGGCGGGCACGCCCACGGGGGTGTTTGCCCGAACGATGCGCGATCCGCGCGCGGCGGAGTTCGCGCAGACCCGGACCTCGGTGATCCTGGATTATGACGCGCCGCCGGAAACACCCCTGCGCGGGATCATGAGCATCAATCACAATCATCAGAACGGTCGCAAGTTTCAGAATGCGGGGTTCCGGATCGAAGGCACCAAGGGTGCGATGAGGATCAAGCTGGGGGTGATGTATGACTATCCCCATGGCGAAGCTGACGAATTATGGCTTTGTGCCAATGGGGAGGAGTGGCGACAGGTGCCGCTGACGGGCGGCTGGTTCATCGAGGCGTTCATGGGGCCGATGCGGAATCTGCAGCGGTTTGATGCCGGGGAGGATGATCACCTCTACTCGGGGGTTGAGGATGCATATCAGACCATGGCGCTGGTGGAGGCTTGTTTTGTGGCGAATACGCGGCCTGCGGAACCGGTGCGGCTGGATTGAGGGCGGGGGCCTCCGGCGGGAGTATTTATTGCCAGAATGAATGTAGCGGGCTGCGATGCCGAGCGGGTATCGTCGGTATGTGGGCTGTTTTGGCGGGGGTGCCCCGAATCGGGGTTAAAATCCATAGATTAATGGAAGATTCGACTGCGGTTTTGCGTCGGTATTCCAGCGGTATCCCAGCGGGGCCAAATTCGCGTTTTGGCCGGTTAACAGTGCGTGCGGCGAGCTAAGCGGTCCTTGCGCCGCCGCCAAGGTTGCGACTGATCGTGGCTGCGGCATCGAGCAGGGTGGCGATGCAGTCATCGAAGGGCAGCGCCTCTTGATACCTTTGCAGATAGGGCATCGTCAGCGCGGCGATGGCGCTGCCGGAATGGTCAAAGACCGGGGCGGAGATGTTGACGATGCCGCGTGCCACGAAACTGTCCTTCACCTCGTGACCGGTGGCCCGGATGCTGGCGAGGTCGGAGTGCAGTTTTGCCAATGTAGTTTCGGCGGGCAGATCGGCATTGGCCAGCGCCTCTTCCAAGGCTTCGGGTGAAAGATGCGCGAGGATGACCCGGCCGGAAGAGGCGCGCCACAGGTCGATCTTGGCCCCGAGCCGCACCGACATGATGTTATTGCCCGGACTGTCGACCTGCCCGATCACCAGCACTGAATCGCCCGCGATGATCGCCAGATGGCAGGACTGGTTCACCGCGCGTGCGAGCCGCTGCATGACGGGAGCGGCACTGGTGGTCAGCCGTTTGATGAAAGGGGTCCGGTGCGCCACCTCAAAGAGCAGCGTGGTGAGCACGTAGCGGTCAGTCTGCGGGTTCTGCATCACATAGCCACGCGATTGCAGCACGACGAGCATGCGGAAAATCTCGCTGACCGAGCGGTCGAGACGCCGGGCGATATCGGTCTGCATCAGCCCGCTTTCCTCGGTCGAGAGCAGTTCGAGGATATCGAGCCCTTTTTCCAGCGCCGGGGCCGTATATTTCTGCCCCTCGGGCGCGGTTGTGGTCTTGGTCATGCTTCCCCCTGTTGCAGTCAGCCTATTTCACATATGAAACTCTGTTACGGAAAGTTGGCGCGTGCAAGCATCCCGCTTGAAAACATATTCTATATGTGAAAATGATCTTCATATACAAAATTTTTCGCCGGGTTTAGATGACTCCTTCAGAGAACCGGACTGCCCAGAGCCATGATGGTCCGCCTCTCGCGGGCCTTTTGGTGCTGGACCTGAGCCAGTTTCTGTCCGGCCCCTATTGTGCGCTGCGCCTTGCCGATCTGGGCGCGCGGGTGATCAAGGTGGAGCGCCCGGATGGTGGCGATCTGACCCGGAGCCTCTATCTGTCGGATACCGAGATTGGCGGCGATTCGACGCTGTTTCATGCGATCAATCGCGGCAAGCAGAGTATCGCGCTGGACCTGAAGGATGCGGATGATCTGGCGGTGTTGCGCAGGTTGATTGGCCGGGCGGATGTGCTGATCCAGAACTTTCGACCCGGGGTGATCGAACGGCTGGGGCTGGGATATGCGGCGGTGCGCGCGCTGAACCCGCGTCTGGTTTATGCCGGGATCAGTGGTTATGGCACTGACGGGCCCTGGGTGGGCCGGCCGGGGCAGGATCTGCTGGCGCAGGCGCGCGCCGGGGTGATGTGGCTGAGCGGGGATGCGGATCAGGGGCCGGTGCCGATGGGGCTGGCAGTGGCGGATATGCTTGCAGGGGCCACAGCGGCGCAGGGTATTTTGGCGGCACTGGTGCGCCGGGGCGTGACCGGGCGCGGCGGGCTGGTCGAGACGAGCCTGCTCGAAGTGTTGATCGACCTGCAATTCGAGGTGCTGACCACGCATCTGAATGACGGGGGCCGGGTGCCGCTGCGCGCGGCCCGAGGTAGCGCGCATGCGTATCTGTCAGCGCCATATGGGGTTTATGCGGCCTCGGACGGCTATCTTGCGATTGCGATGACGCCGCTGGGCCGGTTGGCCGATTTGCTGGACCTGCCCGCGCTGGACCGGTGGCGCGATGACCCGGCGCTGTGGTTTAGTGCGCGGGATGCGATCAGCGCGGTGATCGCGGCGCGGATTGTAGAGCGGAGCCTTGTCGATTGGCTGGCCGTGCTGGAGCCTGCGGATATCTGGTGCGCCAAGGTGATGGACTGGCCCGAGTTGCTGGCCAGCGAAGGGTTTGCGGCGCTGGATATGGTGCAGAGCGTGCGCCGCGCAGGTGTGGCGCTGCGCACGACCCGCGCGCCGCTGCGTATCGACGGGCTGCGCCCGGTCTGTGCCGATGCCGCACCGCAGGTGGGTGCGGATACGGCGGCAATCCGGGCCGAGTTTGGGATCTAGACGCTATTCGGTCCGCGTCGCGCCATCTGCGGCGGCAACTGCGATCCAGCCGCGTTGTTCGAGCACCTGCACAAAAGTTGCCCCAAGTGACGTCAATTGCAGATTGTCATCCACAAGGTTGAGCCGCAGGATCTGACCGCCCCAATCGTAGGGATTGGCTGCAAACCACGCGTGCCGTTCGACAAAAGGCAGCCGTTCCAGCATGGGGATGGCCGCCTGTGCAAAGGCCGCATTCTGTTCGTAGGTCACAGCGCCGGGGCGGTTCCAGTCGATCCGGGCGTATTCCGTCACCCAGACAGGTCGGCGATAGGCGCGGTAAACCTCGGTCAGGAAACGTTCGAAATCAGCCACATCGCCGTTAGTGGAGTAGTAGTGCACGGCAATGAAATCGACCCGCAGGCCGCGCGCATCCGCCTGCGCCATAAAGCGACCGAGCCAGGAATTGGGGCCGATTGTCTGTCCGCCGGTTGGGGCCGGGCTGCCAAGGCGCAGGCCATAAGCCTCTAGCTGAGGCCAGAGCGCGATCGCCTCTTCGACCGAAATGTTGGACTGTCCGCTGCGCTGCCCGTCAGGTTCATTGAAGCCAAGCAGATGCGTCGGGCGCAGGTTGGACTGGATCGGCTTGCCCAGATCAGCGCGGCCCCAGATCATCGGCACGAATTCGACCGAGCGCGATTGCCCGCCACGATGCCAGATCTGGTCGGGCCGCCAGTTGTAATACCAGCCCAGCCCCTCGGTATCCTCGATCCATTCGAGCATGACGTCGCGCGAATCTTCCCACGCGCCCAAACCGGCCTTTTGTGCCTGTGCCATCGTTGCCATCGTCGCCATCGTCGCCATGAGCAACAATAACACGACGGTCGTCATCTGTCTGAGCATCGGCCCCTCCTCGACATTCGGAGAGGCTAGGTTCGAAGAGCGAAGAAATTATGATCGCATCAAGGCCATATCGGCGCAATTCGCCCTGAATTGTGGTACCCGCGGCGGGACTCGAACCCGCACGGCCTTGCGGCCAAGGGATTTTAAGTCCCTGATGTCTACCATTCCACCACGCGGGCCCGGTGCGCCATGCTGACGCCCTGTTCTGACGCCATATCCTGACGTCATGTCCTGACGCGACTAGGCGCTGCAGGATCGCGGCGACCATAGTGATCGTAGCGGCGGGGTAAAGTCAGATATCCTGACCGGCGGGTTCGCGCAGCAACACACGCTCGCCCAGCCATGGGTTCAGGCGCACCGCCTCGCGCAGGACGGTCTGCGCTTCGTCGTCGCGTTGCAGACCGATCAGGGTGAGCGCCTTGCCGGAGAGGGCGGCGACGTGGTCGGGGGTGATGGCGATGGCGGCATCAAGATCGGTCAGCGCGGCCACGTAATCCTGTGCGAGAAAAGCGGAAAATGCGCGCTGGTTGTAGCCTTCGGCATAATCGGGGCAATAGGCCACCAACTCGCTGAGAATATCGCGCGAGCCCGCGAGGTTGTATTGCCGCCGCAGGTCCATGCCAAGGTCAAGCAGGCGCTGCGCCTCGGCATCCGGTGCAGCGGTCCAGATCCGCCACAACTGATCCGAGAGAAAGCCAGCCTCGGTCTGGTCGCGGGCCGTGCTGAGCGACTGCATGATATCGGCCTTGCGCGCGGCATTGTCGGGCGCTGCGGGGCAAACCCCATCCTGCGCCTGTGCGGCGAGTGGCAGGAGCAAAAGGGCGAATACGAAGCGCATATCGCAATGATGGCGCAGATTGGCGTTACGTCAAGTGGCACTGCGATCTGCTGGCGTCGGGGCCGGACCCACCCCTTCTTCCTTGACCGCCTGCATTGCGACATAGGTCGAGGTATTGGCCAGATGCGGCAGGGTCGAGACCTTTTCCGCCAGCACCCGGCGATAGGCACCCATGCTCGCCGTGCGGACCTTGAGCAGGTAGTCGAAGGCGCCGGCGATCATGTGACACTGCTCGATCTCGGGCACCTTGAGCACGGCGGCGTTGAATGCGGCGAGTGCGGCCTCGCGCGTGTCGGTCAGTTTGACCTCGACAAAGGCGACATGGTCGCGCCCCAGACGGATCGGATCAAAGAGCGCGCGGTAGCCGCGGATCACGCCCTGATCCTCCAGCCGTTTGAGCCGGGCTTGCGTGGGCGATTTCGAGAGGCCGATGCGCTGCGACAGGGCGGTGACGCTGATGCGGCCGTCGACGGCTACGACATCGAGGATCTTCTGGTCGAACGGATCTAGATCGGCGAATTGAACTGTCACGTTTACTCCCCTTATTTCAAAGCGTTCGGCCTGTGCCAGGGGAGATAGCAGGCGAAACGCCCTGCGACAATGCGTTATGCTGGGCCAACAACCATGGGGACCGAAATGACGCTGAGCAACCTGCGCGCCGAGATTGATGCGATGATCTATGCGGAGGAAGGCCCGGTGTTGGACCGGCTGACCAGCGGGGCGGCGCTCGATGCACCGGCGCGGGCGGTGATTGTGGCGCGCGGGGCCGATCTGGTGCGCCAGATCCGGGCGGCGGCCGATCCCGGGTTGATGGAGGTGTTTCTGGCGGAATATGGCCTCTCCACCGATGAAGGGATCGCACTGATGTGTCTGGCCGAGGCGCTTCTCAGGGTGCCGGATGCCGAGACGATCGACGCGCTGATCGAGGACAAGATCGCACCTTCGGACTGGGGGCGGCATCTGGGGCATTCGGCCTCGTCGCTGGTCAATGCTTCGACCTGGGCGCTGCTGTTGACGGGCCGGGTATTGGCGGATGAGAAGCCGGGGCTGACCGGTGCGCTGCGCGGCGCGATCAAGCGGCTGGGTGAGCCGGTGATCAGGGCCGCCGTGGCGCGGGCGATGCGCGAGATGGGACGGCAGTTCGTGCTGGGTGAGAACATCACCACCGCGATGAAGCGGGCGGAAAAGCGGCAGGCGCAGAACTATACCTACAGCTACGACATGCTGGGCGAGGCGGCACGTACCGAAGGCGACGCGCGCGCCTATCACCTGAGCTATTCCCGCGCCATTTCGGCGATCGCAAGCCATTGCACCAAGGGCAGCGTCGGGCAGAATCCGGGGATTTCAGTCAAGCTTTCGGCGCTGCATCCCCGCTATGAGGTGGCGCAACAGGCAC
>Ga0105050_10001529_pt1 | contig 34737 bp, 40 predicted proteins | sample FRY01_FD_78088 | JGI IMG/M metagenome (GOLD analysis project Ga0105050, IMG submission 78088) | Freshwater microbial communities from Lake Fryxell liftoff mats and glacier meltwater in Antarctica - FRY-01 | ecosystem: Environmental > Aquatic > Freshwater > Ice > Glacier meltwater ...
GTTGCCCTGTTTTTGGGTATGGGCGCCACCATGCGCCTCGAAATCGTGAAAAACTGTCCTCGCTCTCCCACTCGGCTCGCTACGATCGCTCAAGTCCGACAGATTCCTAGCCTGCATCATTCATGAATTGCCTGCTGCGGCTGCCGATATACGTGAAAACTCAGCGCGTGCGCCTTCCAGTTCGCGCCACACTGTCTTTTCCCGCATCTCGTTACCCTCGAAACGAACCTTCGTGAATAGTCCGGGCTAGATGAGGATGCTGCGCACTCTCAGCAACGACGGCATCAGCCAGCTCACCAGAGACTGTTCGACCAGTTCGACAATGGTGCCGTCGGGATCATAAAACGCAACGATGCTGCCGGAGGCATCGGGACCGGAACAACACGGTGTGATGGGTGAAACAAACTCGACGCCCTGTGCCTTCAATGTCGCAACGTCCGCAACGATGTCGCTGGTCGCAAGCGCAGTGCGATGAATGCCCAGGTGGTTCACGGGAATGGGATAGGCCCGTTCCGGGTTGTAAGGCGCCAGCCACTGGACCAGTTCCATGGTGGAGCCATCCGCCCCATGGGTGAGGATCGCGCCTTCGATGCTGAAAGGTTCGTTGAAACCCATCGCCTTCGCCACGTCGACTGACTCTGTACCCGGCAGGGTTTTTGTGACCTCGAAGCCGAACATCTGATACCACGCACGGGAGCGCTCGAAATCGCTGACGTTTACCGCAAGTGTCCCGAAACTCTTGAGATGCGTGGCTCGCGTGTCGTCTTCTGCGTCACCGTCCGTCGATGGCACTTCGCTCAGCTCATAAAAAGTGCCGTCCGGATCGGTGAAGATGACAAACCAGCTGCCGTCGGCTCGGCTGGCTGGCGGTGAAAGAAAGCGCACACCCTGCCCGGTCAGGTACTCGTAGTCAGCGTCGAGATCGGTGGTCTGCAACGCCGCTCGCGCCATGCCGAGATGATTCAACTGTGCATAAGGTGGCTCATCGTTGCGTGGAATGGTGAACTCGATGAGGTCGATCGCCCCGCTCAGGAAACCCAGCCCGATCAATTCGCCGTGCAGCAGATAGCCACCAGCCCAATCACCTTTGGAACCGTCGTAGGCAGTCGGGGTCTCGATGCCAATCGCCCGCGCCATGGCCTGTGTGTTGGTATCCGGAAACCCTGACAAGGTCGTGAACCCGAGCTTGCCGTAAAACGCGCGCGACGCTGCAAAGTCGCTGACATTGGTATTGAAATGGACTCTCGACAGCACATGCAGCTGGACATCACTTTGCTGCTTCACCCGAACAGACACCGAGCCATCCATCGTCTCGCCAGGTACCACAGCGATGGTGTTCTCCACAGTGAGCGCGACTGGAATCTCAAGCCCTTGCGAACAGTCGATACGGGTTCCGGGATTCAGCACTTCCTGTCCATTGAGCTGAATGGACAGGCTGGTAAATTCCTGCCCGCAGTCGACCAGCACTCGGGCTTCCCCTGCGGTGCCGACAAAGGAAGTCTGAAGGTCCTCGGACTCGCGGTGGTAGTGCGCAAGATAGCGGGTGAAGTCGATGGTTACAGGCGGACTCTCCGCCGGGCGCAGCAGGACGATGGCCAGCACCAGGAGTAACACTACGGCAAAAAGCACGCCCAACAGACCCAGAATCAAACGCTTCAACACAAGTAACTACCTCATTCGATTGCGCACATGCCTCAAACCGGAAACCCTCAAAAACCTTGAAAAAACCTTCAAGGACACACCTCGGTGAAACCCTCAAGGACAGGAGTAGAACCCTCAAGGACACACCTCGGAGTTTGGGAGGCCAGCAGGACTTACACTCCGGTTTTGCTTGTCGAAATAGTCAAGACAAGAGCCCGCCTGAACCCCTCCTCGGCCTGGCTCGCTGCGACTACGCGGGGATTACCCGGGTATTGTTGTCCCCGCAGCGTTACACGCGACGCGGTTCTGGCTGACACCGGGGAACACCTCACGAAACAGGTTCAGCATCGCCATAGTTGAACGGCGATCCGACGCCTCATGCAGGTGCCCTGGTGGTCCGAGCGTCGTTGGCAGCGCAAACCCGTGCGGTGTTTTTGCATAGTCATGGAAATTCCAGGCCACACCTGCATTGTCCATCTCCTCACAGAACCGGATCCGGTGATCGAGTTGAACGAGGTGGTCGTCGGCGCCGTTTTCGATCTGAACGATGGTGCGGGTGTTGTACGGGTTCGCACAGCGCTTCAGTGGTGGCCGGACAATGCCCACGCTGGCAGGACTGCCGTCCTCGCCAGTCTGCAGCAATCCGTGAAACGAGACTACGCCTGACAGATCCAGCCCGCCGCGAACGGCTTCGAGCACCGCAACACCGCCAAAACAGTAACCAATCGCGGCGGCTGAGACCATCGAGTCCACATACGTCTGACGCAGTCCTTCGTCGAGCCAGGCCGCAAGGATCGACCGGAAAAACTCATGATCATGGTCCAGCGCCACCATGGCAGAAAACGACTTGTTCAGGTGAACCGCGAGTTTTGCCTGATCGGTCGACCACAGTCGCTCCTCCGGAGAGATCATGTCGCCATAAACGTCGATGGCAAGGCCCACATAGCCGAGCCGCGCCAGGTATTCCGCCTGATGCACGTCGAAAAATTTCAGCCCGGCGTAGTTATGAATCTCAAGTACCAGAGGTCTCGGCCCCGTCGACGAAGGTGGCGCCACGAGATATCCGAGATAGTCCTTGCCTCGAAAATGCAAAGGCACTTCCATACGTCGCAGTTCCGGGCCCTCAGGCCAGAAGTCAGGGGAGCCAAACATTTCAGTATCACCTATGTGTTGATTTGTGTTGATTGCTTTGTCAAAGTTTTGCGTCCTGGGTGAACGGCGCAGTCAATCTTCGATCGCCGAGTACACGAGACTCTTGAGCTGACCACGAAAGTTGAAGGCGCCGGATGGCATCAACTGCGTCATGAAGACCACCGAAAGATCTTCCTTTTCATCGACCCAGAAAATCGTCGAAAAGGCGCCACCCCAGTACCAGTCGCCGCCCACCAGACTGCCGGATGTGACGGCATCCAGTGTGCACGCAAAACCGAGCCCAAAACCGACACCTTCGTTTGCCGTCTCGGAGAAACCACCAATGGCCATCTGGGTAAGGCCCTTGCCACCTTGCAGATGATTGCGGTGCATGAGTTCGATGGTTCGCGGCCCGAGAATTCGTGCTCCATCCAGTTCTCCGCCGCGCCGGAGCATCTCGCAGAAACGCAGGTAGTCCGCCGTCGTGCTGATCAGTCCACCACCACCGGAGTAAAAACGCTGCGCGGTCAGATGGCGGGTTCTGCCGGCGGGCTCGATCAACAGAAGTCCCTTGTCCGGGCCACGTGTGTAGTTCGCGGCGATGCGATCACGTTTCTCCGGCGGCACAACAAAAAACGTATCCGTCATCTTCAGCGGTGCAAAGATCTCCTCAGCCAGAAACCGGTCGAGCGGCTTGCCGGAGATGATCTCAACCAGCGCGCCACAGACATCCGTCGACAACGAATACATCCAGCGCTCGCCCGGTTGATAACGCAGGGGCACACGCGCGAGTTTCTGCAGAAAGCTCTCTCGACTTTCACCCTCGATACCCTTCATCCCGACACGGGCATATTCCTTCGTCACCGGATTGGCATCCGCGGGAGACCCCAGTGCTTCGAGCTGGGCGCCATAGGTAAGACCACCGGTGTGACAGAGCATGTCGCGCATGCTGACGGGTCGGACAGGTCGTTCGGTCACCATCGCCTCACCCTCCCCCGATACCCAGACACGATGATCGCGCCAGGCGGGAATGAAGCGGTGCACAGGATCATTCAACTGAAAATAGCCTCGTTCGAACAGTGTCATCAACGCCACCGACGTAATCGGCTTGGTCATCGACGCGATGCGGAACAGCGTATCGTCACGCATCGCCGTGCCGTTTTCGCGATCCATGTGACCGAGTGATTCGAAATAGGCCAGATGCCCTCGCCGGGCCACTGCGATCTGGCAACCGGCAATCTTGCCGCTGTCGACATAAGCACGACTGAGGTGATCGGCGATGCGGTTCAGCCGGCCAGGCGCGAAGCCTGCTTGTCCACTGGATAAATTCATGTTCTCTCTCTTCCCCGATTGCCCCCGTTTGAATGCGAGGCTAACAGCGTTTGCACACGTCGGAAAGCCGGGCGCCGCTCCGGTCTGTACTCAGTCGAAGAACTGCACCGTTGCACCGCCAGGCGACGTCACCTCTCCGGCCGCATTTCTGACAAAGAGTTCCAGTGTGACCTGCTTGCGATCCGCGTCGATCGCTGCTATTTGCCCACCTGACACCAGCGTTTCGCCCAGGTAGGTCGCCTTGCGGTTGCTGTAACTGAAACGCAGTATCGTACCGTCATCCCCGAGCCAGTTGGTAACACACTGGGCAAGCCAGTCACCCTGCAGCGGGCCGTCGATGACAATGCCGGGATGGTGCTCCACTTGTGTGGTATAGGCCTCATCGTAGTGAATGCGGTGCGGATTCCACACGGCGGCGTTATACATGAACAGGGTGACATTGGTTGGTGTGTGGCGACGCTCCGCAAGCATTTCACCCACCTGCAGATCTGCAATACGCTGGTTCATCTTGCAATCCCGGTTTGAACTTCTTCCAGCACGGGTTGACCTTCGGCATCCGTCACGTGCAGCGCGCGAACGGTGAAAATCAATGGCCCCTGACTGCCTTGTTTTTCATAGATATCAACAATCCGGTGCACGCCGGTGAGTCGGTCGCTGGGACGAATCGCACGCTGCACAATCAGCTGCGTGCCGCCCGCCATGACCCGTTGCAGTGGCAACTTCGGCCCGCCGCCTCTACCGCTGCCACTGCCTTCACCGCTGCCACTGCCTTCACCGCTGCCGCGGGGCAACCCATCACTACGCATTTCACTGACCTGTCGCAACGTACCAAACAGATTGAAGATGAACATGGGCGGGTCTTCATCGCCCTGCAGGTATTTTGGCAGGACCTGCTCGGTGGCGATCGAATATTTGATGATATCGCGACGGCTCACTTCCACATGCAGGGGTGGCTCTTTGTGCCCAATCCAGGCCCGGTGCTCACCGGTCAACAGTGTACTCATGGCAGATCACCTCCTGGGAAGTTATCGTCAAAGGAATTTCGGCATCACCTGCTCGGTGAACAACACAAACGATTCGTGGCTGAGCGGCGTGCACATCAGGTACTGCAGCGGCAGTTGTTCTTCGAGTTCGAGCAGCTGATCGACCACCGATTCCGGTGTCCCGCAGATCACCGTATCGGCAACATAACGCTCGATGGGGTCACCCGATGTCGCCGGTCGAGGCGCATTGCCAAGGTACGAGCCGAACATGAACTTCGCGCTGCTCATGGCCACCTCATGCGCCTTCGCCTGTGTCGACGCCAACGAGATGTTGCGCGCCATGGGAATGATACGTCCGGTCATGCTGTGACCGACACTCTCAAGTTCCAGCTGATAACGACTGCGCTTGGCTGCGATTTCGGCGTGTGAACTGTGCGGATCCATCAGAATGGAATAGCCATTGCGGGCCGACCAGATCACCGCCTCTTCCGAACTTGATGCCAGCCATACCGGCGGGTGCGGCTGTTGCAACGGCTTTGGCAGCACCTCGACATCGTCGTAGTGGCCGAAGCGTCCATGGAACGTGAGTCGCTCGTTTTTCCACGCTTCAAGCACCACCTGAACATGCTCGCGAAACATCGGATAGCTGTCGTCCCGGGCGACCCCGAAATTCTGGTACTCGGTGGCATCAAAACCACGCCCGACACCAAAGTTGACACGACCACCGGACAATACGTCGAGCAGCGCAATCTCCTCGGCCAGGCGCAATGGATGGTAAAAAGGAGCCAGCGACACGGCGGTACCAATGCGTAGTCGTTTGGTCCGCGCGGCAATGTGTGCGCCCATCATGTGAATCGACGGACAGACGCTGTACGTACCGAAGTGGTGCTCGGCAAGCCAGACGGCCTCATAGCCTGAATGTTCCATCACATCGATGCGATCAAACGCACGCTGATAAACTTCCGAAAGCGGGATTCGCCGACCAGGCCAGCTGAAAAACTGCAGAACGCCGAACTGCATGGTGTTGACCTCTTGCCGTCAGATCCTGGAACTGGTTTTGGCAGCTGCTGGATGAAGGTGGAGCGACTGTGGATGTGCCCCATTCCACATTGGGTGTTGCCGCATCAGTGTAAAGGCTTTCAACCGGCGATCATTACATTCCACAGTGAGTCGCGCGGACCTGATAACGCTCGACGTGACCCACTACCTGACTGGTCCCCGGATTCCTCGTGGGATCCCTGCCGGGATTCCTGATTGTCGCAGGCAGGAAAGTACTTCGTTATCCTCGCTGCCTCATACGTTTCGCTGCCGGGCAATGGCGGAGCAGCGCATGGCCGCCAGGGTCAATGGCACGAGCCCATCCCCTCAACACAAACACCAACAGAGTCGACAAAACAACATGACACAGTCAGCAACAGGTACGACGGGCCAGCTGGTCGGCAAAACTGCGATCATTACGGGCGGTGGTTCGGGCATGGGACGGGCCACCAGCCTGCTCTTTGCACGCGAAGGTGCTTCGGTGGTGGTGGCTGACATCAGTGATGCCGGGGGTAACAACACGGTACAGCAGATCCATGCGGCCGGCGGACACGCGACCTACGTCCGCACCGACACATCCAGCGAAGAACAGATCCTGAACCTGGTGCAGACTGCCGTGCGTACCTATGGTCGCCTGGACGCCCTGGTTACCGCGGCTGGTATCTCGTACTCGAATTTTATCGAACAGGATGAAAGCACCGACCCATTTCGCAATCCGCATGCCGGTTTCATATTGAACAAACCAACTTCTCGTTGGCAGAAGGTGCTGGACGTCAACCTCACCGGCGTGATGATCTGCGCACGCGAAGCCGCACGGCAGATGATTGCCGAAGGACACGGTGGCACGATCGTCAACTTTGCATCCATCGCAGCCTATGCGCCAGCGCCAACGATTGCCGACTACTGCGTATCGAAGGCGGGTGTCGTGATGCTGACCAAGTGTCTTGCTGCTGAAGTCGGGCGGGCTGGCATACGCGTGAACGCGGTCGCACCTGGCCCCATCGAAACGGGCATGACGCAATCGCTGCTGGACATGGGCAGGTTGCAGAAACAGGGCGCATCGCTGCCGCTCGGGCGGACGGCGCAACCGGACGAAGTTGCGAACGTGGTCCTGTTTCTCTCCTGCGATAAGTCGAGTTACATCACTGGCAAGACCATCGGTGTGGACGGCGGTACCTATACCGTGTAACCGTTACCGTGTGAGCGTTGGAACGTGTGACCCCGTGAAGTGCTTCGCGCGTCGACACCGGCCGACTGCAACAGGATAACGAGCCAACATAAAACGCCGCCCTCACTTGTACGACGGGGTCAGAATTTTACCTGAGCGGTTACGTTTGAGTGGTGGCGATCAACCACTGACCTTCCAGGCCCGCAGTGCGATGTTTGCCAAACTCCCGCACTTCCGGGGCTGAAACGATTTCGACAAAGGCCTTGCGCGAGGGGTACTCCATCAGCGCGACGACGTCGAATTCGACATCGGAGACACCAATCAACTGTCGATCCACACGACCGGAGTAAAGCATCCGCCCACCTTTGGCTTCCACGAACTTTCGCATCAGCGCGCCATACCGCATGTAGGCTTCTGCACCGCTGACACCGGCATCCATACCGTCCGCCTGGGGTTTGAACTTCAGCAGATTGACCATCACCACCGGGCCACCGGTATCATTGGCAAGAAGTTGCGCGATCTGCGTGGGGTCAGGATACTGACTGATCTTCATGGCATCTCCGAGGTAGTCCAGGGTCACACAATACTATCGAAGCGCTGCACCAGTGGCAGCAGCGACGAGGCTGCAGAGTCGAGCGCTTCGATCTGATAAACCCGCATCGTCGTATGGCAGAACAGCGCGTTCTTTTCCATCTCTGATGCACCGGCGGACAAACGTTTGCGCGCATTCCAGTGGGTGGCATAACTGCACCAGTTTTTGTGCACTGGAAAGTTGCTCTCGAACATCGAACGCTCTGCGCCAAAAGCGGCAATGGCCACATCAAACCATGGCCGCCAGGCCGCTTCGATCTCCGTAGACGCTGGTGGCAGCGTCCGATCTGCGGTGCTGCCGGCCAGGCGGATGGGCAAGGCGCCGAGCTTGATCATGACGTTGGGTCGACGCGCCAGCTCATCGATGTCCCGATGCCATTCCTTCAGGACATCCGCTTGCCGGCCGCGGTAGGGACCCCCAAGAATCGGTGTGCCAAAGTGATCGAGAATGATGTTGAGTTCAGGAAACCGGTCAGCCACCGCCATCACTTCGCGCAACTGGGTGTGATACACCCAGACATCCAGCGACAGCCCAAGCCGCGCCAGCATCGCAAAGACGTCCAGCGATGACTGCTGCACCAGTGTCCCTTCGCCTGGCGAGGCACGATGCAGTTTCGCGTCCGCATGCCAACAGGTCGATGCACGAATGCCGCGAAATCGCCCGCCCGCCGCATTGATGTGTGCCTGCAGCACCGACTCTGCAGCCGAACCCAGAGCTGGATCCACCGCACCAAACATCGCACAACAGACGCGCGTGGGACCAAACATTCCCGAATCACTCATCGCCGCGACGCCGGATATAAATTCCGTCTCGCCCACGGGTCGAAAGGCTGCAGGACCCTTCGCCCGATACATGGAGTGACACTCGGCAAACACCGTTGCCACGATGTTGTGACCGGTGTCCAGGTCAGCCAGCAGTTCCGGAAACAGATAGGGCGCACCATCACGCATCCACAGATGATGATGGGCATCAACAATGGGACGATGCGCATCGAGGACAGGTTCAATCACGCGCTCAAGCCAAAGAGCGTGCTCGCCGCCGCCCGAAAATCCGAATCGGCTCATGGTCCGCCTCCACCAATGCCTGCCGGCAGGAACCTGATCAGCCGCCTGACAAGTTCATCCACATAAGGGTGATCACCTGCTCGGTGGTCAGGAAGCCTTTGCCCCACTGTGCCTCCAGATCGGCCAAAGGCTTGCTGGCGATGTACGCTGCCATGGTCACGCCACCCTGGATGGCCTTTTCAATCCTGTCACGCACGTCCACCAGCATGCCATGGAACTTCTGCAGATCATCCCGATTGGCCAGCGGTCCGTGCCCTGGCACGATCCGCGTGTCGGCACTGACCCGAGCGAGGACAAGTTCCGCCGAAGTGATCAACCCGGACAACGACCCGCCACTCTCGATATCCACCGGCGGAAACGCACCATTCACAAACGTATCGCCCATGTGTACAACGTTGGCACGTTCAAACCAGACATGGCTGTCACCATCGGTGTGCGCGCAGGCCACATGTTCCACGCGGATCGTCTCGCCATTCCAGTGCAACCTGACACCATCATCAAAGGTCACCACGGGTAGTGCCGCAGGTGGCGCTGCCGGCATGGTTCGATTCATCAGCTTCGACAGTTGTTCCGTCGACATGCGCGCACGCACGTTGCCGTGCGCGAAGATCAAGGCACCGGCTTTGCCAAACGCTTCATTGCCACCGGTATGGTCGAAGTGGTGATGGGTATTGATGACCAATCGAACCGGCGTATCCTGCAAGAGCTTCACCGCAGCCTCGATCTTTGGCACCAGCGGTGCAAACTGATCATCGATGATCAAGGGGCCATCAGCGCCGGTGGAGACGACGATGTTGCCACCCTGCCCGACCAGCATGGCAAGCCCTTCGGCGAGCGGCGTGGTGACGATCCTGACCGCTGAAAAATCCGGTTCGGCCGCATGGGCTGCTGCCTGCATGACCAGAATGGCCATCGACAACATCAGCTTGTTCATCATCGCTCCCGCCACGATAGTTGATGACAAAGAATGACATCGATGATCCTCGCGGCCGACCAGGGGCAAATCCACCAACCTGCTTCTTGCACTCCATCTCTCCATTGACAAGAATCAGGCGACTTCCAAGACTGGCCTGGAAATTGCTCCTTCCAGCTGGCTGACAGGTGGATGACAGGTGGATGACAGGTGGATGACAGGTGGATGAATGAAAACCTCGACCCGTGTATTTCTACTGTCTGGATTTGTGCTTGTGCTGAACAGCATGGTTCTGGCACCCGTACACGCAACCTCATTCGAAAGCGGTGTAGATGCCTACTACTCCGGTAATTATCAGGATGCGCTGCGTCATTTCCGGATCGCCGCATCCCGCGGTTATGTCCGCGTGGGTGCGCAGCACAATCTCGGGGTGATGTACGACAACGGCGTCGGTGTTCCGGAAGATGATGCGACTGCCGTGGCATGGTTTCGCCGGGCGGCGGAAAAGGGCTACATCAAGTCGCAGAGCAATCTTGGCCTCATGTACGCCAACGGAGAAGGTGTGCCCCGGGACGACGTGAAGGCCTACCTGTGGTTCGATGTGGCCGGACGACGCGGCAATCCGGTGGCCGCCAGAAACCGGGATACTCTCGCCAGGTCCATGACCCCTGTAGAGGTCGAAACAGCCCAGGCGCTTGCAAGCCAGTGCATGAAGCGCCGTTTCCGCAATTGCGACAGGTAACCATCAACCTGCGCTCTGGCCAGATCTCCCCACTCGTAAGCCCTGTTCCTGTTTGGCGGTCAGGCACTCACCGGTTTGGTCGTGCATCACCTGGCACCCGTGGGGATGCTCTGTTTCGGGTATCGTCCTGAGCCGCGCTCGATCTGTCCTCCCGTGTTGTGCCGAGTCCGGCCCGGCATCACTTCGAACGTCATCGCAGTATTGCGGCGCCCTTCAAGGTTTGCTGTAAGCCGATGACCCGACCTGCGTGCAGCGATTGCCCATGCGCTGGGTCTGGCGGGTACTCAGAAGGTCACCACTGGCTGGTCAGGCTTTTGGCCCATCGAAGGACTTGAGCTGTTCGTACCAGCCCGAACCGACCACCTTGAGCGGCATGCCATCCAGGCGCGCGGCGGTTTCCAGGTGTTTTTTCCGGCCAGGCCAGGCATCCGGATCGGCTTGCCATGCGTTTAATACCCGCTCAGCTTCGGCGTAGCCCGGGGCTTCAACTTCATAGACCGAGATATAGTTTGAAACGGTCACGCCATCAAGATGCGGTCCGGCCAGTTTGTACACCCGGCCGCGAATGAAGTTGGGGCAGTGTGTCGTATCTTCGATGTGCTGATTGACAAACCACTCATCGAACTGGGCCTGCTTCTCCGGGCCCGGTGGTTCACATAAACCGATCAACAGAAATTGTGGCATGGCGCCCTCCGGTGGTGATCAAGAAAAAAAATGTTCTGGGAACGTCGCAGTATGCCCCAGACGCAGCACTTGCTTGCACTCCCCCGCTTGCCGGGATTAGATCAGCACTTTGGCAGGAAGGTAAATGTCATGGCCGGTCCACTTGCAGGCATCCGCGTGGTTGATCTTACCCGGGTGCTGGCGGGCCCCTTGTGCACGATGCTGCTCGCAGACCAGGGGGCAGAAGTCATCAAGGTCGAGACACTCGACGGCGATTCCGTGCGAGGCCCTGTTACGGGCAGTGGCTTTTCACCCATGTTTGTGTCGGCCAATCGTGGCAAACGCACATTGGCACTTGATCTCAAGCACCCTGAGGGGCATGGCGCCCTGCTGCGGCTCCTGGCCACCACGGACGTGCTGGTCGAGAACTTCCGACCAGGCACGATGCAACGCCTGAAGCTGGGAGAACCGGAGCTTCGCAAGCAGTTTCCAAGATTGATCTATGCCTCGATAACCGGGGTTGGCGACAGTGGCCCCTATGTCCGCAAACGCGTCTACGATCCGATCATCCAGGCCCTCTCCGGTATCGCCGATGTGCAATCCGACGCCGGTACCGGTCGGCCACGGCTGGTGCGCACCGTGATGGCAGACAAAACCACTGCCGTCTATGCGGCCCAGGCCATCTGTGCGTCCCTGTTTGCACGGGAACGCTCGGGAGAGGGTGAGCACATACGCGTGGCGATGCTCGACACCATGATCGGATTCATATGGCCGGAATCGATGACACAACATACCGTGATCGGTCAGGAGCAGACCGCCCTTGATCCAAACGCGCGGCCTGACCTGGTCTACAAGACACTCGACGGGTACATCACCGTCGGCACGAACTCGAATTCCGAGTGGCATGGGTTGTGCCGGGTATTGTCCAGACCCGACTGGGTCGATGACCCCCGATTCAGAACCGGCGCGGCGCGATCGGTCAATGCCACCCAGCGCATCACGCTGGTCGGTGAATTGCTCGCCACCCAAACGAGCGAACACTGGCTGCCCCTGTTCGACGAAGCGGAGGTACCCTGCGCCCCCGTTTTGCGCCGTCAGGACGTCGCCAACAACGAGCAGGTCAGACACAATGAAATCATTACGGAGTTTGATCAGCCGTTAGTGGGTCGGGTCCGGCAGCCCCGCCCGGCAGCCCGCTTTGATCACCGACCGGCTGTCATTGCGGGTCCGGCCCGGCGACTGGGTGAAGATACTCAAGCGATCCTGCGGACACTCGGTTACACCGACGAGCAGATCGACAAACTCGAACAGGACGGCGCGGTGATGCGAAGCAAGCCGGCATGAGCGGGATGATCGTCTGGGGTGTGGGTACACCACGCACCTTGCGTGTGCACTGGACCCTCGCAGAACTGGGTCTGCCCTATTCCACCCGACCGATCCAGTCTCGTACCGGCGAAACGCTCACTGATGAATTCACTGTCTTGAATCAGCGACAGAAGATTCCCGTCCTCCAGGATGGTGAAGTCACCCTGACCGAAAGCGCGGCGATCATCACCTATCTGGCTGATCGTTATGGAAATTCTGCAGCATCCCTGGTGCCTCTTGATGCCATCGAACGGGCACGGTGCATCCAATGGTGTTACTTCGCCCTGAGCGAACTGGATGCCACATCACTCTATGTACTGCGACGCCACGAAGGGCTGCCCCAGATTTACGGGGAAGCGCCGGCAGCAAATACCGCGGCACGGCGCTACTTCCAGCAACAGATGCGATCCGTTGGTCCTGCGTTGCAGGACGGACGTGAATTCGTTGTCGCCAATTCGTTTTCGATTGCCGACATCATGCTCTGCTCCTGCCTGACCTGGGCCCAGGCGCTGAAGATTCCCATCGCCGCCCACGTCGCGCAGTACAACAAACGCGTCACGGCGCGACCAGCGTACCAGGCAGCGGTGGCTTCGAACCGGATCCCTGGCCCGGACTATTCATGAAGAGTCCGGGCCAGAACTCAGTCATAACTGGCCGCCTGAGTGTCAGCTGGCGTAGAGCGTCACTGGCTCCCACTGGCCATCAAAACACTGTGTGTCCTTCCAGACCCGTCGGTTGCCACACGCTTGAATCCCTTGTTCGCGGGCGGCGACCAGCGTTCCGGCTGGTGTGAATTCGTAGGCTGCGGCCATGTCGTCTTCCAGATCAAGTATGGACACACCGGGACGATGAACACCTTTCAACGTCCCTGCGTTGATCAGGGTCAGACGCTCGAAGTTGACGATGACGCGATAGTGCATGTGGCCGTTGAGAACCAGGTGGGTAGTCCCTGACGCGATGATCCCATCGAGTTCGGGGCTGCGCTCCAAATCCATGCGCGGTGTTCCAGGCCACACCTTGCGCAGATCATTGTTGGCAACCCCATGACAAAGCAGCACATCACCGATGACCGTGGAAACATTGATCATCGACGGCAGACCAGATAGATACTCGACTGATTCATCCTTCTGGTCCAGACGTTGATGGGCTTCCGGCAACTCGCGTAACCGGTCATCCAGCAGCCAGCGGTCGTGATTGCCCGAAACCACCTGCGCACCGGACTCTCGCAGCAATTGACAGCAGATATCAAGCGAGCCAGCGCCATCCGCCAGATCGCCCGTGCAGAGGATGACATCCAGCGCTTGTCCGTGCAGAAACTGCAGCGCGATATCCAGGAAGCGGTGCTCCGCATGGACATCGCCAATCAGCCCGATCCGTCGTGCTTTTCCTATGATCACATCACCATTCTGGTCAGAGGCTATTGAGTAAACATGCCCGGTCGACAACGAATCGGGAAAAAAGAACCCCGGCACGCAGCAACCGCCTTGATGATCGCGCACGACTTGGCCCTCCTGCAAGGGAAACTGAGATGGCAGAAAAACACCAGTCTGCGGGACGTCGCAGACCAGCTAACCAGGCTACGACTGCGTCGAGATGCTGCCTCGTCTGGGCAGACGCGCATGCCAGGTGCGTTCGCGCAGTTGAATGTGATCTTCAAAAACCTGCACGTGCTGGGTAACGATGAAGTGCGTTGCATCACAGGTCATCTCGGCCGTGACCTGTGAACGAAGGTCATGCTGCCCATCGCTCTGCGTGACTTCGCGGGTGCATCTGACCGTGGCAGTCAGCGGTTGATCGACAGCCACCTGGAACACATCCTCACTGCGTTGTCCGACCCGCCAACCGTCTGCAAAGCGATTTTCCCCACCGTCGACCTCGCTGCTGCAGGTCAATACCCCCGCATCCAGCTTGCGCTCACGTTTCATCTGCGGAGGACGCAGTGATTCAATCACCATGGGGTCGGCACCATCCGCCTCGGCAAAAAGCGACAGCTGCGTATCCAGTGGTGAGGGGCCGCGCATCGGCAGACGCAGTTCACCCGCGAGCACCGTGAGCCGGACCAGCGCAGGCGCGGGCCAGACCATCGGCCAGTAGCTGGCCGCAAGGGCCAGTTGCCACGCGTGCCCCGCCGGCAGCCTGTGGGCGATGACATCCATGGTCAGTTCGACAGCAAAGGGCTGGCCCGGAATCAATGGCCGGGAGTGTGCGTGGTTCTGGATGTGGGTGAGATCAAGCACCCCGCGGCTGATCAACAGCGCACTGCCATCCGGCGCCAGGTCGCACAGGCGAACGATCAACTGCGCGTCGGCCTGATCTGACTGCAGGCGCAAACGCACCTGTGGTGTCCCCAGTATGGCTTCACTGCGTTCACGAACAGGCGTTGCAAAACACAGTGAGCGCGCATTCTCCGGCTGTTGGTCACCCGGGAAGTCGCCGCGCGCGCCGAATGGACACCACGCACCGCCATGCATGCCGTGCTGAAGATCTGTACGGATCTCGAGCTGTATGGTGGTGGAGGCACCTTCACGCAGCCCGTTGTCAGTCAGCTGCCATTTTTTTGTCGCCAGATGCTCGCCAACAGCCGGCCACAGGGGCTCGGCTATCCAGCGACCAGGTCTGAGCGTCTGCAGATCGGCAGGCGGTACCCAGTCCTGTTCCCACACGCGCAGCATGGGCTCGTGTTGAGCGCCGTGGTCATCATGGATCATCTCTTCGTCACATAACCAGCGCCGCCACCAGCGAAGACATTGCGCCTGGAAGTCGATGGTCGGGCCGGGGCGCGCCGCATTGGGCCAGGCATGTGACCAGGGTCCGATCAGGGCCTGTCGTGGCACCTGCAAGCCTGCCAGCATTCGGGGAATGGCGTTGGTGTAGGCGTCTGCCGAACCGCCCACCAGAAACACAGGGCACACGATTGCGCTGTAGTCGTCTATCAATGAACCCTGTTGCCAGTAGGCATCACGCTGCGGATGGGCAAGCCACTGCGCAGCGAACTGTGGCAACGCGTCTATGCGCGCCAGCCACTGCTGACGCCAATCGTCCGGCCGCACACTGGGCAGCGGAGCCTGGATCTGCATCGCTGTAAAGGTGCTGGCCCAAACCAGGGCATCGAAGGCCTGAACACAGCCACCGATGTAGTGCACATCATCAGCATAACGATCGTCTGTGGAACAGACACTGATGATGGCCCGCAGCGCCGGCGGTCGAAGCGATGCAACCTGTAGTGCATTGAAGCCGCCCCAGGAGATTCCGAACATGCCGACGCGGCCGTTGCACCAGGGCTGCGCGGCAACCCAGGCAACGGCGTGTACCGCATCCACCTGCTCCTGCGGGTGGTACTCATCCAGCAGCAGGCCATCGGAGTCACCACTGCCCCGCAGGTCGATGCGCAGCGAAGCAAAACCGTTGGCTGCAAACCAGGCGTGTCGCACCGGATCCGTTAGTGCCGTGCCATCGGACTTGCGATAGGGAAGGTACTCGATCAGTGCCGGGACGGCTGCTTCTGGCTCATCGTCAGGCAGCCACAAGCGAGCCGCGAGGCGTGTGCCGTCGGGCAGTGGAATCCACAGATGCTCAACGCACTTGATCCGACGCACCGGGCACCGCTCCGGAAGACCGTACCTAAGGCGCAACCATCAGCTTGCCGACGTGACCTGAATACAGCAGCAGGATCGCCTCAGGGAATCGCTCGATGCCATCCAGGATTTCTTCCCGCAGCTTGAACTTGCCGGCTTTGAGCCAACCATTCAGGTCGGCCTCGGCCTGAGGATGAGCCTTGGACCAGTGATCCACGGTGAAACCGCGCATGCTTGCATTGCGTTCTGCCAGCTTCAGATATCGACTGGGGCCGGTCACCTGATCGAGGCGAGGATACTGGGAAATCGCCCCACAGATGACCACCCGCGCCTCTGGTGCAATGTTTTCCAGTACGGCGTCGAGGATCGTACCCCCGACGTTATCGAAAAAGAGATTGACACCGTGTGGTGCCAGTTCTGCGAGGCGCTTGCCGACGTCCTCGTTTTTATAGTCGATGCCTGCCGCGATACCCAGTTCCTCTTCCAGATATCGAACCTTTTCCGGTCCACCAGCGATGCCGATGACGCGGGCACCGACGATGCGCGCAATTTCGCAGGCGACCGATCCGGTCGCGCCTGCAGCAGCGGAGACAACCACCGTATCGCTTGCAACAAGATCACCAACGGTCTTGAGGCCGACATAGGCAGTGATCCCCGTGGTCAGTCCGAGCACGCCCAGATAACTGCGCGCGGGAATCTGACTGGTATCGAGTTTGCGGAACATGGCGGCAGGTGCCACCAGGTGGGTCTGCGCGCCCACCGGTCCAAAGACGGTGTCACCTGCCTTCAGTGCCGGATCGTTGCTGACCAGTACCTGACCAACGCCCAGACCGGGAACCGTAGCTCCCAGCGGCAAGGCACCATGCAGACTGCCGGCACCCAACATGGTACTGATCCACGCATCGATGGAGATGTGCGCCACCTTGACCAGTACCTGACCTGCTACCGGCGCGGCGAGTGTTTCCTGCTGGATGGCGAAACAGTCAAGCGTTGGCAGATGCGCCGGCTTGCTGGCCAGCACAACTTTGCGATTCATCGTCATATTCGAGATTCCGAAAAAAATGGGAGAGATAAAGTCAGAATCGAAATCAGTCAGGCAGTTCCACGGTGGCACTGCCTTCAAGTGGATTGGCGGTGCCTTCACGATGCAGCCAGATATCGCAGTCCGCAAACCGCTTGCCATCCTGCTCGCGAACCGCGGTCACCTTGCCTCGGGCAATGATGTGGTCACCATCAAACACTGGCAGCGGGAATCGCATGGCAATCCGGCGCACACTCCGGGGTCCGGTCCACGCGTGCAGCATGTTGACCATGTAGCTCAGCCCCAGCGGCCCCTGGTTGATGGTGTGCTCGCCCCAACCTCTTGCCGCCACGACCCGTCGATCCCAGTGAACGGGATTGGGATCACGCAGGATGGCTGCCATGGTGCGCATGCGCTCAGGACGCACGCTGGGCATGTCCCACTCGGGAATATCGTCGCCAGGTTTCACAGTCATCGTCGTCCCCGATTGTAGTGCCAGGTCACCGTGGTTCGTGCAGCCGGCGCGCCGTCGGCGTTGCGCAGATCGAAGCGGAACGCAATTCGATCATAGGTTCGGCCATTGTTCTCCCGGCGATCCGCTTCGATGATCTCCGCGTCGATCCGGTAACTGTGTTCTTCGCGCAATGGCTCGTAGAACTCCCAGTCGTAACTCTCGATGCCGATGGATGAATCCGAGTCCGCCTGCCCGAGCGCAAACATTTCGCCGATGCTGGTCCTGGCACCCAGTATCGGCACATGGAACAGCGCTGCAGGATGCGCAAGGTCATCCGGCAGTGGTGCACTGCCCGTGCACTCGGTCAGGAGGAAGTTCTCCCAGTGGGCAATCGTGTACGAACCGCCGGGGAAGCGGTGTCCCACCAGCGCCCTGATCTCCTCGACCGGTGGCAGCTTCTGTGTCGTCAAATCGTCTTCTCCTCATCTCTCGTCGGATCGCTTGTTAACACTGCTCAGTCAAAAACCGGCCCCTGCCAAAGCCGCTTCTGGACTGCTTTTTCGAGCCGGTTGGGCCAATGTTACAGCGGTACCCAGTTGCCATGAAAGCCAAATGGTACCCGATGATCGAGATAGGCCTTGGCCAACGGCCCGGCCGACACATTCTGTGCATCGAGAATCACCAGATGACTCGCCCGTCGGTTGGCGTCATAGACATTGGCCAGCAGGAAGCCGTCACCTTCAGGGCTGGTCTGCGTGCGTGGCACAAAGATGGGTTCGTTGGTTGCGCAGCCGGCGCCGACGTCATACAGGCTCAGGTTCTTGGTCTTGTGGTCCATCCTGCCAATGGCATTGAAGCCGCCAACCTTGAACTCGGGGTTGGTGTCACAGGCCATGTAACCATAACGATAACTGAGGCCGGCACGGCGCTCGTCAAGACGCGGGAATTCACAGGCGATGTCGTGCAGCAATTCGGTCTTGAAGGTATTGGTGTTGCTGGCCAGATCAAACGTCCATCGGGTCAGTCGGGGGACAGCCTTCGACGGATCTCCTGGTGTGCCGTCCGGCGTTGGAAACAACGGCGCTTCTTCGAACTCGCAGACTTCGCAGGTGATGATGTTGCCTTCGGTGCAGGCATTCATCGGATGGAACATGAATGATGCCGGCCCTTCAAACCAGCGGATGTCGGCAACGGTCCCGGTGCGGGGCATGATACCGATGAAAACACCTTTTTCCGGCTCCCACGCATACGGTGGTGCACCGCGCATGGCACGCTCCATGGAACCGGTCAGCGGCATGATCGGGAACAGGACATGATCACGGGTTACCAGAAAGTCATGGACCATGGCTGCATAGGGCGCCTTGAACGTCTCGGAGCGGGTCAGGTTGCCGGCCTTGTCAACCACGTGGTACGACATATGCTCGGACAACAGGCCATCGGCGTTGTAGCCGAAAAAGAGCATCTCGCCGGTTTCCGGGTCGATCTTTGGATGCGCAGTCATCGGGCCGACCAGCTTGTCACCAAAGGTATGCTCACCGATGGACGCCAGTGTGTGCACATCAACCGCGAAAGGAGCGTGCGCTTCTTCCAGCGCCAGCAGCTTGTTGCCATGCCAGATCACATTGGTGTTGGCCAACCCGTCAGTACGCATGCCTTGTACGCTCGGGTCCGACGCCATCGGATTCATTGCCCCAAACAGCGAGCGACCCGCCTCATGCTCCTTCTGCCACTTGACCGTACGCAGCCAACGATTTTTGTACGCCACCTTGCCATCAGCAATGTAGAAGCCGTGCAACATGCCGTCGCCGGCAAACAGATGGTAATCACCGCGCGGCGCAAACTGAGGGTTGGGTCCATTACGCAGGAAAACACCTTTCAGCTCGCGGGGTACTTCACCTTCAACCACCAGATCGGGTGCATCACACTCCATGCGCAGTGGCTCGAAACCACCGACCAGATGTTCGTGCCGGGGAAATGGCTGTGCCATATCAATGTGCTCCTTGTTCATGACCATTCAGGTGGGTCGGGTTATTCAGGTGGGTGGCCAGTTCCGGGAACGCCGGAAGCGAGGCCTGGGCTTCCTGCACCATGGTTGAAAATCGTTCCCTGCACTGCCCTCGCAAGGTGCCGAGCAGAACCAGCCCCATGGCGTAGCGCATGGTGGATTGCAGCACGGTGCTGTCGATGAAACCGGCGCTCCACTGCACCGCCGTACCGATACAGGCGGCCACCAGCTGACCTGCCAGTTGAGTGGGCACTACCCAGCCTGCCAGCTGTCGCTTGTTCTGCATGACCATCAGCTGTGCTTTGATGACTTCCGCAAATGCAGTGGCAACCCGCATTTGCAGCCGGGTGGTGGAACCCAACGAAGAAAATGCCGAGATCAGACGTTGATGGTAAGTCGACATGTCGAGCAACTGCCCGGCACTCTGATCGATCAGCGTCAACAATCGAGCGAGGCCCGGATCGGCCTGCTGAAAATCCTGGCTGTCGTATGCACTGCGGAAGTGGTCTTCGATGGCAGCGGCGAGCAACTGGTCTTTGCCACCAAACTGGTTGTAGAGCGTCGGCACACTGACACGACAGACCTCAGCCAGTTCGCGGATGGTCACGGCTTCATAACCGCGGTCGACAATCATCTGCCGGACAGCAGCCAGGATCATCGAGCGGCGGGCCAGCCGTTGTTCGGTGACGAGGTCCATCACTGATCATTCTTTAACACGTTAAAGTCATTTAAACACGATAAACCCGACAACTCCAAGTCTACGCCTCCCAACGTTCCCCGGAGAGACTCCGACGGCACCAACTTCAGCAGTCCAGCCCTGCCAACTTTTTTCAGACGACGGACTTCCCAACCCGCTGCTCTCGCCTACTCTCCACCTCTGGTCGATGATTCTTGGGTAAACTCCCGGCTGAACATTCAGCACAGGTCAACATGTCAGCCATCGGCACGAGCGACAATCCACTCCGGGTGGCGATCATCGGCTCAGGTCCTGCAGGTTTCTACACCGTGAGCAACCTGTTCAAGCACGATGGACTCGTGGTCGAGATCGACATGTTCGAAAAGCTGCCAACACCGTTTGGATTGGTGCGTGCCGGCGTCGCACCGGATCATCAGAAGGACAAAACCGTCACACGAGCCTACGACAAGAGCGCCGCTTCACCGTCGTTTCGTTTTTATGGCAACGTGGAGTTTGGCCGCCACCTGCATCTCGACGATCTGCGTCATCTCTATCATCAAGTGGTGTTCGCTACCGGCGCCCAGGATGACCGATCGCTGAACATACCCGGGGAGGACGCCATCGGCAGCCACCCGGCCACGGATTTTGTCGCCTGGTACAACGGCCATCCGAATTTTGCCGACCACGAATTTGACCTCGACGCGACAGGTGTGGCCATCATTGGGCTCGGCAATGTCGCAATCGACGTCGCCCGAATGCTCTGCAAGAGCGTTGAGGAGCTCATCACCACGGATATGGCAGACCACGCCCTCGCTGCACTGCGCAGGAGCAGGATCAAGACGGTCACCATCCTCGGTCGTCGCGGTCCGGCGCAAGCCGCGTTCACACCCGAAGAAATCAGGGAGATCGGCGCACTTCAACACACCGACGTCGTGGTTCGGGTGGATGAAGCCGAGCTTGACGATGCCAGCCGACATGCACTGGCTGCATCGGCTGATCGTAATGCGGCCAAAAACGCCGAGATCATCAAGGAATTTTCCCTGTGGCAAACCGCTGATCGTGACAAGCAGCTGAACATCCGGTTCATGGTCTCGCCGGTGGAGATCATCACCGACTCGAACAACCGCGTCGCTGGTATCCGCATCGTGAAAAACGAGTCATTTCTCGGAAGCGATGGATCGGTGCGGGTGCGTGCGACGAGTCAGGAGGAAATTCTGCCGGTGCAGATGGTGTTTCGTTCCGTCGGCTACCGTGGCGTGCCTCTGCCCGAGGTGCCCTTTGATGCAGCGGCCGGTGTGATACCCAACGTCGCAGGTCGCGTGATCGACGACGCCAGACAACCTGTGGATGGGCTGTATGTGGTGGGCTGGATAAAGCGTGGCCCATCCGGCGTCATCGGCAGCAACAAGACGGATGCCAAGGAAACCGTTGCTGGCATGATCGAAGACGCCCTGGCAGGCCGCTGCTTTCACCCCACACATCCCGATGTCGAATCGGCCCGCCTGCTGGTTGCCTCCAGACAGGCGCGATTCGTCGACTTCAATCACTGGCGCGACCTTGATGATGTCGAAGTTCGCAACGGCCTTGCAGCCGAGCGACCGAGGATTAAGTTCACCACTGTGGAAGATATGCTGCAGGTCCTTGCGCGATGAGATCCGCCCCCCTGGCGCTGCTGTATCAGCAGTTTCCCGATGAGCCCAGGCCAATTACCAACCAGAGAATGTGCGAATGAGTGAGACAACAGCTACAACAACATCTACAACAACATCTACAACAGCGCCCGAGTACGTACCTCCGAAAGTCTGGACCTGGGAACAGGGCAGTGGTGGCCGTTTTGCCAACATCAATCGTCCCATTGCCGGTCCAACGCATGAAAAGGAACTGCCCGTCGGGCAACACGCTCTGCAACTGTACTCATTGGCCACACCCAATGGCGTGAAGGTCACGATACTGCTGGAGGAACTGCTGGAACTCGGCATTGACGCAGCCGGGTACGATGCCTGGATCATCAACATCGGCGAAGGCAATCAGTTTGGCAGCAATTTTGTTGCCATCAATCCCAACTCGAAAATCCCGGCGCTGCTCGACCACAGCACACCAGAACCGACCCGTGTCTTTGAGTCCGCGACTATTCTGGTTTACCTCGCGGAAAAGTTCGGTGCGTACCTGCCAACAGAACCTTCCGCTCGCGCCGAATGCATGTCGTGGCTCTTCTGGCAGATGGGTAGCGCGCCTTATCTGGGTGGCGGATTTGGACACTTTTATGCGTACGCACCCACCAAAATGCAGTACCCGATTGATCGCTACGCGATGGAAGTCAAACGTCAGCTCGACGTGCTGGATCGAAACCTGGCCGATCGCCAATACATCATCGGCGACGAGTACACCATCGCCGACATGGCAATCTATCCCTGGTATGGCGCGGTAGTGCTGCACAACATCTATGGGGCTGCAGAATTCCTCGATGTCACGAGTTACAAAAACGTCGTGCGCTGGGCGAAGGCCATCGAGACACGCCCAGGCGTCGAGCGTGGTCGTCGTGTCAATCGAAGCTGGGGGCCGGAAGAGACCCGTGTTGTCGAACGCCACAGCAAGCGGGACTTCGATCCGAAGTAGTTGCCGTCCCCGTTTTGCAGGCTGCAACCCAGACAGGATGTACAAGGGAACTCTGTCAGGGTACAACCATTGGGGTTGCAGTCGCCGCCGCAGCGTATTGAGCGTCTGCCGCGCAGACGCCTACGCTCCAGCCATCGCAATCCGCCACGGAGTGAGATTCCATCCAGGATAACGAACCTGCGCACGTTCCAGCGTGACCGGCGTCCAGAAGCGATGTCCCGGTGGTTGTACGCCAAAACAGGCGAGCTGCTCCGGCGAGGCATGTTCGAATATCCGTTGCCAGGGTTTCAAATGATGAAACGGCCAGGCGTGATAGCCAATGCTGCTGTTGGCTGCATTTTTGTAGCAGACCATGACCGCGTAACGATGGCCAAGTGGCGCCGTCATGTTGGTCCCACGGTGATACACGTCAATGCCGTAGGGGAAGATGCTGCCTGCCGGTGATGCCGTTGACCGTTCGTACTGCTGCAGCGCCTGTTGCAGCGCACGTTGCTGCTCCGGATCGCGCGTCATCGTTGCCTCTGGCCCGGCTACCACATTGCTGTCGGTCCTGGTCACATAGTGTGCGGGACCGTGGGCTTCGGAAACATCGCTGAAATAACACAGGATCGTCACCGAATTCAGGTGATCATCTTCCGCAGGTACTGTCAGCGTGTGATTGCTGAAATCGCAGTGAAACGGCTGGTCGTAATCTGCGTCCCCGGTGAACTTGGCCCACGCCTGACACTGATACAGATGTACGTCCAGACAACCAAGCGCCAACTGTGCAAACCGGATGAGTGCAGGATGCACACCAATCAGATTGAGTGCCGGTGAACAATCGAACGGAACGGCTTCGAAGGTTGCAAACTGAGCCTGATTGAAGCGGCCAATTTCGCCGTCCCGCTTCCGGTCGAGTGCGGTGTCCGCTCCCTGGGTACGCCTAAACACCCGTTCGAAGTCCGCCCGCACCTGTGCGACTTCGTCTGTGGTAAAGAAGTGCTCGATCAACACCCCACCTTCACGGCGCCAGGTTTCGATATGTTCCGCAGTGAAGCGGTCGGGAGTCATGCAGGGTCCGGGCTGGCTTCGCAGACGCTGAGTGTAGGTGAGAGAGAGAAGAACTGCAGTCAGAGCTTCTCTGGCCTGTAATCTGCATCTCCCAGACTACGGTCAAGGTTCGGGATCTCTTCCATGCACGACATGCTGCTCCATTCAACCCATCTGCCTGAAGTGACTTTTGCAGCCGGTGATATCGTCATCGCCGAGGGTGGCGCTGCCGGACCGATCTGGATTCTGGTCTCGGGCAGCCTGCACGTACGAAAAGGGTCGGTGCCGATCAACACGGTCACTGAGCCCGGAGCGATGGTTGGCGAAATATCGGTGCTGCTGAACAGCGCCTTCAGCGCAACCGTCGAGGCTGTGGAGCCGACCGTGATGCGTTTTGCAGAAGACGGACGTGCGCTGCTGGCCAGCAACCCTGCCATTCCTACCCTGGTTGCGGTGGTGCTCGCCGATCGTCTGCGATTTGTCACCACATACCTTGCAGACCTGAAACATCAGTATGGTGATGCGCCAGGTTTGTCCATGATTCCAACGGTGGTCAGGCAGCTCGCGCAGCGGCATGGGCCACCTGCCCGCCCCGGATCCGCACGCGATCCTGACCCGAAATACTGACCGCCTCGACACCTCTTACGCGAAGCGCGCCGACCTGAGCGATTCGCAGGAGCGAATTGATCTGAGGTCACTTAGAACGCCGTACGTTCGGGAGCCATCGAGTCTTCGAGTCGAAACTTCTCCACGCCAAGCATCGAACGCCACACTGCCGAACCCGCTGCAAGATCGAGCCGCACATGAGAAGGCACCGGACCGATCTGATGGCCTGCGTTGAACACCCACGTTGGACCGATCCGATGAACCCACGAACCGTCCGGCGTGAAAGGTGACTGGTGAACATGTCCGGTGAACACCAGGTCCGGTTGGTACTGCACAATCCAGTCGGCAACATCCGCATCACCATAATGTTCATAACCGGTCCAGCACACCGGCGAATCAGCGGGCGGCCAGTGCTACACCCATAACCAGCGAGCAGGTCGACGGGCCGCGTCCGCTGCAAGGCGCGCCAGTGTCGCTTCGCGACCGGCCGGACCATCCCACCAAGGGCAGATCGTGATCAGCATGTCACCCAGCCGGATGGAATCACCGTCCGTGGACACACCCGGCGCGCGCGCCTGGGCAAGCCAGAGCGCACATTGTTCACCCCGGGCATCAGGCCCGGTCAGATCATGGTTACCAGAGCTCACCACGACGGCATGTCCGGCGGCGCCTAACAGGGACAGATACTCGAGTACGACAACGGATTGTGCTTCGAGCGAAACTTCCGAGCTGATGTCGAGATGGTCTCCCGCAATCACAATCAGATCAAACTCTGGTGCGACGCTTAACACCCAGTCAAATTGTCGAAGCCGATAGTGCAGATCAGAGACCAGCAGAATTCTCATGCAAACCGTTTATCGCACATGGTGTGGATCAAGCGGCGGAGGATAGCGGGCGGTTCGAATCGATGCACGTCTGCAGGATTGTTTCGACCGAGAGAATTTTTTTCAGCTGCCCGTGCCGCAGCGCTCTGGTTGGGATCAAAAATCTTGCTCGTCGCACTGATCAGGTGCGCACGTTGCGCCAATGATGCGCTGTCCTGTTGTCCGACGGTCACCGGGCCAGCCCATTTTCAAGCATCGGCATCGCGCCACAACCAGCGCAGCGAATCTGCAAACAGCGCACCACCCTGTCGAAGGGTATGGCCACCCGTGCCAAATTCGAACCGATAATCGTAACCGGCATAATCAAACGCCCTCGCCATGGTCTGGTTGGCGAGCGGCCAGTCACCAAACAGGGTCGTCGCATCATTCGCCCCGCTCTGCAGAAAAATGCGGATCGGCTTGCGCGGTGTCGAGCGAACCAGATACGGGTACACATGGCCACCGCGAATGTTTGTGTACGAGCCGCAATGACTCATCACCCGTACAAAGTGACCCGGATAGTGCCAGGCTACCGTGAACGCGCAGATGGCACCGCTACTCATCCCGCACACAGTTCGCCGTGTCGGGTCAGCCGAGATCGCCAGCCCATGCATGGACTCAACAAACGGCAACACGTCTTCGAGCAGGAAACAACCGTAGTCCGGCGTCAGCGAATCGTATTCAAGACTGCGCTGCATCGACGCCGCATCGTACGCCGGAGTACGCGACGGTTCGCTGCCAATCGGGCGGCCCGGATTCACAAACACACCAACAGTCGGTTCAATGGCCTGCTTTGCATGCAGGGTATCGAGCACGAGTCCAGCGCGCACCGATCCGCGACGGCTGAGATAACCAACCCCATCATTGAAGACGATGAGGTTGGCCGGTCGTGTGCGATCCAGTCTGGCGGGAACGTAGACAAACAGATCACGCGTGGTGCCAGGATAAACACGTGCGCCTTCCGAACCAGCGTGCCGGATTACTTCTCCAGATGGGATCTCCGGTCCTGGAAACGCCTCCGGACACGGATGATAACTGGCGTCACCCGGATGGTTCAGTGCCGGCAGAATATCGGCATTCGAGCGACCGTTGACCGATTCAGGTGCCGGGTGGTCAAGGCCAAGGGCAATATAAGTCTCAACATCCAGTACGAGCCCCGCGTCCGCGCGGCGTTTGATCTCGGTCACCTCATTCCTGCCGTGTATGGTGTTTGTTTGACGAGTCTGGCGATGCGAGCAATCGATTGTCCAGCCTCCGTTTGCACTACCAGGCACGACAGTCCATCCGGTTACAGACACGCAGCGTGTACTGAGGTCTCGTATCGCCAACCCATCATTGTCATTTAATTTGATAATATAGAGGGCGACCCTGAACCGAGGTGAACAAAGCGGCTGAACGCAGAGGGCACCGACCGATGACCAGAACACTTCGCCAGGAATTCGACCTGTTTCGGGCCCTCCACCGGGAAAACTCCTTGTCGGTGCTGCAACAGCTGTGGATTGCCGAAGCCACGCACAGGCGGGAACTGGTCCCGGTACACATCGAAGGCGAAGAGATATTTGTACGCCCAGGCACCCCGGACCTGGACGTTGCGCGCTGGACGCTGGGCGGCGAATTCCACTCGTTATCCCTCGCCTATCCAAAGGACCAGGAAGGTCTGATTCTGGATGCAGGTGGTTACATCGGCACGGCTGCGATTGCGTTGTCAAAACTCTATCCGAAGGCGACCGTGGCTACTGTCGAACCTTCGTCGGATAACTTCGCGGTCCTGTCCCGGAACATCGCTGCGCATCCACGCATTCACGCGCATCAGGCAGCGCTGGTGACTCCGGACTCGCTGCGGGTGAGAACACTGCGCAATCGCGGCAGCGGAGAATGGGGGTTCAACATCATCGAGAACTTCACCGACACGTCAGCAAGCGTGATCGAAGAAGTGGCGACTGTCACGTTGGATGAACTCCTGGAAACCTACGGCGCCAAACGCATCCTGATCCTCAAAATGGACATCGAAGGCGCAGAGTATCCGTTGCTGTGCCAACCAGGATGGCTGAACGGGACCAATATCCTGGTCATAGAATTGCATGAACGACTTGTGGCCGGCTGCGCAGCGGCGTTCGCACATGCCAACCGCGATCGATTCATCTATTCGGACGGAGAGAAGTTTGTGTCGGTCGGTTCGATCTACTTTTCGAGCCACCAGTGATGAAGTACCTGAACTCAGGTCGTTTCTGAAAGGAGCCCAGCAATTGTTCGAAGTTACCGTCTACCCCATGTCGATGAGCGCCTATACCTCCCAGATCTACGCGGGGCTGTTCGACCTTGCCGCTGCTGGTGAAATCTCGTTGAAATTCACCGGCTCGCCACGCCATCGTATCGAAGAGCGCAACGGTGCTTATGGTTTTGCTGACAACCAGCATGTGCTCTACCTCGAGTTGACGGATCCCGCGTCCGGGCAGACACGCAGTCTGTGTTACGACATGCTGGATTCAGCTGGAATCGCCAGCATGAGTGGTCTCCAGAACTGTGATGCCTACTTCAAGCGAAGCTACCTGCAGACTCATCTCGATTCGGCAGACCGGCCCTGGGCGAAACAGAACCCTGAATACACACAGCGAGTCTTCCCCTACGGCCTTAATTTCCCCTGTACCAGCGTCCACGAAAATCGGCGTTGGCATAGGGTCATCCTGTTTGGCCGTGCAACCCGGGTCTGGAGACGCATGACTCCAAGACAACTGGCACGATTTGCACTCGACGAGTTATTGCACCGCCCGGGCAACGACGCCGCTTATCTCACCGACAGCAGATCGCTGGAGATACCACCCGACTCAGGCACCCTGTCCCAGGTCCTGCTGCAGACCAGGCTATTCACAGCTGGCACCCGATCCGACGCCGAACAGGTAGAAGCGTTCAACGAGTATCGAATCACGTTAACAAGGCTGCTCAAGGCACACTTCGGGCCACGATTTGTCGGCGGCATATTTCCGGATGAACAATCCAGGAAGCGCTGCCCCGATGTTCTCACCAGTCATTCAACCGAACGGGCGGACTACCTGCAACTGGTCAGGGAAAGTCGCATTGTGGTATTTACACGAGGTCTGGCAGATTCGATTGGCTGGCGTCTCCCGGAACTGCTGGCAGCTTCGCGAGCGGTTGTCACCGAACCGCTGGGTTACGAACTGCCAGAGCCACTCGTAGATGGCGAGCAGGTCGCTGTTTTCAGATCAGCCGAGCAGTGCGTCGAGCGGATTGAGTCATTGCTGAACGACGAGTCCGCCTGCCGGGGACTGCGTCAGGCGGCGCATGATTATTACCAACGCAACACAAAGCCTGAGTCAATCATTCGCAACACACTGATCACTGCGTTGAAGGGGCGCAGTGCGACCAGATCATTGGCGTCAACGGAGCGAACAGGGTTATCTTCGGATCCCATCGTGTTTGACTCCAACGATATTCAGGCCAGCTCCAGCTAAAAACGCGGGGGAATGAGCGGATGACCGAATTCAGAGGAAAGACCGCCGTTGTAACGGGTGCCGCGAGTGGCATTGGCCGCGCCATGGTCGACCAATGTCTGGCCGAAGGGCTGAACGTGATTCTTGCCGACATCGAGCAAGCAGCACTTGATCGCACCATGGATTCGCTCAAACACGTTGATGCACGTGTTTTCGCCTGGCAGCTTGATGTCTCGAACCCCGAGCAGGTGAATGAGCTTGCCAGGGCAACCGCACAGACTTTCGGGGCCGTGCACCTGCTGTTCAACAATGCAGGGGTCGGTGCTGGAACCAGGGCGTGGGAATCCACACTCGCCGACTGGACCTGAGTCATGGGTGTCAACCTGTGGGGAGTCATCCACGGCATTCGTGCCTTTGTACCCATCATGGATGCACAAAAAGAGCCGGGGTACCTCGTCAATACGGCATCGATCGCCGGACTGGTCAAGGGTCACCACAGTGCCGCCTACGCCACCACCAAACATGCGGTGGTTGCGCTGACGGAACAACTGGCCGTGGAATTCGAACGAACCGGCAGCCTGCTCAAGGCTGCCGTTCTGTGTCCAGGCTGGGTCAACACCCGCATCAACAAAGGTGGACGGAACCGACCCGAGGCGTTGCGCAATCCGGTTCCGGCCAACGCATCGCCGCCAACTCAGGAAGCGATCCGGCGCTGGGAAGAAATACAGGCCGCAGCGGCCAGAGCAACCCCGCCTGCCGAAATTGCCAAATTCACCTTCGCCGGTTTGCGCGCTGGCAAACAATATCTGTTACCACATCCGGAAAGTTACGCCCGGGTGCGCCGACGATTCGACGGCATAACCCGGGATTTCTGATCAGGACTTCGTGTCAGACTCCACTCGATTAACAGGGGAACTCACCAATGCAAAAAGCGATCAACGATCTGGAGCGAAGGCACCCGCATGGCGGCCAATCTGTTTGTACCGGATGATCTCAAGCCCGGCCAGCGGTTGCCGGCGATTCTGCTCTGTCATGGATGGGCGGGACCAAAGGCCCATCTGAGCCGAACCTGCGCGCCTTATTTCTGCGCTGCCGGGTTTGTCTGTCTGACGTTCGACTATCGTGGCTGGTACGACAGCGATGCCAGACTGGTGACCATGGACAAACAGCCACAGGTGGATTCCGGCGATTACCTGACGGTGCGTGCCAAGCCGGTTCGCGAAGTGGTTGATCCCCTCGATCAACACCGGGACATCTGTAACGCGATCGACTATCTAATCAATGTGCCCGGCGTTGACGCCAACCGGCTCGGTTTGTGGGGTTCCAGCTTCGGCGGCGGTCACGTGATTTATGTAGCCGGCACCGATCCACGGGTGAAGGCCGTTGTCAGCCAGGTACCCGGCATGGGTCAGGCTGCCGATGCACGGGGATTTACCCGGGCAGGTCCGGAAGGACAACGGATCGCCACCGCCATGGCAAGAGGTGAGAGGTGAGAGGCGAGAGGCGAGAGGCGAGAGGCGAGATCAACATCGTGCCGCGACCGGCGGGTATGCCGGATTCACTCAAGGGTGCCGGCGACTATCGAACCAGGTAGCTGTATCGACCGCGAACCGCTGCGATGAACGTGCACGCCCCGACGCTGATCATCGATCAGGAACATGAAGAATATGGTGGTCGCGAAAACTCCGGGCTGGCGGCAAAAAATGCCCTGCCATCAACCACGCAGGTTGAGTACCACGTCCTGCCGGGTGGGCATTTCGACATCTACGACAAAAACTACCGGCCGAGCGCGCAGATGGCTCTGAACTGGTTTCTCAAACACCTGCAACAGGCTGCCTGAAGTGCATGAATCGCAACGCCATCGCTCATCATCATCAAGCCACAACCTGAAAGCGCTGCGTCACGCATTACTCGCGCTGACTGTGGTGCTCCTCGGCGCGTGCAGTGCGCGACAGGCCTACAACGGCATGCAGGAAAGTCGACGCACAGAGTGTCTGACAAGACCACCGACCCAACAGACCGAGTGCATGGCGGACACCCGGATCAGTTTCGAGGAATATCAACGACGTCGTGCAGAAGTAGTGAAAAAAGAAACAAAAACAGAATGAGCTCCAGAGACCCTTACCTGGGTTCACCGACCTGCTCGGACTGGGCCATCCTTTCGGAATAGTCCCAGGCCGTTTGCCAGACCGGCGTGATTTCCAATGCCACCTCAGTAGTGCGCCGTGACAGCAGCCAGCGAGCGAGCCGGCTCTCCCGATCAACTCGATAACGATCGATCAGTTGTTCCAGCACCTTGCCACCAAACTCCGGCAGACAACGGACACTCCCACGCCCCCTGACACCGCGATAAGGCATGTCATTGGTAGACAGGTCGAACGCGCATCGAGGGTCTGCCTGAAGTGCACGAACGACCATCGAGTCGCTCTGAGTGGCACACCAGAAACGACCTTCCTGCCACACAAACCACAAGGGAACGATCAGCGGACCACGGGCCGTTTGCACGGAAATGCGTAGTGGCTGGAGACTTGAGGGCAGATTTTCAGGCATCATCATCCCATTTCATCAGCCTCTCGCATCTCCAACTGTCTGTTGCAGCACCAATAGCTCGCTCCTCTCTGGAACCTGCACCCGGTGACAACGATAGGCGCCAGCCCGCATTATTCATGAAGGAGCACGCCCGGTGTTCTCGCCGCTATCGGCGACCGCAGTAGGCAATTCATGCATAGTGCGGGCCAGCAGGGCGCCTTCCTCACGCAGCACCTGGATGCGTCACTACATTTTCCTGAATTCATTGGCCGTCAGGAAGATCCCGAGCACGGTCATGGCGAAGCAGAACATGCCAACATAGAGGATCAAGTCGTCCGTCATTTCCGGCCTCCCATCAGGGTGAGTACCTTGAAGTAGATGCCGAAACAAAGAATGGATGGCACCCAGATGGCGGTGAACAATCCTTCTTCCTTCTGACCGTTGAACCAGAGAAATCCGGAGATGGCGAACGCGACCATGACGGCCATCAATATACATACATCGGACATTTTGATCATGTCTGACTCCTTCGATTGACGAAATTGTGTAGGGTTTCATGCCACAAGAGACGGACTGAGCCCGCCCTGCTTCAACACGTTGTGAATTTTTCAGCTACTCGTTCCAGTACCCCCAGGCCGCTATCAGCAGGCAGCCAACGGTGAACGCCGCGTGCACGCGTACATCACTTTCACCGGATAACGACAGTACGAAGGGGACGATGTTCAGGGTTCCGGCTGCCAGCCAGACCACCGAGATCGAACCCAGCAGCAGAGCTGATCGAGCGATGAACTTTCTCGATGTCGGCCAAAGCCTGCTCAGGTAATTCGCCAGGGTTTTCACCAGGGCACCTGCTTGCCGTGATGATCAAAAAAGCCACCGGAGTCTTCTGGTCCGAGACGATCGATGACAGCAAGAATGCGCTGTGCCGCCTGACACGGCGGCTGAACCTCCAGACCCGTCTTTGCGAAAGGTGCAGATAGAGCGGTGTTCACGGTACCGGGATGCAACGCAACACACAGGGCCTGTCGCTGGCGACGACGGAGTTCGATCGCGGCCGTATGCACCAGTTGATTGACGGCGGCCTTGGACGCCCGGTAGCCGAACCAGCCGCCGAGGTGATTATCCTCAATACTGCCCACCCGAGCCGACAGTACGGCGAGCACCGCTTTGCCTTCACAAGGCAGCAGCGGCAGAAAGTGCTTCATCACCATCGCCGGGCCTATGGCGTTCACGGCATAGAGTTCCGCCAACACCGAAGGGTCAAGCTGCCGCGTGCTTTTTTCGGGGGCAACGGATGTCCGGTGCAGCAGCCCCGTCGCTACCACTATCAGCCGTGGTCTGCCCAGTCGACCCAGCCACTGGGCGCAGCCAGCGATGCTCGATTCATCGAGTAGATCCAGTGCCGGAGTGGTTGATCGACCCATACCAACGGTTTCCGTAAAACTGCGCGAACCTTCAAGCACACGAAGCAACGCTCCGCCGATACCTCCGGAGGCGCCGATCACCACGGCCAGATCGCCTGACGGGAATGAATCGAGCATGGCCATCTCCGACTCAGGCCTTTATCACCCAGGCCGCGCACCAGCCACCGGCACTGACCAGCTTGCCAGGGACTACGGTGCATGGCGCCCACTGCTCACCGCCTGCTGCCTGGAAAAGTTGGCAGCCTGCGCAGTTATGTCCTGTCACATAGGCAGGAAACTTCTCCGCATCCACCTGGGCGGCGACATGCCGGTAGCCAAGTGCCACCGCGATGGGGTCCGCCTCATCGAGCCGCACCAGTTCGGCTGCCGTTATGCGAGTAGACGCGATCAGCGCCAGTGATCCGGTGACTGCATTCTGAACGAAGTGTCGACGTGTTGTCATAAAAACTCCGGGCTCCGTGATCCTGGGTTGAATCGACTGTTGTAGGGCGGATGAACTGTAAACGAACCGTATATTCACCCGTTCGTTCCACTTTTGTCCAGTATAAAAGAGGGATTTCTGAACATTTGACGGTTCAATATCGGTTCGTTCGAGGTATACTGGACCATCAACTTCTCGGACATGAAGTCAATGGACACAGTCGACCCGACATCCCACCCGGGCCACGCAACCTATCGGAGCGGGGTCGCGGCCCGGCTCGCCGGCGTACCCGTAGAAACCCTGCGTGTATGGGAACGCCGGTACGGTGTGATTCGTCCACACAGGAGTGCGAGCGGGCAAAGGCTGTACTCCGCCGACGAGGTCAGGCGCCTCACCCTCATCAAGCAGCTGCTGGACCTGGGACACCCCATCGGGGCTGTAGCGACGCTGCCAACGGACGATCTGGTGGCGATGTTTGCAGCCGTCGGCACCAGTGCCACAACCGACCGAGCCTTCGGGAGGGGTCCATCCACGGCGTTGCAAGTGGCACTGGTCGGACCGACCGTCAGCTCGAGGCGATTTCGCGAGTCACTGCTGCGCAGCACGTCGGGCCTCTGGCTGGACATCACCGGCCACTCGATGACTACACAAGCAGTGACCTCATCAATGCAGAATGTCAGCGCAGAGATGGTCATCATCGAACTGCCGACACTGAGTGACGAGTCGCTGGCCACCATCGGTCAGGTCACGGCCCTGTGGGGTGCCGGGAAAGCCATCGTGCTGTACCGCTTTGCACCCAGCAGCGTCATTCGGGACCTGCGCAAAGCCGGTCACGATGTGGCCCACGCACTTTCCGACACGGATGAAATGGCCAGGCTCTGCCAGGCGTTATTGCGACCGTCGCGGACCCGAATGGAGAACACCTTCGGCACTGTCGACCTGCAAAGTCCGCCCCGGCCGCGATTTGACGAAGAATCACTGGCAGCCTTTGCCGAAGCGTCCAGTACGGTGTACTGCGAATGTCCGCGTCATCTGGTTGAACTGGTTGTCAGTCTGAGTACGTTCGAACGCTATAGCGCCGAGTGTGTGAGCCGTGGGCCGGACGACGCAGAACTCCACCGGGATCTCCAGTTCACAGCGGCCCGGGCACGCGCACTGATCGAAGACGCCATCCAGCGCGTGGCGCTCAAGGAAGGGTTGCCCATACCGTCTGTGATCTGAAAGTGCTGACCCAGGCTACCTTGAGATTTGCCTCGTTCAGCACCATGAAGTGATTGAACGCCCGCAACAGGCACAGCATGGATTTCAAGGACTACTACAAGATTCTCGGCGTTGCCGAGACCGCGACGCCCGAAGACATCAAGAAGGCGTATCGGAAGCTTGCCCGCAAATATCATCCGGATGTGTCCAAGGAGACTGATGCCACCGAGCACTTCA
>Ga0105050_10001531_pt1 | contig 34714 bp, 30 predicted proteins | sample FRY01_FD_78088 | JGI IMG/M metagenome (GOLD analysis project Ga0105050, IMG submission 78088) | Freshwater microbial communities from Lake Fryxell liftoff mats and glacier meltwater in Antarctica - FRY-01 | ecosystem: Environmental > Aquatic > Freshwater > Ice > Glacier meltwater ...
CCTCGTGCGCCGCTCTCCACGGCCATATATGACTGTCGTGAAAGGTCGAGTTTTGTAGCCACCATTGACTGCGAAAGACACCTCACCGCATAGGTCTTACTTCCTCCGGTGGCGGGCCATCAGATACCAGAACGGCGCCCCAATTGCGAAACCGACTGCTCCATCTGCCGGCACGTTCACGGGTCCTAGGTGAATAGTGTCCGCACCTTCGAGGCCATCGCGGATGTTGGTGGTGATTAAGACCATCCACGCCAGTGACAACACAGCACTCCACAGACCAAAACGTTTTAGGGAGGCCCGATTGTGAACCGTGACCCCAAGCAGCAGTCCGATAAATAACAGCGACGGAATAATGCCTACAAACCTCCGTGCGGTACGAACCTGTAAGTGACCGTATTGAGGTTCCCTGATATCGCTTCCAGGATTCGTCGCTCTCTTCGGCTAAGCGATCATTAGGACTTGTAAAGTGTCAGAAGAAGTCCTATAGTTCTGACAGTTAGGAGATATCGCCATGCAGACCATTGCTAAACAAGTTTTGGAGTACGCCAAAGAACTGCCGGAGGGCACTCCGTTGGTCGCCAAAGAACTGTTACACCTAGGTAATCGCGCAGCCGTAGACCAAGTGTTGTCCCGCCTGGTGCAGCGCGGTGCCCTGTTGCGCCCTGGCCGCGGTATCTATGTCTTACCCGTCCAGAGCCGCTTTGGTACCCGTGCGCCTTCAGCCGTTGAGATGGTCAAAGGCCTAGCAAACCAGCGTGGAGAAACCATCGTGCCCCACGGTGCCACCGCCGCCAACTCACTGGGTCTGACGACGCAGGTGCCGATGCGGGCGGTCTATCTCACCTCGGGCCCCAGTCGCTATTTGAAATTAGGTGCACAGATGGTCGAGTTCCGGCACGCGCCAAACTGGCAACTAATTTTTCCAGGCCGTGCTGCTGGCGAAGTAGTGCGGGCACTGGCTTGGCTGGGCCCCGAAAAAGCCGGTGAAGCAATCCGAAAGTTACGCGTCAATCTGCCGCCGTCGGAACTAGCGGAAGTGGCGTCGGCACGTGCACGCCTGCCGAACTGGATGGCTCAAGAGATCAGCGTCCTGGTAACCCATGGCTGAGTTCTTTGATCTCTCTACCACCGAACGCCTGGAGGCGCTGAACTTGGCAGCCAACATCTCCGGCTACCTGCCCCACCTGCTGGAAAAGGACATCTGGGTGGTCTGGTCGCTGCACCATCTCTTTACTGGTCCCTGCGCTGACCACCTCGTATTCAAAGCGGCACGTCCTTGTCAAAGGCATACGGCGTCATCCGGCGCTTCTCCGAAGACGTGGACCTGACTTACGACATCCGCACCATCGCGGCCGATCTGGTGGGCGATGCAGACGCGCGGCTGCCGACTATCAGCACATGGTCGATGACGGTTTGTTTCTCGATGACGCCGAACCTTTCGAGACTCTGCTGGAGCGATGCCGAATAATTCAGCAGAAAGCCAATGCATAGCGGCGGCAGTTTGATGCCTGACTTGGCAGACAGATGATGAAGCGTGGCACACTGTCGATATGAGCGACAGAGTCATAATCAATATTTCAGACGGCATTGCCGATGTTCGATTCAATCGCCCTGAAAAGCGCAACGCATTAGATGGCGAACAGTTTCAGGCCATTGTTGATGCCGGTGAATCGCTCAAGACAAATAAGAAAATACGCGTCGTTGTTTTGTCGGGTGAAGGTGCTTCATTTTGTGCTGGGCTCGATCTTGCCTCAATGGCAGGCATGGTCAATGCCGATGGCCAAAAGGGCGAACGTCAATCATCTGCATCAGACATGGAGGATGGCCGCATCACACATCTTGGTCAACAATCTGCATGGGTGTGGCAAGAAGTGCCCGTTCCTGTTATTGCTGCTGTGCATGGTCACGCCCTTGGTGGCGGATGTCAGATTGCTTTAGGTGCAGATATACGCATTGCTCACCCCGATACCAAGTTCAGTGTGCGAGAGACATATTGGGGTCTTGTGCCAGACATGGCAGGAACAGTTCTGTTACAAGGTCTTGTACGCCTCGACATTATGAAAGACATCGTTATGTCGGCGCGTATTTTTGATGGCCGCGAAGCACACCAGATTGGTGTTGTTACTCGTTTGTCTGACAACCCTTATGAGGACGCACTTGCTTATGCCCAAGAAATTTGTAAGCGCAGCCCAGATGCCGTGCGTGGTGCTAAGGAACTACTGAATCGGATGACCTTAGATTTTGCTGCTGCCCAGTTTGCAGCAGAGCGACGCATTATTGGCAGCCTGATTGGTGGTCACAACCAACGTGAAGCGGTCATGTCTGACTTCGAAAAGCGTGCTCCGGCATACATTGACCCTGCATAGGGGCAAGTTCGTGTGATAAATGGCTGCGAAACCAAGCAGTGGGCTCTGTAGCCTTGTCTTGCTCGGGCCAATGTCGTCCCGGGAGAACAATTTATGTTTTCCCCTGCACCCCGTGTGCAGATCTCAAGGACCAAACGACACATGCATTACCCAGACTTTCCTGCCCCATACGGCTTGTATGACCCACGCTTCGAACACGATGCGTGTGGGGTGTCCTTTGTAGCAAACATCAAAGGTGTTCGCAGTCGCGACATTGTCACGCTTGGCATTACTGCGTTATGCAATATGGAACACAGAGGCGCAACAGGAGCAGAAGCAAATACAGGAGATGGCGCTGGAATTCTGATTCAAATTCCTGATGTATTTTTGCGAGCAGTGTCTGGCGTGTCATTGCCGCAAATTGGTCACTATGCAGTTGGTATCGCCTTTTTGCCTGCTGATCCGGTTGCGGCTGGTGTTGCTGCAGCCACAGTTGAGCGCATTGTCGCTGAAGAAAACCTGCGCCCACTTGGTTGGCGTGAAGTTCCAGTTAATCCTGCCTGCCTTGGGGTATCAGCACGAGCTGTTATGCCGACCATTCGGATGTTTTTCCTTGATGATCCCGCTGGAGCAGCAGACATTGATCTTGACCGCAAGATTTTTATTGCGCGCAAACGGATCGAACATGAACTGACAGGAGAGATGCGAACGTATTTCTCGTCTCTTTCAGCACGCACCCTTGTGTACAAGGGCATGTTCACCACACCTCAACTAGGTGACTTCTATCCAGACCTATGGGATGAACGAATGGAGTCAGCTATTGCATTAGTTCACAGTCGTTTTTCCACCAATACTTTTCCATCGTGGCCACTGGCCCATCCGTACAGGTACATCGCTCATAACGGAGAGATAAACACCGTGCAGGGAAACCGTAACTGGATGAAAACTCGTGAGTCACTTCTTGAGAGCAACATGATCCCAGGGCTTGATCGCGCATTTCCTATTTGCACACCAGGGATGAGCGACTCTGCAAGTTTTGATGAAGTTTTAGAACTATTGCATTTGGCTGGACGGTCATTGCCACATGCAATGTTGATGATGATCCCTGAAGCATGGGAAAACAACGAGCGCATGGAGCCACGCAAGCGTGACTTCTATCGGTTTCATTCTTCACTTATGGAGCCATGGGATGGCCCTGCTGACATTGCATTTACAGACGGCACGTTGATTGGTGCAGTCCTTGACCGAAATGGTCTGCGACCAGGCCGTTACTGGGTCACCAGTGATGATTTAGTAGTACTCGCGAGTGAGTCTGGTGTGCTTGACATTGATCCATCTCGAGTTGTGCGCAAGGGTCGGCTTCAACCTGGTCGGATGTTCCTTATCGACACGGCTCAGGGTCGCATTGTTGAAGATGATGAGATTAAATTATCTCTTTCAGATCAACAGCCGTATGCGCAGTGGCTTGCCGATGGGCTTACCCATCTTGATGAACTGCCAGCAAGAGAGCATGTTGTGCATAGCCATGACAGTGTGTTGCGTCGTCAGCAGATGTTTGGCTACACAGAAGAAGAACTGAAAGTTATTTTGGCTCCAACTGGAAAGACTGGCACTGAGCCGCTTGGCTCAATGGGAACAGATACACCAATTGCTGTGCTGTCTGATCGCTCGCGTTTGTTATTCGATTATTTTCAGCAGCTGTTTGCTCAGGTTACAAATCCGCCACTCGATGCGATTCGTGAAGAAGTGGTGACATCAGTAGGTACAAGTATTGGCCCAGAAGCCAACTTGTTGGCACCAGGCCCAGATAGTTGTCGTCAATTAGTTTTACCGTTTCCGATTATTGATAACGATGATTTGGCCAAGATCATTCACATCAATGATGACGGTGATGTTTCGCATCTGGCTTCTGTTGTCATCAGTGGTTTATATCGCGTGGCAGATGGTGGGCAAGGACTGCGCGAGGCGTTAGAACGCGTGCGAACACAAGTCACAGAAGCAATCTTGAATGGTGCTCGGATCATTGTGTTGTCTGATCGAAACTCAGATGAGGTGTACGCCCCAATCCCGTCGTTGCTAATGACAAGCGCTGTTCATCACCATCTCATTCGCGAACAACGTCGTACACAGGTTGGCCTCATTGTGGAGTGTGGAGATGCGCGGGAAGTACATCACATGGCGCTGCTCATCGGCTTTGGCGCTGGCGCGATTAACCCTTATCTCGCGTTTGAATCAATTGAAGACATGATCTCAGCAGACGAAGGTCGCGGACACTATGTGCTTTCTGGAATGGATCCTTCCAAAGCAGTCAAGAATTACATCAAAGCATCGGGCAAAGGTGTGTTGAAGGTCATGTCGAAAATGGGCGTCTCTACTGTTGCTTCTTATACCGGTGCACAGATTTTTGAATGTATCGGATTATCGACAGACGTGATTGACGAGTATTTCTGTGGCACTGTGTCGCGACTTGGTGGTATTGGCCTTGATGAAATTGCTGCCGAGGTTGCAGTGCGGCACGCAATTGCTCATCCTGTGCGGCCAGAACTGCGCGTTCATCGTCGACTCGAGTTGGGCGGAGAGTACCAGTGGCGCCAAGAAGGTGAATATCACTTGTTCAACCCAGAGACTGTGTATCGCTTACAGCACGCAACGCGTTCTGGTCGGTATGACATCTTCAAGCAGTATTCCAAAGGTGTTGACGATCAGTCACGGCACTTAGCAACTTTGCGAGGTTTGTTTGAGTTGCGCACCGATGTTCGTCCAGCAATTTCAATCGATGAAGTTGAATCTGTGCCAGATATCGTCAAGCGTTTTTCTACGGGAGCAATGAGTTATGGCTCGATCTCTGCTGAAGCTCACGAGAACTTAGCGATTGCGATGAATCGAATCGGCGGGAAAAGCAACACAGGTGAAGGCGGAGAGGATCCAGAACGATTCATACCTATGGACAATGGTGATTCAAAACGCTCAGCTATTAAGCAAGTGGCATCTGGTCGATTTGGAGTCACGAGTGAGTACCTCGTCAATGCAGACGATTTGCAAATCAAAATGGCACAAGGAGCCAAGCCTGGCGAGGGCGGACAGTTGCCTGGCTTCAAGGTGTATCCGTGGATAGCAAAAACACGTCACTCAACTCCTGGTGTTGGTCTCATTAGTCCACCGCCTCATCACGACATCTATTCCATTGAAGACCTCAAACAACTAATCCATGACTTGAAAAACGCTAACCCTAAGGCCCGTATTCATGTGAAGTTGGTTGCTGAAGTGGGAATCGGAACAGTTGCTGCTGGTGTCAGTAAAGCAAAAGCCGACGTTGTTCTTATCTCTGGACATGATGGCGGCACCGGTGCTTCTCCACTTACATCGCTGAAGCATGCCGGGGCTCCGTGGGAGCTTGGTCTGGCTGAAGTACAACAGACATTGATGATGAACGGCTTACGTAACCGCATCGTTGTACAAGCTGATGGACAGATGAAAACAGGTCGTGATGTGGTTATTGCTGCGTTGCTGGGCGCTGAAGAATTTGGATTTGCAACTGCACCACTTGTTGTTAGCGGGTGCATCATGATGCGGGCCTGCCATCTTGATACATGCCCTGTTGGTATTGCCACCCAGAACCCTGTTCTGCGGGCTCGGTTTAACGGTGAACCAGAGTTTGTCGTCAACTTTTTTGAATTCATCGCAGAAGAAGTACGGGAATATCTGGCCTCGCTCGGGTTTCGCACACTAAAAGAAGCTATTGGTCATGTTGAAATGATCAATGCGCTTCCAGCAGTTGAACATTGGAAAGCCAAGGGTCTTGATATTTCATCGATTCTGGCAGTGCCTTTGAACCCCTATGGTTCAACCCCGTTTCAATCGGTAGCCCAAGATCACGGATTAGCTGAGGCACTCGATAATGAATTGATCGCCGAGTCACAACCTGCACTTCGTGATGCAACACCTGTTACTTTGTCAAAAATTATTCGAAATACAAATAGAACTGTTGGAACAATGCTTGGCTATGAAGTGACAAAAGCATGGGGTGGGTCTGGTCTGCCAGACGGCACTATAAAGATTCATTTCACTGGTTCTGCAGGTCAAAGTTTTGGAGCGTTTGTTCCTGCGGGAATAGAGATGCGCCTTGAAGGTGATTCAAATGACTATCTCGGTAAAGGATTATCGGGAGGTCGACTTATTGTCCATCCACATGCACAGTCAAAACTTGTCGCACAAGACAATGTGATAGCAGGAAATGTCATTGGATACGGTGCAACGGGTGGCGAGATGTTTATTAGTGGCACGGTTGGTGAACGATTCTGTGTACGCAACTCTGGGGCAACTGCTGTTGTTGAGGGGATTGGCGACCACGGGTGCGAGTACATGACTGGTGGGCGAGTAGTAATACTTGGCGCAACTGGACGCAACTTTGCGGCTGGAATGTCGGGTGGAATTGCCTATGTATACGACCCTGATGATGAGTTGTCAGGAAATATGAATTACGACATGGCTGATCTAGAGATTGTTGCTGGACAAGATGAAGAGTGGTTAAAAGATGCAATTGAGCGCCATGGAATGTTCACAAGTTCGACAGTTGCGCAACGTTTGCTTGACTCGTGGGCTGTTGAAGTGTTGAAGTTTCGCAAAGTGATGCCACGTGACTACAAGGCCGTACTTGGGGTGCTTGCATTGTCCAAAGAGCTGGGACTTTCCGAAGACGAAACATCTGCACGAGTGATGGAGGTTGCGCGTGGGTGAGGTAACAGGATTTCTGCAGTGGGGTCGCAGTGGATTACAGCGTCGGCCAGTTGAACTGCGTCTGAAGGACTGGAAAGAGGTGTACGAGCCATTTGATGGCGAAGAGCTCACTCGTCAGGCCGGTCGCTGTATGGATTGTGGTATTCCTTTTTGTATCAACGGGTGCCCTCTTGGCAACTTGATTCCCGATTGGAACGACCTTGTATATCGCGATCATTGGCAGGATGCCATTGAGCGGTTGCACGCTACGAATAATTTTCCAGAATTTACAGGGCGCTTGTGTCCTGCTCCGTGCGAGTCAGCATGCGTTCTTGGAATCAACCAAGACGCTGTGTCTATCAAGCAAGTCGAAGTGAACATTATTGATTATGCATGGGACAACGGATGGGTTACACCGCAGTTACCAACAACCAAGACAGGCAAACGAGTCGCAGTCATTGGTAGTGGTCCTGCAGGGCTTGCTGTGGCTCAACAACTCACTCGCGCTGGTCACGACGTGGTGGTGTTGGAGCGCGAAGATCGAATCGGTGGTCTACTTCGCTATGGCATCCCAGAGTTCAAAATGGAAAAAATACACTTAGATCGTCGTCTTGAGCAGATGACACTCGAGGGCACTGAATTTCGCACCAATGCCGATGTCGGCGGTGCAATTGATATCGATATTTTGCGCGCATCACAAGATGCCGTAGTTCTTGCGTGTGGAGCAACTGTGTGGCGTGACCTTGCAGTGCCAGGCCGAGAGTTGCTGGGCATTCATCAAGCGATGGAGTTTTTGCCGATGTCGAACCGGGTGCAAGAAGGCGATATCGCAGTTGCTGAAATTGATGCTGCAGGAAAAAATGTTGTCATTATCGGAGGTGGCGATACGGGTGCTGATTGTCTCGGCACTGCTTTGCGTCAAGGCGCCAAACAAGTGATCCAGTTAGAGATTATGCCGCGCCCGCCACAAGAGCGAGCTTCCAATAACCCGTGGCCGCAGTGGAGTCTGATCTATCGCACATCGTCTGCCCATGAAGAAGGTGGGACGCGGATCTTTAGTGTGAACACTGAACGGTTTATTGATGATGGTGCTGGCAATGTGCGTGCTTTGTTGGTTCATGAAGTAGAGATGGTCGATGGCAAAATCACAAAAGTGGAGGGCACCGATCAGGAGATTCCTGCTGACTTGGTGTTTTTAGCGATGGGATTTGTTGGCCCAGATAAAGGCACATGGCTAGAGCAGCTAGGAGTCTCATCTGATGAGCGCGGCAACGTGGCCCGCAATGATCAGTACGAGTCCAATGTTTCTGGTGTTTTTGTGGCCGGCGACATGGGTCGTGGGCAAAGCCTCATCGTGTGGGCTATTGCAGAAGGTCGTTCCTGTGCTGCAGGGGTCGACCGATTCTTGATGGGAGAATCATCGCTTCCTGCCCCGATTCCACCTACTGCGCGACCATTGGTGTAGTACACAACCAGATGCGCCACCAAACGGATGGTCCCAGGCTCTAATGTTGAACATCGTGTTTAATGTTGTGGTGAAAAGCCTCCGTCCAAAAGCAGCCGTTGGTATGAGCTGTCTTGTGGTGGCTATTTTTGGATTAGCCGCATGTGGTGGAGACACTTTGGGGGTGGCTACAACAGTGGTCAATGTCACCCCAACAAACTTTGCCACTATCCCGCCCGTGGCACCCACTGCGCCTGGGACTACTACAACTCTTCCTTCTGGTGCAGTCGGTGCCGAACAGGCCTACACAATCGTTGCCGGAGATTCTCCGCTTGCTGTTGCGAACAAGTTCGGAATTTCTTTAAGCGCTTTGTTGGCGTATAACGCAATGGTGAGTCCCTCACAGTTTCCGTATCCCGGAAGTATCTTGCGAATCCCGCCACAAGCAATTGCTAACCCCGATAGCACTACACAATCCTCAACCCCTGGAGCACCTGCTGCTGGGCCAGTTGGTCCTGGGTGTGGTACTCGTCCTGCTGGTACGTATTCAATTCAGAAAAATGATTCTTTTTACGCAATTCGAGAAAAATTCTGTGTCACGCTCGGCGCATTGTTAACCGCCAACAACTGGCCAGATAGCAGTGTCGTTCTGCTTGTAGGAATGGTCATCAATATTCCTGCGGCAAACACCTAACTACAAGGTGGTGTTGCGCTTTTTGCGCCCTTCGCGCTCCAAAGCATGAAGAACAAGTTCATCAATCAGGTCGCTGTACGAAAGACCAGACGCTTGCCATAGTTTTGGATACATCGATATGGGTGTAAAACCAGGAATTGTGTTTATTTCATTACAGAGAAACCCGCGCCCGTGTTCTTCAAAGAAGAAGTCAACCCGCGCCATGCCCTCACAATGCAATGATTCGTACGCTTTAAGGGCGAGTGTGCGCACCTCGTCAGACTGGGCATCTGTGAGGCCAGCAGGAATCATCAATGATGCAGAGTCAGTAATGTATTTGTCGGCGTAATCATAAAATTCATTGCCAGGTGTGATTTCGCCTGCAACTGATGCTCGTGGGCTGCGATTGCCGATCACCGATACTTCAATCTCGCGTGCGGTGACTGCTTCTTCACAGATGATCCATTGGTCATACTGACTTGCGAGCAAAACACCATTGGACAACTCGGTGGCATTGTGTGCTTTTGTGACCCCAACAGATGAGCCCATGTTTGCTGGTTTTACGAAGATGGGAAAACCAAGGGAGTCCGCAACTTTTTTCAATGCATCGGGCGATATCTGATCTTCACGCAGAACGTGATATTTCACTTGTGCAATGCCAGCATGCGCAAACATTGATTTAGTGACACCTTTGTCCATGGCAATAGCGCTAGCTAAGACTCCGCTGCCGACATAGGGAACATTGATCATTTCTAGAAGGCCTTGTAAGGTTCCATCTTCGCCAAGAGGACCATGAATCAATGGCATGACCACGATTGCTGTATCAGGAGAGCCAAGAGTTGTGATCGTCGCTGGAGATGCAGTTGGTCCAATCGCACGAAGAGGCTCGCCTGTCTGGGCGATTGATGGGATCACCCATGCACCGTCACGGCTAATCGCAAGCGCTGTGATGTCGTATTTTGTTCGATCAGCGGCCTGGAGAATGTGGGTTGCGGTGACACAACTGACATCATGTTCAGCTGATTGTCCACCAAAGATGACCACAAGGGTGGTGCGCGCAGTGGTGGTGTCCATCGAGATGACGGTACTCGCCACTAGGGTCATTCCATGCGGATCACTGCAACAGATGTGGCGCTTGTTGCCAACGGGACCCTTATAGGGCCTGGCGTTGACGCCAATGGAATTTCATTTGACTCACGACAAATCGTGCCAGGTTCAGCGTTCGTTGCCATTGTGGCCAAGCGTGACGGTCACCAGTTTCTAGCTGACGCAGTTGCTGGCGGTGCTTCGTTTCTGATTGTGGAGCGAGGACGGGCACTAGATGGCGTGACGTGCGTGGAAGTGGACGACACGGTGCTAGCTCTTGCCAAGATTGCTGCCCACTGTCGTCAGCGATTTACAGATGCAGCTGGTCAATGTGTTGTTGGGATCACAGGGTCCGTTGGCAAGACCACCACGAAGGCTTTTGTTGCAGCAGTTTTGGCTCGTGGGTTTTTCCATGTGCATGCCGCAGAGAGTTCATTTAATAATGACATTGGAGTCCCCGTGAGCATTATTAATGCGCCAGATGTATGTGAAGCAATGGTGCTTGAAATGGGGATGCGAGGGTTTGGTGAAATAGCACGGCTGTGTGAGTACGCACAGCCGACAATTGCAGTGATCACCGTGATCGGTGATGCCCATAGCGAGCGCGTCGGTGGTCGTGATGGGATTATCAGGGCAAAAGGAGAACTTATTGAGGCCCTCGACGAGGATGGCATCGCAGTATTAAATGCCGATGATTCTGGTGCGATGTCATTGGCAGACCGTTGCGCAGGAGGAGTCATCACATATGGAGAGGCGTTAAGTGCCGACGTTGGGTATGAGATCACGGACCGCGACGACATGGGCTGTGCCACAGTTGATTTTTCATTTGATGGAGAAACAGAAACGACAACGCTGACGTTGCCAGGCGACCACATGGCATCTAATGCGGCAGCGGCTGTTGCTGTTGGTATTGCTAGTGGAATGATGTTGTCAGAGTGTGTTGCAGGCCTAAACGATGTTCAGGGAACTTCAGGGCGAATGCGGTGGATGACATCACGCCAAGGAATACGCATACTCGATGATTCTTACAACGCAAATACAGCTTCACTAACAGCGGCACTCGACACTATTTCGCTTGTTCCTGCTGTGCGCCGGGTAGCAGTGCTTGGCGCCATGGCAGAGTTATCTGACATGGAAGAATCGCACCGTCGTATCGAGATGCATGCATTGTCGCTCGGTATTGAAGTGTTGCCATTGGAAACAGATTTATATGGCGCTTCAGCACTCTCGCTAGAAGAGGTGATGGCAGTGCTTGAGGAATTGACGTCTGATGACGTTGTTGTCGTCAAAGGATCGAGATCATCAGCCACAGAACGAGTGGTGGCTGCGCTACTCGGGTAACTGCGCAACAGTAGGGGAAAGATTGGCTTGGTGTCCTTCTTTTGCATCGATCTTTTCGATGTTGCACCACCATGATAAAAAGAGGGCCCAAGCCGCTCCGATAAGCAGAACTGGCCGCGCTCCGATTCTGTCCATCAGCGGACCAAAAATTACGTTTCCGAGTGGAATACTGCCACCGAAGGCCATGAACCACAGGGAAAGAACGCGAGCACGAACATTGATCTCAAGCCTGCTTTGGAGGATGGTCATGAGAGCAGTCGTGGTCGAAAAGTATGACACTCCAAGGAAAAATCCGGTTACAAATGCAATGGGTACAGATGGTGACGCAGCAAAAGCTGTCATGCAGATAGCAAAGGATGCAAATCCCGCTCTGACTACTTTGCGTTTATCTACAGCGGCAAAAACTGTACCGATTGATAAGGCACCAAACATGGCGCCGAGACCCCATGTTGCATAAAGCCATTTATAGAGTCCAGTTTTTGGTTGGATATCAAAAGCAAGGTCCGCCACCGCAGGAAAAAGCCCAATAAATGGCAGGGAGATAAGCGAAAACGAAAACATAGTCAGGAGTGCTCGTCCAATAACTAATCGCTCACGCGCGATCCGTAGTCCAAGTGTTAATGACTTGATTCCCGATTCCATCGGCTTGCTCATAACGGGAAGCTTGATCCGTAGAACAGCCGCCATGACGACGAGGTAGGTACAGGCATTAAGAAAGAAAATATGCGCCGTCTGAGCACCAATACTCAAGAGGAGAGCAGCCAAGACCGGACCCATGACGCGCGATCCGTTCATTGATGTTGACGACAAACTGATTGCCCCGCCGAGGTCTTCTGGTTTCACAAGACTTGGAAGGACTGCAGAGAATACCGGGGCATTAAGAGCATTACCGATTCCGACAATCAGTTGAGAAAGAAAGATAAACAGCAAAGCGCTGTCCATGCTCACAGTGATGCCCAACAATATAGATCCGACCATTTGGATGCATTGAGCCCCGACTAACCATTTGCGTCGATCAAAACGGTCAGCCATCACCCCAGCAGGGATCGAGAGAAGTAATAGTGGTCCAAGTTGGGCAAAAATAAATAGGCCAACAGTTGAAGCACTCTCTGTGCGTGAGTAAATGTAGGCAGGGAGTATGACTTGTTGCATCCAGACTCCGATGCTGGAGATGAAACTACTTGCCCACATGACACGAAAATCCCGATATGCCAAAACCGCACGCACTGTGCCTGGTTTTGGGGTTTTTTTAGTAGTTGCGTCTGTTGGGGGGGTCATACTGGCGTTGTAAACACTACTTGTCAATGTTGCTGCATAACGGATTGATCCCCAATATGTGGCGACCAAGTGGGCAGAATAGAGAGATGGATCCAAATCTTGTAGAAAACGAACAGCGAGTCAACACATCACCGGTTGACGAGTCATCATGTCGTACACGCTTTGGAACATTTTCTGAATGTCAGTTATGTGGCGGACCACTCACACCAGAACACGCTCACTTTAAGTGCAGAGCATGTGGTTGGCGCGACAGTTGTTGCGACTAACGAACGTTAATGACCAGCATCAAACTTCACAGGAAGGCGTGCTGGACCAAAAATTCCAATTGTTGATGGCTTGAATTCAATTTCACCATCTAATGACAAGTTGGGCAGACGTTGCGACAGCACCTGAAATGATTCTTGAAGTTCTGCTCGAGCAAGAGAAGCGCCGAGACAGTAATGAATGCCAGAGCCAAAAGATAATTGTGGTTGACCAACTGGCTCGCGAGTGATGTCGAACTTATCTGGCTGAGGGAACACGTTGCTGTCGTAGTTGGCTGTGCCCATTGAAGTGCTCATAAAAGTGCCTTTAGGAAACAGAACGCCATTCATTTCGATGTCTTCTGATGCGAATCGAATTGTTCCACTAATTGACCCGCAATAGCGCATCACTTCTTCCACAGCGCGAGGTGCGAGCTCTGGATTGTTTCGTAGCGCGTTCCACTGTTCTGGATGTTCTGCAAACAATGCAAGAGCAAGCCCGAGTTGATTGCGCGTGGTGTCTGTTCCTCCGACAATGACGGCTTCAACCATCATCACCAGTTCTTCAGTATCGAGTTTGTCGCCCGACTCTTCTGCAGAGATCAAATGGGTAATGAGATCGTCTGCAGGGCTTCTACGTCGCTCATCGATGAGATGGCGAGTGTATGCATCGAGTTCTGTTTGTGCTGCCATGAATACATCGAGCACTTCATTGAGGTTGCCGCTAAAGATCAACAAAATTTCTGAAGCAAGTCGACTAAAGAGTTGCCAGTCGTCTTTTGGCGCACCAAGAAGTTCACAGATGATCGGAATGGGATATGGTTCGCAAATATCGCGCACTACTTCGCCACGACCAGAAGCCACAATCGGATCCACAAGTGAGTTCACTACATCGCGCATAAACGGGCGAAGCCGGTCAGCGTTGCGTGGCGAGAAGGCCGGAGCTACAAGCCGACGAAGTCGAACGTGGGTGTCACCTTCAGCACTCAGGATTGATACACGCCGGCGTGCAAGAAATGCCTCATTGGTAATGCCTTGAAGCTGCGCAATCATTCCAGTTGCACTGTGCCAACGCTTGTCACGAAGCACCCCAACCACGGAGTCGTATGACAGCACGGTAAATCCAAGTTCGTTGCGGGCAAGCCATGATTGTTGTGCAGTGTCTCGCAAAAGCTTTTGGCGATCCTCCCTGCTTTCATCGATGAGGATGGGAAGCTGCGGAATGTCGAGAGAATCTACAAGAGCGGCCATGCTCAGCAACTTAGACGGTGAAGACTTCGGCAGGCGACACGAACACTTCATTTAGTGCTTCGGCAACGGCTGCATACGTAATGTGTCCATTATGAGTATTGAGCCCATGGGCCAATGCAGGATTGACCCGAATGGCATGTTGTGGCCCGTGCTGGGCGACTTCAATTTGATAGGGAAGTGTTGCATTAGTTAATGCATACGTGCTTGTGTGGGGAACTGCCCCTGGCATATTGCCAACTGCATAATGCACGACACCATGTTTTATGTACACGGGATCTGTGTGCGTTGTCTCATGCGTAGTTTCAAAGCACCCGCCTTGATCAACTGCAACGTCCACAATGACAGCGCCTTGCTTCATTGTGCGCACCATGTCTTCTGTTACAACGACTGGAGCGCGACCGCCAGCAACGAGAACGGCGCCGATGACAAGATCCGCTTCTACGATGGCACGTTCGATCGCGCCACGGTTTGAAGCAACAGTCATGATCCGTCCGCGATGTATTTGATCGACGTAGCGCAAACGGTCGAGGTTCTTGTCAATCAACAAAACTTCTGCTTCCATGCCGGCTGCGATCCATGCAGCATTCCAACCCACATTGCCAGCACCAAGAACCACAACACGTGCGGGACGTACTCCGGGGGCTCCTCCCATCAACACGCCACGACCACCATGAGTGCGTTCCATAAAGTGCGCGCCCATTTGTGGCGCAAGTCGACCTGCTACTTCGCTCATCGGGGCAAGCAGTGGTAGCGACTCGTTGTCGAGTTGTACGGTCTCGTACGCAAAAGCAGTAGTTCGGTGATCTAAAAGTGCCTGAGCAACGGATGGGTATGCAGCAAGGTGCAGGTAGGTGAACAAAGTGAGGTCATCGCGTAAGAAATCAAATTCTTCTTCTTTAGGTTCTTTGACTTTGACCACCATGTTTTGGCTCCATGCATCAGCGGCAGTCGGCACAATGACGGCACCAGCAGCCACGTAGTCGGCGTCGCTGATGGATGCGCCTTCTCCTGCCCCTGTTTCTACGAAAACCTTGATCCCGTGACGCTCGAACTCGCGAACTCCGTCAGGGGTCATGGCCACTCGACCTTCCGAGCTCTTAATTTCCTTGGGGACGCCGACAGTTTTGATTGAGCTCATGCCATATTTCTATCTTGAAGCGTCCCAGGTTTGGTGCAGTACTGATTTAAAGGTTTCTTTTCCATCTGTGATACCCATCAACGCGGTGAACGGTACACATGGAAATAAATAGATTTAAAAGAGCTGATCAGTGGCACAACACTACCTATTTAGGTAGAGTTGTGCCATCAAGGAGAAAAGCATGCCACGAACTAAGACATACCGCCGCCAACTGTTCAAACTCGCAGCGGGTCAGTACGGCTACGTGACCACGGCCGATGCCACGGCCATCGGGGTGCCACCGATCGAGTTGCCCAAGTTGGCTGAACATGCAGGATTAACGAATATCGCATACGGGCTTTATCGGTTTGAGGATGTACCCCATGTCGCCCGTGACCTCTTCGCCGAAGCCGTACTTCGAGTCGGCCCAGATGCACACCTAACCGGCGATGCGGTTCTTGCATTCCATGAACTGGCATTAGTCGTTCCTAGACGGATTCGTGTTGGTACCGTTCGCCGCATTCGCACCAAACTTCCAGATTGGATCCAAGTCGTTAGGGAACAACTTCCAGAAAACGATTTGACTATATACGACGGGGTTTGTTCAGCGACTGTTGCTCGCGCGTTAATCGATTCACGCACGATCGTAATGACCGACCGACTTATCGAAGCTGCACATGATGCGCGACAGCAAGGACTTCTCACAGGCATCGAGGTTGATCATGTCCTCTCTTTCTTGATGGACAAGAATATTGACAACAATTGACCGATGTACCAAGAAGCCGTAGCGCTCCGCCGAACGTGGAGTCGTTGAACAAACGAATTCGCAACGAAGCCGGTGAGAGTCAGCGCACCGAACAACGGCTAAGAGTCACTATTGCGAATATGGTAATTGGTCAGATGCTTCCACCAGGAGTGGTCAAAGGCGGTGCATCTCTGACGATTCGAATGGGCGAAGCAGGTAGCCGTTTCTCGTCTGATCTAGATGCATCCCACACGCTGGATCATTCGATCGACGACTACATTGCCGCACTAGAACTGAACCTCCGCTCTGGGTGGGCTGGGTTTAGCGGTCGCGTTGTGCGAGAAAATGCAGCAGCCCCACTTGGAGTCCCGCCCGAGTACGTTATGAAACCATTTTCTCTGAAGATTGAGTATCGCAGTAGGTCGTGGCTGACGATGACTTTTGAACTTGGTCATGACGAGGTCGGTTCAACTGATACCAAAACGTTGCGCATAGCCCCCGGTATTGCCGACCTCTTCGGTCGCATCGGACTTGCGGAACCACAAGTAATTCCAGTACTGGAAGTCGAACACCAGATGGCCCAAAAACTTCACGCATGTACCATGACTGATCGCAACGGGAACAACGATCGCGCACATGACCTGGTCGATCTTCAACTTCTTTTTAGAGATGATCCACCGGATCTAGCCAGACTCAACAACATCGGTCAGCGTCTTTTCGCGGCACGCCGATGCCACCCTTGGCCACCCCAGGTGATGGTTCGGCCAAGTTGGCCCGAGTTGTACCGAGATGCCGCAGAAGGTCTTCCAGTTCTGGGCACGGTCGAAGCGGCTGTCGTGTGGACAAATGACTTGATTGAGTCATGCGCGCGATAATTGTGGCTCTTAGTTCAAGAGTGTGCGAACCTTGACCGTATGAAGACTTTCCAGAATTTCGTAAATGGCCAATATGTCGACTCCATTGATGGGCGTACGACTCCCATCATTGATCCATCAACGGGGCTTCAGTATGCACAAGCAACGCTTAGCGGTGAAGGTGATGTGGATATAGCAATGAAGGCAGCATCAGCTGCGTTTGTTGATTGGAGTCAGACAACCCCGTCCGAGCGATCATTGGCGTTGTATCGAATCGCTGATGCGATTGAAGCGCGTGCAGAAGAAATTCTTAGCGTAGAAATACAGAACACGGGCAAGCCAATTGCATTGACCCGTGCCGAAGAAATTCCACCAATGGTTGATCAGATTCGATTCTTTGCCGGAGCTGCACGAATGTTGGAAGGCAAGGCAACTGCTGAGTACATGCGCAACATGACTTCGATGATTCGTCGCGAACCAATTGGTGTGTGTGCTCAAGTTGCGCCGTGGAATTATCCGATGATGATGGCTGTGTGGAAATTCGCACCAGCAATTGCAGCGGGAAATACGGTTGTGCTGAAACCATCAGATACCACTCCAGCAAGTACAACATTGTTGGCTGAGATTGCGGCAGAGTTTTTGCCAGCAGGTGTGCTGAATGTGATTTGTGGTGATCGCGATACTGGTCGCTCGATGGTGACCCACAAAATTCCTACGATGGTGTCTATTACAGGTTCAGTTCGTGCCGGAATGGAAGTTGCAGAAGCTGCAGCAAAAAGCTTGAAGCGTGTTCAACTTGAACTGGGTGGCAAAGCGCCAGTCATCGTGTTTGACGATGCCGACATTGAAGCAGCAGCTGCTGGAATTGCTGCTGCTGGGTACTTCAACGCAGGACAAGATTGCACAGCTGCTACTCGAGTGATATGCGGGCCAAAGGTGTATTCAGAATTTGTTGCAGCATTGGCCGAACAAGCTGCTGCAACCCGAACAGGCGGACCACTTGACACCCAAGCTGCATATGGACCACTTAATAATGCAAACCAGTTGACTCATGTTGCAGGGTTCGTGGATCGCACTCCTCGGCATGCACGAGTTGTTACGGGTGGCGAACGGCAGGGCAAAGATGGATACTTCTTTACTCCAACCGTGATTGCTGATCTTTTGCAGGACGATGAAATGATCCAAAATGAAATCTTTGGACCAGTAATAACAGTGCAGCGTTTCTCCGATGAAGATGAAGCGTTGCGGTGGGCAAACGGAGTGGACTACGGTCTTGCCTCATCGGTGTGGACACGCGACTTAGGTCGTGCGATGCGGATGGCAAAGCATCTCGATTTCGGCTGTGTGTGGATTAATACTCACATTCCGGTGGTAGCAGAAATGCCACACGGTGGATTTAAAAAGTCTGGATACGGAAAAGATTTGTCCGCGTATGCCCTAGACGACTACACGCGGATCAAGCACGTCATGGTGAATCTCGACAGTTGAGCTAGCGCGAGACCGTTTGGTTATCCCTCGGCCAATTAGTCACCCTGTTCCAGCGGGATAAGTCGGTCATTTCCCGGCGTATCCGCAATGTCTTTGCAGAGGGTGAACTGCACCCCGAGGCAACTGTTGCAAAATTTGCAACAGTTCAAATCGAAGACCGAAAGTCAGTTCGGTCGAACTTGATGTTTTAAACCTGGCGTGTTTCCCAACAGGCGGCACTGACCACGCCCGAGCAAGAGAACGAGTTGTTGCAAATTTTGCAACAACTCAACGAACCCAACCAGGTGGATCAAGACTTTGAACAGGCCATTAAGCGGTTACCCAAGAAAATTCTCGACAGTTGAATTAACGCGACTGGAATTGCTTCCATGCCTCTGTAAAAACAGAGGTGAGCGTGGTGCGAATAAATTCAAGTTCTTGTTCGCCGCAGATAAGCGTTGGTGAAAGAACAACAACAGGGTCGGCGCGATCATCTGCGCGGCAAATGAGGCCAGCGTCGTACAACATCGGTGAGACAACTGTGCGCAGAATCCATTCGCTTTCTTCAGCCGAGAATGTTTCGTTTGTGTCTGGATCACGAACCAGTTCTGCCACACGGAAATATCCACAACCACGGACATCGCCAACAAGAGGCAACTTGGCAAGAGAAGCCATCACATCATCAAACAACGGTTCGTGACGAAGAACATTCCCGCATATATCTTCGCGCTCGAGAATATCAAGATTGGCAAGCGCAACTGCGCAGCTAACCGGATGGCCTCCGAATGTTTGTCCTTGCAAAAGAACTGGTCCTGTGTCTTGTAAAAATGGAGCACTAATTCGATCGCTGATTAAAACGCCGCCAAGAGGGGAGTATCCACTAGTTACTCCCTTGGCGAAGGTGATCATGTCTGGTTGATAATTGAATCGTTCAGCGCCAAACATGTAGCCGAGGCGACCAAATGCACAGATCACTTCATCAGATACCAGAAGTATTCCGTATTTGTCGCATGTGTCACGGACTTTTTTCCAGTAACCCTCTGGGGGTACAAGTGCTCCACCGGTGTTCTGGATTGGTTCCATAATGACCATGGCCACGGTTTCTGGGCCTTCAGCCAGAATGCGGCGCTCGAGATCATTTGCACAATCAAGAGTGCAAGCTGGCGCATCTGCACATGATGTGCAGCGAAAACGATTGGTGTTTCGAATTTTTACTGCAGTTGAAAAGAGTGGCTCGAACGGTTCGCGCAGCGCGGGAATTCCTGTAATCGACAATGCACCCATCGATGTCCCGTGATACGAGTAATCGCGGCTGATCACTTTGCGCCGTGTTGGCTGCCCAATGGCAGCGAAGTATTGAATAGCCAGTTTCCATGCGGTTTCAACGGCCTCACCACCACTTGGGGTAAAAAACACTCTGTTCAAGTCGCCAGGAGCCATGTCGGCGAGTCGGCTGGCGAGTCGTATTGCTGGTTCGGTGCCAAAGCTCCACAGCGGAAAGTAGGCCAATTTTTCGGCTTGGGCCCGAGCGGCTTCTGCAAGTTCTTGGCGCCCATGTCCGATATTGACGGTAAAAAGTCCACTGAGTCCATCGAGGTAGCGCTTGCCGTTGGTGTCAAACACATAGGCCCCTTGGCCTCGGTCAATGACGCAAAGACCCTCTCGTTGCACAGTGGACAATCGGGTGAAGTGTCCCCACAGGTGGCGTTTGGCTAATTCATTGAGGTCATTTGAAGCGATATCCACATGTGAACACTAGGTTGCCAGTTTGTGATTACCGATCATGCATCTGTTTTTGCCTATGCTTGAGAAGTCGGCAAACAAGTCGGCACGGAGAGGACTTATGGTTCCCAGCGATCGTGGCTCGGTAGAGCTGGTCAATGTGACGAAGCGTTTTGGCACGATGGTCGCTGTTGATTCCTTGAACTTGTCGATTCTTCCAGGCGAATTTTTGTCGTTGCTTGGGCCAAGTGGCTGTGGCAAAACAACCACATTGCGCATGTTGGCCGGGTTCGAGCAGCCCGATGAAGGCCACATCCGCATTAACGGGCAAGAAGTGCAGAACATTCCGTCGTACAAGCGCGAAGTAAATACTGTGTTCCAGCACTACGCATTGTTTCCACACATGACAGTTGCTGAAAATGTGGCATACGGACTCAAGCAATCGGGAACACCTAAGGCCGATATCGCCCAGCGGGTTGCTGATGCGCTCGACATGGTGCAGATGTCTAAATTGGCAGATCGTCGCCCTCGTCAGATGTCTGGTGGCCAGCAACAGCGCGTCGCTGTGGCACGAGCTCTCGTGAATCGGCCGAGTGTGTTATTGCTCGATGAGCCACTCGGGGCTTTAGACCGCAAACTGCGCGAAGAAATGCAGATCGAATTAAAAATGTTGCAGAATCGTCTCGGGATCACATTTGTGTTTGTTACTCATGACCAAGAAGAAGCAATGTCCATGTCTGACCGAATCGCGATCATGTTGGATGGCCATATTGAGCAGTTGGGTAGTCCTGAAACGGTGTACGAGCATCCAAAGTCAGCATTTGTAGCTGGATTCATTGGGCGCAATAATTTCTGGCATTCCACTGCTACTGAACATGGATCGCTCGGAGATGACGGAACAATATTTGTGGCCACTCGCCCGGAAGAAAACGTACCAAATGGCGAGGATGCACTGACCGCTGTACGCCCAGAAAGCATCGTGATGTCACACGAGCGCCCTGACCACAACGAAAACGTGATCAAAGCAAAAATCTCAGGAATCTCACATTTCGGCGATGTGCTGCAATACGTAGCCACAACAGGCGATCGTGACCTACTAATACTGTCTCAACGCAACCATGGGCCCCGCCCAACAGTGGGTGAGGAGATGTGGTGCTCGTGGCCAGCAGAGGATGTCTACTTATTTTCGGCTCGCCAGGCTGACGTTGTTATGGCCGAGGCTAATAGCGACTAAGTTGTTACAAAATCTATTTACAACACCTCTACAAGGAGAAATACCATGACAAAAGAATTACGAATTCTTGCACCAGAAAGCTTTCGCGAGAAGTTGTCGCGGCGTTCATTTTTGCAGATGGGAACAGTAACTGCTGGCCTTGCTCTTGTCGTGGTGGCATGCGGTGGCACGTCAAGTGACGGTACCGACACCACGGTTGCTGCTGGCGCTTCTACTGATGGCCTAGCAAAAGGTGACTGGAGTCGCGTAATCAATCAGTCAAGTGGAACCTTGGCAATGTACACGTGGGGTGACTACAACGATCCAGCAATTGTTGGAGCCTTGGCAGAAACAAAACTAGCGATCAAGATGAAGGTCGACTATTACGGTAGTAATGAAGACCTCATTACAAAACTGGCGGCCTCAAATGGTGCGAGTGGTTTCGACATTGTCGTACCGACTGGTCCATATGTTCCCCAGATGATTCAAAAAGGTCTGATTCAAAAGTTTGACAAAACACTGTTGCCAAACATGGTTAACGTTGACCCGAACTACTTGGGTCAAGCGTGGGATACAACGAATGATTACTCCGTGTGTAAAAACTGGGGAAGTTTTGGTTTCTTCTATGACACAACCAAGATTTCCAAAGAACTCAATACATGGCAGGATTTCCTTGATGCCTGTATGGGTGAAGCCAGTGGTAAGTGTTCAGTCATCGATGCAGCACCTAACTATGTAGGTCCATGGTTCTGGGCAAATGGTCACGATTGGAATACAGAAGATGTAGCAATTCTTGACCAGGCTGAAAAGTTTCTTGTCAAGGATCTCGCCAAGCACATCAAGGCGTTTGATAGTTACCCAAGTACGAAATTGGCAGAGGGCGCATTCATCTTGTCGGCGGCATGGAATGGTGATGCACGCCAGGCGTATGTGCGCATTAAAGAAGCTGGCGGAACTCCAGAGAATTGGCGCTGGGTGCTCGGAGCGCCTGATACCGAGTTGTGGATGGATAACTATTGCATCGCTACTGGTGCACCCAACCCAGAAGCTGCTCACGCCTGGATTAACTGGTCTTTGATTCCTGAAATTTCTGTGCAGGATCTTGCATATCATGGCTACAACACTGGAATGAAAAACATGGAGTCGCTTATTGCCGACATTGCTCCAGATTTGGTCGATGGTGACATGATCTTTTTCCCAGAAGCTCAAGTCAAGACCATGCACACTCAAATTCTGAATACATCAATTGATCGCCTTGTCGAAATATTGAACAAAGCCAAAGCAGAGGCAGGAGCCTGATCTAGATTGACCATTCCGGTCGCGTTCAGACAACAGAAACGATTGCGCTGGCCTAAGTTCGCGCTAGCCCTGCCTGCCATTATTTGGTACGGATTGTTTTTTGTTGTCCCCATCGGGTTCATCGTCGTTTATTCTTTCGCAACCAAGGACGGGTCAAAGCTTGTTCCTGTTGACTTCAGTAATCTCTCCGGAGCTAACTATGCGAAAGTTTTTGACGAAACATTTTTCAAAGTATTCAAGGGAACAATTCGAATCTCAGCTATTGCCACGGTGGCATGTCTGATCATTGGATTACCCGTTGCATATTTTGCTGCGTTTAAGGTTCCTGAAAAATGGAAAGCGATCATCCTTGCGTTGGTGGTGGTTCCCAGTTTCACAAGTTTTCTGATTCGTACCGTTGCGTGGCGTATTCCGCTTGCACCAAACGGAATGTTTTCCAAGTGGCTCGTCGACATGGGTTGGATTGGAACAGACGGAATCCAAATACTTGAGACGCAGATGGCAGTGCAGATTGCAATTGTGTACAACTATCTCGGCTTTATGATTCTGCCGTTGTTCGTTGCTCTCGATCGCATTGATGTTCGAATGCGTGAGGCAAGCAAAGACTTGGGTGCTGGGCGTGTGTCGACGTTCCTTAGTGTCACGATGCCGCTAGCTGGACCAGGAATTGTTGCCGGAGTTCTACTTACATTTATTCCCATGTGTGGTGACTTTGTCACTGCAACTGTTCTTGGTGGAGCAAAGGGAAACATGATTGGTGCAATGATTGGTGCTCAGTTTTCGGGTGCTCAAAACTGGCCACTTGGCTCTGCTATGGCCATCCTTATGATCGGCGCGGTACTGCTTACTCTGGTGGTCGGTGCAGGAATTGTGTGGGTAATCATGCAGATCGCCAAACGCCCATCTACTTTGTCGATCACTTTGCGCCGCAGGTTGCATCAGCGTGCATTGACCCGTTCTCGCATTGGAAAATCAACAATTACTGGTCGTTACGATCTATTGCCATTGTTGTTAACAATGTGGACAGTAGCGGTCCTTATCTTTTTATTTATTCCAATTTTTTTGGTTGTAATGCACTCCTTCAACGGCGGTTCTTCCTTCACAATTTGGTCAGGTGAAGCAGGACTCAAGTGGTGGGGTGAGTTATTCAATGGTTCTGTTGCATGGACATTGGTAGTGCGCTTTGCTGGCATCATTGCCTTTGGTCAGTTGGCGTGGAGGGTGTTATCACGCACAACGGCAATAAGTGGGCGAATGCTGAACTGGTTTGGAGTGGGATTCTTCCTGCTTGCGTTCGTCGTTAACGGATTAATGACGGAGTGGTATCGCGCGATTTTTGATTTTGCCGGAATTGGTGACGCCATTCGCAACTCTTTTATTGCAGCATTTGGAGCCACAATAATTGCAGTGCTGTTGGGTGGATTCTCTGGAATCGCATTGGCCCGCCGGCCAGGTAAATGGACCGGTGTCTTCATGGCGGTTGTTTTTCTTATTCTCGTCACTCCAGAAATCATGGATGCCATCGCATTAGCAACATGGTTCCCACGCTTCGCAGATATTCCATTGCTTGGTTATCCGGTTAAAAATGGCTGGGGTCCGTTTAACGGAGGCATGAATAAATTGTGGATTGGTCAAAGCTTGTACGCGAGTGCCGTGGTAACTCTCATTGTTCGGGCTCGTCTTACTGGCCTCGATGAATCTCTTGAAGAAGCAGCCGCGGATCTTGGCGCAACTCCAAGCCGTGCGTTTCGACAAATAACTTTGCCACTTATTTCTCCTGCACTCATTGCCGGCGGATTGTTGTCCTTCACTTTGTGCCTCGACAATGCCGTCATCTCATCGTTGATTTCTGAAGCGGGATCCACAACGTTCCCCGTTGCCCTCCTTGGCGCCACGCGCAGCACTATCAAACCATTCTGGGGTGTAGGCGCTGTCTTGTTGTTTACTGTCACCCTTGGGGCACTGTGGTTTGTCATGGTGGTATTGCGCCGGTCTGGAAGTTCTTCAGGGGAAATCGCTGCCACTCTCGCAGGTGGCTAATCTTTTTAGCCGTCTCGCGTTTAACTGACCTATCGTTTTAAGAGTTATGGAACCCCCTAGTCGCCCTCGCTTGGTTGCGATACTTCCTGACTCCACTGCGTCGTGGGTTCACGATGCAGTCATTGCTGGTGGCGCAATAATTGTCGAGCCATCACAAGCATCAGCTTTAGTGTGGTCTGCTGCTCGTGATGCCGCCGGCTTAGCGCAAGTCTTGAAGTTGCATCCTCATCTCGACTGGGTCCAAGTGCCATTTGCCGGAATTGAAAACTTTGTTGATGTCATCGACACAGACCGCGTATGGACATGCGGCAAAGGTGTCTACGCAGAACCCGTGGCAGAACATGCTCTTGCTCTTGCACTTGCTGGTATGCGCAACATCAGCACCTACTCACGGGCAACGCAATGGACCGGCTCCGCTGGGCGAAACCTTCTTGGGGCATCGGTCACCATTATTGGTGGGGGCGGAATAACAGAATCACTCATCCGATTACTCACTGCGTTTCAATGCAACATCACAGTTGTTCGCCGCACCGTAGAACATATTGAAGGCGCCGACACAGTAGTTGGCCAAGAACATCTCATCGACGCTCTCGTTGGCGCCGACGTCGTATTTTTAGCTGTGTCGCTCACGCCAGAAACTCGCGGGTTAATCGGCCGAAGTGAACTTGAAGTAATGGAACCACATGCCTGGATTGTGAACGTCGCTCGTGGTGCCCACATCGTTACCGATGATCTTGTGTGGGCATTGCAAAACAATGTCATCGGGGGAGCAGCACTCGATGTCACAGATCCAGAACCATTGCCTGCAAATCATCCGTTGTGGTCTCTACCAAATTGCATCATCACGCCTCATGTTGGCAACACTCCAGAAATGGCTGTCCCATTGTTGTCTGCACGCATCACTGAAAATGTTCGTCGCTATCTCGCCGGCAACGATCTAATTGGTCTGATAGATCCTCGACATGGCTACTAGTTCTAACCACTATCAAGTCCTTGGCGTTTCACCTACGGCAACAACTAGTGACATTCGCACCGCCTACCGCGCTCTTGCACGTACTTTGCATCCCGATACAGCCACAGGAACGGCTGCCAGCACAACAACAATCTCTCAAGTAAATCAAGCATGGAATGTTTTGTCGGATCCTGTTCGCAGATACGAATACGACAGAACATTGGGCTCTCAAGCAGGCTCTACAAGCAAAACCAATGCTGCAGCCCCGATTGTTGTGCCCATCATTCCTCGTGCTCAATTCCCGTGGCGATTTGTCGCCGTTCTTGCAACGATTGCTATCGCATTCGTCATCATCGCTGATGCCACTAGTTCTCCACAAGTGCCACGCAAACCAGATCAACTCTTAACTTCCGGCTCATGCGTCAACATTGATGAACGCCGAGATGTCTATGAAGTCTCGTGTGCTCAACCTCATGACGCAGTGGTCAGGCAACTAATCTCCCTCGACCGCTCGTGTCCTCCCGATGCGCTAGCTCATCGTGATCGCCAAGGAATGGGTCTTGCCTGTGTTGATCTCGTTGCCAAGTCCACATTGGTACCATAAAAGAAGTATGGACGTAAACGGTTTTGTCATTGAACCCAGGGCCAACTTGGCTGGGGTCGACCTAACCGATGCCATCTTGGTAGGCGCTGACTTGACTGGGGCCGACTTGGTCGGGGCGATCTTGACTGGAGCCGACCTGACTAGGGCCAGATTGACAGGGGCTAACTTGAATGGGGCCTATATAAACGGAGCCATCTTGGCTGGGGCCAACTTCGTTGAGGCTGACATGTCAGGGGCCGATCTGCATGGGGCCGACCTGACCAGGGCTAACTTGACAGGCGCCAACTTGACTGGGGCTGACTTGCCCAGAGCCCTCTTGACTGGGGCCAACTTACATGGGGCCAACCTGCATGGGGCCAACTTAACTTGGGCCATCTTTACCGGTGCCTACCTGGACGGTGCCGTCTTGGCAGAGGCAAACTTGACTGGGGCCGACATGACCAGAGCCATTTTGACTGGGGCCGATCTGCATGGGGCCAACGTGCATGGGACCATATTGACTAGGGCCATTTTGACTGGGGCCGACTTGACTGGGGCTGACTTGACCGGGGCCGACTTGACCGGGGCTGATCTGAGAGAGACAAACTTGACTGGGGCCGACTTGGCACGCGCCAACTTGACTGGGGCCGAATTGAATGGAGCCATATTGACTGGGATCATTTTGACAGGGGCCGACTTAACTGGGGTTAAGGGGTATAACAGCATCGCCTCAGACGGATAACCTGACCTACCCGCAAGGGGCGATTAGCTCAGTTGGTTAGAGCGCTACCTTCACACGGTAGAGGTCCCGGGTTCGAGTCCCGTATCGCCCACCATCGTGGCACTTCTCGTCTCGTTAAGGCACACATGCGTACGTGCATGTTTCCAAAGGGCGCATCGACCGTCTGGGTAATTCAATACGCGATGGCTCAATGTCTGAAGACGACCATCTAGTTCTGCGTGTCATGAGGCAAAAATGGGAAGACACCGAAGCTGAATTCAAAAATGAACTTATTGAATTATTTCAGCAAGATCAGATAGAGGTTTTCGGTCGGCTAAAGAACTTTGAGGGCATTAAACAAAAACTCTCTCGATCTGCCTTCAAATTGTGTCGGATGAGAGACATTGTTGGCTTACGGGTGATAGTTCCCGATGGCCGACGTCAGCAGGACGAACTAGTTCAACGAATCATTAACGAGATTAACGGTGATCGATTCAAAATTATTGATAGACGCATCAAGCCAAGTGCTGGTTATCGAGCCGTACATATTGAAATTACACGTGGTGTAGTTATCGCTGAAATTCAAGTAAGAACAGAACTACAGCATCAGTGGGCATTTCTAGTCGAAACTCTTTCTCTCACAGTCGGTGGAGGAATCAGATATGGTGAGCCACCAATGGTGGATCATTTAAATGGCAAAGATAGATCCCTGGTAACGACAGCAATGCAAAATTTCGAAGAACTATCCTTTGAGATAGATCAAACTGAGGTTTTCGATATCACGACCAGTGAAATTCGCAGAAAACTGGAAATCCAGAAAATACTTATAAATGAATTACAGAAAGGGCTAGGTTAGGCATATGCACTTCCTTGTTCAATACAGAACCATGCCGTTTGTCGTTTTGTCTATGGAAAAATTCAACGAAGAAGATGGTTCTATCGCCGTCAGTCGTTTATCCGACCTTGAAGAAGCGAATTGGGAACCAGGTCTACATATCCTTCTCTTTAGTGCACGAACAGAAGAAGTGGCTCGTTGGGGTTACCCGATGTATTTCGACCGCGAGTTGTCAAGCTCCGAGGCCCCAACCGTTTGAATCAGTTGGCATGTGCGGTTTTCTGTCAACCGCCAAGTTGCGCCAACACTTCATAAGTCGCCAAGTTCGAGCACACATTGGAGCATCTGAATTTACGATAGGAAAGGTCTAAATTTCATGCTATATTTAGAGCGAATTGAGGTACCCGCGATGGATGCAATAATGACCCAATCAGCAACGAGTATCACCGAGTTCAAGAAGAATCCGAACGAATCGGTGGCCCAGGCTGGGAATCGAGCGTTTGCAGTATTGACCAATAACAGGCCTTCGTTTTATGTGGTGCCGCCAGAGTTGTTTGAACAGATTGCCGACATCATCTTTGATTTGGAGCTCACGCCAAAGTTGAAAAAGCGCATGGCCGAATCTGGCAAGGCGGTGCGTGTCAGTATTGACGAGCTGTAGGAGTGGGTTATGCGCTTGAGTTTCATCCTGCTGCACTGAAAGAGTGGAAAAGCCTTGACAACAGTGTTCGGGTGTCGCTGAAGAAGAAGTTGGAAAAACGGCTTGATAATCCGCATGTGGCGAGCGCTCGTTTGCATGGTGATCTGCACCACTGCTACAAGATTAAGAATGACAAGTCTGGACATCGACTGGTGTACCAGGTGATTGATGAACGAGTCGTGGTGTTCGTTTTGGCAATTGACAAGCGTGAAGATTTGGCAGCGTACTTACTTGCGCAAGGGCGGGTTCGCTAAGCACGTTGGAGCGACTGGGTACGCACATACCTACGAGATTGCATAAAACCCGGTGCGGTTTATATGTCTACTTTTCTTGGTAATTCTCAATCAGCCAATTCGACGAAGGAGTTGCTCGATGACGTCACTCACTTGGCGCTGCCGCAGCGCCCGCGCCTCACGCTGTTCGGGTTCGTCGCCTTCGCCGAGCTCGAACTTCGCCACTGACACCGGGCCATCTTTTAGATAGCCATCCGTTTTATCGTCTTGCACAAAGCGATTGCACAAAATTGCCAACGAGGCCCGGATCACATCACTGTGTCTACCGTCGAGTTCCTTGCGAAAAGCTGCGGCGACGTCATCGTTGTTCTCGGGGGCATTTTCGATGCAATAGATCATGTCGTGGGCGTCCTTGCGCTCAAAGCGGTCGTCGAACGCGAACGACTTCAGGCAGGTGAAGCTCACCAGGTTGGCGTGCCTGACTTGCTCAGTCGTGATGCCGTTGCCCCCCAGCAACTCGGCTTGAATCTCGGTGACTTGGTAGAGGTCGAACACGATAGACGCACGCGGGATGTTGAGTGCAGAGATTCTTCCCTTAGTCGGTAGCGGCTTCACCTTGCCACCGTCTATTTCTGGTGAGTCGGCAAGCAGTTCGAGCACCATCAGCGCACCGTGGTCCATCCGGGTCTGCCAGCGCCACGAGAGTTTTTGCTTCATCTCATTCTCGGCACGCTCGAATCCCATGTTCCTGAGATTGTCTTCCAGTGTGTGGTACGCCGTCGTGTCGGTGAGGATTTGAAGTTCGATCACAATGTCCAAGTCTTGGGTGCCGGCATGCGCTGGCACGTCGGGTGGGCGTGCGGTCACTAAATATCTAGGCGTGAGGCCTCCGATCAAGTAGACCGAGTCTTTCCAAGGCCCCAGTCCACGCATCAGGGTTACGAGGACGCGTTCGCAGTCGAGCGCGGATTGGGGGCTGTAGCCGTGGAGAGTTTCGGGCTTGGCCATTTAGAAGCCGATCATTTCTTGGCGCAAATGCTCGGCCATTTCCTTGGTGCGGCCTTCGCCGCGCAGTAGATCGAGGTACACATGGATCGGACTGGCCAACCAAGTGTTGCCAACGTACTCGCGAAATAGCAGATCGCCGGGAGACTTGGCCTCGATGATCACGAGGTTGGCGCCTTCATCAACGGCGCGAGCGCCGAGTTCGCCAATAGCAGCAGCCGAAGCAGGGCCAACTAGCAGTCGGCAACGGACTTGGGAAATACTAGAGAGGAACGGTGCGTAACGCTGTGCTGCTGCTTCGTGGCTGATCGCGTATCCGATCTGCCGGGTGGTAAAGACTTGTCCAATGCGCTCAAGCAGTTGTTCCGCATTCAAGCCTGGTACGTAATAGCGCTGCAATGCCTGCGGACGTACCAACATTGATTGCTTTACCCATGCATCCAACAACGACGCCGGCTCGCTGACGTGGCGTTCCTTGCTCGGTCCTTTTCCGCGCGAGATTAGCCAGTCGAAGCGCTCAAGTTCGCTCAACACTTGGGAGACGGTCGCCGACGACACCTGGGCAAGTGCCGCGAGTTCTTTAACACTGAACCAGTCTGAGTGGTGCACCAAAAGAGCGTGCAGTACCTGGGCGCGACGCCCCGAATACAGAGAACCAATTGATTTTGCAAGGGACTTGGGCGGCGGCCTGTCAATGTAGATATAGGTGCCGTGAGCGGCTAGGTAAAGACTGCCACCGCTGTCGTAGTACCCGACGTGCATTGACCTGAGCAGATCCTTGGCGCCTGGGGAGATGGACTCAGCGACCAAAAGTGACACAGGTTCATTGCCACCTTGCCCGTTTGGCTTGTTGTGGTTGTGTTCTTTGAGCTGCCAGGAGACCTGACGCACGTCCCTCGGGTAGACGGTTTTTTTGGTCTCGATTAGCAATGTAAACGACTTACCTGCGATATGTAGATCAAACTTGGCGTCGTACTGTTTGTCGAGTGCCGCGTCCATGGTTTTCTTATTGACAAGATTCACCTGTACTTCGGGCAGCGCCCGGAGAGTTTCTAAAAATTGTTCAATCAATTGGCGTTCGGCTGTGGTCGACTCAGGCATTGTGGATACTCGGTTTCTTGCTGTTCAGTGAATATGTTGAGATTACCATATATTCGGTAGAATTACTATATTTACTGAACAGTAAATATAGTAGAAACAACCCAGCGTGCCCTCGGCGGGCTCGCACTAGATTCCCAAATCTCCGCAGCACCACTACACCACCATGGCATCGCTAGCGATGTGTGCATGGCAGGCCGATTTTGACCAGTTGGGTAATTGAATTACTTAAGCAAGACGAAATTGATGTGTTTCATTGCTGCTACCCGGTGGCGTCGTCAGACTCTTGGCAGCCATACAGTCGTCTGACCAGTCGAACAGCCCCGCATATACGCAACGCGTCGGGAAGCCGGCCAAGATCCTCAATTCATCACGGCAGCATGTTGTCGACTTGTGTGACAGGGGAGAGTTGCCATTCGTCGCCATCGGCACACATCGTCGTGTGCAACAGAGCGACATTGATGCAATCCGCACGCGAACCGCACGTCTCACTCGTGACCAGGAACGAAGTCTTTGGATCGCATACGCAGTCGCAGGACACATTGCCAACAATCCGTCAACTGCGCTAGTTCTTGCGCGCAAAAACCTGAAAGTTATGCGGCAGTCCAGTCAGTGGACAAGCGCGAATCTGGCTCGACGAGTGGGACAAACTCATCGACGGCCCTGTTGAGGATCTGCTTGCTACCCTCACGTCGCGTTCATCAAAAGCGCGAGAGTTGCGACAAAACTCACCGTTTGCCGGGCTGCTCACCGAAGCGCAGCGACACCAAGTTATAGAAGCATGGAAATCCATGCGGACCGAAAAGACGAAGTGAATCGGGCACAACTGTCGCATGTCCTGCGAGCCGCGCTTCTTACCTCAAAACAGACTTTGAACAGCGAGGGCAATCAAGGCAAGAAGGCCCGTACTAATCAGAAATATCAGAACTTGAGAGGGTGGGGTAGAGGTCCGTGGTTCGAGTCCCGTATCGCCCGCCATCACGGTGTATCAAGGATGTCCGATGAGTGCTTGAGGCTCATGAATTAGGGTGATGAAGTGCTTGCATACCTCGCTACTAAGGCCCAGTTCCTTATAGATGCCCCGACTATTGATGACATAGTCGCCGCGCAGGTAAAGAAAAATCTGAATATTTCAGTTGGCCATGCCGAGTTTCAGTCGTGGCGGAATTCGCTCGGTAACGCAATGTTTCACGTAATGGCAGATGAGAATATCCCTGAAAATGCTTCAGTAGCTATTGAGTACCGTTTGAACGGTAGAAAATTTAGAATCGATTTTCTGATAGCAGGCAGGGACTTGTCCGGAAAAGAAACTGTTGTCATTGTGGAACTGAAGCAGTGGGAGGACATATCATTTTCAACTCTCAATGGTCATGTCAAGACATTTGTTGGTGGTGGACTTCGAGACCAAGTCCATCCGTCGTATCAGGCATGGAGTTATGCAGCTCATCTCAGCAACTACAACGAATACGTCTATACAAATAAGATGCAGGTCACTGCGTGTGCGTATCTACACAATTGCAAATCCAACAGAGTCATTTGTGACACACGGTATGAAGAAGACACTAAAAAGGCCCCTGTTTTCATTAAGGGGGAAATTGCCGGACTTCAAGACCTCATTAAGTCTCAGATTACCCAAGGAGTAGATGTCGACTTACTAAGACGAGTTGATGCTTCCCCTATTCGTCCATCAAAACAACTTGCAGAAGTGGTCGGTTCAATGCTTGAGGGTCTTGAAGAGTTTGTTTTGCTCGATGACCAAAAAACTGTTTTGGAAATAATAATAAATGCGGCAACTAAATCGCAGGTTGAGCAGAAGCAGGTTCTGATCGTAAAGGGAGGGCCTGGAACAGGTAAATCAGTTATTTCAATCAATGCCTTGGCCAGGCTTTCTAGTTTGCGAATGAATGCTCGCTACGTCACTCCTAATGCAGCTCCGCGAATGGTGTTCGAATCCAAACTGAAAGAGGTCTTGTCAAATGGTGAGATCAATGACTTGTTTAGTGGTTCTGGGTCTTATGTGGGTGTTCAGAGCGACTCTTATGATGTGTTGATTGTTGATGAGGCACATCGCCTAAAGCTGCGAACCCAGTACTCAAAAGGTGGAACAAACCAAATCAAGGAAGTGATTGATGCAGCTAGAACATCTGTATTTTTCATAGATGAAGCACAGAAAGTTACATGGAAAGACATAGGTGAGATTGCTTCCATTGAAGATTTTGCTCGTCAAGCTGGAGCCGAGGTTCAGCATCTAGAGCTGACATCACAATTTCGGTGTGGTGGCTCCGACGATTACATGGTGTGGCTAGACAACGCGCTCGGTGTCGAGATTGATGACGAAAGTTACTTCTCTACTGATCGTTTCGATTTTCGGATAGTTGATAGCCCAAATGAACTTCACGACACCATTAAGAAACTCAATACGAAGAACAATAAATCAAGAGTGGTTGCTGGATATTGCTGGGATTGGGTCAGCAAGAAGAATCGAAATGAGTTTGATATCAAATTTCCAGATTTCGGATTTCAAGCAGAGTGGAATCTTGATCTGGCAAATAATGCATGGATCATTAGAGAAGATTCAGTCGAAGAAATCGGATGCATTCACACCTGTCAAGGTCTAGAACTTGACTACGTCGGAGTGATTGTCGGACCAGATCTAATCTTTGAAGCGGGCGAGCTGATCACAGTTCCCGCAGCAAGGGCTAAGACTGATCGTTCACTTCATGGTTACCAAAAGGAAATGAAAGAGAATCCGATTCTTGCTTCACAGAAGGCCGATGAAATAATTCGTAATACATACAGAACTTTGATGTCGAGGGGAATGAAGGGTTGTTATGTGTACTTCACAGATCAGGCCACTGCAGAGTATTTCAAGCAGCTAGTTCCAACAAAAGAACACGGAGATTGAAATGTCTAAAGACATAATCCAAGAATTAACCGCCGAGATTCGGTCATTTGCCGATGCTAGGGACTGGCACAAATTCCATACTCCTAAAAATTTGGCTATGGCGCTTGTCGGGGAAGCCGGAGAACTTGTGTCCGAATTCCAATGGCTTACCCCAGAAGAATCAGAACTCACATCCTTGAGTCCTGAAAATAGAAAAGCCATTGAAATGGAACTCGCAGATATTCAGATTTATTTGTTGAGACTTGCGGATGTACTAAATATTGATGTCGCCAAAGCAGTGCGAGAAAAGATTCAAATCAACGAAACTCGGTTCTAGAAGTTTTGCATGCAACGTTGAATTGAGGAGAAGAGCTTACGATGGCTTCAAATTTTGTCTAAGTTTGCTTCAATTCCTGGAGTTCCACCCCCGCATGCCCCACTATCACGGTGTTTATGAACAGTTGTTCCCTAAAGTAAAGATGTCATGTCCGATTTTCAACTTCCGTTTAACCCTGTGCGGCGTCTGTGCGAACGGCCTGGGTGTGGTGGGGTTGCTGAAGTGTCGTACGGAATCGACAAAGCGCATCTCACGGTGTGGGTGGACAGTATTGCCGTGTCGGAAAGAGAACTAGCTGGGCGGTTGTGCCGGCGTCATGCCAATGCTCTTACGGTGCCACGTGGTTGGACCATTGATGATCGTCGTCAGCCGATTCCGCGGCTTTTTGTTATTGAGGACCAGCCCAAGCCAAAGCGGGTGAGAAGGCCAAAGAATGAGATTATTGAAATCATCGACAAGGTAGTGGTGGCGCGGCCATCGTTGTTTGAAAAATTGGCAGAAGATTTAGGTGTTGCTGCTGTTATTTCTGCTCC
>Ga0105050_10001537_pt1 | contig 34621 bp, 16 predicted proteins | sample FRY01_FD_78088 | JGI IMG/M metagenome (GOLD analysis project Ga0105050, IMG submission 78088) | Freshwater microbial communities from Lake Fryxell liftoff mats and glacier meltwater in Antarctica - FRY-01 | ecosystem: Environmental > Aquatic > Freshwater > Ice > Glacier meltwater ...
CATGCGGGGCTCGAGAGCACGACGATGTCGCCATAAGTGGTAATTCTATCGGCGCAGTAGGCGTGCGGCGACGACGACACGACTTCGCCCGTGAGGCCTTCATACCAGGTGATAGTGCGGCCTGGTGTGACCGTCACCAAGCGGTCATCCGCGAATGCCATAATGTGTGCGAGGCCGCCAGACCGCCAGAGCTGTCTCAGTGGCATCAGCTGCCAAACTGACATGCCATCATTCTCCCGACACGCGACGAGTGACCCGCGCGCGTCGAAAGCGTAGTGGTTGCAAGGGGGCAGGGGGTTGACGCCGCGCAGCACCGGTCGCGAGCCCGCGCCGAACATAGCGAGAATTCCGCGCGCCATCGGGGACTCGGCGATGGTCAGGCTCTCCGCGGCGAGCAGCTCGGCCTTGTCGCGTATTCCCGCGCTGGCGTGGAGCATGGCCTCATCGGCCTTCGACGCCGCCAGCGCCGTTCGGGCGTCGGCGAGGGCCTCCCGCGCGGCTCCCTCCGCGACGACGGCTCTTGCCCGCTCGGCGTCGAGGCGAACCAACGCGGTCGCCACCACCGCCGCGACGACAAGCAGCGCCGTGGCGGTGGCGAGGAGGTGCACGCGCCACGCTCTCGCGAAACGACCAAGGAGCTCGCGACGCGAATACACGTACGCGTTGACCCGCCTGCCGTCGAGGTATCGGGCGAGGTCCTCGGCGAGGGCCGCAGCGTCGGGGTATCGATTTTCCGTATCAATCGACGTGGCGCGGGCGATGATCGCGGAGAGCGCCGCCGACTCGGCAATTTGGGGCTGCGATTCACGAAGATGCCACGCGTAGCCAGTGGCGACCTCGTAGAGCACCGCCCCTAAGCTGTAGACATCTGTGCGAGCGTCAAGTCGCCGCCCATGCTGTTGCTCTGGGCTCATGTAGCCAGCCGTGCCCACTCCTTGGGTATTGGTTGTGCTGTAGCCATCTGCGCCCGTGGTTCTAGCGGGCGCGTCGTCAATCACGTGTGTGGCCAGCCCCCAATCCAGCACCCAGGTGCCGCCGGAGGTGCCGATCATAATATTGGCGGGCTTGATATCGCGGTGAATCACGTCCTTGCGGTGAGCGGCCGCGACGGCCTCACACGCCTCGAGGACGCGCCGGACCAACGTCAACCGTGTCTCGGGGCGCTCCGTACACGCGGCGATCGCGTCGGCCAGGGTCTGCCCGTCGGCGAGTGGCATCGTGTAAAAGAGCCTGCCATCGCTCTGGCGCCCGAGGTCGAAGATCGGGAGGACACCCGGGTGGCCGATGGCTGCCGTAATGCGCGCTTCGCCCACGAGTCGAGCTTCAAGAGACCGGACGTCGGCATCCGGGCGCACTTCCTTATATGCGACCTGGCGGTCTAAGACAGCGTCGTGCGCAGCGAAGACGCGGCCCATGCCGCCAGTCCCGACGAGGATGAAGCCCCCGTAGCGCCCTGAACCATAATCGGGGAGGGTCGCCGACCCGATATCGAGGGCTACACCTCCGAAATCGGAGAGCACTGCGCCACTCTGGGCGGGAGGCTCGTCGTCATGTTTCATCATCAACACGGTCCCCGCGATGGAGGAGCATCTCGAAATTCCCCGCGTAGTCGGAACGCACGAGGTCCGTCCGGACGCCGCCATCGCGCAGCTTGCGGCGCAGTCGCGCCAACGCCCCGTCCCAGTTGCGCCGCAGGATAGTGGGGTCGGTCTCGCCGCGCCACAGGTCGGCGGCGAGTATCTGCCACCCCATCGGCACCCCGGCGATCGCGAGGTCGGACACGATCTGGGCCACGAGTCCATCGAGGACCACCGCGAGCGCCTGGCTGCGGTGGATGTGGACCGTGTCATAGCGTGCGACGATCGTCAGCGGCTCGGAGACTTGGAGGGCGCCCACCGACGTCGGGTCGGGCGTCGCGCCGACCGCTACGGAGGTGACGTTGATCGTCTCGCCTCCAAGAATCAGTGGCTGGCCGGGTACGAGCCGCGTGTCGCCCCGGTCGCCGTGGCGGGCGAACCACTCTATCCCGTCCCCCCAGATGATTGCGGCCGCGTTGGGCGCCGCCCCGGCCACGATCTGCGTCGTGGGATCGAGCTGGATCGACATGACCCCGGAGAGAATTCGGCGCCCAAATGCGGGATGCTCGAGCGCCAGGAGGTGGTCAGGAACGTCGAGATCAACCACATAGAGCGCCGTCATGCTCGAGAGCGAGATCGTCATCTCGGGCCTGAGGGTCACCTCCGTGAGGTTCTGCCCACCGACGACAAACCGCCCACGCAGGCCAAGCAGCTGCAGGGCACCCTGTCGCAGGCTCACCATCGCGTGCGCCTCGGAGATCCACGGGTCGGGAAGGCTCAGCGCGCAGGTCCAAGCCCGCCCGATGATATCACCAGGCCCGAGCTCACGGTGCTCGCCACTTCCAAGGCGAAATCGAACGTTTGCGCGCATCCTCGTAGCCTACGCGTCCTCAAGGTTGGCTGCAAGCAGGGGCTCTACCCGCCCTGACAGGCACACCAACGCGTGAATCTTCCGGGCTTTGGTGCACTTCGGCTCGTCTATTCTTGGCGAGCCGGTCACCCGGGTCAGGCGCGCTCCGGGTTGAGGCCTGGTGCGTTTTGTGAACCACCGCGGCGACTTCAACTTTACGCCCCGCACGTGTTGGTCCACTGTCCCGCCATGCCTGAGTACTCACCGCTCCTATCGATCTTCACCGCCGCATTCGAGCTGATTGTAGCTGCAATGACCTTGCGTGCCGCTGGGCGTCAGGATGTGCGCCGCCTTGTGGCCCTCATCTTGATATTCCTCGCGGGCTACCAGATCATCGAGGTCTTCGTCTGCCAGTCGCCCGAGGACACCTTCTGGGCGCGGCTGGCCTTCGCGGATGTCGTGTGGCTGCCGTCCCTCGGCTGCGCGCTCGTCGCCCGGCTTGGCGCGCCAGTCGCGCGTATCTGGCGCAACGTCCTCTACGGCATGTTCGCGCTGTCGGCCTTCTGGTCGGTCTGGGTCTTCGTCGACCCCCAGTTCGTCACGGGGACCGTCTGCAAGACCGTCATCGCCATGTATATCCACCCGACCAGCGCCCTCGAGTTCTACGGCGTCTTCTATCACTTGGGAATCTGGGCGATGATCATCGCCGGTATGCGAGTCATGCTGCGCGCCGAAGACAAGACGGATCGCTACCACGCCGCGGACTTCGTGCTCGGGACAGTCGGCTTCGTGGTCCTCGCCCTGATGACCGAGGTCGTCTTCCCGGGCAGCCGCAACGCGACGCCGTCGGTCATGTGTCACTACGGTCTCTTCTTGGCCATCATGCTGGCGCGGCTCGCCCGGCGTGAACATCTCGTTCACCGGGATGCGGCCCCCCGCTGAGCTGTCTGGAGCGGCATCTTGACTAGGGGGCCGTCACGAACACCACGATCGAGCTGTCCTTGGCGGTATAGGTCGCCTCGTCTACGGGCGTCCCGTCGAGGGTGACGTTGGCGCTTGTCCTCTTGTCGGCACCTGACTCGTCGAAGTAGACGGCCGCATCAAACCAGCGCTGAGTGTCGACTACCCTGCGCCACGCCCGGTCTCCGGGCAGCGTGAACGTCACGTCGGACCGCTCCATGTTGATCATAATCAAGAGCTCGTCCTTACCCGAGGCAGTATAATAGTGCTGCATCAGGTGTCGCGAGCCCCAGTCGGCAGGCTCGGTGTTGCCCGCGCTCTTCCACGCGAACGGTGCGCCACCCCCGTAAGTGCTGGGGGCCACCTGTCGAAAATGGGCTTTTCGCAAGCGAATGACCTTGCTGACGAAGTCGAACATGCGCCAGCGGGCATCGTCGGCGCGCCAGCTACCCCACTGAAACCAGTTGGATGAGTTGTCCGCGCGGGTCGCGTAGGCGTTGTTATTTCCTAGCTGGGTCCTCATCCACTCATCGCCCCCGTAGAGCATCGGCGTCCCGTGTGAAAAGAGCATGCCGACGAAGAGGTTCCGCATCAGCTGACGTTTCATGGACTCCGAGCCTTCGTCACTGCCCCAGTCGCGCGAACGGTTGTGGTTTTCGCCGGAGTCGAGATCGCACCAGACGCTTAGCGCGTCATCGCAGCAGACCGGGTTGAGAGGGCCGCAGCCGTTCTTCTTTTGATTGTAGGTGAAGATATCGTACATCGTGAAGCCGTCGTGCACCGACACGAAGTTGACCGAATGATGCGGCCCGCGTCCGTTGTGGCTGTAGTAGCGGTCGAACCCGGTCATCGTGAATCCGCCGTCCGCGTCAGCCTCGAGGCTGCTAAAGTTCCACTCGTCAACGTTCATAAATGCCCGCCACCAATCGCGAAACCGGCCGTTCCATTCGTACCAGCCGTAGGCGGCTTCAGCCTCGGGCCGCGGCGCGAGTGATGCCGGAAAGGCCCCGATCATATAACTGTATTCGGCACCAGCGGCCCATGGCTCGGCGACAATTCGTGTATTTGCAGCACGAAGCAACGGGTCGTCGATGATGTCCTGTAAGACCGTGTTCTCGACGGCGTCCCACTTCGCGAAGTCGCCGTCTTTTGCGCCCATGGCGGGGGCGAGATCGAAACGGAAACCATCAATGTGGAACTCCTCGACCCAATAGTGCAAGGAATCCATTGTCAGGCGCCGGTATGGCCTGTGGTTGCACCGCATCTGATTGCCGACACCCGTCGCATACCAATAGCCCTGCTTGTCGTCCGTAAGTACGTAGTAGGCCTGATTGTCGAGACCGCGCAGTGAGTAGAGACCGGCGACCTCACTGGGCTCAAAGTTGCCAAGGTCGCTGCTTGTCACGGGGTCGAGGATGGCATCGTTGAATTGCAACTTTGAGCGCCAGAGGCCGCCCTCGCCAGAGTGGTTGTAGACGACGTCCAACCAGACCTCGATGCCATGCTGATGTAGTTGGTCTACCATCCACTTGACCTCATCAACCACCTCGACTGGCTCCTTCGCGGCGGCGTAGGTGACCTCGGGCGCGAACCAGCTTAGCGTGTGATAGCCCCAATACCCACCGTCCAGCGGCTTCTCAAAGATAGGCAAGAACTCGACGGCCGTGATCCCGAGGTCGGCGAAATACTGGGCCATCTCCCCGACGCCACGGTACGTGCCAGGGTTATCGACACCCGAGGCAGGATCCGCGGTGAGTCCTTTTAGATGGACCTCATACACGATCTGTTCGTTCCAGCCGTTGCCGCTAGCGCCCTCGTCGGCGCGCCGCGCCTGCCATGCGCTCTCGGCCTCCGACCAGACGTAGGCGCTGTCGACCACCACGCTCTTGGCGCCGGCGCCCCAAGTACTCTGGCTACGGGCTGGACCGGTTGCGAGCGACCCACGCGACCAGTCGTGGTCTCTGTGAACCGCCTTGGCGTACGGATCGGTGAGAAGTTTGTTTGGGTTGAAACGATTTCCGGCCACATCGACGTCCGAGATGAAGCCGTCAACTAGACCCGGACGCCAGCTCTCGATCCATGGCCAGTTCGGGCCCCAGGCCGCGTAGCCGTAGTGTTGTCCGCTGCCGATACCCTGCACGTGCACGCTCCAGACGTTGCCAAAGCGCGTCAGCGGAAATCGGCGAGTCGGTCGATCTGAATCCGGCGCGTCAAAGAGCGCCACCTCGATGCGGGTCGCATTCTCGCTGTACACGTTGAAGCTGAGACCCTGGTCGACCAAGGTCGGTCCTAGGTGGTCTAGGGCCTCAATCGACTCTACGGACAAGGACGGGGCGCGTTCCTGGGCGAAATAGAGGCGCACACGGTCGGGTGGGGACTCGTCGCATGCGCTCGACGCGGTGACCGCGATCCAGAGGGAAAGAGAGGATAGGATTAGTCGTCGGTTTACGATGCGCTTCATCCGTCCATGATACCCGCAGCCGTCCGAGGACTCAACGCCTACAAGACGCTTCGTGCCCCCCCCCTAGACATGTTTTGACATACAGGCGGCAAGTCCAACATGACGCTGCACATAGGGCTCAGCGGACCCTCGGCCGGCCCTTGTGCCGCATTTGTTAAGGGAATCGAAACTTTCCATAGATTCAATGCATTAACTGGTGTTTTGCGAAAACTTAGATGCATGGTCAATCCGTGGCAAACCTCCAGCTTCTTCAATATTCCAGCGTTAATACGGGATGTTATTGGACAACTTGGCGGCCGTCTGCGTGACGCGCCAGGGCGGGGGGGGCGCTTGACACATCTCAAAGGACCGAGGCAGTCTTGCAAAGCGGTAGTCATTCCCGGTCTTGTGTCTCCGGGAACAAAGGCCCACCGTGGCGAGCCTCGCGCTTCGCCAACTCCAGTGCTCAAGGATGCTAGCCGTGAACACCAACAAACCGACTACGCCCGAAGACGACGACGAGCGCACGATCATTCATGCCGACGTCATCGATACCCCGCCCAAGGCGGCGGCCCCAGTAGGGAAGCCCCCCGCCGAGCCCGAGGACGACGAGCGCACGATCATGCACGCCGACGTCGACACGAGCGCTCCGCAGGCTCCGCCACCGCCTCCGGTAGTGGATGATGACGACGAAGAGGTCGGGACCATCATCTTCGCGGAAGGGGTCGAGGTGGTCTCCGGTGGGGGCCCGCCGAAACCTACCCCCGCGTCGACATCGACTTTTGCCGCGGTGGCAAGACCCGATACGGGCAAAGGGAAGGGTCGGTCCAAGCCGATCCGTTCGTCCGACGCCAAAAAGGCGTCCGCAGCCAGCGCGCCCGCAGCCAGCGCGCCCGCAGCCAGCGCGCCCGCAGCCAGCGCGCCCGCAGCCAGCGCGCCCGTCAAGGCCGCACCGACGCCGCCCGTTCCGGCACCGTCAGTTGCCGCTCAGGGCGGTCCTCCGCCTCCTCCAGCGGACTCGGACAACGCGGAAGCGACGGGGTCCTTCGAGACCGGCTGGGGGGCGGGAAACACTCAGAACACCGGCATGACGGGGAACACTGGGAATACCGGCGCCACAGCTGGTCTCACGGGCGGCTCATCGGTCGCCGCAGGAGCGCGGCCAGAGCCGGGCACGCTGATGAACCAGTACGAGATCATCCGCCTCCTCGGTGAAGGCGGCATGGGTGTTGTGTACCTCGCCCGCGACACGCGTCTCGGCCGTCGCGTCGCGATTAAGTTCCTCACCACGACGGACCCGGATGTCACCAAGCGCTTCATCATCGAAGCGCGAGCGACGGCGCGCGTCGAGCACGAGAACATCGTCTCGATTTATGAAGTCGGCGAGTGGGGCGCAAGCCCGTACATGGTCTTGCAGTTCCTCCAGGGGCAAGAGCTCACCAAGGTCATCACCAAGGGCAAGCCCATGCCCGTGCCTCGGGTGGTCGAGCTCATGATGCCCGTCCTGCGCGCGCTGGCCTACGCGCACAGCGAAGGCATCGTTCACCGCGACTTGAAGCCCGACAACATCTTCGTGACTGACGGCGGCGTGACGAAGGTCCTCGACTTCGGTATCGCGAAGGTCGTCCAGGGTGACGACAAGACCAGCGACGGCGAAGGGAAGATCGAGAAGAAGGACCTCGTCGCTATGGGCGACAAGAACGTCACTCGGCATGGCGCGATCATGGGCACGATGCCCTACATGTCCCCGGAACAATGGGGTAACGGCGTCGCCATCGACCACACGACGGACATCTGGGCCGTCGGTATCATGATGTTCCGCATGTTGTCCGCTCGTCACCCGCTCTATCCCCTCAAGGGACATGAGCTCATGGTCACGGGCTTTTTGGACGAGCCGATGCCGTCCTTGCGCGAGAAGGCGCCGGAGCTCCCGAAAGAGTTCTGCGACGTCATCGACAAGTGCCTGACCAAGGACAAGAGCAAGCGCTGGCCGGACGCGGCTGCGCTCCTACGCGCGCTTGAGCCGTTCCAGCGTGGACACTTCAATGAAGGCTCTCGCCTAAACCTCGAAGAGAGCCCTTACGCCGGCCTTGCCTCGTTCCAAGAGGAAGACGCCAGCCGCTTTTTTGGCCGTAATCGCGAGGTCGCGGCGATGAGCCAGCGCTTGCGCGAGCGCCCGATGATGGCCGTCGTCGGGCCCTCGGGCGTTGGTAAGTCATCCTTCCTTCGCGCCGGTGTCGTCCCCGCCCTCAAAAACTCAGGCGAGAGTTGGGAGATTAGCCTTATCCGTCCCGGGCGTTCGCCGCTCATGGCGCTCGCTGGGCTCCTGACCCAGGTCGCCACTACTTCGACGAACATCGAAGACGAAATTCAGCACCAGATGAAGATCGCCGAACGGCTCGCCCGCGAGCCAGGCTATCTCGGAACGGCGCTGCGTCGTCAGGCGCGTCGCGAGAAGAAGAACCTCCTCCTCTTCATCGACCAGTTCGAGGAACTCTACACCCTCGTCGACGACATCGAAGAGCGTCTCGCGTTTACGGCGTGTATCTCGGCGACCGCGGACGATGCGACCTCGCCCTTGCGTATCGTCGTGTCGATCCGATCCGACTTCCTCGACCGCTGCGTGGAAGACGCGCACTTCATGAACGAGCTCAGCCAGGGCCTGTTCTTCATCACGGCGCCGAACCGCGAAGGCATGCGCGAGGCCCTCGTGATGCCGGCCGAGATGGCGGGCTACAAGTTCGAGTCCGAGTCCATCGTCAACGAGATGCTCGACCACTTGGCGCAGACCTCCGGCGCTCTCCCGTTGCTGCAGTTTACTGCGGACAAGCTCTGGGGCGAGCGTGACCCGACGAAGAAGATCCTGACCGAGTCCAGCTATCGCTCTCTTGGCGGTATCACCGGTGCCTTGGCCTCACACGCTGACCAGATCCTTGAGCGCGTGACCGGCGAACAGCGAGCCCTCGTCCGAGCGCTGTGTCTGCGCCTCGTTACACCCGAGCGCACCCGCGCAATCATCTCGATGGACGAGCTCCGCGAGCATGTCGGCAAGGGCAAAGCGCAGGAGGTCCAGGGCGTCATCAACATGCTCGTCGACGCACGCTTGCTGGTCGTCCAGACCGGCGGTGCCGGCGGTGGGGCGACGGTCGAGATCGTGCACGAGTCGCTGATTCGGGGCTGGCCTCAGCTCGCGAAGTGGCTTGATGAAGGCCAGGACGACGCGGTCTTCCTCGAGCAGCTGCGCAACACCTCGCGCCAGTGGGGCGCAAAGAATAAGGATGTCGGGCTCTTGTGGCGCGGCGAGATGGTGGAAGAGGCCAAGCGTTTCGTCCGCCGGAATCGCGCAGATTTGCCGCCCGTCCAGCAGCAGTTCCTCAAGGCCGTTATCGACCTCTCGACCCGGGCTGCGCGTGTCCGTCGCGCGCTGCTTATCACGGCGTCCGTGATCGTGATGGCGCTCCTCGCGGCTGCGGCCGTTGCGCTCTACATCATTAACGAGTCGCGCGACGAGACCAGGCTCCAAGCCGAAGCGGCCAAGAAGTCGGAGGTGGCCGCCATCGAGTTTGGCGAGGAGGCCAAGGCCCAGAAGGTTGAAGCCGAAAAGGCCAAAGTGATCGCCGAGAGCGCGAAGGAGGAGGCTGAGAAGGCTCTCGCAGAGACTAAGGCCGCCGAGACCGCGAAGGAGGCCGCCCGTGAGGCCGAGCGCAAGGCGCTTGAGAAGGCGAACCTGAGCGCCGAGCAGCTCGCGGTCGCGCTTGTCGACGCGAAACAGCAGGAGAAGAAAGCAGTCTCCGCGGCGAATGAGGCCGTTGTGGCCAAGGTCTTTGCTGAGCAGAAGATGCGGGAGGCTAAAGAAGCTCAAGCCGCGGCGACGCGCGCTGCGGACGAGCTGACGGTCGCGATGAAAGAGGTCGAGCGCCGCCGTAAAGAAGCGGAAAAGCAAAAAGAAGAAGCGCTTCGTAAGATCCAAGAGTTGACGAAGGGTGGAGTCGTGGAGGTGTTGCGATGAGAATTCTGGCTATCATGCTTTGTATCGTCATATCGAGCCCAGCCTTTGCGGATCCGCCCAAAGATGCGGACCGTCCTTGGGCCACGGGCGTCTCTCAGAAAAACCAAGACGAAGCCATCAAGCTCTTCGAGGAAGGGACGCTCCGGCTCAAGGACGGGCTCTTCACCAAGGCTGTAGAGATCTATAAGAAAGCGCTTGAGTTCTGGGACCACCCCGCCATTCACTTCAACATCGCGAAGACGTTGATGAACTTGGCCGATCCAATCGACGCGTACAAGCACCTCAAGCTCTCGCTGAGGTTTGGCGGCCAGCCGCTGGACACCGACAAGATCGCCCAAGTGCAGAACCACATTAAAACTCTCTACGAGACCGAGCTCGCCGAGCTCACGGTCAAGGTCCAGGAACCTGGCGCGCTCGTCACCCTCGACGGCGCCGAGCTCTTCCGAGGGCCGGGCGAGTGGACGGGTGTGGTTAAGCCAGGTCGCCGTTCAGTGCTCGCGGATAAGGATGGCTACCAGCCTAACCGTCAGCAGCCCGACCTCAAAGCGGGCACGAAGACTACGCTCGAGCTCACGCTCGCCGAGTTGGACGGGTCCATGCGCTACGAGCGCGCGTTTGGTTCGTGGATCCCTTGGACTGTCATCGGGACCGGCGCAGCGATGCTCGGCGGCGGCGGCGTGTTCATGTGGCAGTCTTCGAAGGCATTCGCCGATTACGACACCGCGATCGACGAGTGCAATACGACGACGGCCACCCCCATCACCGACGACCTCGGGCGGGATACGTCTGGGCGCGTCTTCGGGTGCACGCCGACCAGCGCGATTAAAGCAAAGCAAGATTCGGGCAAGCTCTTCAATACCCTCGGCATCGCGAGCCTCGCGGCTGGTGGTGCGACGCTTGCGACGGGGCTCGTGCTTCTGTACATCAATCGAGAGAAACCCATTGCGTCCAAAGACGTCCCCGTAACGGTGCTGCCCTATGTCAGCCCAGATGGTGCAGGCCTCTCCGCGACCCTCGACTTTTGATTCAGGCGGTATAAAATGTTTCGATATATTTCAACGGCTCTTGTGGCTGTGGCGCTGCTAGGCACGAATGCCTGTCTGCAATCTGAGAGTGTTCCGTGCGGTACCGACGGTCCGGTCTGTCCGAAAGGCTGGATCTGTATCGCCGAGCTCAACGCTTGTATCGATCCGATCGAGACGCTGTGCGGAAACGGCGTCCTGGACGCTGCCGAAGAGTGCGACGACGGCAACCTCGCCAACCACGACGAGTGCAACTGGGACTGCCGCCCCCCGCGGGTCGGCGACGGCTTCTTGGACGCGCCCGAGGTTTGCGATGATGGCAACACCGTCAATGGCGATGGTTGCAACGCCGAGGGCACCTCTGTCGAGATCTGCGGCGATCGCGTGCGCAGCAACTATACGCACGGCGACAACGTCCCACCGGAAGAGTGCGATGAGGGTGGGGTCAACACCGCCACCTGCAACGCGGACTGCACGACCGCACGCTGCGGCGATGGCAAGACGAACACCGCGGCGAACGAGGCCTGCGACGACGGTGACCTAGTCACGCGCATCGCGGCCGATACCAAGGAGTGCAACAAGGATTGCACCGTCGCGGCATGTGGCGACGGTAAGACGAACAACGCTGCGGCGGAGCAGTGCGACACCGGCCGCTATTGCGCCAATGGCACGGCTTGTACCGCGGCCGCGCAATGTGCGGGCATCGGCGACGGCCTCTGCGCAACGCGCGACTTTGATTGCTGCACCCGGACATGTCAGAATCCCAAGTGCGGTAACGGTGTCTTCGAGGCCGAGTGCGTTGGATTCCCCCTAGAGGTTTGCGACGACGGATCTCATTGCGAAAACCTGCGCTCCTGTACTCTCGACTCCGACTGTGTCGGCGTCGGTGATGGCCTCTGCAAGCCCCGCAACGGAACCGGCTGCGACCTAAACTGCGCCTTTCCTGAGATCTGCGGTGACGGCCAGGTCCAGGCGTATGCTCCCTATTTTGAGGTGTGCGACGACGGTCTGCATTGCTCCGACGGTCTGACCGCGTGCTTCAGCTCGGACGACTGCGGAGCGCTCGAGGACAAGACCTGCGCGACCCGAAGCGGCACCGGCTGCGCGGCGAACTGCGCCTCGGCTGAGATCTGCGGCGACGGCGTCTTGAACCCCTATCCTCGCCGTCAACCCGATGGCTCGTTTCTCGACCCAGAGGTCTGCGACGATGGTCGCCAGTGCGCTGACGGTCGACGATGCAACACCAGTCCCGAGTGCGCCGACTCTGTTGGCGATCAGGTTTGTCGCGTTCGGAACGCGGACGGCTGCGGCCTAAACTGCCTCTCCGTCGAGGTCTGCGGCGACGGCGTCCTCAATGACTACCGCCACCAAATGGTGAACCTCAAGCCGATTATTGGCGTGGCGACCATCGGTCTGACCATCAACCGTTCCGAGGTCTGCGACGACGGCAGCCATTGCGTCGACGGAACGCCATGCTTGGTCGATGCAGAGTGCGCTGGGGTACCCGGCGAAGATAAGCTGTGCGGGCCGCGCGACGGCGACGGCTGCAGCGCTGACTGCCTGTCCGCGGAGGCATGTGGAGACGGATACTTCAATGATTACTCGCATGTCGATCTCTTGGGCACGTCCTTCGACGCGGAGATCTGCGATGACGGCAACAACACCCCCGACGACGGATGTAGCGCCAGCTGCAGTTCGACCGAGCAGTGCGGTAACGCCATCAAGGACTCGGGCGAAGAGTGCGACGAGGGCGCGGACATCAACGGTACCGAGCTATCGATCGAGAACTGCACGCGTAACTGTACCATCAGCGCTTGCGGCAATAGCCGCAAAGACCCTGGCGAGCAGTGCGATCGTTCATCGGCGCTTGGCGGCAACCTCGCCGAGGGGCCGTGCAACCTGACTTGCCTTTGCAATATCTGCGGCGACAGCGTCGTGAATACGGTCGGTGAGTTCGCGCTCCACTGCGGTGGCACCACCAAGCTTGAGCAGTGCGACTCCGGTGGTATCAACTCGGAAAGCTGTAACTTCGATTGCACGGCCACTGTGTGCGGCGACGGCATCGTGAACTTCCAGGCCAGCGAGTCTTGCGACGAGGGCCCGCCCGCTGACGGCAGCCCAGGCAGCAAGCAGACGACCCGGTGCAATAGCGACTGCAGTATCGCCTTCTGTGGCGACGGCAAACTGAACTTGGCGCGTAGCGAGGTCTGTGACGACGGTAACAATACGAACGGCGATGGATGCGCTGCGGACTGCGGTTCGACCGAGTTCTGCGGCGACGGGACCGTCAACTCGTATGTCCACGTCGATGGACTCGGCGGTAGCCTCCCGTCCGAGCTGTGCGACGACGGGACCCACTGCACCAACGGTGAATCGTGTGCGTCTGACGCCGATTGCGGTGGTGTGGTTGATGACTGCCAGGTGCGCGCCGGTACGGGTTGCTCGCCGGATTGCCTGTCGGTCGAGATCTGTGGCGACTCGTACCTGAGCGACTACGCACCCATAAATGAGACCTGCGACGACGGCAACGAGATCTCCCAGGACGGTTGCGATGGCGATACCTGCGTGGTGGAGTCCGGTTGGTCTTGTCCAGCGCTGGGCACGCCTTGCTTCGAGGTGTGCGGCGATGACCTCGTCCGTGGCGAGGAGAGCTGCGACGACGGCGACCAGGTCTCCCTCGACGGCTGCGATGGCACCTGCCAGCAAGAGCTGGGATGGGACTGCCCGACGGACGGTGGCGACGGCGGAGAGTGCGCTCCCGTGTGCGGTGACTTCCTGATTCGCGGCGCCGAGACTTGTGATGACGGCGACCAGACCGGCGGCGACGGCTGCGGGGCGACCTGCCTCGCCGAGAGCGGCTGGAGCTGCCCGGGCGTCAATGGCGGCGTCGGTGGTGTGTGTACGCCGGTTTGCGGCGACGGCGTAGTCTCTGGAAACGAAGAATGTGACGATGGCGACACGGAATCTAGCGATGGTTGCTCTAGCATCTGTCGTGAAGAGCTCGGCTGGGTCTGCCCCGAGTCGGCCGGACAGCCGGTCGGCGGCAACTGCGTCACGGACTGCGGCGACTTCCTGATCCGCGGCACCGAGCAGTGCGACGACGGTAATCTCGTGGCGAACGACGGCTGCGGCGCCACCTGCCAGTTCGAGGACGGTTGGGTCTGCCCGGCTGGGTTCTCGGTTATCGGCGGCGTGTGCACAGCGACTTGCGGCGATGGACTCGTCCGCGGCGCAGAGTCCTGCGACGATAACGATACGGCCAGCGGCGACGGTTGCGATAGCGGCTGTAAGGCCGAGACCGGTTGGTCCTGCCCTGTCGCTGGTGGCAATGGCGGCGACTGCAGCACAGTCTGTGGCGACGGCCTCATCCGTGGCACTGAGAGCTGTGACGAGAACAACGCGGCCGCTAGCGGCGGCTGCACGTTATGCGTGGCCCAAGACGGCTGGCGCTGCCCGACGGCGAGCGGTTCGGGAGGGCTTTGCACGGCCATCTGCGGCGACGGCAAGGTCCGTGGCGGCGAGACCTGCGACGACACCAACCTCGTCAGCAACGACGGCTGCTCGGCCATCTGCGCCAAGGAGACCGGCTGGAACTGTCCAATTGCGGGCGGCAACGGCGGGGCATGCGCGACGATCTGCGGCGACACGCTGATCCGCGGCGCCGAGACCTGCGATGAGGGGGGTAGCGCGTCGGCCGGCGGGTGTACCTCTTGTAAGGCACAATCCGGTTGGAGCTGTCCGGTCGCGAGCGGCAACGGCGGAACCTGTACTACAGTCTGCGGCGATCGCCTCGTCCGCGGTGCTGAAACCTGCGACGACGGTGGCGTTGCGCCGGGAGACGGCTGTGGAGCGACCTGCCTCGCGGAGTCCGGATGGAGCTGTCCGACCAGTGGTGGTAGCGGTGGCGCGTGCGCGACGGTCTGCGGCGACAATATCAAGGCCGGCGCCGAGCAATGCGACGACAACAATACGAACTCGGGCGACGGCTGTGACTCCGGTTGTCGCGGTGAGACTCCAGTCGTCGTTGCGGATACCTTCCGTGCCCTCGACGGCGAGTCAAGCTACGCCATCAGCGTTGCGACCCTCACTGCCAACGACAGCGTGTTTGCGCGTCCGACCTTCAACCCCGCCCTCCTTACGACCTGCGGCGCTGGTGGTGGCCTAGTGCACGACTCTATCGGTGGCACATTGACCTTTACGAAGGCCGCCTCACCGGCGTGCGCCACCCCGTGGCAGGATAGTTTCACCTACACGTTGTGCAATCCGGCGGTGCCTACCCTCTGCACCACGGGTTCGGTAGCTATACGGCTGAACCGTCTGCCGGTCCTCGCGGACGCCACGTCTTGCGTGCTGGCGGGATCTGCCAGCACCAGCCTAAACGTCGCTTCGGTCTATTCGGATCCTGACTCGCATCCAGTGAACGTGTCGACGATCACGGCCACGGCTCCTGCTGGTGGCACCAGAAGCGTTTCGGGTACGGTTGTGACTTGGACCCCGACCAACGCCAACGCCGCGGCCGCCTTCAGCATCCCGCTTCAGGCGTGCGATTCTGGCGACCCGTCTGGTTGTGACCCGGCTACGTGGACGGTGCTCTGGAATGACCTGCCGGTCCTCCTGACGACGCTGGCTTCTTCCCCGCGCATCGCGCCGAAGGGCACCAATGTGGATACGCTGCTGACGGCGCTCATTGTCGACCCTGGCGCGGTCCCGGTGTTCGATCTCAGCGACCCCCTCAAGCCTTGGATTGCGACCGCCATCGACTCCGTCACCGTCTCGGCCAGCGAGAACGGCACCTATGCAGCGACGGCGACGACCGGCAAGGGGACCTGCTCAGTTCGTTCGGCTGAGGCGGACGTCCGTTACACGACGCCCGGCAATGCGGCTGATGGCGACGACAGCTGCTGGGTCAAGGTCTGCGAGGTCTGCAGCGGCGCGACTGTCTGCGCCAAGCAGGAGATGAAGTTCGCCGTTCAGTCCTGCGCAGACACGCAGACTGGCGTTCTTCAGGATCTCGGGTGCACGGCCGGCGCGCCGATCTGCAAGCTGAACCACCCGAGTAACAACCCGACCTGCGTCGCGTGTGAGACCAATCCGCAGTGCCTTGATAGCAACCTCCCGGTCTGCAGCCCTGATTCCTTCACATGTATCAAGTGCAGCGACACGGGCAATGGGCAAGTTGACACCGGCTGCGCCAACCCGTTCCCGGCCTGTCGGACGGCCAATCCAAAGGCTTGCGTCGAGTGCGAGGCTACTAGCGACTGCGCGCTGCGCAGCGATAAGTACGACACCTGCGATACCGCAGCCAATATCTGTGGCGAGTGCACGGCGGCCACAGCGAGCGTCGATTGCTCCCCGGGTGAGCTGTGCGTGACGCGCACCGTCTCTGACGTTGACCGCAAGGTGTGTGTTGAGTGTGTTGTCGATCCTGATTGTTCGAATGGCGATGTCTGCGACCCCGCGACGGACACATGTGTGGAGTGCGCTACTTCTGCCAACTGCAGTGGTGGGACCCCCGTCTGTAGCGCGTCCAAGACCTGTGTGGAGTGCGTCGATGCCGCCACCGACTGCAGTGCGGGCGAGCAATGCGACGCTGGTGTCTGCGTTGGCTGTATCGGTAATCCCGACTGCACCGCCGCCGCGACGGGTGCCGTCTGCGCCAGCGGTGTCTGTGGGTGCGTAACTAACGCCGATTGCCTTACCTTGGACTACGCGTGTACCGGAGGCACATGCGTGGCGCCAGCCGTCGTGGTGACGGCCGACACCTTTGGGTTCAGGCTTGTTCCAGGAACTACTTCGTGGATACCTTCCGATTTCACGGACAATGACAGTTTTGCCGATGACAACACATTTGCTCTAGTCAGTGGCAGCACGGGCTGTGGTGGCGTAGTCGACTTCGACGCTGGTTCCGGTTTAGTAACGCTGGTTCCGCCAGCGGTTCCACCTGCTGCGCCGGCGAACTGTGATGTCCAAGACTCGTTCGATTACGAGGTTTGTAACACGTTTGCCCCAGCGAACTGTGGCACGGCGACGGTGACGATCATCTACAACCGGTCGCCCGTCGTCACCGACGCACCGGTCTGCGTGGCAGCCGGTACGGCCAGCGCGATGGTGAATGTCGCTAGCAACTACACTGACCCCGACTCGAACCCGCTCGCGACGGGCGGGGTCTCCATCACCGACCAAGGCGCAGGCGGCAACACGGTCGTGGGCAACCAGACGGAGCTTACGTTTACGCCATCGGTACCCGCCACAGCGGCCGAGTACGTCATGCTGTTCCAGATGTGCGACGACGGCACGGCGGACATCTGGGATTCGGCCTGTACTGAAGCCTTCCTGACGGTATCCTACAATGATGATCCGACCTTGGCCGACCTGGCGACGGCGCCCACCTTGGTGGAGTACTCGGGCACCGTCGAGTTCCTGTTTACATCAATCCTGACGAGCTGGGGTACGGTCGAGGCCGCGTCGCCGTTCGCGTCGATTAAGGTCTCCGCGACCGAGAACGGCGTCTATGACACAACCGCCACGGCGACGGACGGGGGCACCTGCAGTATCGTCAATACGGACACAGTCCGGTTCGTGGCGGGGTCGGCCGACGCGTCGCCCAGCTGCTGGGTCCAAGTCTGCGAGGTCTGCGGTGCGACGCCGGCTTGCGTCAAGACAGAGATCAAGTTTACGACTCAGTTCTGCGTGCCCGATGCGGGATCGCCAGACCGCGGGTGTGTGGCGCTCGAGCCGATCTGTGACGATACTGTAACCCCTTCGTGCGTCTTCTGCATCGACCTCGGTGCTGGTGAGTTCGACACGGGTTGTGAGGCCGAAACCCCCGGGTTCGCGTGCAAAACGTCGGTGGACCCGACCGTGTGCGTCGAGTGTACGGACGACGAGGATTGTTCCGTGGGTGATACCTGCGACGTGCCCACCAATGCTTGTGTGACTCCCTAACACGCTAGTTTCCTTTGAATAGCACATGAGGCCAGGACACGAGTTCCGGCCTCTTGTCTATTTGCGCCCATCGAGGTGCAGGCGAGACTCAGCGTTGTGTTGCGTTGTCCGCGCCTTTGGTAGGTTCTCGCGACTCGAAAGGGTAGGAACCTCAAAAAGACGCGATTCTTTTGATTGTGGCCAAAGTCTTGTGAGAATTGCAGGATGAGACCGCGGCGCCCGAGGTCCTCGGGCTCAAAGGGAATTACATGCAGCTCATCGTACGATTCGCGGTCTTGGTCTTGTTTGTCTCGGCCGCGGCCTGCGGCGGTAGCAGTGAAAATGCGAAAGACACCATGGTGTTGGATGTAAAGGCTGACGACGCCGAGGGGAGGCCGGACATAAACGACAGCGCCGGCGCCGAGGACGCGACCATCGACGTCGCGGTCAGCCCAGCGGATACCGCGGACGACGTCCTGCCGCCGACCGATACGAACGCCGCTGACGGCGCGGCTGACGCGACCGGTGATGACGGCGCGGTGCCGGCCGACGTCGTGCCCGACGTCGCCGAAGACACGACCGTCACGGGCGCCTGTCCGACGGCCACGACCTGTATCGCAGGACACTGCATCCCAATCGGCGAGGACGGCCAGTGCGTCATCGAGTCCGACTGTCCGGTTATCAGCAGCTGCAACGCAGGTGCGGTCGGAGGCATCTGCCTCGGGTGTGGCACGGACGCTGATTGCCCGGGGTCGACCGAATGCACCCCGGCCGGTGCCTGCGCCGAGAGCTGCGGGTCGAGTGACGAGTGCCCCTTTGGGCGCTGCGCGACGGGCTTTGGTTACTGCGTCCAGAAGACCTGCGGGACGAGGGCCGACTGTCCGGTCGGGGCCGAGTGCGCCGATGGGGACTGCGTCCGAATCACCTGCCCTAACCCGTGTGCGCCGAACCCTTGCACGGCTCAGAACCGCGCTGTTTGCGAGGTCGCAGGTGACACCTATGACTGCAGTTGCAATGATGGCTATCGCCTCGATGCGACGTCTGACGCTTGTGTGCCCGAGACGGCGCCCGGATGCGACGCGGGCTTCGCCTGTGAGGCTGGCCTGTGCGTCAAAGAATCAGAGCCATTCTTTCAGTGCGCGGCGAATGCCGACTGTGGCGGGGCGCTGACCTGCAGCCCCGCCTTGCCGTCGGGCCAGTGCCGCGGTTGCGCCTCGGCCAATGACTGCCCTCCGGGCTACGACACCTGCACCGCCGGGTTCTGTCTTCGCAGCTGTACGAGCTCTGCAGGTTGCCACAGCGGCATGAGCTGCTCGGGCCAAGGCTTCTGTGGCCAGCGCCCCTGCGCCTCCGATGGTGAGTGCGGCGATGGCTACCGCTGCGACCCCGACTCATCACCGCGCCGCTGTGTACGCAAGACCTGCCCATAGCGAACCATTTTGTCTCAGCCAGCGAAACAAAATGGTTCGTTTATGACGCTTTTACAGGGCGATCGCGCGACGCAATGACTGTATCATAGGAAAAGCTTAGTGAACTCGGCGATCTGATAGAGGCCGGTGGTTCGGCACGGTCCTTGCTGTTAACCTAAGTCTACGCGGGACCCCACGCCCGCCATCACTTGGAGCTGCAGCCATGGTCCGACAACCCGTTATTACGCTGGTCTTAGCGACCTTTGGCCTGTTGTCTGCGTGCCAAGAGCGCGGCTCCATATCGCAGTTTCGGGACACAGGTAATACGCCCGTCCCCACCGCGGACGCCGGGATGGGCGGGGACGTCGCCACCGGCAAAGACCGGACAGAGCCCTTTCACATCGTCGCGTCGGGCGAGGTCAATGACGGGCTCCTCGTCACGGCCACCGTGTGCGCCACCTGTCACACCACCGCGGCTAGCACGTCGGCGATGCGCGACTCGGCGGGCCGCGACATCTCGCCCTTCGACCTCTGGCAGGGGACCATGAAGGCCAACTCGGCGCGGGACCCCTTCTTCTTGGCGACGCTGTCGGTCGAGCGCGAGCGGGTCCCGGACCTGGCGGCCGCCGTCGACGCGAAGTGCTTCACGTGCCATGCCCCGCTTGCGACCTTAGAGGCCTCAAGGCGCGCCGCGACCGTGTCGGTCTTCGACCTGGCCACGCCCTCAAAGAGCGGCTTGTTGGGCGCAGACGGGGTCACGTGCACGTCCTGCCACGGTATCACCCCCGAGGGAGCCGGGACGCCCAGCGTCTGGGACGGCGCACACATCTATAGCGCCACGGCGGCCGTCTTTGGGCCCCATCGCGATCCCTTCACGATGCCGATGCGAGAGCATACAGGCCTCACGCCTACCTATGGCGCGCACATGTTGGACTCGGCCGTCTGTTCGTCGTGTCACACGCTGATGACCCACGCGATCGGGGTCGCTGACGCCCCAGAGTTCCCCGAGCAGACCCCCTTCCTGGAGTGGCAGAACTCGGCCTACGCGGAGGGCTCGGACCCAGTGACCTGCCAAGACTGCCACATGCCGACCTCGGACGCGGACGGGGTCGCGATCTCGACGCGCATCGCACGGCGCCCGCCAGGCGGCAACTTTCCGCCGACCAGCCCCCGGAGCCCCTATGGACGCCACATCTTTGTCGGCGGCAACACCCTCGTGCCCGAGATCTTCAAGCGCTATCGGGCCGAGCTGCTAACCACAGCGCCGGACCGCGCGTTCGACGCGACTATCGCCGCTGCACGCGAACAGCTCGGTTCGCGCACGGCGCGGGTCACTCTTGAGGACGTGGCCTTCGTCGACGGAAAGGTCGGCGGCGTCGTGCGGGTCGATAACCTTGCAGGTCATAAGTTTCCGAGCGGCTACCCCAGCCGCCGTGCCTGGTTGCATATCAAAGTATTGTCAGGGGATGGCGCGACCCTGTTCGAATCCGGCGGCTGGGATGCGGAGGGCCGCCTCATCGCGGACGGTCAGGCAATCCCCAGCGAGACGCCGGGGACCCCATTCGAGCCCCATCGTCAGACCATTGAGAGCTCCCAGGACGTGCAAGTATGGGAGGCCATCATCGGCGACAAGGACGGCCAGCCGGTCATCGGGCTGCTGAGGGCATTCAACTACTTAAAGGACAACCGACTCTTGCCCGCGGGCTGGCGCGCGGACGGGCCCTATGCCGAGCGCAGCGCGCCGCGCGGCGTGGGTGAGGACGCCGACTTTGTCGCTGGACAGGACGCAGTCGCGCTCAACTTCGCGGTCGCGGGGCAACCGGCCGCTCTCGTCGTCGAGGTCCGCTACCAGGTCCTCTCCGCGCGCTGGGCGGCCGAGCTCTTCGCGTCCGAGACCCCTGACGTGCGCGCCTTCGAGACCATGGTCGGGACCGTGGGCCTCACACCAGAGCTCGTCGGTGAGGCGCGCTTTCAGTGGTGACGGCCCTCTTGGCGGCGGGTTGACAGGGGCGCGAGCCCTCTGCTATCTCCAGCCAATGAGAAAAATCATAGAAAAATCATATTGAATTCAGCGATCTTTGTCGCAGGTCTGTCCTTCACTGCCTGTGGTAAATCGGGCGACGCGCCCCCAGGCGAAGCTGCCGAGGCCCCAAAGACCTGCGGACCCTTAAAGGTCTCCGTGGACGGACAGGAGCTCACGGGTCTCGTCCACGGTAAGGCGATCTTCAACAAGACCGCCGGAAAGAAGACACCGCAGGTCGACGTCTTTAACCACGACAAGGTCACCTGCGCCGAGCTTACAAACATTAAGGGACGCCAGGTCGCCGATGGCGAGGTCGCCGTTCGCGCCTTTGCCGGCGGCAGCGGCAGCTTCGGCATGGGCGTTGGGTTTGGAAGCCACACCCAGATGGGCGTCAATGTCGATATTCTGTCTAAGATGCCTGAAAAAGACGGGGATCTCGTCGCCCTCTGCGTCAAAGAGACCACGTTCTCGCCGACCATGGGCGACCACAAGGGCAAGTCTGTGACGGTGTCCGGTAAGTTCGAGGGCGCTTACTGCGGCGTCCTCGACTTCGACGCCAAGTGACCGACAGGGGCAACGGCGACACCCCGCGCAAAGCGCTTCAACTCGCCGCGTGTCCGTGATAGGGGCGCCCTATGTCACGCATCTACCGAACGCTCCCTCCTACCGGCACCAAGGTCGGCATCGCTTACTCCGGCGGACTCGACACGCGCTGCGCTGTCGCGTGGCTGTCGCGGCAGGGCATTGATGTCCACGCCTACACGGCCGATCTCGCCCAGCCTGATGAGAAGGACTGCTCCGAGATCCCGCCATCCGCGCTTGTGCACGGTGCTGTGGCGGCGCGTCTCGTCGACTGCCGCGACGCCATGGTGCGTGAAGGACTCATCGCGATTCAGTGTGGGGCCTTCCACCTGTCGGTCGGCGGCAAGAAGTATTTCAATACGACGCCCCTTGGTCGCGCGGTCACGACGACCGCCATCGTGCGCGCGATGCGGGAAGATGGCGTCAACGTCTTCGGTGACGGATCGACCCATAAGGGTAATGATATTCAGCGGTTTTACCGCTACGGCATCTTGGTCAACCCCGATCTCCGCATCTACAAGCCTTGGCTAGACCAGAAGTTTGTCGACGCCTTTGGCGGCCGCAAGGAGATGTCCGAGTACCTTATCAGCCTCGACCTTCCCTACAGGATGGGGACCGAGAAGGCCTACTCGACCGACTCGAACGTGCTCGGGGCCACGCACGAGGCCAAAGACCTCGAGCAGCTCAGCGTCAGCATGAAGATCGTCGAGCCCATCATGGGCGTGGCGCACTGGAAGCAGGACGTCGCCATCGCCCACGAAGAGGTCGCCATCACCTTCGAGGGGGGCCTGCCCGTCGCCATCAACGGGAAGCGATTCGCCTCGCAGTTCGACGTCTTCGTCGAGTGCAACCGCATCGGTGGCCGCCACGGCCTAGGCATGAGCGACCAGATCGAGAACCGCGTCATCGACGCCAAGAGCCGCGGCATCTACGAAGCCCCCGGCATGGCGCTCATCCACATCGCGTATGAGCGCCTCTTGTCCTCGATTCACAACGAGAACACCCTCGACCAGTACTTTACGTTGGGTCGTCGCCTCGGTCGCCTGCTCTACGAAGGCCGCTGGTATGACCCCGAGGGGCTGCTCCTGCGTGACGCCCTGACCCGCTGGATCGCCCCCAGCGTCACGGGTACCGTCACCCTCGAGCTTCGCCGCGGCGATGACTACTCGATCCTCAACACCGAGGCCGCGCACATGGCCTATGGACCGCACAAGCTCTCGATGGAGAGAGTCGAGGACGCGCCGTTTACGCCCGAAGATCGCATCGGCGCCCTTGAGCTGCAGAACCTGAACGTCTCCGACAATCGCGAGTTGTTGCTGCACCACATCGAGAGCGTCCGCAAGCTGACCGCCCAGGGGCCGACCATCGGCGGCCTGCTCGGCGTGGAGTAGTCTTCGGTCTACGGTTAATTCGTGAGGCCCTGCAGACCGAAGTTCTGGGAAGCGGGGCCTTCGCAATTCGGGGGCTCAGATAACTCTGTTATCGCCCTGAACCTTGCGTTTCGCGCGAGCCCGCGGTACCTGCCCCGCGAAATGGACGGCAGGTCTAACTCGCTGGAGAACCCGATGAAACACATGCAGACGCAAATACTTTCGACGATATCCCTCACCGCGGCTACACGCCACCAGCCCCGCGCCTGGAGCCTTCTCAAGCTTCTTGGCTGGGGAATGGTCTCGGCCGCCGGACTGACAGCGTGCGCCGACGAGCCAGCGCCATCAGCCAAAATGCAGGCCGACCGTCAGCCCATCGGAAAGGCCGACGCCGACTCCGGAACCTGCGAGAGCGCATGTGGCGGCCAGTCGGACGCCGAGTGCTGGTGCGACGAGTCCTGCGCCATGTACGGCGATTGCTGTAGCGACTATACGACGGTCTGCGGTTCCGACGCCCCAGCGCTCTGCGAGGCGACAGGCGGCGCTTGGGAAGACGGTGGCTGCGAGTGCCGGCAGGACGCCGCCGCGATGAACATGAACTACAGTTTTGACCCGGCCAAGGGGTGCGTCGCGGGAGACCCGATTGAGCCCGACGCTCCTGCGCTCTGCGAAGCGACGGGTGGTGCTTGGGTAGGGATGGCATGCGATTGCGAGCAGGATGGTTCCTCGATTGGGTACATCTTCAATCCGGCGACAGGGTGTGGCCCAGACGAGGTGGCCGCGACCGACGACAAGACCCTGTGCGAGAATACCGGCGGGTATTGGAACGTCGACGTCTGCGAATGTGCCCAGGATGGTGCGAGCCTCTTCTTTGTGTTCCAAGCAGAGATCGGCTGCGCGATGCCCGACGATTCGCCCCTGCGCGACGCGGCGTTGAATGTCGGCGCCCAGATCTTCTTTTCGGACTTCGCGCCGGCTGAAGGCGACGGCGTCTACGTCATCGATCGTCCGGGCGTGGCCGACTTCGTGACCTATTACAAGAACTTCGGTGATGCGCTTGACTATCTCGGCCAGTTCGATTGGGTTGAGACCGTCGCGGACGCTGGGACTTGTAGCGAGGGGCTCCAGACGGAGATCTTCCCGTCGGTGGACTGCGATCTGGACAACGGGATGACGCCGAGCGGCTGTCACTTCTTGTCGGTCCACGGTTTTGAACGGGTGAGCTACACGATGGAGACGCTGAACGAGTACGGGTTCGCGAGCTACACGGCGGCCGAAATCGCCCAAGCGATGGACCTCGGCGACCAGGTCTTGCGCGTCTTTATCGACTCGCGCCACGGCGTGACCTTCGCCTTTCGCTTCAAAGATGGCGCGTGGCGCCTCGTCCTAATCGACGTCTCGCGTTACAGCTGCAGCGCCTGAGCGTCTCGTAAGGCTCCAAGCGGGTTGACCCGAGAAGCACGCGTCGGTATGAAGCCGATTCCCCACTAGGAGTCGGCTTCATGTCTTTTCGCCTGATTTTATTCGGCTTTATGGCCGCGATTGGCGCGTCGGTCGCCGGCTGCGCCGAGGCCACACTCATTCGCCGCACCGCGCTCGTGCCAGCACCGGTCGCGCCGACCCAGACCGGTTTCGCGCTTGAAAAGGGCGAGGTCCAGCTCTCGGGCGTCATCGATTCGGGGGCAGTGACGCCCTACACGTCCAACGACGGGCTCTTCTTCGGGCGCACGGGGGTCGCGGGGGACCCGGGTGTGCTCCTGCCACGCCTTCAGCTGGGCGTGAACGCTCGAGTGGGTATCAGCCGCACCTTCGAGCTCGGCGCCTTCGTGCGTTATGCGGCCCACGAATGGGCCGAACCGAACGTGCACGGCGTCCTGCGCTTCCCCGCGTCGGACGCGCCCGATATTTGGTCTGGCGGCATCGGCATGCGCGTGAACGTCTCGCTGGCCGACCCGAGACTGCAGCTCGCGTTCATCGGGGACCTCGTGATGGCACAGGTCGCCGAGGCGGTCTTCCTCTGCGTGAACCCGAGGATCTGCGGTGGCGGGGCCTTGGTCGGCGACGAGACAGCCGACGACATCTACTCCTTCCAGCGCGTCGATCGCGAGTTCTTCGTCCTGCCACAGCTGGGTATTCACTTCGGCTACGCCGTCATCCCCGAGCTGATGCCCTTTATCGCCCTAGGGATGACCACCAGCGTCACGAATACTGGGTTCTCCAACGATCTCTCAAGCGCCCCAAATGACTCTCTCGAGAGCTACACCATGGGCTACTTCGCGTTGGGCATCGAGGGCCGGCTGGAGGCGGCGACCCTGAATCTGGCCCTGTTCATGCCTTTTGGCGGTGTGGACCTCATCGATTTTGGCCCGATGTTCAATATGCGCATCGGCGCGACGTTCGGTGGGAGCGCACCGTTCGACGAGTGACGTGGCGTCAATAGAGAACGATCTTGCGCGGCGCTGGGCCCTGACACGCATCGTTGCTCGGGGATTGCGCGCACTCGACACCGCTCTGACCGAAGGTGTTGTCCCCCCAACAGTAGAGATCGCGCAGGACGCCGTCGCCGTTGAGATCGGTCTCCAACGCGCAGGCGTGCTTCCCGACGGCCCAGATACGGATAAAGCGCTTCGTTCCATCCGGAAACAGGCGATTGCTCGTCGGTTGCGGTGAGGTAGAGGCCGCCCCGAGCTGACCGCTCTCTGACGCGCCCCAGCAGAAGATGTTTCCGCTTTGGCTGAGGCCACACGTGAACCCGTCGCCGGCGGCGAGCTGCACGAAATACTCGGCCGGCGCGCGCACCGGTGGCTCAGCCAGCCTCGCCCAGGTTAACGGTTTTGTGACCGCGAGATCCATCCCAAGCTGGCCGACCGCATTTGAGCCGGCGCACGCTGTACGTATCGAGTCGGCGGGGACCCCGCAAGCGGCGGCGGCTTGGGACGAGGTCGTGCCCCCAAGACTCACGATCTCGTTTGTCGTGCACACATGGCGTCGCCCGACCGCGAGCGGCCCTCCCACCTGAGAGACTAAAGGTTCGTTCGTCGCCGAATTATTCGAGCAGAGTAGGTCCGTTGACAAGAGCGTCGGGTCGAGCTTGGTGGCGCCCGACAAGCCAGAGATCTGCTTGTCGGTGTTGTCGCCCCAGCAATAGGTGCTACGTGTAACGCTGCGCGGCGTGCCGCCTTCCACCGTGCTCGTGGTCCTGAGGCAGGTATTTCCCCCGCCCGCGCTGAGGGCCACACGAGTCCCAACGCTCGCGAAGGTGCTTTCGATTGGCTGGTTGACCGTAGTTGCGAGGGTCTGATTTGCTGACCCCAGGCCGTTGACTTGGCCGAAGAAGTTTGATCCCCAACAGTAGACGGCGGGGGCACTAGCATCCACAATGACCGCGCAAAAGTGGTCGGTTCCGGCGACCAACGAATCCGCGGGCGCGAGGACGAAGGTGATGCCGTCGCGGCCAACCCCTTTGACTCGGGTCCAGTTCGGCGCATCTACGCCGTTCGAGTTATTGGCGAGGCGGTTGTCTCCGTTCGAGCCAACACACCAGATACCATTGAAATTCGGGCCGGCGCCGCCCCCTATGGAGATACACGTCGCGGCGCCCCTTGGCACGTCGTTGTCTGCGGTTCGTCCCGCCACGGCCAAGCCGGTGATCTCGGCGCCAGCTGGAAGGGTATATCCGAACGTACCGTTAGGGCTGGGGACCGGCACCATCCGAGGATTGTTTACGCGTGCGTAGCCGCTGGGGCCGATTGCAGGCACATAGACGTCCGCGGTCATCGGCCGTGGCCCGGTCTGATCGCTCGGCGGGCCGTTATAGCCCCAACAAAAGAGCTCGTCGCGCGTCGCGGCGCACGAGTGCAGCGCTCCGGTGGCGAAGAGGGTGATCGCCGTGGGGCGTGCCGTGAAGGTCACGAACGCCGGCGATGGAGTACCAAGGGTCGCGATCACCACGAGTCGAAACTGCACGGGCACCTTCGACCCTATCGGAGCCCAGTAGTTGGTCCCGACATTCCCATCTTCATCGGTCTCAAGGTCGGCACCAAGGGTCTGCCAAGTTTCTTGAGCCACAATGTATTGTTGAAATGACACACGGACGCCACGGCCAACGGGCTGGTAGCCGTCCGAATCGCGCCCCTCGGTGATCTGTGCGAAGAATGGATGCCTAAGCGACTGCCCGACGAAGTAGGTCATCTCAGACTGGCCGGTGGTCAGGATATACTCGAGAGGCGCCAACACATCGGGGCCTACCGTCTCGTCAAAGACATCCGTGGGCGATGCGTCGGCCGTCTCGGCGGTCGGCGTATCGGACACGTCGTCGGTGCCGCCGTCCGCCGGCGATGCATCCGAAGTCTCGGTCGTAGGCGCGTCGGACGCGTCGTCGCCAGTCGCATCGTCCACGTCCCCGATGACCCCATCCTCCGGGCTACCGACCTCCGCGACACCGTCGTTCACCTCAACTATACTGTCGGCATGGGTGTCACCGGCGATCGTCGTCTGCTGCGGCTGGATACACGCCGCGGTTGCGAGTGCGAAGGAGAAAACGCATAAAATCATACGCATAAGAAAGACTGCCTCGCGCCTTAGAAATCTGCACAACAACGTGCACCCACGGACATCTGATGTATCGTGCAGAGCATGGCAAGATGCGTGGCTCATGTCCACACGACAGCAGCCGACCGAGACGAGACCTCCGTGCCGGTCCGACTCGGCTCGTCGCCAGTAGCCGCTTTCTCCTTTGGATCGGCCTGCGACTGCAACGCTAAATCAGGCGCCGCTCAAGCGGGTCGGTGGCGCCTTGAGCATCCTCGCCTCCATCGACATCCCGGCCTAGCCGTATGATGATTTGTGCTCAAAATAGTTTAATCTCACGGGGAGTCACACCGGAGCAGTCATCGTCCTTTGGCGTCTGGTCGCAATAGATGCCGCTCTGCCCGAAGGCGTTGTCGCCCCAGCAGTACAGCTTTCTTTCTTTGTCATCCCCATCAAGTGGAGCCCCCCACGCGCACGCGTGCTTCGCGCCTGCCCAGAGGCCGAGGAAACGTAGCCGACCATCCTCGATGAGGCGCTGGCTCTCCGGCTGAGCCGCTGGAAAGTACGAGCCGAGCTGGCCGTTTTCGACTGCGCCCCAACAATAGACGTTCTGGGATTGGGTTAAGCCGCAAGTAAAGGCATCACCGGCCACCAGCGTTCGGAAGAACTCCGGGGGGATGCGGGCGGGGGGCTCGGCGTCGGAGGCCCAGGTCGGATTGTCGGTGTTCTCGAGGGCGACGCCCAACTGAGCCAGCGTGTTCGAGCCAGCGCAGGCAACTCGAGGCGCGATAGTCGGTACGCCACATGCCCGCGCTGCGGCCTGCTCTGCCACGCCCGAGACCAGCCTTAGCTGGTTTATCGCGCAGATGTGGTGCTGCCCGACTGCCACGGCCAGATTCTCTTGGGTCGCGCTGGGGAGGTCGGTGGTCTCATCGCCTTCGCAAAGCGCACCGGTGTCAAATCGTCGCGGGCCTTGAACGGCAGGGGCCAGGTCGGCGGCGACTTGGCCATGGGTATTGTCGCCCCAACAATAGAGTCTCGTCTCTCGCTTATCCACCGGGATTGATGGGTCGGCCGCGACGGTGAGCGCGCAAGTATTACCGTCACCCGCCTCGATGGAGAGCGGAATGAAAAGAGGTGCCCTCGGGCCCTCGGCCGGTAAGGCGACCTCGACCGCCGTGAGGTGTGCGGTCGTGTTTCCGGCGCCGAGCTGGCGGACGCTATTGGAACCCCAGCAATAGATATGGGGAGTCAGGAGTTGGATAACGATGGCGCAGAAGTGATCTCCACCGGCGGCCAACGCCGCGGCGTGTGGAAGTGGCGTCGTGTTGGCGCTGAGATTCACGAAACGGACCTTCGTCCAACGCGGCGCGTTGCCGCCGGCCGCGTTGTTGCCAAGCCGGTTGTCCTCGTTCGAGCCCACGCACCAGATCCCGTCCAAGTTTCTGTCCGTTGGGTTATCGATAGAGACACAGGTCGCGGGGCCATAGGGCACGCCTTCAACAACGCGCCCGGCGGCGGCCACGGCCTTGATCTCTGACCCGCTTGGCAGCGTGTAGACGAGCTCGTCGCTTTGGGTGGGGAGAGGGATCAATCGCGGATAGTCGATGCGCGAATAGCCCCCTGGCCCGACCTCGGGCACGTAGACGTCGGCGGTCATCGGGCGTGGGCCCTCCACGCTACCTGACGGGCCGTTGTACCCCCAACAGAAGAGCTCGTCCTTCGTCGCGGCGCAGGAGTGGACGGCGCCGGTCGCGAATCGGGTTACGGCCGTCGGGCGTGCGGTGAAGACCACGAAGCTAGGGGTGGTCTGGAGGGGGTCGTTGACGACGAAGCGAAACTGCACGGGCGTCGCGGAGTCGATTCGTTCCCAATAGTTGCTAAATACAACGCCATCTTCGTCCGTCTCGAGAGCGTCGCGCAGTGGTTGCCAAGCTCCCTCGTCTTTATTGTAGAGTTGAAACGAGATAGAGACGCCGGCCTCAACAGGCTCATACCTGTTTTCGTTGCCCTGTTTTCGTTCCACCAGCGCGATGAAGTCGTTTCGGAGACCTTCGCCCGGAAAGAACGTCATCTCTGTCTCCTCCGGGGTCAGCCGGTACTTGTTGTCGCTGACCACCACTGGGCCCACGGTCTCGTCGGGGTCGGTGGTGTCCCGAGCGTCTTGGCCCAAGACAACCTCCGTGTCCGGACCGTCGACCTCGGCGAGGACGGCGTCCGTGAGCGTCGTTCCATCGCTGGTTTCGTCGCTATCAAGGCCGACGAAGGCCCGGTTTTGATCGATGCAGGCTGGCGCGACCAAAACGGCAAGGAGGACACATAAGATCAGACGCATACAGCAACCTGCTTCGGATTTGAGGGCTAGGCCCGCCAGCGCGTGCGAGGCCAAGCGTTGTTCGAGGATGAATCATGGCAACTCGCGCACCCCGTGTCCACTGGACACCAATATAATGAGATATTTCAGCATGCTCGCGGGCACGGACACCACGCGCGTTGCCCACCCTGTCGGTCTCTGCTACGTCGCCGCCGTGAACAGCCCACCGCCGAGCACCTCGTCTTCTATGCCGCGCGCCGTGCTCTACGCGCTCATCGGTCATACGCTCATCAGCGCCGGGACCCACCTCTCCGCGCGAGCCGCGACGACGGCACTACCCCCGGGGACGGTGTCCGTCGTACGAATGGTTGCGACTGCAATCGTTTTCGGGCTGGTTATTCTGTGGTTGCCCCAATTTCGTGGTATGCGCCTGCCGCCTAAGGGGACGCGGCTGCTCTTCTTCGGTTGGGGGTTCGTCGCGGGGCCGCTGAACCAGGGCCTCTTTCTCTTCGGGATCGAGCGCAGCGTGGCCTCCCACGCAGCCCTGCTCTATGCGCTCACTCCCGTGGGCGTCTACCTCGCGTCCATCGCGCTGCGCCGCGAGGCGTGGTCCCCCGCCAAGGGTATCGGCGTGTTCATCGCGCTCGTGGGCGTCGTTATCCTGCTCTTCGACCGTGGCCTTGACGCGGCGATGGGACCTCTCGTCGGCGATGTCCTTATGTTCGGCGCGGTTATCGCGTGGGTCGCGTGGACGCTGGCTAGCCGCGGGCTGTCGTCCAGGTTCTCCGGTCTGCAGATGGCGGCCTGGACGATGACCGCGGCGGGTATGCAGGCGGCCCTAGCCGCGCCTTGGTTCTTGGACCTGCCAGCGCTAGGGACCGCGTCGACAGCGGCCGTCGGGTCATTGCTGTGGCTAATCTTTATGACCTCCGTCGTGTCCTATATCCTCTGGTCCTTCGCCCTCGTGCGCGTCGAGGCCTCGCGCGTGGCTGTCTTTACGAACCTGCAGCCCCTCGCGACCGCAGCCTTGGCCTTCGTGGTCCTCGGCGAACCCGTTGGCGCTGGCGTGATCGTCGGCGGGGCCTTCGTCATCGCGGGTGTGCGTTGGGTCCAGCGTGCTCGGTCGACGCCAGTCCCGACCTAGCCTACCCTTAGACTCCGCTCACTCTGGAAATGGGTTAATGACGTCCGGGATGTCGGGGGTGGCCATCGACCACACAGTGGCGCCACTCGCGGTCTTTACCCAGAGGCTGTCGGCCGCCACCGTGACCGCGGTTCCGGCTGCGTCAACGCTGCTCCACGCCGCGTCCGTCACGTTTAGGATCGCCAAGACAGTCGCGCCATCGCGTGAACCGCTGAGGCTCATGATCCCAGGGGCCGGCCGCGAAGCGACCAATGCAGGCGCGTCGGCCCCGTTCGGGCGCGGCACTAGCAGGGTCAGGAAGCCCGCATCCTCGTCCATTGGCGCCTCGAAGGTCCCGCAGCGGTGCTCGGTGCGGCCGCCCTTGTTGAGGTTCTCCTCGAGGCGGTCACCGGCGACCGCGGCGCCGCTCGCCGCGACGACGAGAGCGTCGATGGTCGCGTTCGGACGGGCCCAGCTGAAGACGGCCGCCACACCAGCGTCGACGTCGCGGCGCGAGTAGCTGGTGCCGCCGATCTTCTCCGAGGCGTACCCGTTGAGCTGCCAGGTGACCATCTTGCCAGCCGCGCCTAACACGCGGTCGGCCATGACAAAGCCCCACTCGCCGATTCGGACCATGCGTCGCCGGACCTCGGCCGCGAAGTACTTGGTGCTAGCGATGATCGCGGTCTGGTCCTGGCGCGTCTCAGCGGCGTGCAGATACGCGTTCCCAAGGGGTGGGATCTGGATGGCCGGATCGAGCGCCCAGAAGGGTTGCCCGACCCCATCGACGAGGATCACATTGTGGTCTTTGGCATATTTGACCAGCAAGTGATTCGAATAGTCGATATAGCCAGGGTCGATGATCAGGGGCTCGCCAAATGCATGCAGGAGAAATGATAAGTTGTCAGCGTGTTCATGGGCTTGTCCGCCCGATCGCATCTGATCCGGCTCGTGTTGCATGTAGAGGTACAGGCTGTCGCTGCTCCAATTGTTCCGGAAGACCGAAAAGCCTGCATCTGCCAGGAACATATCCAACGGCGCGGCGGGCTCGACCGCGTCCGGGGCCTCTAGCAGAGAGATGAAGCTGGGAACCAAGGTCCGCCCGGTCGCGCGGTTGACCGCTGGCAAGCGCCAGTTCCAGCGGAAGATCCCGTCCTGGTAGAGGCCCGCGAGCAACCCGCCCTGCGGGCTGGGGTTGGCGTCATCGACCGGCGGGGTCTTGCCGTCTGGTTGGGCGGCGTAGACCGCCGACCGGTGAACCGCCTTGAGCATCGCGTTGGTTCCGAAGTCTTCGACCATGCGGATCTGGTCGACGCGATCGTCTCCTCGCATGATCCACCCCGTGTGACGAAGGGGCCAGGTGCCGCCGGCCGCGTGACGGTGCCACGCGACGAACAGGGGCAGGTGCGTGTCTCCGCTATAGCTGAGATAGTTCCAGTTCTCGGCCCAGCCGCCCTCTGCCGAGCCTTGGACGTCCTGCATGATGTGGTCCATCGCGGCCAAGGCTTCGTTGAAGTCCGTCGCTGCGTCGGCGCGGTCGGGAAGCGCCATCGCGCATATCCCAAGGGCCGACAGAGACTTCAGGCTGTGGTTATTCGCCTCGCCGCGCAGCAAGGCGCGACAGCCACCGCCGAGGAAACACAGGGTCCGGAAGTAATCGATGCGCGTCAAGAGGCGGGACTTGGCGGCGTCCAAGAGCAGCTGGTCGATGGCCTCGGGGTGCGCGTCGGCATAACCTCGCGCGAAATCCCAGGCGCCACAGAAGCCGACTAATGCTTGGGACTCATAGAGGTTGTAGTTGTCGCCCGCGTTAAACTGCGAGCGAAGGTTGAGGTAGGTCGGATCCGGAAATCGCGCCGCGACAATGTTTAATGCTTTAACCACATAGGAAATATCGTCCTGGACCCAGCCACGCATGGCTGCGGCCTCCGCGATGTGGCCTTGGGATGGGGTGATATTCGTCTTAAAGGTGGTCTCATCGGGGTGCTCGGGTGGTGTGCGGTCACTCTCGCTGACGATACGACCCCACAGGACCGCGCCGTCCCCGTCGTCGGTCGTGAGCGCAAGGAGCGCCTCGCGGTCCGCCGGGCCGGCATAGAGACGCGGATAGCCCACGATCTCAGGGTGCCACGCGCGGGTGGAGCGGGGGTCGAAGGGGTCGGTGCCGTCGGCGACCTCGTCGAGGTCGAAGACGCCGTCCTTGTCGCTGTCGCCGTTGGGATCGATGGTCGGACCCGTGTCGGCGACGGCGTCCGCGGCCTCGCTATCCATCGGCGCCGTCTGGTCGGGCGTATCGTCGATGTCCCCAACAGTATCAGGGGCTTCGGTGTCATTGGTCGCGTCCATGCCGACGTCCGGCGGTACCGTGTCCTCAACCGTGTCGGCAATCTCGGTGTCCACGCCGGTCGCGTCCGGCACCGAGGTCGCAGTGTCCGGTTTGTCGCTTGAGCTCCCATCGCAGGCGGGGCCGGCGAGGAGGGCCGTCGCGATCGAGGCAAAAAAGAGCTTAGACATTCCGTGCATAGTGAACACCGGGGCGGGTTTAGGGTTGCGCGGCATCCTGCACCCGTGACGATGAAGTCACAAGGTTTTGGTAGCTGGATGCCCTGCGCCTGCGCCTGCGCCTGGGCCTACGCTGTGGGCCGCGACTCGCCGGTCTGGACACGCCAGAGGCCTGCGTAGAGGCCATCCTGCTTCACGAGCGCGTCGTGGGTCCCGAGCTCAACGACGCGGCCCTTGTCGAGGACGGCGATGGCGTGGGCGTGGCGGATTGTCGACAGGCGATGCGCGATGATGATGGTCGTGCGCCCCTTGCTGACCTGAGCGAGGGCGCGCTGAATGGCGGCCTCCGTCTCGTTGTCGACCGCAGAGGTGGCCTCATCAAAGACGAGGATCGGCGGCCGAAGCAGGATAGCGCGGGCGATTGAGATGCGCTGGCGCTGGCCCCCCGACAGCTTCTGACCGCGTTCGCCCACGATGGTGTCCCACTTGTCGGGCAGCTCGTGGATGAAGTCTGACGCCTCGGCCAGCGCGGCCGCCTCGGCGATCTCGGCGTCGCTGGCGTTGGGCACGCCATAGGCGATGTTGTCGCGCACCGTCCCGTGAAAGAGGAAGACGTCCTGGCTGACGAGACCGATGGCTGAGCGCAGGTCGTGCGTGCGCAGGGTGCGGAGGTCCATGCCGTCAACCGAGATGGCGCCCGCGGCCGGGTCATAGAAGCGCAACAGCAGCTTAATAATCGTGGACTTGCCCGCGCCGGTTGGGCCGACGATGGCGAGGGTCTGTCCGGCCGGCACGTCTAGATTTATTTTGTGTAGAACTTTAAATCCGTTGCTGTACGAAAAATCGACGTCGGCGAATGAGATGGCGCCTTTGACTCCACCTTCTGGCAGGGTTTTGGCGCCGTCGTGAAGGGTCGGCTTCACCGAGAGGAGGTCGAGGGTGCGCTGGGTCGAGGCCATCGCGCGCTGATAGAGGTCGAAGGTCTC
>Ga0105050_10001541_pt1 | contig 34585 bp, 35 predicted proteins | sample FRY01_FD_78088 | JGI IMG/M metagenome (GOLD analysis project Ga0105050, IMG submission 78088) | Freshwater microbial communities from Lake Fryxell liftoff mats and glacier meltwater in Antarctica - FRY-01 | ecosystem: Environmental > Aquatic > Freshwater > Ice > Glacier meltwater ...
CGCGTGCGGCACGACCTCGGCATCGGTGGCGCACGTTGCATGCGGTGGCAACGATGCGCTCGCCTCGCAAGAACGCTTGACTGCGTGCATGGCTGTCTTAGCTTGATGGTTGGCTGTCATACAGGCCTCGTTACCCACTGACTTATCAGGAAGAGGTGGCGCAGGTCATGTTGGCACGGGGGGGGGCGCGCAGTCGATGCACCTCAAGATCGTGGCTGAGCGCCAAACGGCTCAACTGCTCGGCGCTCAGATCGCTGGTGGCAAAGACGCTGGCAAGCGCATCGATGTGCTGGCCACCGCGCTGTGCAATGGCACGACGGTGCAAGAGCTGGTGGGTATGGATGAGCCTTACGCGCCGCCGTTCTCACCCGTTTGGAATTTGGTGTTGCTGGCTGACTTGCTGAACCGCAAGACACCATCGAAGACCTGTTTATGTGGCGAGCGGCACTGCTGCTCACCACCAGATTTCCGCGCGTCTGCCGGGGGTTTTCAATGCCAATCTGAGGACACAGACTGTACCGATGTGACGCTGGGGCGGGCCTGCTGACCAAGCGGCTGTCCATCAGCACCATGGCGCTGAGTTCGACAGCGCACAGACTGCCGGGCAAACAAAGCGCAGTCTCGGTTTTTGACAAGGGCTTGTGGTGAGGTCTTGGCGAACATCTGAGGAGGTTTTTCCCTCTCGGAAACACGCAACAACATGGGAGAAACCCAACATGGCTTCGCAAGACTCCGACCAGTACGTTGAAGAACTTCGCCAACGGGCAACCGACTTTGGCAAACGCACCTCCAAGCTGGGCAAACGCCCGATCGCCATAGCCATCGCGGCAGCACTGGCGCTCTTTTTCTTCTGGTCCACCTGGTTCACGGTACAGCCTGAAGAAACAGGTGTTGTCCAGCGCTTTGGAGCGGTAAGCCGCACGGTAGGACCGGGCCTTCATTTCAAGTTTCCAGTTGGCATAGAGAGCGTTCGACGGGTGCCCACAGAGCGTGTTCTCAAGGAAGAGTTTGGTTTTGACACCGTCAACACCCAGCTGGGTCAGCGAACCCAGTACGCCCCCGACATGGGCTTGGGATCTTATGAAAACGTGTCCCTGATGCTCACAGGTGATCTGAATGTGATCGATGTTCAATGGATCGTTCAGTACCGCATTGAAGACCCGGTGGCCTACCTGTTTCAGATCCGCGAGTCGCAGCAAACAATCCGCGATGTCTCCGAGGCCGTGATGCGGCGTGTGGTTGGTAACCGGTTGGGTAGCGATGTACTCACTGTCGGCCGCGTGGCGGTGTCGGCCGAGGTCAAGATCGAGATGCAGAAAATTCTCATCGACTACCAGACCGGCGTCCAGCTGGTGACGGTGGAGCTGCAAGACGTGACGCCGCCAGACACCGTCAAACCCGCCTTCAACGACGTGAACGAGGCGCGCCAAGACCGCGAACGCACGATCAACCAGGCACAAGAACAGGCGAACCGCGAAATACCCAAGGCGCGCGGCGAAGCCGTCCGCGCGGTAACCGAGGCCGAAGGCTATGCGGTTGAGCGGGTCAACCGCGCCAACGGTGAAGCCACGCGCTTCACCGCGATCCTCGCGGAGTACCAGCGGGCACCCGAGGTCACGCGCCGGCGCCTCTACCTGGAGGCCATGGCGGACATCCTGCCGGTTGCCAAGGCCCTGTACGTCTTGGACTCTGACCAGGATTCGATATTGCCTTTGCTGCGCCTGGAGTCGGGCCAAGTGCCTGCAAGCGCCACGGCTTTGACACGCGGCAATGCGCTAAGCGCCAACACAGGAATGCAACCATGATGAAGAAAATACCGAAGATCGTTATTGGTGTGGCGGCGTTGGCACTGGTCACGGCGCTGATGGGCACCTTCTACACGCTGGAAGAAGGCGAGCAAGCGGTGATCGTGCAGTTTGGCCGACCCGTGGGCGCACCCGTTACCGAGGCCGGTTTGCACATCAAATTGCCGTTCGTCCAAGAGGTACGGCGTTTCGAAAAACGCATCCTGGTCTGGGACGGCGACCCAAACCAGATTCCCACCAAAGGACGCGAGTTCATCTGGATCGATACAACTGCCCGCTGGCGCATTGACGATGCCAAGAAGTTTCTGGAAAGTGTCTCCACCGAGGAGGGTGCTCGATCCCGTCTCAACGACATCATCGACTCCGTTGTGCGCGATGAGGTTTCGAGCAGTGAACTGAAGGACTTGGTGCGCAGCGCATCGTGGGTGATTCCCGAAGACGAACTTCTGGAGGAAGTAACAGAGGACGCGAAAGCAAAGTTGCAGACGGAGGTGGTGCGCGGACGCGAAGATCTGACCCGGACCATCCTCGCGAAAGCGCAAAGGATCGTGCCTCAGTACGGGATCGAGTTGGTGGATGTGCGCATCAAGCGGCTCAACTATGTGGAGAGCGTGCGCGAGAAGGTGTATGCCCGCATGATTTCGGAGCGCAAGCGCATCGCGGCACGTTTCCGGTCCGAGGGCGAAGGCCAAAGCGCCGAGATCCTCGGCACCATGGAAAAAGAGTTGCGCCAGATCCGCTCCACCGCCTACCGACAGGTTCAGGAGGTGCGCGGAGCAGCCGACGCCGAGGCGACGAGGGTGTACGGCGCAGCGTACGGCGCCGATCCTGAGTTCTACGCTTTCTCGCGAACCCTGGAGGCCTACAAGGAAGGGCAGAACAAGAACGCCACGGTCATTCTCACGACCGATAGCGACTACTTCCGCTACCTGAAGCAGGCCAGCCCTGCCCTAGCGGCTCCGGCCAGCCGGTAACGGGAATTCACCATCGCCACCCACACCCAAAAAACCACATGACCGATTTCTCTGATCTCCGCGCACTCTTCATCAACACCTCGCTGACGCTTGAATACGACAACAGCCACACCGGGCTGTTGCTCGATGCGTCTGCCGCCATCATGAAAAAGAACGGTGTGGTGGTGGAACATCTGCATTTCGTTGCCTACCAATGCCCGCCCGGTATCTACCCCGACATGACAGAACACGGCTGGCCAAAAGACGAATGGCCAGCGATCTGGGAAAAAGTCAAGGCAGCCGACATCCTGATTGTTGGCACGCCGATTTGGCTCGGCGAAGAAAGTTCTGTCTGCCGCATCCTGATCGAGCGGCTCTATGCAATGTCCGCTGAGCTCAACAGCCAGGGACAGTCGATCTACTACAACAAGGTCGGCGGCGCCGTGATCACCGGCAACGAGGACGGCGTCAAGCATGTGGCGATGACACTTGCCTTCGCCCTGAACCACCTGGGTTACACCATTGCACCCCAGGCCGACTGCGGCTGGATTGGGGAAGCCGGGCCTGGCGCCTCGTATGGCGATGAAAGAGCCGACGGCAGCCGGGTTGGCTTTGACAACGAATTCACGCAGCGCAACACCACGATCATGACCTGGAACTGCATGCATCTCGCGCGGATGATGAAGGCGGCTGGCGGCATCCCGAATCGCGGCAATGACCGCAACGCTTGGGATGAGGGAGAACGCTTCGACTTCGAGAATCCGTCCCGGAAAGTGGGGTCCTGACGCGATCAACGGTGACACCAGGTGTTTGGTTCAATAGGTATCGGCTCTGCTCTGGCCCAACACACTACGCTGGTTGAAAATTTTGTGCTCCACAGAACGCATGCCGGTAAGAAATGCTGTTAAAAAATGCGGATGAAATACCTTCGTTCCATCGTCTACGCCAGCTCGGTCACCCGCCAATTGACAACAGCCGAGATGGAGAGGCTGCTGGTGAATGCTCGAACCTACAACCAGCAGCACCAGATAACCGGTGTGCTGCTGCACAGCGGGTTCAATTTTATGCAGTGCCTGGAGGGGCCTGTTGACGCCGTGGGCAAGGTTTATGAGCGGGTCAGGCGCAGCTCGCAACACAAAGATATCGTCGAGTACATGGACCGCGAGATGTCCACCCGCTCCTTCGGCTCCTGGAACATGGGCTTGGCAGAAACAGCCGATTCCGAGCTGCTGGGGCTGTCAACGGCGGCCTGGTCAAAGGCAGCCCAGCAGCCTTTCTCGTTTGAATCGCCAGTCGGTCTGGAGCTGTTGAAGGTGTTTTGGAACATGCGCCAGCAGGCGGCATAGGCGCCTCAGGGTGCTTGTCGGGCGGCCAGAGCAGTGCCGCCCCACCGGGGTCGCGAACAAAGCCGGGGCTATGTCTTGGATGTCATGGCATCGCACCCGGCCAACACATCGACCCACCCTTCGTCGAAGACGCTTTGGCGCAGGCGCCAAAAGCGCGCGCCTAACTGGCTAGGCAGGGCACCCGTTTTTTATCGGCTCGCTGCATGGTGGCCAGACCGATGGCGTTTTCGCTCGCCAGCGACTCGACGCTGGCGCGCAACAAAGAAACAAACAGGTGCTCGCAGATGAAGGCCCGCAGCGCCTGCGCGCACACACCTGCGCTCACGCCCACCACCTCGGCCACCTGCTGCGTGAGCCAGGGCTGGCCGACCAGCTCGCGCGGCCAGGGCCCGTCCAGTGGCAACAAATGCTGGCTCACAGGTGCGTTGCCAGCACCGCTGGCCGGTTGTAAAAAAACACCAGGCTGGCGCTGGCTGACCGGGCTGCCAAATTCGCCTGCGTTCCCCCCCCCGGCGCCGGGATTTGCAGCAGGATCTGCCCCACCAAGCGGGCGATCTGCTCCACCGAATACAGCACCGACAACGCCCCTTGGGGCAGTCGCCCAGCCTCTTGCAGACGCCACAGCACACGCTCCGCCGACCACCCGCAGGTGGGCCTTGGCAAGCCCGGCGGCCAGCTGCGCCAGGGCAGGCTCAACGATCGCCTCCTTGAAATGGCACCCCAGCCCCTGATCGGCTCCAAGACGAAGGCCTGCACAACAGGATTGCCGGCTGGCGGCGGTGCAGATGCGCGTGTACGCCCTCCGAGGCGACCAAGCGCAAATACACGCGTGGTCGCCAAGCTCGATGGCGCGGGCGTGGTCGCCAAGCGCCGCCACCGGGCGCTCGTGCTGGCCGGCGGTCGGCGCGATCGAGGCCTTCATGGTTCACACCGCCGACTTGAGACCGCTGGCGCTGCCGATCTGGCGGCGCAACGCGATCGTGGTGTGGGTCATTCCGGCTGATCTGCATCCGTCTCGGACCCCAGTGCGATTGTGGCTCTGTCGCGGTGGTCGTTCCGCCGATTGAGCGTGCTGTCCAGCAGCCGCACCAGCTTTTGCGTAGCGCCGCTCACCGCCTGCTCCTGCGTGGCGGCGTGTTCCGTAACCGCCACCGGCTGGCGGCCTTGCAGGCGCGCCTCCAGCATGCAGCGCTGGTCTTGTGGCCCGCTCTTGTCGCCGTTCTCGTCGCTCAGGTGCACCTCAACCCGGGTGATGTGATCGACGAAGCGCCGCAATGCCTGCTCGACGGTGGCGCTGACATGGGCGGCAAGGCGCTCATGGCCTTCGATGTGAGCGTCGGTGTTGACTTGAATCTTCATGGATTTCTCCTCTGCGTTGAGGGGGTTAAACGGTCACCTCGCGGGCTGTGCCGCCGCTTCTGATGGCGCTTGAGCCGAGCCCAAAAAAGGTGGCGAAAGAGTGGCGCGCCACGCTTTCGATCTGTTTGCGATCGGCCGGGTTCAGTTGATCGCCGTTTGTAAGGCGCTCGATCGGGTCTTTAAACAGTGTCTCCACCGCTGTTTGCACCGCTTGCTGGGCCGCAACCATCTGGCCCAGCGGCACAGGGTCGGACAGCGCGGCGTTCAAGGCCAGCCACAGCGCCATCTGCGCCATCTGCGCCGGCACCGACAGCGGCGACAACGGCCCCTGGCCGAGGCAGGCGTGGCTGCGCCAGCCACGCGCGATCGATTCGCGCGCGTTCTCATCAAGCCTTGCACCGAAGCGGGCACAGGTTGTTAACTGCTCTAACTGCACGCAGGCCAGGTTGCGATCGCCCCCCGCCGCGCGATCGGCCGCGCGCTGCGCCTTGCCGCCCACACGCGAAACCGACTGACCCACATCAATGGCCGGCAACAAGCCAAGATCAAACAGACAGGGCTGCAGCACGATCTGCCCATTGGCGATCAAGATCAGATAGGTCGGAATGCAGGCCATGTTGTTCTGCGGCTCGGTTTCGATGATGGGCAGCGCGGTCGCAGAGCCGCCACCGCGCTTGGCGTTTCGGTGGAAAGAACGCTCCAGCATGCGCCAGTGGATGCAGAAGATGTAGCCCGCAAACGCTTGCCGACCGACCGGGCGGGCGGCGCAGCAGCAGCAGCAGCAGCGAGATCTCATGGTTTGGCGCGCGCGTGTGGTGCGTGAGGTTGTCGTGGACGATTAGCACATCGCGGCCCGCCTCCGTGACATGCTCAGCGGTGCTGATGGCCGCACACAGCGCGATGCAGGCCAGGCCCAGCGCCTTGTTGCCTTCGGACGCCACCACCACGGTGCAGGCCAGCGCGCCGCCCTCACGCAACTTGGCCACCTCTCTGGCAAAAGCGAACGCGCGCTGCCCGACAGCGCAGCAAACGCACAGCACCTGGCTTTCGCGCTGGTTGAAGATGGTGGCGATGGCAATCGCGGTGTTGCTGGTTTGCCGGTCGCTGAGGATCGGCTCGCGCTGGCCGCGACCGATGGGAATCGCCGCGTCGATCACCTTCAGGCCGGTCTGCAGCGACAGCGTCAACGGGGCGCGGCCCATGATCGGCGCAGCCGGTCGCTCGATCGGCCAGCGGTCGTCGGTCACCACGCCGCCCAGGCCGTCCAGGCCGTCCAGGCCGTCCAGCGGCTGGCCTGGTAGATTGATGCCACGACCCAGCAGGTCCTCGCCCACCGCCACGTTCATCACGGGGCGGGCTGCACGGCCTGACCCGCGCGCAAATGGGGGGTCGCTCAGCAGCGCAACGTCGATACCGCCTTCGTCGAGGTTGAACGGGATGCCCGAGAGCCCAGCGAGAAACAGCAAAAGTTCCCCAAAGCCAGCGCCAGGCAGGCCTTGGACCCGGGCCGCGCCTGTGCTGACGCTCGCCACCGTGGCCACCTCGCGCGGCACCGGCTGCGGCTGGAAAATGCGCCGCCGCTGATGGAAAACAGCAAACGCGTTTTCCAGCGGGTCTTGCAAGGTCACCGTGGGCGCAGACAGCCCTGCGGCCGCTGTCATGCGGTGTCCTCGGTCCGCAGGCGCTGCTCCAGCCTGGGCCGCAGCGGCGGGGGCCGCGTACCAGAGCGGGTTGGTAAAAATGAGGACCATCGACACCACAAACCAGTAACAGGCGGTGGACTCGATCATCGCCAGGCCTTTTAACAGGGTGCGGTTGACGGTGGCCGATGCGTCGGCTGATTTGGCCAGTGCGGTGAGCGCCAGCGCCGGCGCCACCGCCTTGCCCTCGGCCAGGGCGGGATCCATGGTGCCCAGACCAGTGGTCACGCCCGCTATGACGGTGCAGGCGACGGCGATCCAGGTGAGCGCGTCCATGAAATTGCCTGGTACCGGGCGAGATGGGGAGAGATGACCCGGCGGCTCAAGCCTCTGGCACCAGGGGTTGGCCACTTTGATGCTGCGCGTAGCGGCAGCGATGCACATCGCCGCCAGGATGGTGAAGATGTAGGCTTGCACCATGCGAGTCAGCGGGCCCAGCACCGCCATCACAACGGGAAAAAAAGGGCCTGATCGATTGCAGAATCGCAAGAATCTTGGCGGCGCACATCATGGTGACGACCAGGGGCACCGCGAGCGTCAGCGTGCGCGTGGCCTCGCTGATCAGGTTGAACGGCAGCATCGTCGGTGTCGGCTACACACAGAAGCTCAGGCAATCCAGCAGGCCCTGGCCCTGGCCCTGAATACCAAACAGCAGCACCGCCACCAGCACACACAGCGCCAGCGCCGCCGTGCTCAAGCGAGACGCGGTGGGCGGCTCAAAGCCCGAAATGGCGGTGGCCAGCGCCGACGCGGCCACGCACCGCCGCCGCCGCCGCAGCCCCCGCTGATGCACCAAAGCACCACCGCCCTCCTCCTAGCTGCCGTGTATCGCCTTGTCTTCCCATGGCACCCAGCGCCAGGCGTTCAGGCAAGCCAGCGCCAGCCCGCCCGTGGGCAGCGCCAGTGTCCAGGAACAGCCACCGGGGTGGCGCTGCTCCAGCCACATGCCGGGTGCCGCGCCCAGCAGGGTCGGCATAACCACCGGACAACCGATCACACCCGCCATGCCCGGGCCGAACCAGATGCTGGGCTTGCCATGCCAGCGCGCCTGAAACTTGCGCTCGGCATGAGTGCCCGCCTGTGCGGCCAGCGGCTGGTCAATGGGATCCGGCTCTGGCGACTTGCGCTCGGGTTCTTGACTTGTGGTGATGGATCTCGCGGGCAAGCAAACTGCTGCAACAAACCGGTTTCCAGCCGGAACATCGGGGCGCGTGTGGCCTGTTTGTGCACGTCGAGCGCCAGGAACTTCTGTTCGACCGTCTCGCTTAGCCGAGACGAATCGCCACCGTGCAACGCACGGCGAGCCGAGACCACCACGGTGGTGCCGGCCTTGACCAGCACACCCTCTTCCAGCCCCAAGAACATCTCGCCTTGCGAGGCAGACTCGAAACGCAAACGCAAACGCAAACGCAAACGCCAGGCACCAGCGCCAGCACGCAGCTCAGCGGCTGCGGCAGCAGAGCAAACACGCCTTGCCGTGTATCGACCACAGCGCGTGCCACCTCTGTTTCGACCGCAAAAACCTCGAACGGCAGCAGCACCCCAAGCGCCATCGACGGCATGCGCGGCCTCCTTGGCTGGCAACAGATCGGGCCTGGTTTGTCCAACGCTTTTGCCTTGGCATGGGCCTTGTGCCACCGCACCAACCATTTGGAGCGCACTCGCAGGCAGGTCCTTGAATGCGTTGGCGAGGATGCGCTCTGAGCCGTCCAGCGCAGCCGCCAAACGCACCAACTTGCCACCCAGGTTGGCGAACTGCTCGGTGGTGAAGATGGGCTGTGTGAAAAAGCGCTCCAGCTGTCGCGATGGTGTTTTTCAGCTCGGTGTCTCGCGCCAGCGTGCGGCGGATTGCCTGCGCCAGAGCGGGGTGGCGCTGGCCGACGGTGCCGGGCGCAACCATCTTCGAGCTCGACCGCAGCGGATCGATGGCCGAAGACAGCCCTTTGCTTGGGCGTTGGCGCGACAGAACAACAAAGGCCGACAAATGCAAACACATGTGCTCCGCCGCCAGATCGGTGAAGTCGTCGGCGGGCATGCGAACCGCCTGCATGGCCGTGATGGCGCCGCTGCCGGTGTGGGCGATACGTTTTTGCAGGCAGGCCAGCCCGGTGCCCATGGTCGGCTGGTAGCGCAGGCGCGAGGGCATCTGCCCCATCAGCCCCAGGACTTCCGAGCCGGCCTGGATGAAGCGAAAAATGGTGTCCGCCAGCAGCAGGTCACGGCGCCGGTCGTCGCAGCAGCAGCCAGTCATCATCAGCGCCGCGTGGCCAACGCGAAAGCGCGCACTCGGCGGCTTGTTCGTCTGGGCAAAGGTCGTCACCATGTTGGGCAACACGCCAGCGGCTTGCATCTCACGGTGCAGCTGCTCGCCTTTGCGTAAGTGCTCGCCGATGCCGCAGAAAATACCCACACCTTCCTGGTGGCCCATCAGCTTGTGAACCATCTTGGTCAGCAGCACCGGTTTGCCCACGCCCGCGCCACCAAACAGGCCCGCCTCGCCGCCGTGCGCCAGCGGTATGAGCACATCAATCGCCTGGATGCCGGGCTTGAAAATTTCCGACTGGGTCGAGTGGCGCACGGTGTGCCGAGAGCCACAGCGCGTTGGCCAGCGCCGGCCCGCAGCCGACGGTGTCGGCCAAACGCGTCAAACATGCGCGAAAGCATCGGCTGCCCCACCGGCGCCTTGAGCGCTCCGCCGGTCTTTTGCAACGATATGCCGAGCGCCAGGCCCTCGGTAGGCATGAGCGCCATGCATGCGCACATGCCGCGCATCGCGCTGGGTCAACCGCGATCGCCACCGGCGCACCCCGCCCGGCCCAGAGAAGGGCGTGAACAGCGCGCAGCAGGTCATCAAAGCGCATGTCCGCGACACTGCCGCAGGCCGCCACGACGACCCCGGTGCTTGGTGTTGTGGGTTCTGGATTCATGAAAATGGGTCTGGGCCCAGCCGCCAGGGTGTGCAGCCACCACGCCCCGGTCGGTGTGCACGCGCACGATGGCACGGCTGCTATCGGCGCCTGGCGGTGACACCGGCGCCGCGCGGGGCTTGTTCAGGGTTGCCCTAAACTTGCGTCTCGACCATTTCGGCGCCATCGCGCCGGATCGCCAACGAAAGAATCCGCATGGGTGCGCAGTGGAAAGCCAAGCACAAAGATCTCGCCGCCAACGCCAAAGGGCGCCTGTTCGGCAAGCTCGCCAAAGACATCATGATTGCCGCACGCCACGGCCCCGACCCCTCTGCCAACGCGCGCCTGCGGCTGGTGGTGGAGCAAGCGCGCAAGGTGTCGATGCCCAAGGAAACGCTGGACCGGGCGATCAAGAAAGGCGCGGGGCTCACTGGTGAGACGGTGCAGTTCGACGCTGTGATGTACGAGGGCTTCGCGCCGCACCGCGTGCCAGTGATGGTGGAGTGCCTGACCGACAACGTGAACCGCGCCGCCTCCGACATGCGGGTGCTGTTTCGCAAGGGGCAGATGGGCACCTCGGGTTCGGTGGCCTGGGACTTTGACCATGTGGGCCAGATCGACGCCGAGCCGGTCGCACCAGGCACTGATGCCGAGCTGGCTGCCATCGAAGCTGGCGCGCAAGACTTGGAGCCGGGTGATGAAGCAGGCACCACCCGTTTCATCACCGACCCGACCGACCTCGACCTGGTCAGCCGCGCCCTGCCCGCGCAGGGCTTCACCGTGCTCGCAACCCAGCTCGCCTACCGCCCCAAAAACCCGGTGGACCCAGCCAGCTTGAGTGCCGAGCAGCTCGAAGAGGTTGAGGCCTTCCTGGACGCGCTGGATGCCAACGAAGATGTTCGGCACGTGTACGCCGGCCTGGCGGGGTAACGGGCCAGCGTTGGACCAGCCAGCGGTGCGCTGGCCATTCGGCGATGCCAATGGCGCTGGACAGCAATCTCGCACACCGGTCGCCGCACTGCCACCCGCGATGAAGACACGGCTTGAGCTGACGATCTGCCGCTCAAGGCGCCATTTCCGATCGCCATTTCCGCTCGCCATTTCCACCACAGCCGTGTCATGGCCGCGCCGCACGGCGCGGTTGCAAGCAGCGTGGTGGTGCAGCGCGCATTGCGCCGCCTGCACCTTGGCAGGGTCGCCGCACCAGGTGTCCAGCGTGGGTTACTGATCGTGGATCGCGCGCCCGAATGACAACGCGCGTGCCCAGGGCACGCGCGCCCTGGGGCGGCGGTTCATCGCGTTCAGGCGGGCAGACGCCAGCCCGGCGCTCTGGCTCACCCGACAGAAACGCAATGCCCAGCAACGCGACGTGCACGCTGCGCAGCAACACCGCCACGGTGGCGTCAGCCACCTCGTCCACCCGTGTTTTGGTGCGCGCAGGCCAGCGCCGGCAGCACCCTGTTGGATTTGGGCAGCATCCCCTTAACCAACACGCCCTGCACATGCGGTTGCGCAAACACCGTGTGCAGAAACTGCGCGCCCACATCGGCGCAGCGCAGCAGCCTGTGCCCGCCGGTCATCAGCACATCGGGCTCGACGGTGGGCTCGGCGCCCGCCTCTTGGCACAAGGTGGCACAGCGCGTCAGCGCTTGGGCGTTGGCCGCGGTGCCCGCTGCGCTGGGCAGGGCCGCGGTGATCGCGATCGTCGCGCGCCACCTGGCAAAGTGCGCGCCCATCGCGGCACATGCCACCAGCCGCCTGCGCAGGCCATCGACCGCTTCGGTTACTTTCTCGCCAGCGTACCCAGCCAGCGCTTTTGCGCCAGCGTCGGCCAGATGCTGACCACGGTGCCCAGCTCGTTCAGCACCGGGCCGAAAGAGCGGCCCGGTGCGGCTGTTGGTACACCGCTTTGTCAAAAAGAATCGCGCCGCTGATGCTTTCGTTCAAGCCTGCTGTTGTCACGATGGACTCGCGCCGTGTGCGCTGTGCCGCTGCCACTCTCGAAACACCGGGCGCAGCGCAGCGCTGGATGCAGGTGGAGTCGCCCTTGTCCATCGCAAGCACGTCCTTGTTGTCACCGATCAGGGCTTGTGCGGGTCTGCAAAGGCGCGCAGGCGTTCATGCCTTCGACGCTCCAGAGAGCGCGGGCTCAAGCCCGTCCAGCGCCTGGCGAATCGCCGCCAGAATCAACTTGTCGGCAGCCGCCTCATCAATCTCTGGCAGGTCCCATTCAAAAATGGAGCGGTACCTGTCGAGCAGGCCCTTGACATCGTCTGTCAGCTGCTGGCGGTACCACTCAAGCTCGATCTTTTCCATTTGCGCCATTTTTTGCTCCTTGTTTGCGTCAGGTGGTTTCAGGTCGCGGGTGTCCAGCACATTTGCAAATCTCCGGTGTGTCCTGCCCAAGCAGGCGGATGTATTGCCGGGGCTCCATCCGTTTTTCCTTCAAGCGCCGCTTCAGCGCCAGGCCCTTTTCGTCGGTCTGCAGCGGGCGGTCGATCACGTTTGTCACAAGGTGGAAACGGTCTAATTCTTTCAGCACCGCCATGTCAAACAGTGGGGTGAGGGTGCCATCCTCCTTGTCGCCGCACGCATCGACGTTGTGGTGGTTAAAGCGGCGGTAGACCAGCCGGTGGATCACCCACGGACAGCCATAAAACGAAAAAATGACCGACTTGTTGCGGTTGAAGGTCTTGTGAAAATTGCGATCTTGCAACCCATGCGGATGCTCGGTCTCGGGTTGCAGCCGCATCAAACCGACAAGGTTAACAACGCGAATCCTGATCTCGGGCAGGTGCTCGCGCACAGTGGACACCGCCGCCAGCGTCTGCGGCGCCGGGTGTTTGCCGACAACGACAACGTTCACGCAGAGCTGGCTGTGCTGGCAGGGCTCCATCACCGAGAGCAGGCAGTTCGCGCCCGGCGGCAGGCAGACACGCACCGGGTCGGCCTTTTTGATGACAACGTGGGCAACAAAACCCGGTTCTTGGTGTGAAAACCCGTTGTGGTCCTGACGCCAGACCTGCGAGGCCAGCAGGCAGTTGAGCGAGGCGATGTTGCCCCGCCATGGGACAGCCGCTGCCACCATCAGCCCCTCCGGGTGCTGGTTGAACATCGGGTCGATGATGCAAATAAAGGCCTCGTGGCTGTTGAAGATGGCGTGGCGCCCAGCTGGCAAATAGCCTTCCAGCCAGGCCTCGCGCTGGGGCTCGCCGGGCATTTCCATCACGCGGCCGGTGGGCGCCAGGCACCTGTCGTTTGGATTGTTGGCAGCGTCCTCCTGCGGATCTGTCATTTCGAACAGCGCATTCAGGCTGTCGGACAGCGCCAGATTGGCGCCAAGCACGCAGACATTGCGCTGCTCGTCGCCGAACGTCGCCACGTCGCGCAGCGAGGACGTCAGCCCGCGCGTGTCACCGATACCAGGCGCAGCAGGCTCCAGCACCTCACAGGCGCAGTCGCGGAAATCCGGCGGGTGCATATCGCGCAGCAGCTTTAGCGGTACTTGGTGCGCACGCTGGGCACCTCCCGTCGGAAAGCTCTCGGCCTCTTTCGAACCGGTCCATCCCCTTAGCAAATCGAGCACGAGCATGGACCAGCGCAGGCGCACCACCTGGCCAGTGGCGCGCGCTTCTTTCTGGGCTGCGCGGATCTGCTCAACAGCGGTGTCCCGCACCGTGGCCAGCGCCTCGCGCAGCCAGGCCGGCTCATGGCCTTTGACAAGCAGCGGCGTCCAGCCGCAGCCGCGCAAAAGCTGCGCCGGCTCCTCGCGGGTGATGCGCGCCAGCACGGTGGGATTGGCCATCTTGTGGCTGTTCAGGGGCGGGACTGGCCGCACCGCGCCGTCGGTCACCGGGTCGGGAAACCTGTTGCAACGCCAGGCCGTGGGCGGCAAGCCAGTCTCGGCTTCGCCGTCGCCGATCACGCAAGCAACAACCAGGTTGGGGTTTTCGAACACCGCGTCAAACGAGGGGACAAGCGAATAGCCCAGCTCACCACCTTGGTGGACCGAGCCCGGGTCTTCGGGCGAGGCGCGGCTGGCAATGCCGCCGGAAAACAAGAACTGCCGAAACAGCTTTTGCAGCCCAGCCCTGTCGTGGCTGATGCCGGGGCAGGCCTCGCTGTGGGTGCGTTTCAGGTAGGCGTGGGCCACCACCGCCTGCCCGCCACGGCCTGGGCCACATGTACCAATCATGTCAAGGTTGTGCTTGTTGATCACCCGGTTCGGGTTCACACAAATGAAATTTTGTCTGGGCACCATGCGTCTGTGTCCGAGCAACATGCATGTGATGTCGGCCAGCGCCAGCGGGCGTTTGAACAGCGGGCTGTCGGGCCGGTAGATCTGCTCAACCGGCAGGTAATTGAGCGCGCGCCAGTGGGCGTTGACACAAGCACACGGCTTGGGGGAAAGGGTGTTGTGGCAGGTCGGCATGGCGCTTATCAATTGCTCATGGCGCCCAAGATACCGGTCATGCGCTCAGCTGCAAGTCGGGCGCGCTGTCGTAGAAATCAAGGCGCGCGGCGCCCAGCGTGGCGAGAATGGCCCGGGCCCGCGACACTTCTTCGGCCGGGCCGTGCGCGGTGACCAGAAAGCCGTCGGCCTCGATTGCGGTCTCGTAAGCGAGCACGCTGTCCTTCGGGATGCCGCTGCCATAGAGCGCCGCACCCAACGCGCTCAATCCACCGACCACCAGCGCGCCTTCAATCGCGGCCACCGCAGCCGTGGCCAGGTGGCCCAGCACCATCACATAACCCAGCGCGGGAACAAACAGAAACGCACCGCCCATCAGCCAGCCCCACAGGCCACCCCAGAAAGCACCGCGCCTGCCCCAGAACGCCATGCGGTCACCGGTGCTGTAGAACCCGATCACCCGCTCGTCGGTGTGGTGGCCCTTGCCGACCACGCTGAGATGCTTCATGTCGATGCCGGCGTCCACCAACTTCTTCACCGCAGCCTCTGCCGCTGGGTGATCGGTGAACACGGCGATCACCGCGTTGCTGCTGGCCGGGTCGGTCTGGTCTGTCAAGGGGTGCTTCCTGGATGGGTTGAGACGGTCCACCGCAACGGCATTGCCGCGATCCGGCTGGCCCAGCGCGTTTACCCATTAACTTTTTTGCTTACAAATTTTTAAATTTGAAACATGCATTGGGCATGCGCTGCGCGGCGGTGTCTGTTCGCCAGCGCACATGCAAACGGTGCGCAGGCTGCGGGTCGTAGCGCGCCGGCGCTGTTGTCGCTTCGGGCCGATCGCATCCGCGCCCTGGGCATGGCCTTTGGCCCTTTGCCCTTTGCCCTTTGCCCTTTGCCGTGGGCTTTCGGACGGACAGGCAAGTTTCAATGCGATGACAAGCTGGTCAAAGACATCGCCTTGCGGGGCGGCGCACGATGGCGCCACTACGACCTGCGAACAGATGTCCGCTCTGGCGCAGCCCACGCGATCCGACCCTGCAGCCGGTGCTCTGTGCAAGCACGTGTTGCCGATGCCACAGGGCTTTGCGCTGCAAGCTGACGCGTGGCGATGCGCGCGTCACCACTTTCTGGAACCCAAGCTTCCAGCGACCACATTGGCGTTGGGGGTGCGCCTGCTCGCCTTGCTTGTCGCGGTTCTCCAGCGGCATCGGGCCCGCGCTAAAAAATTTGCGGTGAGGTCAGGCAGTGCTGTGCCCTGGGTTCACCGGGCCGCTGGGGTGCAGCGAATGAAGTCGGCAACCGCTTGCGCTACCTCAGGCCCCCGGTCTTCCTGCAAAAAATGGCCTGCGCCGCGGATGGTGGCGTGGGGTTGGTGCTTGGCTCCCGGCACCGATTTTTGCCAGGTTTTTTCGCCGCCGCGCGTGATCGGATCGCGGTTGCTGAAGAGCGTGAGAAATGGCTTGTCCCAGGTTTTAAAAAATGCCCAGGCGCGTTCGTTGCGCTCGCGCTCAGGGTCGCTTGAATCGGTGGGCACCAGGGAGGGCAACACGCGCGCCGCTTGGCTGTGAGCGCGGGTTGGAAAGGGCGCGTTGTAGGCCGCAATGGCTGCGGGCTCTAGACCTTGGGCGCAACCAGCCTTGACGATGCGACCGATCGGAAACCAGGGGCTGTGGCGTGCAAAGGCGCGCCACAACTTGAATGCCTTGGGCGTTGCGGTGGTGCCGGTGGGCAGGCCGCCGTTGGCCAGCACAACGCGGTCAAAACGCTCAGGCGCCTGAGCGACCATGCGCAGTCCGATCAGCGATCCCCAGTCCTGGCAAAACAGGGTCAGGTGTTGCAGCCCACTGGCATCCATCCAGGCGGTCATCCATTGAACCTGGGCCAGATAGCTGATGTCGGCGGCACGGCTGGGTTTGTCCGAACGGCCAAAGCCGACCAGATCGGGCGCGATCACACGGCAGCCTGCTGCCAACAGAACCGGGATCATTTTTCGGTAGAGGTAAGACCAGGTTGGCTCACCGTGCATCAGCAGCACGGTAGGGCCATCTCTTGGACCCTCGTCGATGTGCGCAATGCGCAAGCCTCCGATCTCGGTGTAATGGGGCTGATAAGGAAAGTCGTTGAGCAAAGCAAAGCACGCATCGGGTGTGCGCAGGATGTCGCGGGGTGGCGCTGGCAGCTGTGGCACAGCGAGGGTGGCTTGGGCGTGGGCCCTGGCACGAATGTCGGCGACTGCGTTTGAGGAAGGGTCGACCATGCTCAGAACCTGTTGTGGAAGTCGATGGCGTCGGAGCCTGCCGGCAGGCTGATGAAATCGCCGTCGCGGCCGACCGTGATCGGGCCTTTGAAGCGCGCCGAGGCATCGCCCAGAAAGGCCTTTTCCAGCCCAGGCAGCGGCGGTAGCGGGGGCGCTATGTGGTTGAGCAAGAGGGTGCGCGCTTGGGCATCGCGGGCGGTTTCAGCAGCCTGCTCGGGCGTTGCGTGGTAATTCTGGATGTCGAGCATCAGGGTCGCCACGAGCGGTCGTCCGGCGCTGCGCGCGCCCTGGGTGAGCAAGGCCATCAGGCGCGGCGACATGGCGTCATGCACCAACACGTCGACCCCCGCTGCCTCGCGCTGTACCGCTGCGTTTTTCACCGTGTCGCCGCTGAGCACAATGCTGCGTCCCTTGTAGCTGATGCGGTAGCCAACAGCAGGTGTCACCGGGCTGTGGTCCACCAAAAAGGCGGCGATCTCCAGGTCGTCGTCTTTGATCAGCACCCGCCGCTGGTCGGCCGACGGGGGCTCAAAAACTTGTACCTGCGCACCGAAGCCGCTGCCGGGAAGGACCGCATCACCGTGGTGCGCGACACGGTAGTTGCGGTCCAACTCATAAGCTTGCATGGTGCCCGCCGCAACCCGCTCCACGCCGGGGGGACCAAACAAGGGCACCGGTGCTGCGTTACCGGTGGAGACCCACCGCTGCAACAACAGCTCGCCCAGGCCATCGATGTGATCGGAGTGAAAGTGGGTTAAAAAAATCGCCTCGATGTGACCGTGCACAAAACCCATTTTTCCGATGTTTCGGCTGCTGCCGTTGCCGGCGTCAAACACAAACAGCCGCTTGCCCGCCACCACCACCGTACAGGGCCCCATGCGCCGGTCATCGGGCATGGGCGAGCCGGCACCGCACAAGCCGAGGTGCAAGCCATCGGGCAAGTTGCTCAGGCCATCGGCGCTCATGCGGCTGGCCACCACCCGTTGTGCCAGCGCCACGCTGAGTTCCGCCCTGAACCAATAGGCCAGTGCCCCTAGCAACAGACCAAGCCCCATCAGCGACCAAACAATCCGATGCAATTTCATGCTGTGTTCCTGCCAAAAGCGTGTTCTGCCGTGTTGGGCGTGAACACGAAAAAAATAGCTGGGCAATCGCAGGCAGGCCAAGTTGGCCTGATATTTACCGACGCTCAGGCGACCCAGACCCGCGCGATCCGACCCATCGAAGACCAGTAGAAATCCCGCTCCCAACCCACGCTGGGAAAGACCACACCTTGCGTGATACCGCCAGGGCGCACGCGGGCCAGTTCCTGTCCTGTTTCAACCGCCAGCACCGCAACCTCTTCGCCCCAGCGCCGGTAGTCGTTGATGACCAGCTCGCCGGTGTCTGGATACAGCAGCATGTGGCTTGCGCAAGCCCAGTCTGTTTTGGTCCACAAGGGCGACAAGGTGCTGGCCGAGGGGTCAATGCGCCAAGCGCGCAGCACCCGATTGGCCGAGTCGTAGCCGAGCACAATGCGGCGCTGCTTATCGACCAGGGGCGGGTTCGTGATGCTGCCGCCAGGCAGCGAACTGACATTGATTTTTAGGTGGTCGGTGGCGTCTTTCAGGCTGACCCGAATCAGCCGATTGGGTGTCTGCTGGACACCGGCGCCAACCATGCGGATGCGGTAGCGGTGCTGACCGTTGTCCATAAACCAGGCATGCTCACTGTCCAGCACCACATCCCAACCATGGCTCTGCTGGCTGTCACCGATGTAATCCAGGCCCCAAGTCTCATCGCGGCGCAGGCAGCCGGCCTGGGAATCCCAGTGGAGCCGAAAAATCGAGCGCACACCCACCACGTAGACCGTGTTGCCGACAGCGCTCAGACGCGCGACGGAGGGTTCTGGGCAGCGGATGTGGGCGGCAGCGAACCGCAGAGCGCCTGGCTCGATCACGCTCAGCAAAGCTGGTCTGGTGGTCGAGAGGTTTTTGGTCACGATCAGACCGTTGTCCAGCACAACGAAGCTGTTGTAAGCCTCGTTCATGGGCAGCTCAAGCTGTGCCAGCGGCTGGCAACTGCGGTCGAGCCGGTGGGCGAACCGGCCGTACACCAGATACAGATCACCGTCCCGGTGCAGTGCCATGCCACCAGGCCACATGGGCCCGCCCGCCAAGCGCGGTGAGCGTTGCAGTGTGCGCAAAGTGTGCGGGTCGATGCGCTCGACGCAAGCGGTCGTGGGCAGGCCCAACTGCGCTCGCAGGGCTGAGTGGGTGAGCAAATACACCTCGCCGGGCGCACCCAGCACGGTCATGGTCGACAAGCAGGTGCGGCGCGTGACGCAGTGCAGGCGTTCACCGGTTTGCAAACCAAATCCCAAGCCGCTTTGCGGTGTCTGCAACCGCGCAGGCCCGCCATCCTCGCATGGCCAAGGGCTGTCGAGGTAACCCTGGGCGTGCCTCATCGAGCCGATTCGCGCAGACGCCTGCGCCGCCAAACCAGCAAGCCGATCAGCGCCAGGGCCACGCCGCCCAAGGGCAGCGCAGCGCGTTGCAGCCGCGGCAGGTAGACATTGATGAATGCGTTGATGATCACCTGCGTGACCGGGTCATAGTCGTCAGGCATGGGCAGCACACCATGCGCCCGGGCGTAAGCGGCGTAATCCGCCTGCATGGTGACAAATGTCTCGGGCATCTCGCCTTGCAGGTCGCGCGTTTCGCCGGGATCTTTGACGATGTCGTAGAGACGCCATTGACCATCGCCCACGGGCGGGATGTTTTTGAGGAGCTTGAGATCGCCTTTGAAAACCGCTTGGTTCCCCGAGAGCTCATAGCCAATGACGTGATCCACCGGATGCACCCGCTGTACCTCGCCGCGCAACACCGGCAGCAGATTGGCACCCGTCATTGGGTGGATTGTTTGGCCCCGGTACTGGGCGCCTGGGCGCTCCAATCCGGCCAGGGCCAACAACGTGGGTGCGATGTCGTTGACGTGGGCCAAGCTGTGGTGAATCTGGTTGCGCTGCATGCCGGGCACACCGGAAATGACCAGAGGAACCCGAATCCCACCGCCGCCCGCATAAAACTTGTACGTACTCAATGGCGAGGCCACCGCCGAGGCCCAGCTTGGTCCGATGATGCTGTAGCCGCCTTTGGCACCCAGCTGGTCGATGCCGCGTTGGTAGTTCCAATCCAGCCACAAGCGCCCGGGCACGGTGGCGTAAGGGTCAGAAGCTTCGGCGCCGTTGTCGGATAGAAAAATGAACACTGTGCGCTCGTATTCCCCGCGCGCTTTGAGGCTTTCGATCAGCCGACCGACGTGGTGGTCCATGGCGTCGGCCATGGCCGCATAAACCTCCATCCGGCGGGCCTGGTAGCGCTTCTCCTCGGGGCTGAGCGCCTCCCAAGAGGCGGTGGTTTGCATCGCCACCATGGGCGTGTCCTTGGGGACGATGCCAAGTTCGATCGCTTTGTCGCGGCGCGCCTGGCGCAAAACGGTCCAGCCGGCGTCGTAGCGGCCCTTGTACTTGTCAATAAAGGCCTGCGGTGCCTGCAGCGGAATGTGGTTGGCCTGGAACGAGACGAAGGCAAAAAACGGTTGTCGCGCTGGCGGTGTACCAGGCGCACGGGGCACGGCATCGACGTTGATGTAGCCGATCATGCGGTCGACAAAATAGGCCGAGGAATAAAAGTCGCTCGGCATGGTGGCGACCGCGCCGTCCTCGTACCAGTTCACCTGGTCGCTGAGGTCGAGGTAGCGCTTGGCGGTTTCCCAGTTGTCCGAGCCGCTATCGGCCTGCACGATCGAACGGTCAAAACCGCGCGCCGGGGGGCGGTTGTGCGGCTCATGGCCCACATGCCACTTGCCCGCCACGTAGGTGCGGTAACCGCCGTCGCGCAGCAGCGTGGCCACGGTCACCACCTCGTTGTTCAGCACGCCCAGGTAGCCCGGCTTGCCCACATGGGCCTGCGGTATGGACTCACGCATATTGCCCACCCCATTGAGGTGGTTGTCGACGCCAGTGAGCAGCATGGCGCGCGTGGGCGAGCACGAGGCCATGACGTGAAAGTTGGAAAAACGCAGGCCTTCGTGCGCCAACGCGTCCAGGTTCGGCGTCTCGATCTCACCGCCAAAGGCGCCGACGTCAGTGAAGCCCCAGTCGTCGGCCAGCAGCAGCACGATATTTGGCCGCTCGGCGGCGCCGGCTTTGGCGGGCTGTGCTTTTGAGTCAGCGGCTGACGGCGCAATAGCGTCGACGCGCCCCAGGCCCAGGCCCCCGAGCAAGGCCAGCACCGCGAGCACACGCAACGCCGCCACAACCCGGTTCGGCAGGCGCTTCATCACGAGGCCCGGCCGCGAACGGTGCGCGCCGTCTTGTCGGCCAGCGGCTTCCAATGCAACAGGCCGTAGAGCAGCGTCAGCAGCACACTGAGCGCCAACGGGCCTGGGTAACAGCGCACATGCTTCAGCACAAAGACAAGTTCGACCGCGTGCACCAGCACCAGCCACCCGGCTGCGGTTTGAACGCCCGCGCTCCAGGCGCTGGTCCAGCCGCCGAGCAGCGCGGCCAGTGCCAGCGCATAAGTGACCAAGATGAGCGCTTTGAGCAGGGCGAAGAGGGGTTTTTGCATGGGATGGGTGGTGCGAAAAGACGCGGGTGTCAAGGGCCAAATGGGGCGTGTTTGGGTGGCATGGCGGCGCTGTTTGCCGGGCTGTCGGGCGGGTCGCCGGGGGCGTCGCCCGGAGCGGGGTGGCCCGCTTGGCGCAGCAGTGCCTCTTGCACCGCCCACAGCCGATCCTGGCCCCAGACCGTGCAGTCGCCGACAGAAAACGACGGCACGCCCCACAGCCCGTGCGCCAGCAGCTCAAGCCGGTTGGCCTCGGCAACCGCACGCCACTGCTCGCTCTTCAGGGGCGCTTGCGCTTGCGACCAGCTCAGGCCGGCGCGCTCGACAATGCAGCGCAGACCGCGAGCGCTGCCCGCATCAAGGCCTTCGGCCCAAACGCCGTGCATAAAAGATTGCAGATAGGCAGGCCCCCTGCCCTCGCGCTCGGCCCAATGCAGCAAGGCAAGTCCGCGCTCGGTGGGACGGCCCACCGGATCGTTGATGCGCCCAAAGGGAATCTGTCGGGCGCGCGCTTCGCGGGCTGCGTCACGCGCAATGTACATGCGCTTGTGGCGCGGCACGGGCAGACCGCGCATCACCATGGGCAGCACATAGCGCAGCCGCACCTGTGCGCCTGTCAGGCGCACGAGCTCGAAAACCCGCGGCACCACAATCGCCGAATATGGGCTGCGCAGCGAGAAGAAAAAGTCAATGGGCGGCGGGTTGTGCAGCGCTATCGGACTGCTCAGATCGGGGCTGAGGGGAAACAGGTCGTCGGCATCAGCGCCCAGGCGCAGCGCACCCAGCGACCGCAGCCGCTGCTCCAGGTGATAAAGCCGATCCACGCCCCAGTACCACTCGCCGGCGTAATAAAAGCTGGCCCCGGTGGCGTGCCCGAGCCGCTGGCGCAGCGCCTCGGATGCGCGCAGGTGGGCCGCCAGCTGGGCCATTGTTGCAACACCAGTCAAAAGGGTGTCTGGGTGGTCCGATGCAAAGCCTGAAGGCGCCCACAGCCAAGCCGAAACCACGCTGACGCGTGCCGCAAACTCACCCGTCTCAATGGACTTCAGCAAGGCCGCTTGTGCACGGGTTACCCGCTCAGCGCTCGGTTGCTGTCCCGGATCTTGAAAATCCAGCTGGAGGCGCTGGGCCAGCCGCTGGGCATCGACCCGGCTGTGGGCTTGCAAGCGCAAGCGATCGGGTGCCATGGCATCCGAAGGGGGGCCCACCAGATGTGCTTGCAAGGCGACGTCATAGCGCGCCAGCAGCCGTTGAAGGCCGGCGCCTGCCAGCGCCGACAAGGGGTCGTCAAGCTGGTGAAAGTAGTGCAGCTGGTGCGCCTGGCCAGCAGCCAGGCGGCGACGCTCAGCCCGTGCGCGTTGCGCCTGCAGCCGCGCCTCACCCAGAAGGTGCTCGGAGATAGCAGGCATCAGCAGGCTGGAGAGCGACATCGGGCTTGGCGCAGAACTTCGGGTGGTGCCCGTGGCCTACCAGGCCGAAACCAGGCGCAGCTGCAGCGACTGGGTCATGATCGCGTTGCGGCTTCCGAAGTTGCGGCTGTAGTGCAGGTTCACGGCACTGGACTTGCCCGGCAGCTTGTAGGTGACGAAGGGACCAGCGGCGTAGTTTCTGTAGCGGTTGTTGGCCACCGCGACGCCGTTGTCTTTGTCGTCGTTGATCTGTTGTGTGAGCGCAAGGTTGGCGCCATAGCCCCAGCTTCCCTGAACCTTCACAGCGGCGCCCTCGAGGTAGACGAAGTTGCCGCTGCGATATCCGGTGTCTTTGTTGCTGGTGTTGATGCCAAACGCCACCCGGCCGGCCACCGTTACGCCGCGATCCCACCTGTTGGGACCCGCACTGGGCGTGAGCGCATAAGTCACAGCAACACCCGGGCGCAAGGTGTAAAAATTACCAAAGCCGGGGTCCGGTCCTGGAGACTTGTCGTACTTGCCTGTGGGGACATAGAGCGATGCGCCAGCCGCAACCTTCAAACCGTCGAATTTGCCCAGCCAGACAGCCGAGAACTCGGCGTCGCCGAAACCGGACACATCGGTGTTGTTGGAAGCGTTGAAGGCAGCAACATCGGCTTGCACCCGCGCTCTTGCCCCGTTGGCAACTGCACCGACCAGGGGCATTGCGGTCGACGGCGACACGGTGCCCGCCGGTTGCACCGCCGTGACGCTGCGGCTCTGCTGAATCAAGGGAAGGTTGAACACAAAGGCCATGCTGCCACCACCAAAATTGGGCAGTGTCAGAAAGCCGGCAACCAGGTTGAGCTGGGTTTGCTTTTGATCAAATTCGATACTGCCCGCGGGCACATTGAGGGTGAAGGTGCCATTGGGCACAGCACCGCCTGACGGGGCTCCGGTGGGCAACGCAATGGTGCGCGCGGGCGACTTTCTCTCGTCCCCGTTGTTGTCGACCACTTTGAAAATGTTGATCTGGGTGAGCGACACGGTGCCGAAAAAGCCGGGATTTTCGGCTGCGGCGGCAATCTCTCCACCGAATATGCCTGTCGGTGCCTGGCGCAGGCGGGAGTTTTCGCTGGCGTGGGCGTTGGCGCTGGCGAGCAGGCAGACAGCAGCGCTCGCAAAGGCGGTCAGGGCCAGCCGCGGGCTGGTTGCGCAGGGGCGTTGTTTCATGTCGTTGTCTCCGATGGGGTTGTTGTTGTGGTCAGGGGCTGGTTTGCTCTGGAACACCATGTGGCGGCACTGCTGGCCGGACATTTTTTCCATACACTGGTGTATCTATGTGGACAGTCTAGGGCCGCCGAACACGAATGTCTTTTAGGGTTTACACGGCCCGAGTGCCTCGCGATCTGACACCCACGGCGACATGCCAATGTGCTGAACAGCCGCATTGACACGGCTTAACATCAAACAAACGCTATAGGAGTCTCCTTGCCCACAAAGAAAGTCAACAAACCGCAAACGGTCCCGCGTTTGACGCGCGACGACTGGCTCGACGCCGCGTTTCAGGCGGTGGTGGGCAGGGATTTTGACGCTGTGCGGGTGCTCGTGCTAGCCGACACGCTGGGCGTCACCAGAGGCAGTTTTTACTGGCACTTTACCGACCATGCCGATCTGGTGCGGGCGCTTCTTGAGCGCTGGCGGGCGCAGGAAATCGAACGCGATCTGCGCTTGCAGGCGCAGGCGTCCGGCGATCCGCAGAGCGATCTTGAGCAGCTGCTCGAGGTGGCTCTGGCGCATGCGGGCGCCAACTTGGAGAACATCCGTTTCGAGTTGGCGTTGCGTGCGCTCGGGCGACGCGATCCGGCGGTGGCAACCATGTTGCTTGAGGTCGACCGTGTGCGCATGACCCTGTTCGAGCAAAAGTTTTTGACGCTTACCAAGGACCAGAAAACGGCGCACGAGTTGGCCGCGCTGTTTTACCTGGCCATCGTGGGCAGCCACCAAGCGCTCAGCCGCCCGACCAGCTCGCCGCTGGCCAAAGCGTTCTTCAAAAACATCATTGGTCACTATCTGATTCAGCAGCAGGCACCCAAAGCAGACACCCCGAAGCCGCGATAGGCAACCCGACGCGCCGCAAGCGGGCGCCGAATCAGTCGATGCGCACCACCGCAGGCATCTGCCAGTTGCCATCCAGCGCCTGCGCCAGCGGTCCGTAGAGCCGCGCGTTCAGCAGGAAACCCTCACCCGCCTTTACCGGCAACCAGTTGCGTTGCTGCGCGCCTTCTGGCGCTTGCGCCTGCACCCACAAATCGAGCGAACCGTCAGCGTTGTAAAGCAGTTCGTTGTGGCTCGCACGCGCATGCCGTTGCAGCGGGTTGTCGATCAGTTGGTCGTTTTCTCCGTAAGCCGTGACGGACCAAAACGCGCTCACTGGCGGCAAACCAGCGGCCTTGAAATGCAGCCTGTAACGGTGGTCGCCATGCAGGGCACGACCTTGGGCATCGACCCGCGTGTTGGGGTAAGTGGCGTCGATCGGCAGATTGGCACCGAGGCCGATCATCGCCACCACAGCACGGATGTTGTAGTGGGTGCCATAGTTTCCAAGCACACCGGGCGGGGTGGTCCATGCCTGCCCCGACTCGCGTGTCCGGTCCAGCTCTTGCGCCACTTTCCAGTCGGCGATGCGCCGCCCCAGCGCAACGCTCCAGCGGTCCAGCCAGCTCCACTGTGGCGCGGTGCCCGGGACCACGCCGATGCGCTTGAGCTTGATCAGCATGGGCGCGTCGGCCGCTTTTGGCGGGTTATCGACCATGAGCATGGCCAGGCGGCTGAAAAAAACCGAGGGGTCCATGTGGCGCATCTGCTCGACAGGCGCGATTGGGCGCACGCTGGCGGCTTGCCAGGCGGGGACTGCACCGCCGTGGCCCGCCAGCCAGTCGGACAGCCGTGTCAGGCGCAGGCCGTCTTGCAGCTGGTGCACGAGTGGGAAGTCGGCTGGCCCGTGGGTTTGCGTGCGCCCGATCAGCCAGGCCATGCGTGTCGGCGCGCGCAGCAGCACAAGCCCTTCGGGGGTCTCGCCTTGCCAGCGCGGGCCAGCCAGCAGAAACCGGCCGCCGGAGCCTGCGGTGGTGCGTGTGCCTGGCGCTGCGAACACATCGGTCCAGGCGTCCAGAAACGCCATCAGCTCGTAGCGCAGCGGGTTGGGCGGCAACTCGAACACCCAGGGCCCAAAGTCCATGTCGATAAAGGCAGAGGTGTAGAGGGTGTCGACGTTTGGGCGCACCACATCACGAAACTGTGCGTTTGGGAACTGACGCACCCGCCGCAGCTGGTTTTCAGGGCCAATGTTCAGCGCCGCGTTGGCCCGCGTGGCGTCCATGATGACAAGCGGGTAGCCGTATAGGTAGGCCTCAGCGCCGAGCACGATATGCTCCGATTTGGCAACCACGACCCCGGCCAACGCGGCCAGCACCAGCACCACACCCAGCACCACACCCAGCAGCGCCCTCAGACGACGCCTTCTGATTGGGTGGCGCGGGGTGGTTGGAGGTTGCTGCTGGGTCATGGTCCGGGCGCTTTCAGAATGGTTCGAAAGCCCACATGGGAGGTGCCCAGATCCTCGTCTTGGGGCTGACGCGCGCTCGATCTGTAGCGCTTGCAGTAGCTGGGCGCGCACAGGAAGGATCCGCCCTTGATCACGCGTTGCCCGACCGGCACGCTGCGGCGAACATCGGCGGACGCAGGCGCAGCAACCTCATCTGGCGCTTCGGTGTGGTCGGGTCTGTAGGCGTCGGCTGTGAGTTCCCAGGCGTTCCCAATCATGTCCATCAGACCCAACGCATTGGCGGCGTAGCACCCCACCGGCGCCAGCTGGGCGAAGCCGTCCTCGAGGGTGTTGACAACCGGAAAAAGGCCTTGCCAGGTGTTGGCGGCTTGGGGCTGCGCGTGGTCCTGACCCGAACGCACCTGACCCGCCCGCGCAGCCCATTCCCACTGCACCTCGGTTGGCAGGGCACTGCCGCGCCAGCGAGCGTAAGCCAGGGCATCTTCAAATGCGACCGCGACCACTGGGTGCGAGCCGCGCTCACCGATATTGCTGTTCGGGCCTTCGGGGTGACGCCATTGCGCACCGGGTATGTAGCGCCACCACTGCGTGAGCCTGCTTTGCGTGTTGGCGGTGATGGGCTGGGTAAACACCACCGCACCGGGTTGCTGCATGTCAGCCGGCAAGTTGGGGTGCAGACGGGCATCCACCGGGCGCTCTGCCAAGGTGACATAGCCCGTGGCCGTCACGAATCTGGCGAACGCGTCGTTGGTGACTTCGGTGCGGTCCATCCAGAAGCCCTCAACCGTGACCATTCGCACTGGCTGCTCCTCGGCGTAAACCGTGTCGCCGAATTCATAGCGTCCGCCGCCCACCCAGACCATGCCCGGGTGGGCGGTTGTGGCGGGTTCTTCGGGCAGGGCACAGTGGGTTCGCGCGAGCGCGGCATGCTGCGCGCTGCCATTGCTTTCCTCCCAACCCAGCATTCCCCACAGCGAAAGACCGAACAGCAGGCCAATGGCGGCAATGCCAGCACCGAGCCACAGCTTGTACCGCCGTGAAACCGACTCTGGCGGTTCGCCGGGCGGCGGTGTTGGTGTGGGGGTTGGGGCTGTCACAGTGCTCAGGCCGCAGGCATTCGGGGTTTCAATTCCACCAGTAGGTGTAGGCGTCGTCAGCGGTCATTGGCTGGTCAAGCGTCTTGTCAATGGCAATCGGCAGCTCCAGAAATGAGGGCCACAAAGGTTTGGGCATCGGGTCGTGATGTGCTTTGAGCAAGGCCTGTAGCTGTGCAAGCTGGGCGGGTTCTTGTTCTGCCAAGTTGTTCTGCTCGGTTGGATCGGTGTTGAGGTGGAACAAGAAGTTCTTTTTGGGACGCTCTGAGGCGATCAGTTTCCACCCGCCTGCGCGCACCGCGCGGTACGGGCCATCGCGCCAGAACAGGGGGCGTTGCACTTGTACTTTTGTGGCGTTTTCCTCCAGATAGGGCAGCAGGTTGACGCCATCGATCACGCGGTCGCTCGGTAAGGCCACACCGGCAGCGGCCAGCACGGTCGGAAAGATGTCGATGTTGGTCATGGGTGCCGTGTACTGCTTGCCCGCAGCAATGCGCCCGGGCCACTGCGCCACATAAGGCACACGCAGGCCACCTTCAAATTGCGTCAGCTTCCAGCCCCGAAACGGTTGGTTGACTTCAGGCAGGCCTATGTAGCCTGGTGCGCCGTTGTCGCTGTTGAAGATCACGATGGTGTTCTGGTCAAGTCCTTGCTCACGCAGCGTTTGCAACACGCGCCCAACGCTGCGGTCGATCGAGCGCACCATGGCCGAGTAGACACGCCGGCGGTGGTCGGGAATGTGAGCCAGTGCGTCGTAGTCTTCACGCGCCGCCTGCAACGGCGTGTGCGGACCCCAGTGGGCGAGCAGCATGAAGAAGGGCTGGTGCTTGTTGCGCTCGATGGCGGTGACCGCCTCGTCGGTGAAATAGTCGGTCAGGTAGCGTGCTGGCTCGAACCACCCGCCACCGTTGTAGCTCACACCAAAGCGCATGTTGGGCCAGAGAAAGCGGTCGATCGGGTCGAAGTCGATCTTGGCGTTGACGACCCGCGGGTCTTTGGGCGGCAGGTACAAGCCACTCTCCATGAACAGGGATTCGTGAAAGCCCTGTGCGTTGGGACGCATGTCGGGTGTGCTGCCCAGGTGCCATTTGCCAATGTGGATGTTGTGGTAGCCAGCGGTCTTTAGCATGTCCGCCAGTGTCAGCTCCGAGTTGGGCATGCCCAGCTCGTTGAATTTTTTGGCTTGACTCGCTTTTGCTTTGTCGACCAGCACGGGGTGCAGCTGTTGCGTGTCGGCAAACATGGCGCCCGCCACCCTTGCCATGGCACCCGGCGTGGGCGTGAACTCGACGCCAAAGCGCCAGGGGTAGCGGCCGGTCATCAGGGCGGCGCGCGAGACAGTACACACCGCAGCACCCGCGTAGCCCTGGTCGAAGCGCACGCCATTGCGGGCGATGGCATCGATGTTTGGGGTGGGCACGCCGTCGGCGGTGCGGCCCTCGCTGTAGGTGCTGACATCGTTGTAGCCGAGGTCGTCGGCCATGATGATGATGACATTGGGTGGTCGCTGGGCCAGGGGCTGTTCTGGGCTCAGCGGGCCCGCCATCCAGGGCACAGGCCGGTTCGGTGCCCGGGGGTGCTTGAGGTCGGTGAGCCAGCCGAGCGAGTACTTGAACAAGTACAGCCGGTTTGCGTACAAGGTGCCTGCGGCCAGCGCAAGCAGCAGCAGTGCCACGCCCAACCGGCGGGGCCACTTGCGTGTGGTGGGGGGTGTCATTTGATGCCGGGTTTCAGGGTGGTACAGGTGCGGGTGCTCTGGTGCCGCCTGCGACTTGCAGCATCTTCTGTGCGGTTTCAGTCCCGGCGTTTTGGTTCTGGCCCGTCACCAGGCGGCCGTCCGCAACGGTCAGGTTGGCCAGTGGCTCAAAGGCGGCGGTGGCACTCTCAAAATGCGCGCCTGCTGCCCGCAACTCCCGCTCCGGGTGTTGCGGCGTTTTCTGGATACCGAGTTGCTTGACCTGGCGGTCGGTCACCGCGGTCAGCCGCTTGCCCTTGACCAAGGGCTGGCCATTGATGTCGGTGGCTTGCAGCAGGCCCAGCGGCCCGTGACACACGCCGCCGATTACCCGCCCCGCCGCCCAGGCCCGGGTGATCTGCTCGCCGAGCACCGCCGAGGTACCGAGGTCGTAAGCAGCGCCCCAGCCGCCAGCCAGAAAGATGATGTCGTAACTGGCGAAGTCCAGCTGGTCAATGGGCCGTGAGGCCTTGACTTTGGCCTGAACCACAGGGTCTTTCAGGTAGCGCTTGTCGGACGCTGCCGCCAAAAACCAGCGGAAGGAATCCGGCTCGATCGGAATCTCGCCACCCCGGACACTGGCGACATCGACCTGCATACCAGCATCGGCAAACGCATAGTAGGGAGCTGTCAGCTCGGAGCCGAAAACACCGGTGGCTTTGCCTCCTTCGCCGAGAAACGCTTGGCTGGTGGTGACGATCAGGGCGCGCTTGCTGGGCAAGGTGTAGGTGGGTCCTCGGTAGGTCGGGTGCAGACCGAGCGCGCGCAATGTCGGCGGCAGTCCGAGCCAAAGAAACAATGTCAGTGCTGTGAGGAAAATCAAGGCAGTTGTCATGGGGCTGAGGGCCTGTGGTGGAGGGTTGTTGGTGCGTACTGCGAAGAACCGGCTCCTCATCTGGGCAATGTGCTGCCCATGGCAAGGTGTCTCGGTTCAGTGCGTGGTCTGGATCGGCGTCAGCAACAGCACGAGCCCCCAGATGGCAGCCCCGAATGCAACCAAAAAGGCCGCCATCAGGGTGCGGAGCATGAACAGGTCAACCAGCGGCTGCACCGGAAAAATGTGGGTTTTTTCGATGGCTGCCCATTTGTGCACAGTGAGACCTGCGCGTTCGATGTGCAGCGCAAAGCGAAGGAAATCGCGCCGGCTGCGGTAGCGGACCATCGCCACGTAATGCCACTGATCGGCATCCTCGGGCTCTACAAAACCACCCTTTCGCCGAGCGATGAAGATCGGCAGGCTGCCGTGGCGCAGCAGTGGCCAAAATATCGCCCGGCCGTAGCGCTCGTCGGCGGCGCGGGCGCTGGTCTCGGCCTGCAGCGGGTGGTTAGCTGGGTAGCGGGCCTGGGGCCGGTAGCGCACCAGGTTGTGCATCACGAAGGGCCTGCCGTCGTCGCCTTGTGAGATACGGTGGACCTGCTCCACCATGGCGGCCTGTGCCTGTGTTGGCATGCAGGACCGCAGGTCTGCCACGAAATGTCCGATCTCAGCCGCGCTGAGTGGGCGCGGGCGCCCCGCGTACCAAACCCAGACCAGCAGGTACAAAGCCAGCAAAGGCAGGCCCACGAAGATCAGAAAGTCCATCGATCAGGCCGACCCGCCGACCACATCGTACTTCGCCGAGTGGTTCTGCAGCCACTGTACCGAACCGCTGGCCTCGTGTTGACTGGGGTGAAACTGAGGCGAAAGGTATTCGCGCCAGCGTTTGAAGTTCCCCCGCAACAACCCCTCTTTGGCCACGAGCAATTGCGTCGCGCTGCGCCAGGTACTGAGCTTGAACAAGCTGTCGTCATGCCAAAGGTTGCGCACCGTCTGGCGCAAGACATCGCTGAGAAAAATCCAGGTGATGTACTTGAAGACCCGCACACGCCAGCCGTGGTGTGCGCTCATGGCCTGGTAAATGTCAAACGCCGTGCTGCGGTGTTCGGCCTCTTCGGCGCTGTGCCAGAGCCACATGGTTTGCAGCCGCGGTTCAGCCCCTGCAAGGGTTTCAGGGTGCTTCAGCAGCCAGTCGGCAAACAGCGCGGTGAGGTGCTCGGTGGCAGCGGTGGCAGCCATATGCACACGCACATCTCGGTGGGCGCTGGCTTTGAGTCGGCGCGCTGCACGCCGCTCAATTTCGTTATCAAGCCCTTGTTGTTGAAGTTGCTGGTTGAACAGGCTGTGAATACGCCGGTGCGTGGCTTCCTGCCCGACGAATCCTTTCACCTCAACGGCGAAGCGTTCGCGCTCGGCTTCTGGCAGCGTCTTGAGGCCGTTGCGCACGGAATCCATGAAGTATTGCTCACCCAGCGGAAAGCTCATGGAAAGGGCGTTGAAGAAAGCTGTGGTGAAAGCATCCCCGCCGTTCCAGCGAGCGGCAAACGGTGTGTTCAGATCGATCAACAGTCGGCGCACTACAAGATTTGTCATGGGGTTCTCAAGCAAGGTAATGGGGCTGGGCGTTGAAGATGCGTTGTTTCAAGTTACCTTCAGGTCGTCGCTTTTTCGCGACGTTCTCGGCACCAAATTTTGCCCATATTGCTTTTGGGCAGTGCGCTGATGAAGCACACCTGATGCGGCGCTTTGTGAGTGGTCAGATGCTGGCAGCAGTGCGACAAAAGCCGCTCTTCGTTGAGGGACGCTGTTTTTTTGACGACATAAAGCACCACCTGCTTGTCCGTTCTGCTGCTGAGGTGCCCGACCGCAGCCACTTCGAGCACATCGGGGCAGATCATCGCGATCTCGTCGATTTCGGTCGGATACAGGTTGAAGCCCGACACCAGAATCGTGTCTTGTTGGTCGTTTTACGGTCTTCGAGAAGCCTGTTTCTCCAATCACCGCTACACCACCGGTTCGCAGAAAACGCTCTGTTGTCGTCACCACAGCTCTGTTTCGCGGGCGCCTGCAGCAGCCCAGCATCAGCTGCGGTCCGCGCACGCACCATTCGCCGGCTTCGCCCACTGCGCATTCACCGGCGGCGCGGGTGCGAATCGAGACCTCGTTGGATCGTGACGGCAAGCCGATGCTGCCGTTAAAAGTCTTCAGATCAAACGGATTGACGCGCACCGCGGGCGAGCATTCGGTCAAACCGTGACCCACCCCCAGCGGACAACCGGTTGTTTCTTGCCAACGCTCAGCCAACGGACGCTGAACCGATGCGCCACCACCAATAGCCAAGCGCCGCCGACTGAAGTCGTCCTTCGGAAAATCGGGGTTTTTGATGCGTTCATTCAACCAGGTGCTGACCGCTGATAGCGAGACAAAGCGGTGCTGGCGCAGGATGCGGACAAATGCCGGGATATTCCATGGGTCTGCCACCAACACGTTGGTGCCGCTCATTCCCAACAATGTCAGGCAAGAGCCCAACACCAAGATGTGATGCGGCGGGATCGCGGTGATGCTGATCAGATCAGCCTCGGGTTCCAGAAACGGCTCGCTCCAAACCTGTGTCTGCTTGACCTTGGCCATGGCGTTGCGGTGCGACAGCATGGCGCCTTTGGATACGCCGGTGGTGCCGCCGGTGCACTGCAAAAACGCCAGGTCCTGAGGCGCTATCGCGACTTTGGTAAAACTGGCGTGGCTGTCCTGCGCCAACATACCGCTGTAACGCACGCTGTTATGAAGGGGATAAGGCGGCACCAAGCGCTTTACGTGGCGAACCAGAGCGTTGACCAGGACGCGTTTGGGCCACAGCATCGTGTCGGACAGACCAGGCACAACAACCTGCTCCAGCGGGCTGCCTTCCATGGCTTTTTCCAGCGTATGGGCAAACATCTCCACCACGATCATGGACTTCGCCCCTGAGTCTTGGAGCTGGTGCGCAAGCTCTCTGGGGGTGTACATCGGGTTCACATTCACCACCACATAGCCCGCCCGCAACAGGCCGAACAGGCAGACTGGGTACTGAAGCAGGTTGGGCATCATGATCGCCACCCGAGTGCCCAGAGGCAGGCGCAGCACCGGTTGAAAATACGCGGCCACTTGCTTTGACATCCGGTCGAGCTCGGCATAGCTGATGCTCACGCCAGTGGAGCCGCTGACGAAAGTTGGCCAGTTGCTGTGGCCAAGAACAGCTTCATTCGAGAGGTCAGCAATGGACCCCAAGGCGTCGACATCGGTCCTGTGAGATACACCCTTGGGACAGCTGTCGAGCCAAATTTTTTTCACTTCTTTTGGCTCGTCTTGAGTGGAGAAAGCAAATCACAAACAACAGAAACAGATTTGAATGCGCCCTTGATCTGGGACGAAATGCTCTACAAAAATACCCAAAGGTTTGACCCAGCGCGATGTCTTGGCTGTTAATCAGCGGCTCACGAAGTGGCATAACAGTACACCAATGTATGGTTCAGCTTCGGCGTCGACCATCGGTGAAAACCCTAGCCGGTTGCGTGCTGTGTGACCATACACTGGTGTCTTTAAGCAAGGGCATGCCAATGCAGGAACAAACAGTTCAGATCCTGGCCATCCTTTTGGTGATGCTGAGCTTCGCTGTCGCAGAGCTGGTGCAGGGACGTTTTTTTGCCAAGCAAGCGAACCACGAAGACAACCGGCTTGATCTGGCGGTGACGCTGCTGTTTCCTGTGATCTCGGTCGGTGTATTGAGCGCCTCGAACGCCTTGTGCGAGTGGCTGATGCCATCACAGCGCGGAGCCTGGGCAGACTGGCCGGTGTGGCTGATGCTGGTGGCTTTACTGCTGGCAGACGATCTAACCCAGTATCTGTGGCACCGTTTAAGCCACACCTCGTTCATGTGGCCGCTGCATCGCGCGCACCACTCAGCGGCGTACATGAGCGTTCGCATCGTTTACCGCAACAATGCTTTTTATTACATGTTGATGCCGGGAATCTGGCTCTCAGGGGCACTGATTTTCATGGGTTTTGGCTGGGTGTATGTGGGCTACACAGTGGTCAAGCTGACGGTCATCATCGGCGCCCACTCGGCTGTGCGATGGGACCGATGGCTCTACAAATGGCGCGTTTTGCACCCGCTGGCCTGGGTGGTGGAGCGCACCATCTCCACCCCTGCTACGCACTTTGCACACCATGCCTTGGTGCAGGACGACGGCATCGGCCACTACACCGGCAACTACGGCAATCTGCTCTTTGTGTGGGATATTTTGTTTGGGACTGCCCACATCACACGCCGCTATCCCCCCGCCTTCGGCCTGACCGATGACCGCCAGCATGGTCCCGAGTCGTGGTGGATCCAGTTGGCTTACCCGCTGTGGCGCTCCAAGCGGGCCAGCACGGTGCTGGGACAAGGGACGCATCAACCGCCCCCAGCGTGAAAACAGTCGCTGAGCGCATTCAATCTCCCAGTGCAAAAGGGTTGATAAAACTTGCGCAGTGGGCTCGACAGTCGAACGGGTCGGCGGGAGCAGCTCGGCAGGCGACTTCCAGCCCGAAGATTTGCGTGGCTTGGCGTTGTGATGGACGGCGATGGCGTGCAGATCGGCCTGGCTGTGAACGCTTA
>Ga0105050_10001544_pt1 | contig 34509 bp, 35 predicted proteins | sample FRY01_FD_78088 | JGI IMG/M metagenome (GOLD analysis project Ga0105050, IMG submission 78088) | Freshwater microbial communities from Lake Fryxell liftoff mats and glacier meltwater in Antarctica - FRY-01 | ecosystem: Environmental > Aquatic > Freshwater > Ice > Glacier meltwater ...
AATTTACTTACGAAAAAGAGCTGTTATTGAATCGGTGAACGACATTCTAAAAAATGTATGTTATATTGAACATACTAGACATAGATCTGTTGATAATTTTTTAATTAACTTAATCTCTGGTTTAATTGCTTATAGTTTTATGCCTAAAAAACCATCAATAAAAATTGCTAACATGCTACCAAATATTGGTGTAAATTAAATCGAACTCACGTTATTTACTTTCATGACTTGGTATTACTTTAAATAAAGACTTCACTTTCATAATGATGATGTGTAATTGTTTAAAGTTAGCTCCACTATAACTAAAGATTTGTTCAATATTATGAATTTCTTACATATGTTCATAACCCTCCATTGATAAGTTATTATTTTAGCAGATGTACTTATTTGTTCTTCAAAAATTGGTTTTAATGATTTTGCAGAATAGACTCCTATAGTCTTGACGCAATTTTTTTTAACCTGATAGTTATCTTTTAATTCTAATGTAATTACCGCTTTTTTCTTTTTTGTACAGTAACCTCTTACTTATCTATCTTTTTTATTTTACTCCAACAAGAAATTTATCTACATGAATTAATTTATCTAAATGACATTTTGACTACTTTTCATGGTTTTGTGACCTTTTTGCATAGAAAACCATTTAGTTCTTTGACGAATATTAAAGCATTTACCCATTTGAATACTAAAAGTACTTTTACTACTTGTACTCATTTTAAAAGCAATACAAAAACCGCTTTTTGAAGTCTAAATTTAACTTTATGAAAAAGTGTATTTGCTGTTGCACTTTTAACATTAAGGCAAGAATAACAATGATAACTATAGCCCACTTTTTCACAACCTTTTTATGCCCAATATTGCTAAAAGTAAAATCATCTTGCCATTTTTTTTTGCTAAATAAGCTTTATTGGATTTATCATTTGGTGGTTCTTTTTTAAAGTTTAGTATATCTTGCCTTTCAAAATCATTCATTTATCGGTATATTTATTTTATGTATGCGGTAATTAAATGACTAACTTCATCAACTAAATTGTAATATGCTTTATTAGGTAAAACTTCTAATAATTGTTTTTTACGTTTATTGTAAAAATCTAAAACTAATTTTGGATTTACTTCAAAGCCTTTTTGGGTTGCGACTTCCATTACATAATGTCCTCTCTATAAGCCATAGGAAAATCTAAAAGTTTTTATTCCGCTTTCAGCGGATATACCAGCACCAGTTGAAACAACTAATTTTTTCTTTAATTTTGATGTATTTTAAAATCTTTCTATCAGGGTAAAAATAATAATTATATTTTTGTTACTATGATTGATAAAGAATTATTAAATCTCTTTGAAAGTTATTTAACTGATAAAAGAAAAACGTTATATAAAAAAGTTATAATGGAAAGAACTCGACACTTTACTGTTGTTTTGGAAGATATTTGTCAGCCACACAACACAAGTGCAGTTCTAAGAACTTGTGATGTTTTTGGTGTACAAGATATTCATACAATTGAAAATAAGTACATTAAAAAACTTTCTAAAAGTGTAGCAAAAGGTTCACAAAAATGGATTACTTCCAAACGGTACAAATCTGACGGAAATAATACTAAAATTTGTTTTGAAGCTTTAAGAGAAAAAGGGTATCAAATTATAGCAACAACACCACATCATACTTCTTGTATATTACAAGATTTTGATATTAGTAAAAAAACGGCATTTGTATTTGGTGAAGAGGTAGAAGGTGTGTCTGATTTTACAAAAGGAAATGTAGACGGCTTTTTAAAAATACCCATGGTTGGATTTACAGAAAGTTTAAATATTTCTGTAGCGGCAGCAATTATTTTGCAAGATGTAACTACAAAATTGAGGAGTTCTGATCTTGATTGGCAATTATCAGAGGAACAAAGAGAAGTATTGTACTTTGATTGGTTAAAAAATTCAATTAAAAATAGTGATATTATAGAAGAAAAATTTTACGAATCTAAACTTTTAAACGAATAGTTATTCAATAATTATTTTTTCAATAGTTGCAACAGAATCACATCTAGAAACATATAAACTTATATTTTCTAAATCTCTGTTTCCAGTAATATAGTATTCTGCACAAGGTTTTTGTCTTGGTTTACTTTTGCCAAAATTAACATCACCAGAATATAAAATAGTAGAAATTTTAGTTGAATCAATATCAGAATTTAGCATTACACGTTTTGCATCTTCAGAAAATACTCTTTTTTTAATTCTGATGGTTTTTAGAGTCCTTGAATCCATTCCGTAATCGAAAGTTGCTTTTTTCTTTTGCCAAAAAAAGTAAACTCCTACAGAGCTGATTGAAACTCCTATTAAAAAATATCCTATTCTCTTTATTAACATGCTTAAATTATGAGCAACAAAAGTAACCTTTTATGGAATAAGTAGTCTTATAAAATTAACAAATTAATATCTCTAAAAGGTAAATCAAACCAATCTGCAACCGTTTTATTTGTTAAAATTCCGTGATAAAAATACATACCGTTTCTTAAACTTTTATCATAACGAGCAGCATTTTCAAAACCGCCTTCTTCTGCAATATTTAATAAGTAGGGTGTAAAAATATTACTGATTGATAAAGTAGCCGTTCTTGCATAACGTGCTGGAATATTTGGAACACAATAATGAATTACACCATGCTTTACAAAAGTTGGTGTGTTGTGGTTGGTTACATTTGATGTTTCAAAACAGCCACCTCTATCAATACTTACATCAACGATAATTGCGCCTTCTTTCATTTGTTCAATCATTGTTTCTGTAGCTATAATTGGCGATCTATTTTTACCTCTAATTGCACCAATAGCAACATCGCATCTCATTAATGCTTTTGCAATTGATTTTGCTTGTATTGTAGATGTATAAATAGGTGCCGGTAAACAATGTTGAAGCTTGCGAAGTTTAGTAATAGAGTTGTCAAAAACTTTTACTCTAGCACCTAAACCTATTGCAGTTCTAGCGGCATACTCACCAACAGTTCCTGCGCCAAAAATAACAACGCTTGTTGGTGGTACGCCACTAATATTGCCAAATAACAATCCATTTCCTCTGTTAACGCCGCTCATTAACTCGCCAGCAATTAGTACAGAGGCAGTTCCTGCAATTTCGCTTAAAGACTTTACAATTGGGTAAGTTTCGTGTTCATCTTTTATAAAATCAAAAGCAACAGCAGTAATTCTTTTTTTTGTTAAATGCTCGAAGTATTCTTTTGTTTGCGTTTTTAATTGAAGAGAAGAAATTAAAATTGTTTGCGGATTTATATATTCGATTTCTTCGGCGGTTGGTGGGGCAACTTTTAAAACGATTTTGCATTTAAAAGCTTCTTCTACATCGTAAGAAATTTTTGCACCAGCTTCTGAATATTCCTTGTCAGTGTAATTTGCGCCATCTCCGGCGCCTGTTTCTATAACAATTCTATGACCGTGAGAAGTTAATGCTGTAACTGCATCTGGTGTTAAACAAACTCGTTTTTCACCTAAATAAGTTTCTTTAGGTAAGCCTATAAAGAGTTCTCCTTTTTGTTTTTTTATTTCTAGCATTTCTGCTTGTGGTAATAACTCTTCTTTACTAAAGGGAGAAAATTGACTCATTGTTTGCTTATTTTAGTTGGATGTTGCGTTTTTGATCATCCAAAATTGAAAGATGAATTTTTACAGCATCTAAAGGTAATAAATTTTCTATATTTTCTGGCCATTCAATTAAACACCAATTATTGGTGTCAAAATATTCTTCAATTCCCATATCTAAAGCTTCAACTTCGTCTGTAATTCTATAGAAATCAAAATGAAAAACTTTTTTACTTTTTAATGTTTCATATTCATTTACCAAAGAAAAAGTAGGAGAGGAGATGGTGTCCAAAACACCTAATTGCTTACAGATTTCTTTAATAAGCGTTGTTTTACCCACGCCCATTTGTCCATAAAATAATAAGGTTTTGTTTTTTGCGGATGAAATAATTTCAGATGCAATTAAAGATAAATCTTTTAAAGAATAGTTTTTGTTCATTGAGACAAAAATAGAAAGACTTTTGATTCTAGTGAAATTTTTCTATGTAATCTATGATTCTATGTGTTTTGTCCTTTTTTGACCACATTGGAAACATCAGATTATATTGTTTTTTGACTGTTTACTGCAACTGAATACTGCCTACTAATTTTACTTCGGACTATAAACAGCACAAGGAATAATTATTTCTTCTAATGAAACGCCTCCATGTTGATACGTGTTTTTATAATATTTTACAAAGTGATTAAAGTTATTTGGATAGGCAAAAAACAAGTCTTCTTTTGCAAAAATAAACGGACTATTCATAGCAACGGTAGGTAAAAATATATCTTTAGGATTTCTAACGGCGTAGACATCTTTTTCTTCATAACTTAAACTTCTACCAGTTTTATAACGTAAATTAGAACTGATATTTTTATCGCCAATTACCTTAGTAGGATTTTTACAATTAATAGTTCCGTGGTCTGTGGTAATAATTAATTTCTGTCCTAATTGTTGCGCTTTTTGAATAATTTCGAATAAAGGCGAGTTTTTAAACCAACTTAACGTTAAACTTCTGTAGGCTTTATCGTCACCGGCTAATTCTTTAATAACTTCCATTTCGGTTTTAGAATGCGAAAGTATATCAACAAAATTATAAACAACTGCCGTTAAATCGTTTTGTTTTGTTGCATTAAAATTATCGGCTAATTCTTTACCACTTTTTAAGGTTGTTATTTTATAATATTCGTGTTTAATGTTTAAACTTAATCGTTTTATTTGAGCAGTTAAAAATTCATTTTCAAATAAATTCATTCCGCCTTCGTCGATGTCATTTTTCCAAAAATTAGGATGGCGTTTTTCCATTTCTGATGGCATCAAACCAGAAAAAATAGCATTTCTAGCATATTGTGTTGCGGTTGGTAAAATAGAGAAGTACGAATATTCTTGTTCTTTTTTGTAATAATTATTAATCAAAGGTTCTAAAATTCTGTATTGATCATAGCGCAAATTATCAATAATAACCCATAAAACTCCTTGGTCTTTACTTAAATTGGGCACTACATAGTCTTTAAATAAAGTATGTGAAAATGTTGGTTTGTCGTATGCGGTTAAAAAATCTTCGTAATTTTTTTTGATGAATTTAAAAAACTGATTATTAGCTTCTTGTTTTTGACTTTCTAAAATGCCTAACATGCCAGAATCACTAATATTTTCTAGTTCTAATTCCCAGTGAACTAGTTTTTTATAGAGTTCAATCCAATCTTGATAGCTATTTACCATTGCTAAATCCATTGTAATTTTTCTAAATTCTTGCTGATAATTAGAAGTTGTTTTTTCTGAAATCAATCTAGAATGATCTAAGTTCTTTTTTAAACTTAATAAAATCTGATTAGGATTTACAGGTTTTATTAAATAATCAGCAATTTTAGAACCAATGGCTTCTTCCATAATATATTCTTCTTCACTTTTTGTAATCATTACCACAGGTAAATTTGCCTGTTTCTGTTTAATTTCTGCAAGTGTGTCTAAACCGGATAAACCAGGCATATTTTCATCTAAAAAAACAATATCAAAATTATTTTCATCTACTAAATTAATTGCATCAGCACCATTAGTACAGGTTGTAACTTTATAATTTTTAAGTTCAAGAAAAAGAATGTGAGGTTTTAGTAATTCAATTTCGTCATCAACCCATAAAATTTGTATGTTGCTCATATATTGTTTTTAATTTCAAACGTTAAAAATAGGGTATTGTTATATTTTTTGGTGGTTTATAATGATAAAATATTGCCAATTTTGGTTTTGTAAAGAATTAACTAAATAATATAAAAATCCAAAATGAAAAGTTTGTGAATTCATAGCATTAAGTCGTATTTTGCATAGTATTGATAAAACGCATCTTTTGAAAAAAAAAACACCAAATAAATTAAAGATTTTAAACGATCCAATTTATGGATTTATCCAAATTCCAAATTCTTTAATTTTTGATATTGTAGAACATCCTTATTTTCAGCGTTTAAGAAGAATCACCCAAATGGGTTTTTCTAATCTTGTTTATCCAGGTGCTAATCACACACGTTTTCATCACGCTTTAGGTTGTATGCATTTAATGCAAAAAGCAATACGGGTTTTACGATTTAAGCAAATTGAAATTTCTGAGGAAGAACAAAACGGATTGTGTATTGCAATTTTGTTGCATGATATTGGTCATGGAGCATTTTCTCACGCGCTAGAGCATAGTATTGTTAGCGGAATATCGCATGAAGAAATTTCTTTAAAATTCATGAAAAAGTTAAATCAAGAATTTGATGGAAAATTAAGTGTAGCAATAGAAATCTTTGAAGGCAATTACCACCGTAAATTTTTATGTCAGTTAATTTCTAGTCAATTAGATATTGATAGATTAGATTATTTAAAGCGAGATAGTTTTTATACAGGAGTTACAGAAGGTAACATTTCATCAGACAGATTAATCGTAATGATGAATGTTAAAGATGATGAATTGGTTATTGAACAAAAAGGAATATACTCTGTAGAGAAGTTTTTAATAGCAAGACGGTTAATGTATTGGCAAGTATATTTGCACAAAACAGGTTTGGTCGCAGAAAATGTGTTGGTAAATGTTTTGAAAAGAGCCAAAGAATTAGCAGAAAAAGGTGAAGTGTTATTTGCAAGCTCTGCTTTAAAATATTTTTTATACAATCAAATTAATCAGCAAAATTTTAAGCAGGAAACTTTAGAAATGTTTTCTAAGTTAGATGATTATGATATTTTATCTGCCATAAAGGAATGGACAAATCATCAAGATAAAATTTTGTCTTTACTATGTAAAATGATTGTTGACAGAAAATTATTACGAATTGAATTACAAATAGAAGCTTTTAATGAAGAGCAGATCGACAAAAAAAGAAGTAAGTTTTCAAAGAAATTAGGTTTTTCAGATATAGAAATTAATTATTTTGTTTTTTCGCAAGAAATTAAAAATCAAGCTTATAATACAGAAAAACCGATTTTTATTTTAAATAAAAATGGAAAATTGAAGGATATTGCAAAAGCTTCTGATCAATTAAATATACAAGCGTTAACAAAACCAGTTGTAAAACACTTTTTTTGTTATCCAAAGTAAAATGATATTAGACAGATAGCTTTAATTTTTATACTTTTGCATTTGATGAAATTTACAGCGAAACAAATAGCAGATATTTTAGAAGGAGAAGTAATTGGTGACCCCAATGAAGAAGTTTCTACATTATCTAAAATAGAAGAAGGAGAAAAAGGGTCATTAACTTTTTTATCTAACCCCAAATATCATTCGTATTTGTATACAACAAATGCTTCTGTAGCTATTGTTAATAAAAATTTTGAGCCAGAGAAAGAAGTTACTACTACGCTCATTAAAGTAGAAAATGCTTACAAAGCATTTTCACAAATATTAGAATTTTATAACGAGGTAAAAAATAATAAAACGGGTAGAGAAAATCCGCATTTTATCTCAGATTCAGCAAAAATTGGTAAAAACGAATATTTAGGTGCCTTTACTTATATTGGAGAAAATGTTATTATTGGTGATAATGTTAAAATTTATCCTAATTGTTATATTGGTGATAATACTAGTATTGGAAATAATTGTGTTCTTTTTGCAGGAGTTAAAATTTATTCTGAAACCAAAATAGGTAACCATTGTAAGATTCATTCTGGTTGTATAATTGGTTCTGATGGATTTGGATTTGCACCAAATGAAAATGGAGAGTATGTTACAATTCCGCAAATTGGAAATGTAATTATAGAAGATTATGTAGATATAGGTTCTTCATCTACCATAGATAGAGCTACTTTAGGGTCTACAATAATAAGACGAGGTGTAAAATTAGATAATCAAATACAAATTGCACACAATGTTGAGGTTGGTAGAAATACCGTAATTGCTGCTCAAACAGGAATTGCTGGATCAACCAAAATTGGAGAAAATTGTATGATCGGTGGTCAAGTGGGTTTTGCAGGTCATTTAATAATTGGTAATAATGTAAAGATTCAAGGTCAGTCTGGTATTACCAAAAACTTAAAAGATGGCGAAAAAGTACAAGGAACACCAGCTATGAGTTATTCAGATTACAGTAAGTCTTACGTTTATTTTAGAAATTTACCAAAGATTGCAGCTTCAATTGAAAAGATGGAAAAAGAATTGAATGCCCAAAATCAACAAATATGATTAAGAAACAAAAAACTATAAAATCAGAAATCACTTTATCAGGTGTAGGTTTGCACACAGGTAATAAAGTTTTAATGACATTAAAACCTGCTCCTGTAAATCATGGATTTACTTTTGTAAGAATAGATTTAGAAGGTTGCCCAGTTATAGAGGCAAGTGCAGAATATGTAGTAAATACTCAAAGAGGAACAAATCTTGAAAAAAACGGAGTTCTGATTCAAACTTCAGAACACGTTTTAGCAGCTGCAGTTGGTTTAGATATTGATAATTTATTAATAGAAATAGATGCATCAGAACCACCAATAATGGATGGTTCTTCTAAATTTTTCGTAGAAGCTTTAGAAAAAGCAGGTATAGAAGAACAAGATGCAGATATTGAAGAGTATATTGTTAAAGAAGTAATATCATATAAGGACGAAGTTACCGGAAGTGAAATTATTTTAATGCCTTCTGATGAATATCAAATAACTACCATGGTAGATTTTGGAACTAAAATTTTAGGAACACAGAATGCTACTTTAGACAGAATGTCTGACTTTAAAGAAGAAATTGCAGATGCTAGAACTTTTAGTTTTTTACATGAAATTGAAATGTTACTCGAAAATGATTTAATTAAAGGAGGAGACTTAAACAATGCTATTGTTTATGTAGACAAAGAATTGTCTGTAAGCACCATGTTAAAATTAAAAAAGGCATTTAAAAAAGATAATATTGCAGTAAAACCAAACGGAATTTTAGACAACCTAACTTTACATTGGGCAAATGAAGCTGCACGTCACAAATTATTAGATGTTATTGGCGATTTAGCTTTAGTTGGTACAAGAATTAGAGGTAAAGTGATAGCAAATAAGCCCGGCCATTTAATAAATACTCAGTTTGCTAAGAAGTTGGCTAAAATAATAAAAGCTGAAAAGAGAAATTACGTTCCTCAATACGATTTAAACTTACCTCCATTATTAGATATTCATCAAATTATGGATATTCTGCCTCACAGACCACCTTTTTTATTGGTAGATAGAGTTATTGAGCTTTCAGATAGACATGTTGTTGGTATGAAAAATGTAACGATGAATGAAGGTTTTTTTGTGGGCCATTTTCCAGGTTCTCCTGTAATGCCAGGTGTTTTAATAGTAGAGGCCATGGCACAATGTGGTGGTATTTTAGTGTTAAGCACAGTGCCAGATCCAGAAAATTATTTAACGTACTTCATGAAAATGGATAATGTTAAATTCAAACAAAAAGTTTTACCAGGTGATACCGTAATTTTTAAAGCAGATCTAATTACACCAATAAGACGAGGAATTTGTCACATGCAGGCGTACGCGTATGCTAATGGTAAATTAGTTGCTGAAGCTGAATTAATGGCTCAAATTTCTAAAATTAAATAACTATGAATCAACCACTTGCTTACGTACATCCTCAAGCAAAAATTGCAAGAAATGTTGTAATTGAGCCCTTTACCACTATTCATAATAACGTTATAATTGGTTCGGGAACTTGGATCGGTTCTAACGTTACAATTATGGAAGGAGCTAGAATCGGTAAAAATTGTAGAATTTTTCCTGGTTCTGTGATATCTGCAATTCCGCAAGATCTAAAATTTGATGATGAAGAAACTACTGTAGAAATTGGCGATAATGTTACCATTCGTGAATGTGTAACTATTAATAGAGGTACAAAAGACAGAATGAAAACAACAATTGGTAATAATTGTTTAATAATGGCATATTGTCATATTGCACATGATTGTTATGTTGGTAATAACTGTGTTTTTTCTAATAACACTACTTTGGCAGGTCATGTAACAATTGGCGATAATGTTGTTTTAGCGGGTATGGTTGCTGTGCATCAATTTGCATCTGTAGGTAAACACGCATTTGTTACAGGAGGTTCTTTGGTTCGAAAAGATGTACCACCTTATGTAAAGGCTGCTAGAGAGCCTTTATCTTATGTTGGTATTAATTCCGTGGGATTAAGAAGAAGAGGTTTTTCAACAGAAAAGATAAGAGAAATTCAAAATATTTACAGAATATTATTTCAAAAAAATTATAATTATACACAAGGTATAGATATTATTGAAGCTGAAATGGAGGCAACTCCAGAACGTGATGAAATTATACAATTTATAAAAGATTCTCATAGAGGAATTATGAAAGGATATTTCAACGTAAATTAATACAACATATTAAAGTTAGTTAACAAAAAAATAATAGCTTTTCGATAAAAGCATACTGCTAAAAGAGGAAAGCCTTAAAGAATAAAAATGGCAACAACATCAGACATTAGAAACGGATTGTGTATTAGATACAATAATGATATCTTCAAAATTATAGAATTTTTACATGTTAAACCAGGTAAAGGTCCAGCTTTTGTAAGAACAAAATTAAAAAGTGTTACAAATGGTAAAGTAATAGATAATACATTTCCGGCAGGAAGAAAAATTGATGACGTAAGAGTTGAAACTCATAAATTTCAATTTTTATATAATGATGGTGAGTTTTATCATTTTATGAATGAAGTAGATTACACTCAAATACGTTTATTAGAAGCTGCTTTAGACACACCAGAATTAATGAAAGAAGGAGAAATTGTTACCATTATTATCAACTCAGAAGATAATATGCCCCTTTCTGTAGAAATGCCTTTAAGTGTAATCTTAGAAGTAACACATGCAGAACCAGGTGTTAAAGGTAATACGGCTACTAATGCAACTAAACCAGCAACCGTAGAAACAGGTGCAACTGTAAACGTTCCTTTATTTATTAATGAAGGAGATAAAATTAAGATAGAGACGGCAAAAGGTACGTATCAAGAAAGAATTAAAGAATAATTTTTTCTGATAAAAAGTAGTATTGTACAATTAATAGTAAAATTAAATTGAATTTTTCAAGAAACCATTCATTATTAGAAATAGCTCAAATTATAAATTGTGAGTTTATTGGTGATGCCTCTTTTCCTATAAAAGGTATTAATGAGATTCATGTTGTAGAAGAAGGTGACATCGTTTTTGTAGACCATCCAAAATATTATGATAAAGCATTAAATTCTGCTGCAACTATTATTTTAATTAATAAGATAGTAGATTGTCCTGAAGGAAAAGCATTATTAATTTCGGATGACCCTTTTCGTGATTTTAATAAAATTACAAAATATTTTAACCCTTTTATTGCATCCAAAGTAAGTGTTTCTGAAAGTGCAATTATTGGAGAAGGAACAGTTATTCAACCCAATGTTTTTGTTGGCAATAATGTGAAAATTGGTAAAAATTGCGTAATTCATCCAAATGTTACTATTTATGATCAAACTATTATTGGTAATAATGTAACTATCCACGCAAATACAGTTATAGGTGCTGATGCTTTTTATTACAAAAAAAGACCAGATGGGTATGATAAATTAATTTCTGGAGGACGGGTTGTAATTGAAGACAATGTAGATCTAGGAGCTTCTTGTACAATTGATAGAGGTGTTAGTGGTGATACAACAATTAAAAATGGCACAAAAATAGATAATCAAGTTCATGTTGGGCACGATACTATTATTGGTGAAAAATGCCTTATAGCATCACAAACAGGAATTGCAGGATGTGTAATTATTGAAGATGAAGTTACTATTTGGGGACAAGTTGGTACAAATAGCGGAATTACAATTGGTAAAGGTGCAATTATTTTAGGGCAAACTGGAGTTACTAAATCTGTAGCGGGAGGAAAGTCTTATTTTGGAACTCCAATAGCAGAATCAAGAGAAAAATTAAAGGAAATGGCAGAAATAAAACAATTTTTAAAAGACCGAAAAAAATCATAAATAAAATATTTATTTTCTTTTTTTAAAAACGAACAAAAACCTATTTTTGCAACATAAATTAAATCAGATTCCATTTTGTTTTCCTTTTGGAAAGTTTAAAAAAAAAGTGGACTAAATAATAAACTATGAGTGTTTTAGTAAATAAGAATTCAAAAATTATTGTTCAAGGTTTTACAGGTAGTGAAGGTACTTTTCACGCTGGTCAAATGATTGATTACGGAACTAATGTTGTTGGAGGAGTTACTCCAGGAAAAGGAGGTCAAGAACACTTAGGTAAACCAGTTTTTAATACAGTTTTAGAATCTGTAGAAAAAGTAGGAGCAGATACCTCAATTATTTTTGTACCACCAGCTTTTGCTGCGGATGCAATTATGGAGTCTGCAGATGCGGGTATTAAAGTAATTATATGTATTACAGAAGGAATTCCTACTGCAGATATGGTAAAAGTAAAAGCATACATTGCTAATAAAGATACTAGATTAATTGGTCCTAACTGTCCGGGTGTAATTACGCCAGGTGAAGCTAAAGTTGGCATTATGCCAGGTTTTATCTTTAAAAAAGGTAGAATAGGTATTGTATCTAAATCTGGTACATTAACATATGAAGCTGCAGATCAAGTTGTAAAACAAGGATTTGGAATATCTACTGCAATTGGTATTGGAGGAGACCCTATTATTGGAACAACTACTAAAGAAGCTGTTGAACTGTTGATGAATGATCCAGAAACTGAAGCAATTGTAATGATAGGTGAAATTGGTGGAAATCTAGAAGCTGAAGCGGCACAATGGATTAAAGCAGATGGCAACAGAAAACCAGTTGTTGGTTTTATCGCCGGTCAAACTGCGCCTGCAGGAAGAACGATGGGTCATGCGGGAGCTATTGTTGGCGGAGCAGACGATACTGCACAAGCAAAAATGAAAATTTTAGAAGAAAACGGAATTTACGTAGTAAGTTCACCAGCAAAAATTGGTGAAATGGTTGCAAAAGTTTTAAAATAAACGATCTTTAAAAAAAGAATCATCTCTAAATTCCCGTGAAAACGGGAATTTCTTTTTTATATTTGATAATTGTCAGTTATAGCTTGACATCAAAAACTAAATAATAAAATATGAAATTACTAGAAAAGAAATCAGCAATAATTACCGGAGCAACTAGAGGAATTGGTCGAGGTATTGCAATAGAATTTGCAAAACACGGCGCAAATATTGCTTTTACCTATAGTTCCTCTGTAGATGCAGCAAATGCTTTAGAAGAAGAGTTAAAGGCTTTTGGGGTTAATGCAAAAGGGTATCAATCAAATGCAGCAAATTTTGATGCAGCTCAAGAATTAGCAAAAAATGTTTTAGAAGATTTTGGATCAATTGATATTTTAGTAAACAATGCTGGGATTACAAAAGACAATTTGTTAATGCGTATTTCCGAAGAAGATTTTGACCAAGTAATAGAAGTAAATCTAAAATCGGTTTTTAATTTAACAAAAGCAGTTATTAGACCAATGATGAAACAAAGAGCAGGTTCTATTATAAATATGAGTTCTGTAGTCGGTTTAAAAGGAAATGCAGGTCAAACAAATTATGCAGCATCAAAAGCTGGTATTATTGGGTTTTCTAAATCTGTAGCTTTAGAGTTAGGTTCAAGAAACGTACGAAGTAATGTTATCGCTCCTGGGTTTATAGAAACAGAAATGACAGATAAGTTAGATGAAAAAGTAGTGCAAAGTTGGCGAGATTCTATTCCGTTAAAAAGAGGAGGAAGACCAGAAGATATTGCAAATGCGTGTGTATTTTTAGCTTCGGATATGAGTTCTTATATAACAGGACAAACACTTTCTGTTGATGGTGGGATGCTAACCTAATTTGTTAGTATTTTTTTGTAATAAAAAAAAACTTTAAAAATATAAAAATTTATAATAATAAACCTGTAACAAATTAACGTTACGGGTTTTCTTTTACCAATGATATGTATATCTTTCCAATAAAATAAAAGTATTGCAAACAACCACTATTTTTCTTATACTATTTGCTTTTTTGATAGCGCTTTCATTAGCTTATTTTCAGTATTTTCATAAAGAAAAGAACAAACTAAAAGTTATAAATCTGCTCTTTGGGTTAAAGACAATGAGTGTATTTTTATTGATTTTATTACTTATAAATCCATCAATTGAAAAAATAGAAATTGAAAATGAAAAACCAACGCTTTCTATTTTAGTTGATAATTCTAAATCAGTTTCTTTTTTCAAGGAAGGTAAAACTGTAAATGATTTTGTTTTTAATTTGCAAAATAACAATGATTTAACTACTAAATTCTCTCTCAAGGAATTTGTCTTTGGAAAAAACTTACAAGTTTTGGATAGTCTTTCTTTTTTAGATAATGAAACGAATATTTCTGAGGCAATCATTGGAGTTAATGAATTGGAAAAAGATAAAATTGGACCGATAATTTTAATTACAGATGGAAACCAAACACTTGGCACTGCCTACGAGTTTCTAAATTCGAAACACCCAATTTATCCCCTTATAATTGGGGATACTACAAAATATGTAGATCTTAAAATTGCGCAATTAAATGTAAATAAATACAGTTACATTCAGAATAAATTTCCTGTTGAGGTGATTTTAAATTACGAAGGAACTAAAACGGTAAAGACACAATTTTCAATTTTTAGTGATGGAAAAACTATTTTTAGAGAAAATGTATCTTTTTCGTCGGATAAAAAATCGGCAACAATTACCGCAAATATAACATCGAAAAAAGAAGGTTTACAGTATTACACAGCTTCTGTAAATACATTAAATAACGAGAAAAATACTAAAAATAATAGTAAAAGTTTTTCTGTAGAAGTGATTAATGAACAAACAAAAGTATTGATTTTAAGTTCAGTTTTACATCCAGATATTGGTGCTTTAAAGAAATCGATAGAAAGCAATAAACAGCGTTCTGTAGCTGTTTTTATGATTGATGAATTTAAAGGTCAAATTAATGATTATAAATTAGTTATATTATATCAAGTAAATAATAGATTTAATAAATTTGTATCTCAATTAAATGAAACTGATAGCAATTATTTATTGATTTCTGGGGCAAACACTGATTGGAATTTTATCAATAAACAACAACTAGGTTTTTCAAAAAACGCCATCACTCAAACAGAAAATTATGGGGCAATTTTTAATAATTCTTTTTTAACTTTTTTACAAGAAGATATTGCTTTTAATAATTTCCCGCTTTTAAAGGATAATTTCGGTGAAGTTTTAATTTCTAAAGAACATCAAACTCTATTGTATCAAAAAGTAAATGGCATTGAAACGAATCAACCTTTACTAACAACTTTTGATGAGAACAATCAAAAATCAGCCGTTTTGTTTGGAGAAGGTATTTGGAAATGGAGAGCAGCAAGTTTTTTAAATTCAAATTCATTTGAAGAGTTTGATAAATTTACAGGAAGTTTAGTGCAATATTTGTCATCCAACAAAAAGAGAGACCGTTTAGAAATAAATGCAAACACAATTTATCCTGCAAATTCTACCATAAATATAACGGCATTTTATACAGATAGGAATTATCAATTTGACGCCAGAGCAGCTTTAGAAATAGCAATCAAAAATACAGCAACTAAAGAAGTAAAAAAAGTTCCGTTTTCATTAGTTAATAATTCCTATCAGGTTGAAATTGAGAACTTAATTGCTGGTGATTATTCTTACGAAGTATCGGTTATAGGGTTAGATATTAAAAATACTGGTCGCTTTAAAATTACAGAATATCAAATTGAAGAGCAGTTTACAAACGCCAATGTAAATAAGTTGCAACAATTAGCAACAAAAACAGGAGGAAAGTTGTTTTATAAAAATCAAATGACTGATTTAACGAAACAACTTTTAGAAAATGAGTCTTATTATACGTTACAAAAATCATCTGTAAAACAACAAAATTTAATTGATTGGAAATGGATTTTGTTTTTGGTAATTACCTTATTTACAGCAGAATGGTTTATTAGAAAATATTATGGTAAAATTTAAGAGTATTACTTCTAATTTCTTTTTGAAGGTATTTTATAATTATTAAGTTAGTTAGTCAGTTTTACAACTACAGTTTAGCAATTACTTTTGATGCAGCTTATAATTTGCAGAATGTATTTTAATCTTTATTTTATAGAACGATTTCTATGTAGAATAATATTTAATTAAAAATGAAATATAACGATTTCTACATCATAATTTTCATTTAGAATATATTACACTAGAAATAGAAGTTTTAGAAGATTGTACCTATATAGATTGCGATTAAAGAACTTATATCGTAAATTTGATTAAATTTAAAAACAAACAAAAATGGCAAATAATCAAATGGAATTTAAATTCCCAAAAGGCGGAATATTCATTGTTGTATTAATAGTAGCAGTTATTATCTTATTTTCTAAATCAACAGTAACTATTGGGCCTGGAGAAGGGGGAGTTATTTTTGAAACTTTAGGAAGCGGTATAAATACAGATAAAACGTACGGAGAAGGATTTCATATTGTTGCACCTTGGAACAGAATGATAGTAATTAAAGTTCGTCAACAGTCTATTTCTGATGAAATGAACGTGCTTTCTGTTAACGGATTAGAAGTTAAAGTAAATGGTACAATTTGGTATGAACCAGAGCTTAAAAACTTAGGTTTATTAATTAAAACTAAAGGAGAAGATTATGAACGTGAATTATTAGATCCTGCAATTAACGCAGCAGCAAGAAGTGTTGTTGGTCGTTACACGCCAGAACAATTATATTCAAGTAAAAGAGATGTTATTGAGCAAGAAATTTTAGATGAAGTTCAAAATATTTTAAGACAACAGTTTCTTTCGGTTAAAAGAGTTTTAGTAGAAGATGTTAAATTACCTTCAACGATTAGAATTGCAATTGAAACGAAATTAAAGCAAGAGCAAGAGTCTTTGGAATATGAGTTTAGATTATCTAAAGCGAAGAAAGAAGCAGAAAGACAAAGAATTGATGCAGAAGGTAAAGCTGTTGCAAACAAAATTTTAAGTGAATCTTTGACCGATAAAATTTTACAAGAAAAAGGTATTGGAGCTACTTTAGAGCTTGCTAAATCTACAAACAGTAAAGTGATTGTTATTGGTTCTGGGAAGTCTGGAATGCCAATTATACTAGGAAATCAGTAAGAATATCCAAACTTTAATAAATTAAAAATCCAGCTTTTAGCTGGATTTTTTTTTGGCTATATTCTTAGGTATATAAGAACTAAAAAGATTTATTTTTTAAACTGTTTTTAAACACTTTTAAACTCGTAATTAAATAAACTATATAGTTTATCATTAATAAGTAAAAACGCTTTAAATGGCTTTATATTTTTTTTTTTTTTTAGTAGTTGATTAGAATGAAAAAAAACACTTTCGATTCTTTTTAATTTAAATAAAGTTAATTTTTTACAGGAATTTTATTACGTTCAATTTTACCTTTTTTAAGGGCTTTATGATTTTCATAACAATCTAAAACAGCTTCAATCATTTGCAGATCCGAAGCTTTTTTAATAAAATATTCAGAGTAGCTGCAATCTGTAAGTAAATCTGTTAATTCCTGTCTATCCATTTCTAGATACTCCATGATTACTTCTCTGTCAAAATTACCTGCTAACATTTTACGTAAATCATCTTCGTTTTTTAATTTTTGAAGTTTTTTAAGCTGTTTTGGCTTTTTCCCAAAAAGGCTGTAGAGAAAATCTACTGGCTGAAATAAAGCTGCAATGGGAGAAGAGTAGTTTTTACTTTGTGGTTTACCAACTTCGTACGTTTGTGGCAATCCATTTATATGAATTCTAGTAAATTTGTCTTTTGGCACAAGTTTAACATCAACTTCTAAAACACCAATTAATTGGGTAGATTTAATGATTACTTCTTTAATTTCTTCTGGCTTTTCATAAAGTGCAATTTCTAATTCATTACCTTTCAGTAAATCATTTGTAACTTTTAGTTTTATGGATGAAAATCCTAAATAAGATACAAGTATGGTATCATTTACTTTTGTAGGTAATTCAAAAAAACCTTTATCATCTGTAATTGTACCTATAACGGCGTTTAAATTTAAAACGTGAGCAGCGCTTAATGCACGTTTATTTTCAGCATGTATAATCTGACCTTTTAAAATTGTAGAACGAATACTGTCTTTCTGAGAAAATGCGCTTACACTTAAAAATAAGCACAAAATGAATAATTTTCTTTGCATGGTGGCTAAATTAAGTATAAAACAGCATAGAAAAGTTAATAATTTGTGAAGAAGTAAAAAAAAATCTTAAAAAGTGCGCACGAGAAGATTCGAACTTCCACAAACTTACGTTTACAGCCCCCTCAAGGCTGCGCGTCTACCAATTTCGCCACGTGCGCTTTTTAAATAAAAATAAAAAAGTTAAGCAATGGATGCTTAACTTTTTTTTTGTGACCGGGCTGGGGCTCGAACCCAGGACCATCTCCTTAAAAGGGAGATGCTCTACCAACTGAGCTACCAGGTCATGTTTTTAATTGAGGTGCAAATATACTACCTATCATTTAAAATAGAAATATAAAATTGAATAAATTTTATCGATATTTGCTAAAAATATTAAAAGGTGAAAATTGTTTTATTAGGATATATGGCTTCTGGAAAATCTAGTATTGGTAAAAAACTTTCTAAAAAGTTGCTTATGAGGTTTATAGATCTAGATGACTACATTATTGACAAAGAAAAAATGTCTATTTCAGAAATTTTTAAAGAGAAAGGAGAAATTTATTTTAGATTAATTGAAAACAAATACCTTAAAGAAATACTCTCTGAAAACGATAATTTCATACTTTCTGTAGGAGGAGGAACACCTTGTTATGCAAATAACATGGAAGAAATCAATAAAAAGGATACCATTTCTATCTACTTACAAGGTACAATAGCTACAATTGTAGAAAGGTTGATGAAAAATAAAACTGAAAGACCTTTAATCACTTCTTTAAGCGACGAGAAAATTCCTGAATTTGTTGCAAAACATCTTTTTGAAAGACGTTTCTTTTACGATCAAGCTAAAATGACTGTAAAAATAGATAATAAATCAAAGAAAAAAGTCACTAAAGAATTAGTTAATTTATTAAATTAAATATGCTTTTGCCTCTTTTTCTGTAAAATCTATTTGTACATGCTCTTTTATGGAAGTTGATAAAGAAACTCCTTTAAAATCTGCTTTTACAGGATACTTTTGTGATTTCTGTTTACCAAAACTGCTGTTTTAAATCTTTTTAGAGGTACATCTAAAAAGTGTTTTACTCCGTAAATTAAAGTTGTGCCAGAATTTAAAACATCATCAACTAACACTAAAGATTTATTTTTATAATCAGTAACAGCCAGAGAGGTAGTTATCGGTTCTAAAGGTTTTTTTTTGTTTATATTTACCTGACAGATAGTTACTCTTAAAGTAGAAATTTCTTTAAGAGTTTCTACTAATTTTTCAGCAAAAATATATCCATTACCAATAATACCAGCAATAATAACTTCCTTTTCATCCGTATTGCTTTCATATATTTGGTAAGCTATCCTTTTAACCTTCTGATTAATTTGAACGGTATTTAAAATTATATTTCTTTCTGTTGTCATAAGCTTTCTTCTGTGTCGTCTTGGTATCCTTCGATATCTCTTCTATCTTTTTTAGTAGGTCTTCCTGCGCCTTTTTTACGATAATAATCTTTAGAATATTTTAACAGTTCGGTTTTCTCAAACTCTTCTTTTGGTGTAACATCTTTCATGAAAAGAGCAACCAATTTTGCGCCAATCCTACTTTCAGGTAAATCTAAAACTTTTATTTGATAATTAATTTGATTTTTTCTTACTAAAATCAATTCATTTCCAAAGACTTCTTTAGAGGGTTTTATACTCTTATTTTCTATCTTAACTTGCCCTTTTTTACAGGCTGTTGTTGCTATGCTTCTCGTTTTATAAACTCGAATGCACCATAAATATTTGTCAATTCTCATAAAAAAAGTTAAAAAATAAAGTTTGTCTTTTTACAAAGGTATAAAAATGGTAAATTGCACCCACAAATTTTAAGGATAAATGACAAAAATAAAAAATATATTAGCATTACTAATTTTTACAGCCATTATTTACGCATGTGGTAACTCTAATGCTTTAATAGTCGATACTTTTGACTACGAGGCACAAGCTTTAATGGATAATGATACTTTAATAAAATTTTTAAAGAACCATTATTATGATACTACTAGTGAAGATATAAAAATTTTAGTTTCTGGTGAAACACCGCTTTTTGAGGATTCTAAATTAAAATCTATGAATGTTACCAATTTAGATATAGATTATACTTTATATTATTATGTAAATAGTGAAGGGAACCCTAATGTAGATAAAGGAAACCCAACAGTTATGGATTCTGTTTACGTTAAATATAATGGACTTAGAATTGTAAATACAGATAGTTTAAGTGTTTCTTTTGAGAAAAATAATGGCATCTGGTTTACACTTAATGGTGTAATAAGAGGCTGGACATATGGATTCACAAATTTTAAAGGAGGTAATAATATTACTAACAATGGACCTATTGAATATGAAAATGGAGGAAAAGGGATTTTGTTTATTCCATCTGGTTTAGCATATGGAAATAGTGGTAGTAGAAATATTCTAGGTAATGAATGTCTTGTGTTCTATATAGATTTATATGATATTATTAAAGATACTGATCATGATACTGACGGGATAGCTTCAATTAATGAAGACCCAGACGGTGATGGTGACCCAAGAAATGATGATACAGATTTAGATGGTACGCCAAATTATTTTGATACTGATGACGATGGAGATGGTATTTACACTATTAATGAAGATGCAAACGGTGATGGAAACCCTGCAAATGATTTTAGTGATCCAAGTAATCCTACTTTAGCAGATTATTTAAATCCTTTAATCAAAGTAAGTAAATAAGATTTTATTATTTAATTATATAAAAAATGCTCTTGAGAAATCAAGAGCATTTTAAGTTTGCTTAAAAATAAGTTTGCTTATAATTTTAATGACAAGCCAAAAATAATTTGATTCGTTCTATTATCAATGCTAATATTTGTGCTATTATCCACAAAGTTAGCTTCAGTATTTGATAATCCTCTTTCCCAGCGAACATCAAGACCTAAACTTCCAAATTCGACTCCAAATCCCATTTGTAAACCAACAGAAAATTTATCAAAATCATTGGTACTAAGAGTAGAAAAATTAAATTGATCATCTAAAATATACTGAAAAGAAGGACCAATAAAAATATTTACAAAGCCTAAAACTTTTTTACCTAATAATATAGGAACATCAAGTTTCTTAAAATCATAATTTGTTGAAGTATTTTGATATAAGTATTCGCTTTTTACCTGTGTGTAAATAATTTCTGGCCTCAAATATATCCCAATAATTGGTAATTTTCCTCTAAACCAAAATCCAGCATGAAACCCTGATTTAGATTCTGCTCCATTGACTATATCATTCCCTGTTGAGGAAAAAGTAGCGTCACCATTATTGTTATAGTTGACCCCTCCTTTTACACCAAACGCAAGTTGAGCATTTGAAGTTTGACTAAACCCAAAAACTAAAAACAACATTAAAATTACTTTTTTCATCTTTTTTTATCAAGTTAATTTAATAGGCACTTTCAAAACCAAAAAGTTATTTTTTCCTAGAAATTACTTTTTTAACAGCTTTTATAACTGCGGCGGCATCTAAACCGTATTTAGCCATTAATTGTTCTGGGGTTCCAGATTCACCAAAAGTATCGTTAGTTGCAACAAATTCTTGTGGGGTAGGATTATTTAATGCTAATGTTCTTGAAACACTTTCCCCAAGACCACCTAGTTTGTTATGCTCTTCAGCTGTAACAATACAGCCTGTTTTTGCAACAGATTTTAAGATGATTTCTTCATCTAAAGGTTTAATGGTATGAATGTTTATTACTTCTACAGAAATTCCTTCAGCTTCTAATTGCTCTGCAGCTTGTAAAGATTCCCATACTAAGTGTCCAGTTGCAACAATTGTAACATCTGTACCTTCTGTTAATTGAATTCCTTTACCAATTACAAATTTTTCATCAGCTGGCATAAATACAGGAACTTTTGGACGCCCAAAACGTAAATAAACAGGACCCTCAAAATCTGCAATTGCAATCGTTGCTGCTTTTGTTTGATTATAATCACAAGGATTTATCACTGTCATTCCAGGCAACATTTTCATCAAACCAATATCTTCTAATATTTGGTGTGTAGCACCATCTTCGCCTAAGGTTACGCCTGCATGAGATGCACAAATTTTTACATTTTTACCCGAATACGCAACAGATTGTCGAATTTGATCGTAAACACGACCAGTAGAGAAATTGGCAAATGTTCCTGTAAACGGAATTTTTCCTCCAATTGTTAAACCAGCAGCAATACCAATCATGTTAGCTTCTGCGATACCTATTTGGAAAAATCTTTCTGGGTTTTCTTCAATAAATTGATCCATTTTTAAAGAACCAATTAAATCAGCACATAAAGCAACTACGTTTGGGTTTGTTCTTCCTAATTCTGTTAAACCATCACCAAAGCCAGAACGTGTGTCTTTTTTTTCTGTGTACGTGTATTTTTTCATTATAAATTTGTGTTGTGTTGTAAAATTTTGCGTAAAAATAAACTTTTATTTCTCTTTAAAGAAATGAAAACAGAGAATAGAAAAAAGACTTTTTAACAGAATGTGAGAAAGTCTGCTAAAAAAGCATCAGTTTAAGATTTAAATTTGAGTTTATAGTTGCAAATTACACCAATTAATAAAATCAAAAGAATGCTACTTATTTAAATCTTTTAAAATAGGTACTCATTTATTTTAAGAAGTTTAAAAGATCAACTTTATAATTTCATTAACTCTTCATAAAGTTTATGAACTGGCAAACCAACAACATTAAAATAACTTCCTTCAATTTTTTCGATGGCTATAAATCCTATCCATTCTTGAATTCCGTATGCACCAGCCTTATCTAAAGGATTATAATTTTTAATGTAATACTTAATTTCTTCATCGGTAATTTCTTTGAAAGTAACAATTGTAGTATCGTTTACAATCTTTTGAAAATATTTACCTTTTATACTGATGGATGTAATTACGTTGTGTTTTTTGCCAGATAAAGCTCTTAGCATATTAAAAGCATCTTGTGCGTCTTTAGGTTTTCCTAACGCTTTATTATTTAACCAAACGATAGTATCTGAGGTAATTAATAAATCTTTTTCTAATAAATTAGTAAATGCTTTGGATTTTAGATTCGCTAAATAATCGGTGATTTCACTTCCTTTTAATTTCTGCGGATAAACTTCATCCACTTCTTTTAATTGAATTATAAAATCAATATCTAAATCCTTAAAAAACTGTTGTCTCCTTGGGGAAGCAGAAGCTAAAATAAGATTGTAATTTTTAAGTTTTTCTCTTAGCATCAAAAAATTATGCGTTAAAATTTTTCTTAATTCTAGATAAATCGCGTTTGTTATCTCTGTCTTTTAGCACTTCGCGTTTATCATGGGTTTGCTTTCCTTTTGCTAAAGCAATTTCTAATTTAGCAAAACCTTTGTCATTTAAGAACAAGCGCAATGGAACAATTGTATTTCCTTTTGCTTCAACATCTTTTTTAAGGCTCCTTAATTCGCGCTTGTGCATTAAAAGTCTGCGTTCACTTTTTGGCTTATGATTAAATTGATGTCCAAACATATATTCTTCAATATACATATTTACTATAAACAATTCTCCACGATCGTTAAACTCGCAAAAGCTTTCTGTAATTCTTGCTTGACTTAATCGTATAGATTTTATTTCTGTTCCGGTTAACTGAATTCCTGCCACATATTTGTCTAGGATTTCAAATTCGAAACGCGCTTTTTTATTCTGGATATTTATTTTTTTCTGTACAGTCATTGACTGGTTTTATTTTAAAAAATTTTTAACAAAGATACATTTTTACTTTGGCGAAAGAAATGTAATTTTGAAATCTATTTTTAAACATATTAAACAAAACTCAATGAAATATTTATCTGTACTTTTAATTGCTTTTTTATTTTACTTTAAATTTTCTGAAGCTAAGTTAACTGCCCAACAAATTATTAACAAAGCTATTGTTGCGTCTGGGGCTGATAAAGTTGGTAATTCTAAAATTAAATTTAAATTTAGAAACAAAGAATATATTGCTACTAGAATAAAAAATGGTGAATTTTCTTTGATAAGAAACCAAAGGAATGAAAAGCTTGGAACCATATCTGATATACTTAGTAATAATGGTTTTAGAAGAGAAATAAATGCACAAGATTCTGTAGTTATAGACTCTTTGGCAAAGAAGTATTCAAGTTCAGTAAATTCAGTTCACTATTTTTCAGTGTTACCTTATGGTTTAAATGATAAAGCTGTGCTAAAAAAGCTTTTACCATCAGCAATAATAAAAGGAAAAGAATATTATAAAATAGAAGTTACCTTTTCTGAAAATGGAGGTGGAGAAGATTTTGAAGATCTCTTTATTTATTGGATTGGTAAAAAAGATTTTTTAATTGATTACCTAGCATATTCCTATCATACAAATGGTGGCGGAAAACGTTTTAGAGTTTTAAAAGAGCAATGTGTTATAAACGGAATTCGTTTTGTAGATTATCATAATTACGCATCTATAACTGCATCAAACTCTTTAATTGATCTTGACAAAGCTTTTGAAGATAATCAACTTAAAAAAATATCAGAAATAGTTTTAGACGATATTGATGTTACCATTTTAGATTAATCAATTTTTTTTACGGTACTTGTTTTGATGTCTTTAGTTATTGTGATTATAAACAAGCTCGCATTGTCGTTGTCGTCGATGTCTTTATATTTCTTTTCTCCTAAAATTTTGTTTGCAAAAGCCGGAGTTGTGTTGCTGTGACCAACAATTAAAACAGTTTTCCCTATTGTAGCTTTTTGAAATATAGAATCAAACATATTCCTTGGATTATAATTTATAATCCCTAATTTTTTACTTTCTGCAGTTGGTTTTGAAGTCTGCATTGTTCTATTATAATTTGTAGAATACACAGCGTCTAGATGAATATTTTTAAAATATTTTGCCCATTTTTCTGCTCTTTCAAAACCCACTTTATTTAAATTTGGATTTTTATTAGAGGTATCTGTTCTAACTTTTTCTGAATGACGAATTAAATAATAGGTAGTTATTTCATCGGTTTCTACTTTTTTAATATTAGAAGTGCAAGAAATTAAAATGATAAACAATAAAAGAATATGCTTTTTCATGATGATAATGTTTTTGCTAATATAGTAAAAAAGTAAAAGTGATATTTTTTCAAATATCACTTTTACAAACTAACCAAACCAAATTATTTTTTTTAATTTTCAAAAAAATTAGATTGATTTCTAAAAACTAATTGATCATCAAAAGCATCTAGTAAAATAATACTATCTGTTGTTATTTTTCCTGATAAAATTTCTTTTGAAAGTTGATTTAACACTTCTTTCTGAATGACTCTTTTTACAGGTCTTGCGCCAAATTCTGGCTGATATCCTTTTTTAGCTAAATAGGTAATTGCCTCGTCTGTAGCGTCTAAAGTAATATCTTGTTTGCCAATCATTTTCTTTAAATAATTTAATTGAAGCTTTACAATTTTAAAAATATCCTTTTTATTTAAAGGCGTAAACATAATTACATCGTCAATTCTGTTTAAGAATTCTGGTCTAACCGATTGTTTTAACAATGCTAAAACTTCAATTTTTGCCAATTCTGTAACAGACTCTAAATCTACTTTTGGATCACTAAATTTTTCCTGAATTATTTGACTACCAATATTTGAAGTCATAATAATAATGGTGTTTTTAAAATCTGCAACTCTACCTTTATTGTCCGTTAATCTTCCTTCATCTAAAACTTGTAAAAGAATATTAAAAGTGTCTGGATGCGCTTTTTCAATTTCATCTAAAAGCACTACAGAATAAGGTCTTCTTCTAACGGCTTCTGTTAATTGCCCACCTTCATCATACCCAACATATCCAGGAGGAGCACCAATTAATCTACTTATAGAATGGCGTTCTTGATATTCGCTCATGTCTATTCTAGCCATTGCATTTTCATCATCAAATAAATATTCTGCTAATGCTTTTGCTAATTCGGTTTTTCCAACTCCGGTTGTTCCCAGAAAGAGGAAACTTCCTACAGGTTTATTAGGATTTTGCAAACCTGCTCTAGAACGTCTAACGGCATCAGAAACTGCAATAATTGCTTCTTCTTGTCCAACAACTCTTTTATGTAATTGTAATTCTAATTTTAGTAATTTTTCACGATCTGATTGAATCATTTTTGTAACTGGAATTCCGGTCCATTTTGCTACAATTTCTGCAATATCTTCATAGGTTACCTCTTCTTTTATTAAAGATTTTTCAGTTTGATTTTCATGCAATACTTTTTGAAAGCGTTCTAAATCTTGTTGAGCTTCTTTAATTTTACCATATCTAATTTCTGCAACTTTACCATAATCTCCGTCACGTTCTGCTTTTTCTGCTTCAATTTTAAAATCTTCAATCGCAGCTTTTGCATTTTGAATGTTATCTACAATTTCTTTTTCTGATTTCCATTTGGCATTCATTTCATTGCGTTCTTCTTTCAAATTTGCTAAATCTGACCGTAATGATTTTAATTTTGGCTCGTCTTTTTCTCGTTTTATGGCTTCAATTTCAATTTCTAATTGCATTACTTTTCTATCCAAAACATCTAATTCTTCTGGTTTAGAATTTATTTCCATGCGCAGTTTTGCCATAGCCTCATCCATTAAATCGATTGCTTTGTCTGGTAAAAAACGATTGGTAATATAACGTTGCGATAATTCTACAGCACCAATAATAGCTTCATCTTTAATTCGTACTTTATGGTGTGTTTCGTATTTTTCTTTAATTCCTCTTAAAATTGAAATAGCACTTTCTGTATCTGGTTCATTTACAATCACTTTTTGAAAACGACGTTCTAAAGCTTTGTCTTTTTCAAAATATTTTTGATATTCATCTAAAGTTGTTGCGCCAATTGCACGCAGTTCTCCACGAGCTAGAGCAGGTTTTAAAATATTTGCTGCATCCATTGCGCCTTGTCCGCCACCAGCGCCAACTAACGTATGAATTTCATCAATAAAAAGTACAATATCACCATCAGAATTAGTTACTTCTTTTATTACAGATTTTAAACGCTCTTCAAATTCACCTTTGTATTTTGCGCCGGCAATTAAGGCGCCCATATCCAAAGAAAAAATTAATTTATTTTTTAGGTTTTCAGGCACATCACCGTCTACAATTCTATGCGCTAAACCTTCTGCAATTGCAGTTTTTCCTGTTCCTGGTTCACCAACTAAAATTGGATTATTTTTTGTTCTTCTAGATAAAATTTGCAACAATCTTCTAATTTCTTCATCTCTACCAATTACAGGATCTAATTTGCCGTTTTCTGCTAATTCATTTAAATTTTTCGCATATTTATTTAAAGAATTATAAGTTTCTTCTTGACTTTGAGAGGTAACATTCTCTCCTTTTCTAAGCTCTTCAATTGCTGCTTTTAAATGTTTTTCTGTAACTCCTTGATCTTTTAAAACTTGGGCAATATTGCTTTTCGATTTAAAAATTGCTAAAATTAAATGCTCAATTGAAATAAAATCATCTTTCATATTTTTGGCTATGATTGATGCTTCATTTAAAGTTTTATTTGCTTCTCTAGAAAGTAATAATTCAGCTCCAGTTACTTTAGGGAAACTCTCTAATTGTTTTTCTAATATTTGAATAAGAACATTACTATTGATGTTTAATTTTTTGAGTAAATAAGGCAATACATTTTCATCAGCTTGAGTTAAAGCTTTAAAAATATGTTCATTTTCTATTTGATTATGTCCAAAACCCTGCGCAATTTGTTGGGCCATATGTATGGTTTCTTGCGATTTGGTTGTATAATTATTTAAATTCATTTTCTATTTTTTTTAAAAAATATTGCAATTTTAATACCACCAATATAAAGTTTAAAACATAAGTCATATTGTCTGTAAAAACGCTACTAATACTGCCTTATTGACGGGTGAAAGTTGCGTATCTTTGCGACCAGAAATTAAAAAAAACTAACAATGGGTATATTTAACAACATTTTTGGAGTAAAAGGGGGAAAAAATTCAATAACAGAAAAAAAGTCATACCTAAATTGGATTCCTCTAATTTCTTTAGAACAATTAAAAGAAATTAAAGAGCAATCTAAAACCCAATCTATAATTATTTTTAAACATTCTACTCGTTGTGGCATTAGTAGTATAGTCATCAAACGATTTGAAAATTTATTTACAGAAGAGCATCAGCATTTAAAAGTGTATTATTTAGATTTACTAAGTTATAGAGATATATCTGATGAAGTAGGGTACACCTTTCAAGTGATGCATCAATCACCACAATTAGTGGTCATAAAAAACGAAGTTTCTATCTTTGACGCTTCTCATTATGATATTGCTACTATGAATTTAACAAGATTTATATAGTATAATTGTGATAAACCTATTATAAGTCTTATTTTTGTAACTAAATATATATTCCTTTGGAAGAAATAAACACCTCGAAAAAAATTATAGGTAAAGAATTATACGGATATCAGCAAGATGCTCTTGAAGAGATTTTTAAGCGCTTTGAAGATGCGCCTCAAGATTATCATTTGTTATATCAATTACCAACCGGAGGTGGGAAAACAGTAATTTTTTCTGAAATTGTTAGACGTTATATAGAGACTTTTAAGAAAAAAGTTTTAGTTTTAACTCATAGAATTGAGCTAAGCAAACAAACTTCTAAAATGTTGAATGAATTTGGTGTAAAAAACAAAATCATTAATTCAACTGCAGTTTTAGATGATCAAGATAATTACAGTTGCTTTGTGGCAATGGTTGAAACCTTGAAAAACAGGTTGAATGATGAAAAAGTTGATATTTCTGATATCGGTTTAGTAATTGTTGATGAGGCTCACTACAATTCTTTTACAAAAATATTTAAGTATTTTGACGATGCCTTTATACTTGGTGTTACGGCCACTCCTTTAAGTTCGAACACCAAATTACCAATGTATGAAAATTATCAAGAATTATTTGTTGGTGAAACTATTCAGCATTTAATTGAAAGTGACTATTTAGCTAGTGCAAACTTGTACTCGTATAACGTAGGTTTAACATCATTAGAAGTTGGTGCAAATGGAGATTATACTGTAAAATCTTCTGAAGATTTATATACTAATACAGATATGCTTTCTAAATTAGTTTCTGCATACGAGGAAACTGCAAAAGGTAAGAAAACATTAATCTTTAATAATGGTATTAATACATCAATTCAAGTTTTTCATGCATTTAAAAAAGCAGGATATGCAATTGCACACTTAGATAATACAAATACAAAAAAAGAACGTGAGTTTATTTTAAAATGGTTTCATAAAACACCAAATGCAGTACTTACCTCTGTAAGTATTTTAACTACAGGTTTTGATGAGCCAAGTATTGAGGCTATTATTTTAAATAGAGCAACCAAATCATTAACATTATACTACCAAATGATTGGCCGTGGTTCTCGTATTTATGGTGATAAAAACACTTTTGAGGTTGTAGATTTAGGAAATAACTTTCATAGATTTGGTGCTTGGGGAGCAGATTTAGACTGGCAAAAAATGTTTAGATCTCCAGATTATTATTTAGACGCTATTCTTTCTGATGAAGATATCGAAAGTACTTTTAGATACGAATTACCTTCGGATGTTAAAAAAGAGTTTGCAAAATCTAAAGACACTTATTTCGATATGAAGAAAGTTTATATCGATACCATAAAAGCAGGAGAATCGTCTAAAAGAGTTTTAGAGAAATCTATAGAGCACCATGCAATAATGTGCATAGAAAACAGTGAAGATATTTTTGATGCATTAATTTTAGCCAAATTATTAGGAGAGGAGATTGATGATAGAATTAACAGATATGCAAAATGTATTTCTAAAAGCACGCATAACTTTGTAACCTGGTTAAAAGATGATTACAGAAAAAAATTAAACACCCATTTACGATCAAATTTTGATGAAATATTTGAAGATATATTTGGGCACCCACCAGAAGAGTAATGAATACTGGGTATTTAATAGAAAAATAAAAAATAAAATCTCTTTTTAATTTTTTGTTTTTATATTAAAAAATAATTTATATTTATTCCCTTGTAATGAGCAAAATCATAAGTTTTCCTTATTTCGGTAGTAACTCTCTTTGGGAGAAAGATAGTTACAAAACATTTTGGAAATGTAACGAAAAAATCGAGTTTTCTCCCCCTTCCTTTTTAATACAATTGCAACTTTATTCTAAGTTGCACGTTGTTTATTTACAAATTTTACAGTGATAACATTTTATTATAAAAAATATAATTTCTATACTAAAACAATCCTTATGGTTTTAGTGTAGATGGTTTTATCATTAATAATTTAAAAAAATAACGTGAATACTAAATACATAGATTTAATAGAACAAACGTTCTATTTCCCGCAAGAAGAATTTAAAACAGAAAACAATAAATTATTTTGGCACGGTATCAATTTAATGGAATTAACAGCAGAATATGGTGCTCCATTAAAATTTACTTATTTGCCTAAAATATCAGAAAATATTAATAAAGCAAAAAAGTGGTTTCAAAATAGCATGGAAAAGCATGACTATAAAGCAGATTACTTTTATAGTTATTGCACAAAAAGCTCTCATTTTAAGCATGTACTAAATGAGGCATTAAAGAATGATATTCATATAGAAACTTCATCTGCATTTGATATTGATATTGTTAATAGTTTAAAAAAAGAAGGAAAAATAAAAGATAGTACATATGTTATTTGTAACGGGTTTAAACGTGATCAATACATTAAAAATATTGGTACTCTAATTAACTCTGGGCATAAAAATTGTATACCTATTATAGATAATTTCGAAGAAATTGATTTAATTCAATTAGAAACGAAAAAAAAGTTTAAAATTGGTATTAGAATTGCATCCGAAGAAGAACCTAAATTTGAATTTTATACTTCCAGATTAGGTATTGGTTATAAAAACATTGTTTCTTTTTACGAACGTGAAATTGCAAATAATGAACAAGTAGAATTAAAAATGTTACATTTTTTTATTAATACGGGTATCAAAGATAATGCGTATTATTGGAACGAATTAATGAAATGTTTAACTGTTTATATCAACCTTAAAAAAGTATGTCCAACGCTAGATAGTTTAAATATTGGTGGAGGATTTCCAATCAAAAACTCATTAGCTTTTGATTTTGATTATGAATATATGGTTGATGAAATCATAAATCAAATTAAACAAACGTGTGATAATGCAGAAATAGATGTGCCAAACATTTATACTGAATTTGGTAGTTTTACAGTTGGAGAATCTGGCGCAGCAATTTATGAAGTTTTATATCAAAAAAAACAAAATGATAGAGAACGTTGGAACATGATTAACTCCTCATTTATTACTACTTTACCAGATTCTTGGGCAATTAACAAGCGTTTTGTAATGTTAGCAATTAATAAATGGAACCTTAGATATGAGCGAGTTTTACTAGGTGGTTTAACTTGTGATAGCGATGACTATTACAATTCAGAACAACATATTAATGGTATTTATTTACCTGTCTACGAAAAAGATAAACCACTTTTTATAGGGTTTTTTAATACAGGAGCATATCAAGAATCTATAGGTGGTTTCGGTGGTTTACAGCATTGCTTAATTCCACATCCAAAGCACTTAATAATTGATAGAGACGAAAACGGTAACTTAGTTACAAAAATATTTAAAGAGCAACAAAAAAGTAGTGAACTACTTTCTATTCTAGGCTATTAACAAAAATTAATTTATAAAATAAAAAAAAGTAGTACTTTTAATTCTCAAAATTTAAAATGAACACAACAAAAAATTATGCAGGAATTTCACAGGAGTATGGAAACCTAGCAACATCAAAAATCGTTATAATTCCTGTTCCTTATGATGGAACAAGTACTTGGCAAAAAGGTGCAGATAAAGGTCCTCAAGCATTTTTAGACGCTTCCGAAAACATGGAATTGTATGATATAGAAACAGATTCTGAAGTTTATAAAGAAGGTATTTTTTTAGCAGAAACTGTAACAGAAAATTCATCACCAGAGGCGATGGTTGATGCTGTGCATAAAATAACTAAAAAGTATATTAACAGAAATAAGTTTGTTGCTCTTTTTGGAGGTGAACACTCAATCTCTATTGGTACAGTTAGAGCATTTAATGAATGTTTTAATAATTTAACAGTATTACAAATTGATGCGCACGCAGATCTTAGAAAAGAATATTTAGGTTCTAAATACAATCACGCCTGCTCTATGTATGAGGCAAGCCAGAATACAAACTTAGTTCAAGTTGGTATTAGAAGCATGGACATATCAGAAAAAAGAGTGATGAATACAGACAAAGTGTTTTTTGCACATGATATGGCTGTAAATGAAGATTGGATGGACGATGTTGTAGATCAATTAACAAGTAATGTTTTTATTACTTTTGATTTGGATGCTATGGATCCTTCATTATTTCCTTCTACAGGAACTCCAGAGCCAGGAGGATTGTTTTATTATGAAACCTTAGAGTTTTTAAAGCGCGTTTTTGCTGAAAAGAATGTAGTTGGTTTTGATATGGTAGAATTATGCCCAAATAAAGAGGACAAATCATCAGATTTTATAGCAGCTAAACTTTTTTATAAAATGTTAAGTTATAAGTTTGCTTCTAAAGACGATACATATACTAGTGGTGAAGAGGATAATGGAGATAAAAACCCTTTTGGTAAATTATCGAAATTTAAAAATGATGAAGATGACTACTAATCAGAAACCTATTACAGATTTTATAGAAAAATATTTTCTTCACTTTAATGCAGCTGCTTTAGTTGATGCTGCCAAAGGATATGAAGCACAACTAAATAAAGGCTCTAAAATGTTAGTTTCTTTAGCTGGTGCTATGAGTACAGCTGAGATTGGAAAGATTTTTGCAGAAATGATTCGTAAAGATAAAGTACAAATTATTTCTTGTACAGGAGCAAATTTAGAAGAAGATGTAATGAATTTAGTAGCACATTCTCATTACAAAAGAGTTCCTAATTATAGAGATTTAACTCCGCAAGACGAATGGGATTTATTAGAAAAAGGATTGAACAGAGTTACAGATACCTGTATACCAGAAGAAGAAGCTTTTAGAAGAATTCAACAACATATCGTTAAAATATGGAAAGATGCAGAAGCTAACGGAGAACGTTATTTGCCGCATCAATATATGTATAAATTATTATTGTCGGGAGTTTTAGAGCAATATTATGAAATAGACATTAAAGATTCTTGGATGTATGCTGCGGCTGAGAAAAACTTACCTATTATCTGTCCAGGTTGGGAAGATTCTACAATGGGTAATATTTTTGCATCTTATGTAATGAAAGGTGAATTGAAAGCTACTACTATGAAATCAGGTATTGAATACATGACTTTCTTAGCAGATTGGTATACAGAAAATTCTAAAAATGGGATAGGCTTCTTCCAAATTGGAGGAGGAATTGCAGGCGATTTCCCTATTTGTGTAGTGCCAATGTTATACCAAGACATGGAAAGAACAGACACTCCTTTTTGGAGCTATTTTTGTCAAATTTCAGATTCTACAACAAGTTATGGATCTTATTCTGGTGCAGTACCAAACGAGAAAATTACTTGGGGTAAATTAGATATGGATACACCAAAATTTATCATAGAAAGTGATGCTACAATTGTAGCGCCTCTTATTTTTGCTTATTTACTAGAAATGTAATTATTATGAATAGAGTTATTGTTGAATACGCGAAACTAACAACCGATATTTTAGATATGTTAGTAGAAAAATATCCTGATGGGTATGATTATAGTAATGTTATTTCCTTTAAAAATGCTAAAGGAGAAACTGTAAAAGCTATAGAAGTTAGAACAGACGAAACTATTTATTTAGTAAAAATTAGTGATCGTCTAGAACAAACTATGGAAGATTATGCAGAAGATGAAGATTCTTTTGATGATAGTGATGATATAAATCTAGAAGATATCGAAGAGGATGAAGATTAAAAGATGTAAATAAATAAAAGCTCCAAATTAAATTTGGAGCTTTTTTAATTTAAAAAATATAGCTTTTTTATTTCTTCTTTAATTCAAAGATATCTTTTCTTCTGTCGTTTAAGTTTCTAACACTTCCAAATTTATTTAAATCTTTTAGCATATCTAAATCAACATCAGCAATTAAAATCATTTCGGTATTTGTAGTTGCTTCCGCTTTTATTCCGTTTGCAGGAAAAGAAAAATCACAAGGAGTAAAAACCATCGATTGCGAATACTGAATATCCATGTTATTTACCTTAGGTAAGTTACCAACACTACCGGCAATTGCAACGTAGCATTCGTTTTC
>Ga0105050_10001551_pt1 | contig 34460 bp, 32 predicted proteins | sample FRY01_FD_78088 | JGI IMG/M metagenome (GOLD analysis project Ga0105050, IMG submission 78088) | Freshwater microbial communities from Lake Fryxell liftoff mats and glacier meltwater in Antarctica - FRY-01 | ecosystem: Environmental > Aquatic > Freshwater > Ice > Glacier meltwater ...
AAATTCCCGGGCGCGTTTGCCAGCATGCGACTTGAGCAATCGTCCACGATGCAGACAGACGTTGTAAAACGCCTTGAATTCTTCAGCTGCCGTACGTACCACCATGAACGACAGGTTGGCGATGTCATAAATGTGGTAGTCACCCACTTCCGGAATGTCATCCTCATGACAGGCCATCTGCCAGACACGCTTCCAGACTTTTTCCACTTCGAGGTCATGAAAGGCCTTCGAGTAATAGACCTCTGCCGGTACCACGGTCGGACCCGGTTCGAGAGGCGATTCGGCGCGAAAGACCTCAGGTACCGGACGGCTGTCTTCATCCAGTATCTTCTGGTAGTTGATGCCCTTTGAGCGGTTGGTGCCGGTGGTGGTTTCGATCAAGATAAACTCCCTCGTTGTGTGATCAGGGTTCGACCCTAAGTGCACCGGGGAGCTTCAGAAATAGGGAATTCTGCGTAACACGTGCGTAGTGCTTGCGTAACGCGTGCGTAACGCGTGCGTGACGCTACGCCGTCGCTGGCACCAGACCTCCCAGCTTGTCCGGGTTGCGAACCGCATACAATCCGGCGATGCCGTCGGAGCGCACATCAAAGCCGAGCGCAAGTACCGGTTTACCGTGTGCATCAAACGCCAGCAGACTGATGGCATCGTTCATCCAGCGAAAACTGAAATTCAGATCACCCGGTTTTCTATCATGTGTAATGCCGAGGGAAAACCTGGCAATCTTCGCCGCGCCAACCACCGGCCTGAGTGCAGCGAGCGCCTTGCCACCACCGTCGCTGATGAGTACAGCATCCGGTTTGAACAAACTGGCCAACGCTATGGGATCGCGCAGCGCAACAGCTTGCGAAATTTTGGCTGCCAGCTCCTGCTGCTGTCTGATCGATGCACGGAATCGGGGTCTCTCATCGACGACCCGCTTTCGGGCTCTGGCTATCGTCTGACGGATGGCATCTTCCCGTTGGTCGACAACAGACGCGATCTCGGTATACGACATCTCGAAGATATCGTGCAGCAGGAATGCCGCACGCTCCTCGGGTGCCAGCCGCTCGAGGAGCAGCAGAAATGCCATGGAAAGATCGTCGGCGAGTTCCAGTTCCGTGAGGGCTTCCGGCGACGGGCTGAGTGGTTCCTCAAACCACGGTTCCGGCAGCCACGGCCCGACGTAATTCTCCTGACGGACCTTGCGAGCTCTGAGTTCGTCGATACACAGCCTCGACATGATGGTAGTCAGCCAGGCCGCGGGGGTATCAATTGTCGTGGCATCAACACACTGCCAGCGTAACCATGCTTCCTGCACCAGATCTTCTGCTTCTGCACGACCACCAAGCATGCGATAACCCAGGGCCAGCAGTCGTTGCCGATGCGCTTCGAAGATGTCCGTCATGCTGCGCGCGCCGCCGCCAGGTCCTCTTCCCCGACTCGCAATCGCTCACAAACCTGCGCATGACCCATGACCCGTTTGATGGTCGGATACGTTCGGGTCTGGGCGATGGCAAAAGCCAATGAGACGAGGCCATCCTGACCGAACCGCCGCATGACTTCTGCACGCCACTGGTCGGAGCTGTCATGCAGGGCCACCGCCTCGGCAAAACGCAGTCCAAGTTCGGCGTCCGGTGTCAACTGACCGAAGTCGCGCGCAACCATCGCCTTGACCAGCCATGCCGGCACGCCGTCCTGCAACGCCATATCAACTACCAACTGGGCACACGGACCGCAGTCCTCATGCCGGACGGTGGCGATTTTTGCCGCGTACCAGACTTCTGCGGATATCCCCTTCTGATGCAGATTCATCGGTTGGGCCATCAGGAACTTGAGCCACGCTGATGTGGAGGAATCCAGCATGTCATGCACGTAGGTTGCGTCATACCGGAAACGCGCGAAGGCACGATCGATCATTCGATGCGCAATCCATTTAAACATGTGATTTTTTCCTGTTCGCAAAAAACATCCAGAAGGACAGCAGCAGTGGTGGCAGGTAAATACCGACATGGTCGACCCTGCCCGCATGCAGAGCGGCTTGGTGCCCATGGCTCCATTCGATGACATGCAAGCCGGCGTGTACCCCGAGAAACACAAGCGCCACGCTGCCGGCCGGCATGAGCCAGTCGGTCCGCCAGGCAGCCAGGCCAACGCCCAGCGCAGCAGCCAGATAGGCAACGCCGATATCCCGTACAAAGTGCGCGTTGAAAGGGCCGGTGTGCTCAACACTTGAGAGAGAGAGTGATATCAGTCGAGTGGCGACAGCAGCATATTCAGTCCGTTTACCGGTAACCCCAGCGCCACAATGCCGGCAGCGACCCTGATCCACATGATTTGCCTCCTGGTGGAGCGTGATGATGACTGATCGCGCAGTTACCGTCATGACGAACCGACCCCGCCGTTTGTGACGGGCCACAGCATCCGGGACGCGGCAAGAGGGCTCGAACCACCCTATCATTCCGCTGCTGGATTGCGTAAGTTCTTACCAAGAAGAGTGACCCGTGCAACCCGTGCAACCCGTGTAAAGAGGCTGAATATGACCCACCCCCGGATTTCCACACTTGGTGAGCTGAAGGCATCTGGCTACCAGCCCACACCGGTCAAAGTGGAGATGCGCAACAATCTCATTCGCAAACTGAAAGCCGGTGAGCGGCTCTTCCCCGGTATCCGTGGTTATGACGATACCGTGCTGCCACAACTCGTGAACGCACTGCTCGGCAAACAGGACATCATCTTCCTGGGTGAGCGCGGTCAGGCAAAATCGCGCATCGTGCGCAGCATGACCAGCCTGCTCGATGAATGGACGCCAACGATTGCAGATACCGAAATCCCGGAAGATCCTTATCGCCCAATCACCCTGCAAGCCCGCAATCTGGTGAAACAACACGGCGACGCAACACCGATTGCATGGTTGCATCGCGACGAACGGTATGGCGAAAAGCTGGCGACACCGGACATCACCATTGCCGATCTGATTGGCGAAGTGGACCCGATCAAGGTCGCCGAGGGCCGCTATCTCGCCGACGAACTCACTCTGCACTTCGGCCTCGTCCCGCGTTTGAATCGCGGCATCTTTGCCATCAATGAATTGCCGGATCTGTCGGAGCGGATCCAGGTCGGTTTGCTCAACCTTCTCGAAGAGCGTGACATCCAGATCCGCGGCCACAAGATACGGCTGCCACTCGATGTTTTCATCGTCGCGACGGCCAACCCTGAGGACTACACCAATCGCGGCCGTATCATCACGCCGTTGAAAGATCGATATGGTGCACAGATCCGGACCCACTATCCGGAACAGGTTGATGAAGAAATCGAGATCATGATGCAGGAAGCCGAGGTGCTTGATCTTGGCGACTATCCGATCACGGTGCCGGTATTCATGAAAGAAATCATCGCCGAGATCAGTCAGCTCGCGCGCAAGTCACCGGATATCAACCAGCGCTCCGGCGTGAGCGTCCGGGCCTCGATTTCCAACTATGAGGCGCTGGTCGCCAATTCGATGCGCCGGGCACTCTCCCTCAAGGAAACAGAAGTGGTGCCGAGGGTCTCGGATCTGCCGTTTGTAGCGCCTTCTTTCCAGGGCAAAGTCGAATTCGAAGCGATGGAAGATGGCCAGGAGGACAAGATCACGGATCGCATCTTCCGCAGTGCCGTGAAAGCGGTCTTTGACCGTTATTACGACATCAACGATCTAGGCTCGATTGCCAACGCCTTTGCCGAAGGTCTGGCCGTCGAAACAGGCGAAAACATGACGGCGCAGAGTTATGCCGATATCGTCAATCGCATTCCAAGCTTTGGCGCAGTGCTGCAGAGTGAGACGACCGGTGTAAAAGCCTGCATTGTCGAATTTGTTCTGGAAGGGCTGCATCTGCACAAACTGCTGAACAAATACACCGTTTCGGGCAAGAGTACCTATACCGCATGAAACTACCTCGCCGACATCGCTTCAGCGCCTGGGATGGATCACAGCGGGCACCGCTTGATCCGGATGACATCATGGGCGCGCTCGCCAACGACCTGATGGAGTTTGGCGACCTGCGCTGGGCCATGCGCAATCTCGCCTCTCGCGGCATGAAGATTCCCGAAGGCGGATACCTGCGGGGCTTGCGGGAGATGATGAAGGAACTGCGCGATCGCAAGCGCGCAGCCTTGCAGCGTTACAATCTTGGCAGCGTCTTCGAGGGATTCCGTGAGCGCCTTGACGAGATCCTGAAGATGGAAAAGGAGCGCATCCGGGAATGGCTCGACAAGCCGGACAGTGATGACGCGTTGTTCTCCGACAATGTTCTGAAGCAGGTCGCCAAACGCAACAAGGAAACGCTGGATGCGTTACCCAAAGACCTTGCCGCCCAAGTCAATGCGCTCGAAAAGTACGAATTCCTGAATCCCGATGCGCAGCGCAAATTTCTTGAACTTCTCAACGAACTGCGCAAATCGATGGCCTCGTCCTTTTTCCAGGACATTGAGAACATGATCAAGAACATGTCCGATGGTGATCTCGAACGCATGAAGGACATGCTGAAAAACCTGAACGACATGCTGGATCGCAAGGCCAACGGCCAGGATCCGGGCTTCGACGATTTCATGAACAAATTTGGCGATATGTTTGGTGACAATCCGCCAAAAAATCTCGACGACCTGCTGAAGCAGATGCAGGAGCAGATGGCGGCTTCACAGTCACTCATGAACTCCATGTCGCCCGAACAGCGAGCGCAGCTACAAGCGATGATGTCCGGTCGATTTGGCGACCCTGCACTGAACGCCGAACTGCAGCGTCTGGCAGAAGCGCTCGGACAAGGTCAGGGTGGCAATCGGTACCGTTTCGGTGGAGATGAGTCGCTCGACATGGACGCGGCCATGAAACTGATGCGCGAATTGTCGGGCATGGACGAGATGATCGACCAGCTGACCGATGCCGAACGCGCAGGCAATCTTGATCGTGTCGACGATGACCTCCTGCGCAAACTGATGGGCGAAGAAGCAGGGGAAGATCTGGAGCAGCTGAAATCACTGCTCAAGGCGCTGGAAGATGCCGGCTACATCCGCCCGACGGACGACAACCGTTTTGAACTCACGCCGCGCGGTTCGCGTGTCATAGGGCAGAAAGCACTGGGCGAAATCTATGCGCGCCTGAAAAAGCAGAATCTTGGCAACCACGCGATTCCTGAAGAAGGTCGGTTTGGCGAACGACTGGAAGAAACCAAACCGTACGAGTTTGGTGACCCCTTCCACCTGCACATGCCACGGACCATTCGCAACGCCATCAACCGCAATGGCCCGAGTACACCGGTACAGTTGCAGCACTCCGATTTCGAGATCTATCGCAGTGAAATGGTCAGCTCAACGGCAACTGCAATGTTGGTTGACCTGTCATGGTCGATGGCCTTGCGCGGGTCGTTCCAGGCGGCAAAAAAAGTGGCGCTTGCCTTGCACAACCTGATCACCAGCCAATATCCGAAGGACAGCTTTTACATCATCGGCTTCGCCGCGTATGCAAAGGAACTCAAAGCACACGACCTGCCCTATCTGCAGTGGGACGAGTACGTCCTGGGTACCAACATGCAGCACGCGTTGATGCTGGCCGAGAAGTTGTTGTCCAAACACCAGACCGGCAGCAAGCAGATCATCATGATCTCTGACGGAGAACCAACCGCGCATCTTGAAAACGGCGAGGCTGTGTTTGCCTATCCACCCACTCCGAAGACCATTCGCGCTACCTTCAAGGCGGTCAAACACTGCACAACACGAGGGATCGCAATCAACACCTTCATGCTTGAGCAGAGTTACTATCTGAAGGCTTTCATGGATGAGATTGCCCGTATCAATGGTGGCCGTGTCTTCTACACGTCTCCGGATGAACTGGGCGAGTACATTCTCGTCGACTACGTCGAGCACAAACGCAAACGACTGGCGAGGAAATCCTGATCGAATGGGCGGCAAGTACTTCGAAGAACTGACCGTGGGCATGGAGTTTGTCCATCAACCCTCGCGCACGGTCACCGAGACCGACAATCTGTTGTTTTCCGCACTCACCATGAACCTGCAGCCACTTCACCTCGACGCCGAGTTTGCCGCGGCCTCTGCGCACGGCAGGATTCTGGTGAATTCCATTTTTACCCTCGGTTTTGTGGTGGGTGTTTCCGTGGCAGATACAACCCTTGGCACCACACTCGGCAATCTCGGTTTTGACAAGACAACCTTCCCGAACCCGGTATTCATCGGCGACACACTCTCAGCGCGTACCAGGGTCATGGAAAAGCGGGAGAGCCGCAGTAAACCGGATCGAGGTGTCGTCATTTTCGAACACACCGCAATCAATCAGCGTGGCGAAGTAGTTTGTGTCTGCCTGCGCGGCGGCATGATGCTGCGCAAGCCGGCATGACCCGGCAAGGACCGGGGCGAGAACCGGAGCAGAAGCCGGAGCAAAAAACGGAGCAAAAACCGGAAAAGACCAGCGGGGCACTGCGACTTCGCAGATCGCTGCACTTCGTTCCAGGAGCAAACGAAAAAATGCTCCACAAGTCACTTGCAACCGAGGCCGACGGCCTGGTACTCGATCTTGAAGATGCAGTGACGCCTGACCTCAAGGCGAGTGCGCGCAGGATCGTCTCCGGTTGGCTCAAGGACGTGGACTTCGGGCGCCAGGAGCGCACTGTACGCATCAACCCCCTCCATACCCCCTGGGGGCAGGACGACGTACGGGTGACCATGGTGCATCCTCCGGACGCCTACGTCGTGCCCAAGGTATCAACGCTCGCCGAACTCACTGAACTGGACGCCCTGATACGGGATCTCGAGGCCCGGTATGGGCATCCGCCTGGTGGTGTTGGACTGATCCTGGTCAGCACGGAGACACCACTGGGCGCCATAAACCTGCCTTCCTTTCCAGCTTGTGGCCGTGTGATTGCCTTGTCATGGGGTGCCGAAGATCTGTCTGCAGCGTTAGGCGCATCACGCAACCGTTTGCCTGACGGCAGTTACCTGCCGGTTTTCAGGTACTGTCAGACGATGACCCTGCTCTGCGCCGTAGCCGGTAACGTTCAGCCTCTGGACACCGTGTTTGTAGATATCAACGATCACGCGGGGCTACGCCAGGAGAGCATCGAGTCCGCATGGATGGGCTTCACCGGCAAGATCACCATTCACCCAGCCCAGATCCCGATCGTCAATGAAGCCTTCACGCCAGCACCGGATGTGGTTGCAACCGCGCACCGACTGGTCGAAGCCTTTGCGCAGGAGCAGCAACAGGGTCGCATGGCCTTCAACTTTGAAGGCCAGATGGTCGACGTTCCCCATCTCACCAGGGCGCAGCGTGTGCTCGCTCGTCATGCCGCGATCATCGCTGCTGACTAAGCGCCTTCGCCGCGGTCCGTAAGAACCAACTATCCAGCCTGAATTTTGAGGAGCCAAGTGTGGAACTGGAACTAGGAACCGACAGGATTCGCGGGGTCATCGACGGCCAGATCGGCTGGCTGATCTTCAATAACCCTGCGCGACACAACGCCTTGTCACTCGACATGTGGCAAGGCATCGCCGATGTCCTGAAGGCGTTTGCAGCGGATGCGAACGTCCGGGTTGCCATCATGCGTGGTGCCGGTGGCAAAGCCTTTGTCTCAGGGGCGGACATCTCTGAATTCGACCAGCATCGAGCCAACGCTGATCAACGGGCCACGTATGGCGAGGTTGCGGGCGATGCCAGTCGCGAACTCGCCAGATTTGCCAAGCCACTGCTGGCGATGATCGAGGGATATTGTATCGGCGGTGGACTGGCTACTGCGCTGGCAGCTGACATCAGGATCGCGTCACCAGGCTCGCGATTCGGGATTCCCGCCGCCAAACTCGGGCTTGGCTACGAGTACGAAGGATTGGCCAAACTGGCGCGTATCGTCGGTCCGTCGCGGGCCCGGGACATCATGTTCAGCGCCCGTTTCATGGACGCGCAGGAGGCGCTGGCGATGGGACTCATCAACGTCATCCACCAACGCGTTGATATCGAAGCCGAAACACTGGCCTATGCTCACCGCATCGCTGTGAATGCCCCGTTGACGGTCGCTGCAGCCAAAGCCGCCATCAACGCGTTTGAAAGAGGGAGTCAGAGTGACGAGGTGGCTCGTGTGCGACAGCTTGTCGACGGCTGCTTCAACAGCGAGGACTACAAAGAAGGACGGCGCGCATTCAAGGAGAAGAGACCCCCGGACTTCCGCGGCTGCTGACTAGCCCGGACTATTCATGAACATTCTGCTGCGGCTGCCGACCTACGTGAAAACAGAGCGCGTGCTCCTTCCAGGTGCTCGCCGTACTGTTAGTACGGCTGCACGGCTGCACGGCTGCAAGGGTGCGCCACAGTGCCTTTTCGCGCATCTCGTCACTGGCGACGAACCTTCATGGAACATCCGGGCTAGAGTCGCCATCCCAGAAGAGGTGGCCGTCCTGAGCCCAGTATCGAGCACTCTCGCAAGGGGTTGCTCAATCCAGCACTATTTCTGGCAAGCGCTGCGAAGCCGTGGACCGCCTGGACAGATCAGTCAGCGCACGACCTGCGCACCGATATCGACCAGACGACTGTTTCTGCCTGGTTCGACAACCGATTCAAGCAGGAATGCACGGATGACCATCAGACTCGGCAGAGTGGCTTCGTGCCCGAGGCGCGCGATGAGGATATCGGCTTCTATTTCCGCCTCGAAGCGCGATCCGTAGGGTCCGACGTCGATGCTTTCCCGTGTACGAAAGTACCAACTACCACCACTGGCAAACACGCGTTCTCGGCGAAACCATCGTAAAGCCCGCTCACCCAGTCTGGAACGTTCTGGCCGAGTGTCCAACAACGTTGTTCGCTCCATGCGCATTACCGAATGTTATTGCCTGGAAAGCAGTCTGTGACTCCTGCACGGATTTGTCTGTCGAGCAAATGCAACCATATGTAAGCAGCTTTATATCCAGGGCACTAACGCCCAAGGACAACGGATATCATCACGCCCCCTGATTGGTGACGAGGTGAAGCTCAAGGAATGGACTCAATGCACAAGCTGTTTATGCGGTCGTTGACCGCCTTGTTTCTATTGGCCACCGTGGCCGGCTGCGCGAGCACCACAAAAGCTCCGCCGCAGGCCGAAGAGACGGAATTTACAGGCCTCTCCGAGGAATATCGGATTGGTGTTGGCGATTCGCTTTCTGTAAACGTCTGGCGAAATCCGGACCTCAGTGTTTCTGTACCTGTGCGACCAGACGGCAAGATCAGCGTGCCGCTGGCTGGCGATGTCATGGTTGGCGAAAAAACTCCGGAAGAAGTTGCAGCCTACATTACCGAACAGCTGAAAAAATTCATCCGCGACCCCTATGTGACGGTCATTGTTACGACCATGGGCAGTGATGCCTATCGCTCCCGGGTGCGTGTTACCGGCGCGGTGCTGAGGCCAATTTCCGTGCCCTATCGTCAGGGTATGACCGTACTGGACATGGTGCTGGAAGCAGGCGGACTCGCAGAGTTCGCGGTTCCTGGCAAGGCTATCCTGTTTCGCAAGAGCGGAACCTCCTTGAAGATATCTCTCGACAGGATCTTACAAAAGGGCGACATGGAGACCAACTACTCGCTGCAGCCAGGTGATGTAATCACTGTACCCGAACGGGCATTCTGATCCGTTCTTCGCCGGTATTGAGAGAAAGTCCATGACAAGGAAACGTACCCAACTTGCTGCCGCCCTGCTGGCCCTGTCAGCGCCGGTGGTCGGGCTGGAAACAACCGTCGGGGTGCGAGTCGAGTCAACCCATTCCGACAATACGACGCGGGTGCCGGACAATGAGATCAGTGAGGTCACCTATCAGCCGGGCATGAACATCGCCGTCGAACACCAGGGCCCTTCAATTCGGGCCAGTGCCCAGTACGACTACGAGCGACGTATTCGAACGGAGGATACATTCGACGATGACTCAGCGCTGACTGGCTCGTCGACTGTCGTGTGGCAGGCCATCCCGGGACGTCTCGATGTCACCGTCAACAACACGCGCACCGAAACCACCATCAATGGTCAACAGGGAGATCTGCCAGACAACCGGCAGGTCACCGACAGCACTCGTGTCGGCCCAACCCTGCATTTTCGCGTCCGACGCAACGACGAACTGCAGCTCCAGTACTACTACACACAAACACACGCCGACGTGGCCAACACGGACAGCAAGCGGGATATCGGGTCGGTGGCTTACGTGATGAACGTCGGTCAGAACGATCAGCTGGTTTTCAACGTCGCCAACAACAAGGTCAACTTCGACAATGCTGATTCACCTGATCTGGATGCGGTAACGAGCTCCATCCAGTGGCGTCGCTTCGGCCCCAGCATCGACTTCAGCCTGCTGGGTGGTCACACCAGCATGGACCGGACCTTGAGTCGCGAGGATGTCAGCACGGAAGTCTATGATGCCCGCCTGACGTGGCGAATGACGCCGCAGACATCAATGACCGTGGCGGCAGTGAAGGAATTGCGAGACCGACCGGCGGTGCTCGAGCTTGGCATTCTGCAATTTGGCACCAACAACCAGATTGATTCGGATCTGAACGAAGTATTCATCAATGATCGCACGGAGATCGAATTTCGAACGGTCCTCTTCGCCAATGAATTCCTGCTCGGCCTTGCGTACGACAAACAGGACTATGTCGATCTCCTGGAAGATCTCGAGCGAACCACTGCAACAATCGGCTGGCGTCGGCGGCTGAGTCCAAAACTGACCGCAGGCATTGAAGTATCGTATCGTCAGGAAAAACTGCTCGATCTGAACCTGCCAACCGAAGATCGCTTTGGTGCGGAAGTAACCCTCGGCTACAACTACAACCGCAGGTTGTCACTGCTGTTTACTGGTTCGCACAACTCAGTCGATACACCAATCGCCATCCTGGCCTACGACGAAAACCTCTATTCCCTGCGCGTCAACTATCTGCTGCTTGAGTAGTGAATGAAAAACAACCACGGGGAGGTAGCAATGCAGCCTCCCCGCGGCAGTCTTCAGTTCACCACCTTCTGCAGTTCATTCGAGTGCTCGCTCTCCTGACCATCACGGTCGATCGCAGTCATGGCCAGATAGTAGGTTCCCGGCACCACCTCGATGTTCACTGACGTCGCATTTGGATCGGTGATATCCCGACGGTTGGAATACTGACCGGATTGCTGACCGTAGTAGACACGATAGCCCGACAGGTTCACTGGCGTTCCATCCTCGTTCTGATCCGGCCGGGACCAGCTCAGTGCCAGACCCTTCACGCTGGTGACGGCGACGGTCACCAATGCCACTGCAGAGCCGCCAGCGCCAGTACACGTGACGCCGAAGGTGGTCGATGCGGACAAGGCTGTGGACAGACGACTGCCATTGGTCGGCAGTGCCCCTTGCCAGCCTCGATTGGCTTCGCAGTTGGTGGCGTTTCGGCTGGTCCATGACAGGCTCACCGTTTCTCCGGCCCTGATCGTTGGTCGATCGGCTGTCAACGTGACCACCGGGACAACTGGCGCAGGTGTGGCTGGCGGCAGCGTCACAGGCACTGGTGCGGTCACAGGTGGTGGCGCCGTCACAGGTGGCGGTGTCGTCGCAGGTGGTGGTGCGGTCACAGGTGGTGGTGTGGTCACTGGTGGTGGTGTGGTCACAGGTGGTGGTGTCGTCACAGGTGGTGGTGTCGTCACAGGTGGTGGTGTCGTCACAGGTGGTGGTGTCGTCACAGGTGGTGGTGTCGGAACTGGCGCCGGCGCAGGGGCCGGAACCACTACCGCAGTCTGTCCTCGAACGTTGACTACTAAAGACCTGCGTGCGCTGCCACCGAGACCGGCACACGTCAGGGTAAATCGTGTCGAGTTTCTCAAGGCGGGCGTCCGCAATGATCCGTTGACTGCCCGGTCACCGGTCCAGCCTTCGGAAGCTTGACAGGTATCCGCCTCCGCACTGGCCCACGAGAGCAACACGGTGCTTCCCGAGTCCACCAGTTCAGACGTGGCACTGAATGACAGGATCGGCACAGAGGCATTTGTCTGTTGACTCATTCGAGCCTGCAGGTTGGTGATCTGTGCAGCATCGGACAGCACCACGGCGTCCTTGACACTCTCGATGGTCGTCTGAGCTTCCGGAGTCAGCAGAGCGTCAACAGTGCTACGCAAGGCACCAGGATCAGCCGTATCCAATGCTGCCCCCAGAGTCTGCAGTGCATCGTTGTCGACTGCACCCTGGAGTACCGCGATGGCTTTTCTCGTTTGCACAACCATGGCCTGGGTTGGCACCACGCTAGCGACCGACGCATCCGTAGCCGCTGGCAGGATCGTGCGAATGGAGGCATCAAGCAGAGCAGTCGAATCCTGGCCATCAACTTCAAGTCGACCAGCAATTGTCTCCAGCAGAACTTCGACTTCGACTGCACGGAAGGTCGACGTCAGCCTGGCATCGGCGTTGCCGCCTCTGCCGTCAAGCTGTCCATCCGCCACGTCACAAGCCAGCTTTTCCAGCAACTGATCATGTGTCAGCCCGTTGCCGGCGTTCTGCATGGCGGTGTGTGCCCGACGAACCGCTTCGCCCAGCGCCTCATTGGCGAGAAGGACAGTGGCGACGTTGGATGCGTCAACATTCGACGATACCGGATGGTCGATTTTGGTCCCGTCCAGGCCCATGCTCAGCGTGTCTTCCACGTGCTCCCACGCGGTTGCCAATGAGCCAGCATCAACTGCACCACTGCACTTGGCAGCATGCGAAATCAAGGTGGACATAGGCGAGAGATTCAGCGTCTGGGTGCCGGTACCCGTCACCATCGATACCAGTTCGAACTCAACTGGCCGTCCAGTAACCAGGTCACGACCACCGGTTGCGACTACACGAAGCGGAAGCTTTGCACCCGCAGGCACCACGATGTCATAACGGGCGGTGCTGGACGCAGTACCTCTCGCGACTTCCGTGCCACTGGCATCGAAAACCGTGATGTTTGCATCGACCACCGGGCCATCCCCGACACTTCCACTGATACCGACCGGTGCGGCTGGTGCAGCACTCGATCCACCACCACCACAACCCCCAAGAATGCCGGAGAGCATTACAGCCATAGCAAGCCGTGCCCGCCGCGCAGAAAGTACAGTACAACTCATCTCTGTCTCTCCACACCGCGCAAGAGCGGTTCACGCGTTGAGGCGTGAATTTAGTAACGAGTTGTATTGAACTGGTGTGGAGTCCCCTTGCCCGTGAGGCAGCGCACGGTTTTCCGGGGAACTACTGATCCATCAATGCAGAATTTGGATTTTTGTGATGGGGTGCTCGGGCACGGGCTCAAGCTGCGCGCCAGCAGAACGAGAAGACGAGGACTTCAATAGACAACTGACGCAGGCTGACGAGGCTCAGCCTGCTTGTTTCAGCTCAGACAGGACGAAAGAACACTGCGGCGTCAGGAAAGATCTTTCAGAACGGTCTTGGATGGTTCGCTTTCGTTGCCATCCTGATCAAACGCCGTGACCGAAAAATAGTACTTCCCGCGCGGCAGATCAGGCTGCCAGGAGGTTTGTCTTGAATCGTTGATGGTGACCGAACCATCAGCAGTATCGGGACCCGCGCCCCAATAAACCCGATAACCGGCAATGTCCACAGCACTCGACCCATCCTCATTCAGTGCCGGAGCCTGCCACTCAATGCTGAGGGTCTTGACGCCGACGCTGACCGTTGCAACTTCCGTGAGTTCGGCGTTTGAGCACTCGAGCGTATAGGTCATGCTTTTGGTCAGCGCACCGGTGTCAAAACGCCCCTGTACAGGACGATCGCCGCTCCAGTCGTTCCTGGACACACAACGGGTCGCGTCGTATGCCGTCCAGGTCAACACGGACTGCTCCGATTTGCTGACGGTCGCAGGTTCAGCCTTGAAATCGATCCGCAGGGGTTTTGCCGGACGAACGGTCACGGAAACTCCCGCCATCGCCCCTACCCCGGCAACATCCGTGCAACTCAGCCAGTAGTCAGTTGATGTCTTCAAACTCGCCTGGACCTGAGTTCCGAAAACACCTTTCGACCCGGACCAACCACCTGACGCGGTGCAACTGGACGCATTCGCGGACTGCCAGTTGAGCGTCACAGTTTGTCCGACCTCGATCTGGGTCTGGCTGGCGGTCAGGGACACCGAGACGATTTTCGCTGCATTGGCTGCCGAGGTGCTGGCAGGTGCTTGCGCAGGATCCGGAGCTGGTGGCGGCGCCGGAACTGGTGAAGGGGTACTGGCAGTGCCCGAGGTATCGGCGGGAGTCGAATTCGAAGTCGCCGCAGTGCTGGAGGTCGGCGTCGGCGTACTTGCAGCGGCCGTGGTTCCGGAAGCTGCACTGCCCGCTGCAGAACTACCCGATGCACTGTGTGAGGTACCCAGCGACCCTGCTGATACCGCAGAGCCACTCGAACCACCGCCTCCACACGCAGTGAGCACACACAGGGCAGCTGCAAAACACAGGGGGCGGGACATCAAAACTGAAGATAGGCTATCCATGGTTCTCTTTACTGCTTACTGCAAGGTATTTGACTTCACGATCTAACGTCGCATACCAATATTTAAAATACTGACGAAGGATAGGTCAGTTCCGACGGCTGACAATGTAGCCGCTATGTGTGCTGTCGTACAGAAAATTGCGATTTACCCACTTTTTCGGTTTTCGCATCCTCAAGACCCGGTGATAGCATGCACGTCATGCCAAACTCAGAAGCCAAAACCCGCACCATCGTCACCGCGTGTGTTCTCATCATCGGTAACGAGATCTTGTCCGGCCGCACCCAGGACACCAACCTCAATCACCTGGCCCGGGTGCTGGGCAGTTGGGGTATCCAGATCAGGGAAGTCAGGATCATTCCCGATATCGACACGGTGATCATCGACACCGTGCGAATGATACGCAGTCAATATGACTATGTTTTTACTACCGGTGGAATTGGCCCCACGCACGATGACATCACTGCAGAGTGCATGGCGCGCGCATTCGATGTTCCACTGGTTGAGAACGAAGCCATCGCCGCCCGGATTCGGGTACGACCCGCACCGCCAGACATCATGGTTTCGAGACTGCGCATGGCGCAGACTCCCGAAGGTGCCGTGCTGATCGACAACCCGACCGGCGGCCCACAGGGCTTTCGGATCGGCAATGTCCATGTGTTGGCCGGCATCCCTTCGATCATGCAGGCGATGCTCTCTTCGCTCGAACACGAACTCGAACACGGCGACATCGTTCGCTCCTGTTCCGTGACTGCCTATCTGGGCGAAAGTCAGATTGCATCAGCGTTTTCTGCGGTGCAGCAGCGTTATCCCGATTTTGATCTCGGCAGCTACCCGTTTTTTCGCAACGACAAGTACGGTACAAATCTCGTGATCCGGGGGGTGGACAAAAACCGCATGAACGCCGCCCTGGAAGAGGTGAAGGCTGTGATCGTTGTAGCCGGCGGCGTACCGGAAAACATCGTCTTTGAATGAATCCAGTGCATCAGCCATGGATGCACAACCACCGGAGCCCCAATGAACGTGTTGAACAAAAAAGCCCTCGTCCTCGGAGGCACTTCAGGTATCGGACTGGCAGCAGCCCTGCAGCTCAAGCAACAAGGCGCGCAGGTCCATGTTTTTGGTCGCTCTGAAGACAACCTCATGAGCGCTGCTGCCCAGGGGCTGAACGCACATCCGCTCGATGTTCTGGATCGCGACGCGATGTCAGCTGCCTTTACCGCACTCGCCCCATTCGACATCCTTGTCAATGCAGCAACCGGTGGGCCACGGGCCAATGGTCCGTTTCTGAAAATGGATCTTGATGCCTATCAAGCCTCGTTCCAGAAGCTCTGGGGATACACCAATTCGGTCCGCCTTGGCGCTGAGCATATGACACCACAAGGTTGCATCGTACTGGTGAGCGGTGCCCCGGCCCGCAAGCCACGACCTGGATCCATCGCACTCACATCAGTGGGCGGCGCAGTCGAGGCGTTTGTCAGGGGTATGGCTGCAGAACTGGCGCCTCGTCGGATCAACGTGGTTTCACCCGGAATTATCGATACACCAATGTTTGCCGTCAGCGGCGATGCCCGCCAACAGTTCCTGTCCCAGGCCACCAGAAACTATCTGATTCCGCGCCCTGGCACTTCTGAAGAAGTTGCACAGGCCATAGTGTTCACGATCACCAACGATTTTGTTACGGGGACAACGATCGACGTGGATGGTGGTTGGCTGCTCTCCTGAAGGCTGGACCAACCGGTGATCTCTCCCCCCTACTCACCACCACGCTGGCTTCGCAACGGCCACACTCAGACCATGTTGGGCAGTGTGGCGCGTCGCTCACTGACACCGGAGCGTGAACGTACTTACCTGCAAGACGCGATTACCGAAGACATCTGCACTTCAACCGGAGCCGTACTGCGGGTCAAATTGAACCTGCACAAATCCCCGACGCCTCTCATTGTCCTGATCCATGGCTGGCTGGGCTGCGACGAATCATCCTACATGCTTTCCACCGGCGGTTGTCTCTGGCGCGAAGGTTTTGCAACTGCGCGCATCAATCTGCGTGATCACGGCGATACCAGTCACCTCAACGAAGCGCTGTATCACTCGGCGCGGACCGATGAGGTGGTTGCGTTGATCGAAAATCTGCGCAGCCGGCATGGTGTGCCGGGCTGTGCGTTGGTCGGATTTTCCCTTGGTGGGAACTTTGCCTTGCGCGTAGCCAGGGACATTGCACTGCCTACATTGGGCATCTGCCCGGCGATCAATCCGGCAGAAACACTCCGTCAGATCGACGACGGCCCAGGCTCGACAGTGTATCGCGGCTACTTCCTGCGGAAGTGGCAGCGTGCATTGGTGGCGAAGGCGACTGCTTTTCCGGATCGCTACGACTTTTCACGCGCCTACACACTGCGGTCGGTCAGCGCACTCACCGACTATTTTGTGCGTCATCACTCCGAATTCCGGGATACACAAAGTTACTTCGACGCCTACGACCTGACTGACAAGGCGCTCGACGGTGTCCAGGCGACTATCCTGATCGCCGCGGATGATCCGATCATTCCGCGAGCAGCGTTTCGGAAACTGCCATCCAGCCTGTCCATCGTTGAGACACCTACCGGGGGGCATAACGCCTTCCTCAAGGACGCGGCGCTCGCCAGCTGGAGCGATGAATTTGTCAGTCAGTGGTGCCGTGATCAGCTGGGCGATCCGGAGTCTGCAGTCCCGCCAGCCGTGTCAACCAGGGTGAGAAGAGAAGCAGCACAAGACCTGCTGCGATTCCCCACTGACCCGCCAGCATGAAGGTGTCCTGATAAAGTGCCAGGGATTCCTCCCCCGCACCTGAGGTTGTGCTGGCAAGACCGGCGAGCATGCCACCCACATAGTGAGCTCCGGAAGACGCCAGGAACCACACCCCCATCATGAGCCCGACCATGCGTGGCACAGAGAGGCGTGTCACCATCGAAAGACCGACAGGCGACAGGCAGAGCTCGCCAGTCGTATGCAGTAAATAGGCCAGTATTAGCCAGCCCAGCGCAACGCTGCCATGTTCACTGCTTTGTTGGATGCCGATCACAAGCGCGACAAAACCCGCTCCCACCTGCAGTAACGCCAACGCAAATTTCACACTTGTGGAGGGTTCAATGCCCCGGCTGGCAAGTTTCAGCCAGAGTTGGGCAAAAAACGGCGCGAGCAGGATGATGAATCCCGGATTTACGGATTGCAGCTGTGAAGCAGCAATCGTCGTCTCGCCGATCTGGCGATCAACTACCCGGTCAGCAAACAGGCTCATGGAGCTGCCAGCCTGTTCGAACAATGCCCAGAAAAGAACCGACACCGCTGTCAGGAAAAGAACCAGTAACATGCGATTGCGTTCAAGTGGTGTGCAGCGGAGCAGACTGAAGGCGATGATGCCAATGATCGTTACCGCCGCCCCCACACCGAGCAATCCACCAACCACAGCGTGATGCTGCATCAGCCACCATGCGGCGGCAACCCCGGCACCACTCAAACCATACGTCAGTGCAGTGGGAGTCAACCAGAAGTACTTTCGCTCTCTCAGGGCTACAGATCGAGGTGGCTCGCCGGCGCCTTGCAGCAAGCCCCCGCCTCTGACGAAGGTAACCAGACCGAACAGCATCCCTACACCGGCAAGACCGAAACCATAGCGCCAGCCATAAGTTTCACCGAGATAGCCACAGACCAGCGCCGAGACCATGGCACCGAGATTGATCCCCATATAAAACAGTGTGAAGCCACTATCCCGACGTGCGTCGTTCCCGGTGTACAACTCGCCAACGATGCTGGATATGTTCGGCTTCAGAAATCCGACGCCAACAATGATCAGCGCCAGTGACAGATAAAAGATCTGTAATGCCACCTGATCACGAACCACTTCGCCATCGAGCACGTAGGCGGGTACACCCTCGATCGCCATTCCGAAGTGACCCAGCACGAGCAGCAGACCACCAAAAATTACGGCCTTGCGAAAGCCCAGAATTCGATCAGCCAGCAGTCCGCCGATAACGGGTGTCAGATAAACCAGCGAACCATAGGTCGCATACAGGCCAGTTGCCATCCGATCGTCGAACAGCCAGTGTTTTGTGAGATAAAAAACCAGCAATGCGCGCATGCCATAGAAGCTGAACCGCTCCCACATTTCGGCGAAAAACAACACATACAGACCAGGAGGCTGCGCCTGTTGAACCGTGGTCATTTGCACCATCTCCTCAGCTACCCAATCAGCCCTGTGTGTATAGGAGTCTGTACGTCAGAGAGCTGGCGAAAGGTCGATATTGCCACCTGTCAGCACGATACCCACCCGCTTCGAACCTTTTCGCCCGTGACGTCGCAGCGCTGCCCAGGGCACCGCGGCAGACGGCTCCACCAGCACTTTCAGAATCGACATCAGCTCACGCTGGGCACTGCTGATTTCTTCTTCACTCACCAGACAGATCTCGATCCCACAGGACTTGAACATCTCGAAGTTGAGCACACCGAGACTGGTTCGCAGTCCATCGGCCTGCGTGAGCGCAGGCAATTGGGGTTGACGTGTTCCGAGGCGCATCGACGCATACGCATCCGACGCAAGTTCAGGCTCGGCACCAAGGACACGAATGGATGAGCCTGACAAGGCAGCAATACATCCCGCAGCGAGCCCACCACCGCCTACAGGAACCCACAGGGCATCGAGCCGGGGCACCTGCTTTTCCATTTCCAGCGCGATGGTTCCCTGGCCGGCAATGATGCGGGCATCATCATACGGCGGGATGATATGTGCCCCGGTTGACCTGACCAGTTCCGCAAGTGCGAACTCACGGTCCACAAGCTTCGGTCCACTGTCGATGATCGATGCTCCATACCGGGCAATGGCAGCCCGCTTGAACGTCGATGCGTTGTCTGGCACCACGACATACGCTGGCACCTCTCGAAGCGCCGCTGCCCAGGCAAGCGCCGCACCATGATTGCCGGACGAGTGAGTGGCGACACCGTTGGCAATCAGTTCGTAAGGGGCGCACATGACTGCATTGCACGCGCCGCGCGCTTTGAAAGCGCCCGATTTCTGCAGCAATTCACACTTGAAAAACACTTCGCAACCCGCCAGCGTGTCGAGCGTTCGACCGACCAGAACCGGAGTTTCATGCACGTGGCCGGCAATGACACGCGCCGCCAACTCGACGTCACTGCGATTCGGTACTTCCAAGAAAGACTCGATTGGGACGCGATTCAGTTCTGATTCGGGAATGGCCCGGCTTTGAGCAACATCGACGGCACGGGCTTTTTCAATACCTCTTCAAGCCAGCGTGCACCGTCTATGCACGTCAGCAGATCAATACCATGGGTAATCCCACATCGGTTGAGCATGTAAACCAGATCTTCACTCGCCACGTTGCCGGATGCATTGGGTGCAAACGGACAGCCACCAATACCGCCGATGCTGCCGTCCAGGGTTTCGACACCAGCCTGCAGTGCTGCAAAAGCATTGGCGATCGCGGTGTTGCGCGTATCGTGAAAGTGCGCCCGCAATGGCATGTCTGGGCCCAGCACATCGCGCAACCGACCAAACAGATCGAGAACCTGAGTGGGCACACCAACACCGATGGTATCGGCCAGACCGATTTCCACCGGTCCCTCTTCAGCCAGACGTTGCGCAATGTCGACCACCCGCTCGGGTGAAACCTCACCTTCAAAAGGGCAACCAAACGCCACGGCGATGGTTGCCTGTACCCGGTGGCGCCGAGCGCGCGCTTCCTGCATCACGACTTTGGCCATCCTCACTGCAGCATCCACATCCATACCCTGATTTCTGCGTCCGAACGTATCCGAAGCCGGCACCACCAGCCCGGTTTCATGCAATCGTTCGGTCGCGAGCAATCGCTGGAAGCCGCGCTCATTCAACACCAGACCGGTATAGGTGACATCTCCACGCTGCGGTAATTGACTGCAGACGGCCTCGGCATCAGCCATTTGCGGTACCTTCTGTGGATGCACAAAGCTGGTCACTTCGATTCGACGATAACCTGCAGCCAGTGCACGGTCGATCAGGACCAGCTTGTCTTCCGTGCTGACCCTCGTGGATTCGTTCTGCAATCCATCGCGCGGACTTACCTCCATCAAGGTGACTGTACGGCGCATCATTTTGCTCCCGGTGTGTAGGAATCTTTGAGCGATACGGTCCGGTTGAAGGTATCCGGCAGCTGATCGTCCTTGACAAAATAGCCGACACGTTCGAACTGGAATCTCACTTCAGTGCTTGCGGCAATTGCAGGCTCGACAAATCCCTTTTCGATGTGGACCGAATCTGCATTGATCTGATTCAGGAAGTCCTTGCTGTCCGGATCCGGAACGACAAACAGGCGCTCGTACAAACGAAGGTCCACTGGCCGACTGCGCGCAGCATCCACCCAATGGATGACACCCTTTGGCCTGGCACCACTGGTATCTGCGCCACTCTTTGAATTTGGCAGCAGCGAACAGTGCAATTCCAGCACTTCGCCGGCCGCATCGCGGATGACCTCATCACAACGAATGATGTACGCATAACGCAAACGGACGATGGCTCCGGGTGACAACCGCTTGAAGTCCTTTGCCGGTTCCAGCGCGAAGTCCTCTGCGTCGATGAAAATCGATGCGGAGAACGGGATATCCCGCTCACCACGCTCCGCGTGTTTTGGATGCCAGGGTGCTTGCAGTATTTCCTGGTGGTCCGCTGGCAGATTGGTAATGAGGACCTTGAGCGGATTGACGACCGCCATGCCCCGCGCCGCGGAGGACTCGAGATCGGCCCGAATACAGAACTCCAGCAACTCCATCTCGATACGATTGTCCTGCTTGGTCACGCCGACGCGGGCGCAGAAGTCCCTGATGGATTCCGGCGTGTAACCACGCCTGCGCAGTCCGGCGATGGTCGGCATACGCGGATCGTCCCAGCCATCAACATGGTGCTCATCCACCAGTCGATGCAGAAGCCGTTTGCTCATCACCGTATATTCAAGACCCAGGCGGGAGAACTCGATCTGCGGTGGATGGAAATTCACATTGATATTATCGAGAACCCAGTCGTACAACGGTCGGTGATCTTCGAATTCGAGCGTGCAGAGCGAATGTGAAATCCCTTCCAGTGCATCACAGATGCAGTGTGTGTAGTCGTAAGTGGGGTATATGGGCCAGTCCATGCCCGTGCGCTGATGCGCAACCTTGCGAATCCTGTACAACACCGGGTCCCGCAGATTGATGTTCGGCGAGAACATATCGATTTTGGCTCTGAGCACAAACTGACCATCCGGAAATTCACCATGCCGCATACGCGCGAACAGATCGAGATTTTCATCGACCGAACGATCCCGGTCCGGACTTGCACGACCGGGCTCCGTCAGCGTACCCCGGTACTCGCGCATCTGTGTCTGATCAAGGCTGCAGACAAAGGCCTTGCCGGCACGAATCAGCTCGACCGCAAAATCGTATAGCTGCTGAAAATAGTCCGATGCATGGGTGAGACGGTGGCCCCAGTCAAACCCAAGCCAGCGTACGTCACGCTTGATCGACTCCACATAGATCTCGTCTTCCTTGGCCGGATTGGTGTCATCAAATCGCAGATAGGTGACGCCATCGTGCTCGATCGCCACGCCGAAATTCAGGCAAATGCTTTTGGCATGGCCGATGTGCAGGAAACCATTCGGCTCGGGTGGAAATCGGGTGACCACGCCGCCACTGAGTCGATTGGCCTGCAGGTCCTGTCGTATCCGCGCCCTGATGAAGTCAACTCCGGCTGACTTTTCTGCTTCAGTCATGATCAAACTGCACCATTTCGTCAAATATTCTTGCCAATCGCACTCTTTCGAAGTGCATCGTGTACCACTCCTGCGTTTATGGGGGACAAGTTTACTCCATAGCCCCGGATTTCCGTTTTACAATCCGGATTCCGGACTAGGCTCAGAACCATGGATAAGACAAACCAGGGCAAGGAATCACTGGCTGATCTGATGCGTCAGGCGAAACGCGCACAGGAGATCATCAGTGCTGTCGATTTTCGCAAGATTGCAACACACGATTCGGACGAGGTCAGCAAGCTGACCGGTATCACCGACGCGCTCGAACGTCTCTCTGAAGGCGAAGAGGTTGATCGTGTTGACGGTATCGATGAGGTACACAACACAGACCCGCGCCAGGCCTGGATAACCGAGTTGATGGAACTGCTTGATTCAGCCGGCCACAGCGAACGCGTAGGACGTGTTTTTGCGATCGCCAGCGGTGAAGAGCGCGGCCGTATCAAACCTCTGGATATGGTGCCTCATCGCGAGGGAATACCGCTGCATGATCTCTGTCTGGCACCCAACTACGCGCCCAGTGAAGGAGCGCACGCATTGTTCATCTCTGCAACCGGTGTGTTTTCAGCCCATGCCGCCCAACCCTTCAACCGTCACAAGTGGAAAATCCTTCGCAGTCAGCGTTACGACAGGGACACCGAATTGCTGGCCATCATCGGCCACTATCTCGATCCACCCGAGTCCTGATCCCGCTACAATCGGTTCTTTTCATGGTCCGGGCTAACGTGTGATCAGGGTTCTGACGGGGCTGCTGCTGACACTGGTCCTCGTGTCCATGTTATGGGCACAGCAACACAGTCTACCTTCGGTCGTTCAACTGAGCCGCCTGCTCTTAGGCGAGCACTGGTACGCCATCACGCTGCATGACCAGCACGTGGGTTACCTGCACACTCGTGCAATGGATCAGTCCGATGGAACCTGGCGCTATGCCACTCACACACATGTCCTCATGCAGGCCGGCGAGCCCGTCAATATCAGGAAAACACTGGTCTTTGCGTCTCGAGCTCCGCACCACCTGCTACATGCTGAACAGCAAACACGACGTGGTCGAAGCCCGCCCGAGATTATTCGTCTGCAAGCACGGGCAGACGGCCAACTGGTTCGCTCTGTGAATGGTTCGGACATCCCTGGTCCGGGATTTGTCTTCACACTCGAAGACTACCTTCGTGTCGAGCATTGGCTGCGGGACGAACATCCGGCAGTGGACGCCCGATTGCGTGCTCCCACTCTCTCCTTCGACCAGACGAGAGCCGGATCTATCAGCTACACCCTGCGGGCAGCCAATTCAGACGGATTTGTGCTGAGCAGTGAAGGTGCTGTTGGCCGGACCACGACCTATCTCACCTCGCAGTTCCTGGCTGAATCGATAGAGGTCGGTGAAGTATTCCGTTTTACGCTGGCCGGCCAGGCTGAGGCACTCGCAGTCACCAGCCCTGCGTTCAAGACTTCGTACCTGCTCCCTGTCGAGGATCGACTTCGGGATACCCATCAGATCAGGAGCATGACCCTCAAGGTCATGAGTCAGGACATCGATGCGCCCATCATGTCGATAGGGGCACATCGTCAGTGGCTGTCAACCGCGATCGACGATGATGGGTCCAACCGGAACTCGTCAACAGCCAATATCCCAGCCCTGGCGGCCATGGCGCGTGCAATCCTTGATCAGGTGGCAGCGGACATGGGTGAGCGAACTACGCAGGCCGCGCGGCTGGCGGATCTGGTGCTGACAGCAGTCCACCAACGACTCGACTACCGGGAAGCTGCGCCTGTGGATTCACTTGAGCGTGTACTGGCCCGTGGTTACGGAGAGTGCACGGACTTTGCGGATCTTTTTACTGCACTGGCGCAGGCGACCGGGTTACACGCGCGCACGGTGATCGGGCTCGCCTACCAGAATCACAAACCCTATGGATTTGCATTCCACGCCTGGAACGAAGCCAAAGTCGATGGTCAGTGGCAAGTGATCGATCCAACCTGGAATCAACGATTCGCCGATGCCACACACCTGCCGCTGTCCGACCGCGAACTTGCCAATCTGAAGGTCTGGGGTTCACGACAGGAAGCCCGCATCATCGTCACCGATATCGTGCGCGACTCAGCCGACCGTCCGCCTTAAGAGCCCTTCCTGGGTCACCGACGCCACCAGTTCACCACCGACGTTGAAGAACTGGGCGTGACAAAGGCCCCTTGCTGCATCCGCCCATGTCGTCGTTCGATGATAAAGCAGCCAGTCCGAGAGGTCCGGATCTCGGTGTATCCAGATGGCGTGATCCAGGCTCGCCATCTGCAGACCGGACCTGGGAATATCCTGTTGATGCGGCAGTGCTGCCGTACCCACAAATCCCATATCGGACGCATACGCGAGCAGGCTGCGTGACAATGCATGATCGGACTTGTCCACGGCACCAAGAAATCTGATCCAGACTGGGCTCCAGTTGCGATTCAGACCCCACTGCGAACTGCCCGGCTCAAACACGGACCGCATCGAAAAAGGTCGTGCACGGCCGGCAAACGAACTGAGACGCGGATCATTCACTCCGGCCTCAACAAGACGACGAACACTGTCGAGATCATCCTTAAGCGCATCAGGGCGGGGCACATTGGGGATTGGGTCAGCATGTTCCATCCCCGCTTCATCAACGTGGAATGACACATCCAGATTGAAGATCGCTTCGCCATTCTGGATTGCCACCACCCGGCGGGTGGAAAAACTGCGGCCATCGCGGATACGCTCGACTTCATACAACACACGTCGCGCAGCAACCCCTTCGCGCATGAAATATCCATGCAGGGAATGCGGTCTGAGACCGGATGCGGCATCAATGGTCAACCCGGCAGCACGCAGCGACTGGGACAGGACCTGGCCACCAAACAATCGAAACGGACCAGGGGTTTCGTTGTGGCCGAGAAACAGATCCTGTTCGACGGGCTCAAGCTGCAACAGCTCAAGCAGACGTTCGGCGCGGGCTCGACCGGCAGCTTCATCTTCAACGTTCAAGCGCGGGCTCCCCGACTACTCGATGGTGACTATGATCTATTTGACCAGCCGCAATACAAACGGATAACGGTATCGCTCACCGCTGTTTGCCTTGATGCCTGCAATGACCATCAGCACGAGTGCCACCAGCCCAACCAGCGGCAGCAGCACAAAACCGATCAGCACCAGCATCAGCACCATGCTCACCAGTGCGGCCAGTGAAACCGTGATCTGGAAGTTGAGCGATTCTTTGCCCTGGTCATCCACAAACGGCATCTGATCTTTTTTGACCTGCCAGACGATGAGTGGGCCGATCAGGTTGCCAAACGGAATGATGAAACCGATCAGACCGGCAAGGTGCGCCAGCATGCCCCACAGCCGTGCATCTGGATCTGTTTCAGGGACGCCGTCCGGGGACAGGGTTTGGTACGGGGGAATCTCTTCGGACATGGAAACCTCCTGACAGTTGCCTGACGCGGAGCATACCATCATCGTCATGCCGGGCACTCGGTATCCACCTGCCACCTATCCACCTATCCACCTATCCACCTATCCACCTATCCACCTATCCACCTATCCACCTATCCACCTATCCACCTATCCACCTATCCACCTATCCACCTATCCAACTGCCACCTATCAAAACGGCGCCCGCAGACGCCGTTGGAGCATCAACGAACCCCGGCTCAGCGCGATGGCAATCCGCGTTTTGCGCGCTCGCGGTTCATGCGATCGGTGTCGCTCTCCATCCGTTCCCCCAGTTCATCTTCGGAGATCGAACCGGCCATGTGACGACCAGCCATACCGCCGTTGTACATGATCTTCTTCACCGGTGTGATGATGAGGATGGTGCGCAATGGCGAATTGAGCAGATTGTAGAAAAACTCCTCACCCTGCTTGTTGTCCGGATTCAGTTTCCGGGACAGCGCCGTGTAGAACATTTTTTTCGTTGCATCGTCTTCCTTGAATTCGCCAATTCCCTTGAAGGTGATTGCGCCGGTCGGCAGCCCCGCGCTTTTGTCAGGATAGCCTGCACTGCTGACAGTGACCGACACCCGATTATCCCGGCGAATGGCCGCTGCACGGTGGCGATGGGAAGAAAACGTCAACCAGATCTTGCCTTCATGCCAGACGAAGGCGTGAGTCACCCCCACCGGCCAGCCGTCCTTGGTCGCCCACATGAGCACACACTCATTGGAGTTGTTCATCATGGCGTCCACTTCGGCATCGGTGAACGGATAAATGGAGACTATTTCATGATCGTGTGTCTGTGCCACGGATTACCCCTGCTTTGGTTTTGGAAGGTATAACAAAAGGTCGAAACGGATTACCGGAACTGTCCTCTGATGCGACTTTACAACGACCTGCGCAGCGCTGCCGAAGCTGGATGCGGTTCAAGATAAACCTGACGTGCGATGTAGTCGTCCGGAAATTGTCGAAGATAATGTTGGATTAACGCCAGTACCGCAAGGAGAGGCTGCTCGCCACGCCGGTAGGCCTCGACCAGCATCGCCAGCTCCTGTCGGGCTGAGCCGTCCAGGCGGTCCTTGAAATAGCCCTGCAGGTGGAACAGCACATTGGCGTGTCCACCACGCGTCGCAATGCGGGCAAGCCCGGTCATCAGTTCGACGATGTAAACATTCGCTGTGTCCAGCAGATTGTTGCGCAGATCCGACAGCAGCCGCCCTGCCCGTTCGTAAGCAGGCACACTATGTGCCATCAGCAGGTACTTGTAGCGGCTGTGGAACGCAACCAGCCCGACCGCGGTCACCCCCGACGAGACAAAATCCGTCCAGTGTGCGTACGCAAAAACCCGCGTCACGAAATTCTCGCAGATCACCGCATCGCTGAGGCGCCCACACTCCTCCAGAGGCAACGCAGGCCACGCATCGGCAACCGCCGCTGCGTAGATACCACGTCCCTTGCGAACCGGAATTCCCCGATCCGGCGACAAACCAGGCGAGTCCGGGTAGACCTTCACACGAAAGAGCCCGCAACTCGGCGAGTTTTTCATGAAGACATAACCACAGATTGCCTGCGAGCGAAGCTTCGCAACCATCGTGTGCCCGTACTGGTGCAAGGCATCGGTGACATCAAGCCCGGCATCGACAACACCGGTTGCGCGTGCGGAACCGGTCGTCCCCACCAGCCGGATGGGTGGTCTGGGCACCGTCATGCCAATCCCCATTTCCGGACACACGGGCACCAGCGTGAACAACGCGCCGAGCACTTCATGCGGAAAAGAAGAACGTGCACCACTGCCATCGTAACGAACTTCAGCGCCCGTCAGGCATTCGCTGACAGCAATCTTGAGTGGAACTGTTGGCCGTGGCGGCAGACGGTCAATCATCTGCCGCTGATGAACGACCAGACCGCATCTGGACCACCTCCAGCGATCATCGAACCCAATTCCCTTTGCCAGGTAAATTCATTGCCATACTCGTCACGCCAGGCCCATGCACGCCGCGTGAAATGATGCAGCCGGTGCTCATACGTATAGCCGATTGCCCCAAATACCTGGTGCGCAGCTTCACCGACCACACCACTCGCTTCCCCGGTGCGGATCTTGGCCACAGCGACCTCGGCACGCGCGCGTTCGGTGTCCAGACTGTCGACCGCCGCCCACACCGCACGACGCGCAGCAGCGACTTCCGCAGCCTGCACAGCCAGCGAATGCTGAATGGCCTGGAACTTGCTCAGACTGCGGCCGAATTGTTCACGGTCACCTGCATAACCGAGCGCACTCTCCAGCACCGTTCTCAATGCACCTGCCGTCTGCGCCGCGCGCGCAAGGGCCAGCAGCGACCACGGATCGCTGGCGATGGTCATGGTTCGGGAGCCAGAAGGTATGGCGATACGGTCGCGCGCCTCACCCGCCATGTTGGAACCGTTTACCGACCTGTCAACAGGTTCAACGACAACTACAGCACGCGAGTCAGGACGAATCCCGATGACACGTACTGCAGATCGGCCCCAGGGAATATCAGTGATCACGTCACCCTGCCACAGACCGACGGACGATAGTCCATCAGCGGCGCCAGCCCAGGCATTGGCCAGCAGATTTTCCGCCAGGGGCAGCGGCACTGCGTACCGTCCGGAAACTTCCAGCAAGGCAAACAGCTCTGGCAAACCTGTACCGCTATCAGCACTACCCACCTGGTGAAAACCGGTCGAAACGACAGACTGCCACAATTCGACGGGGAAGCGGCCTGCTTCAGCAGCATCCAGCATGGCCTTGTCCACACGGTCGGCAAAGATGCGGTTGGCGGTATCGACAATGATGTTCAACTGTTCATTCAGGTCGTCATTCATCTGGGCACCACTCATCGCAAACCCAACCCTCTTGCAATAACACCGCGCAGAATTTCCCGCGTACCTCCCCGCAACGTAAACGACGGGGACAGCAGCTGTGTCATTTCGAAAGAGCGACGCCACGCCGAGTTCGCGACGCGGTCGGTGGGCGCCGCCAGGCGAGTCAATTCCGGTAGCAGCTTTTCGAAGTTGTTGCCCAGTTCCTTGACGAGCGCGGCTTCGACTTCTACCTGCTGGCCTTCATTCAGCATGCCGGCAACGGATGCTGACATGCGACGCAGGGTCATCAGGTGTGCCGCAATCCGACCGATCACGGCGCTCTCGTGGGGCAGAGGGTTTGGCCCGACCAGCCTGACAAACTCGACAAATACACGAAACGCCGACAGGAAGCGCTCCGGGCCACTTCGCTCGTAGCTGAGTTCAGATGTGACCTGTTTCCAACCATTGCCGGGTTCACCAACGATACGATCTGCCGGCACCAGCACATCCTCGAAGACAACCTCGTTAAAGTCCTCGCCGCCCGCCATGTTCCGGATCGGCCGTACCCTGGCGCCATCATTGCGTAAGTCGACGATGATCTGTGACAAACCGACGTGACGATTTTCGCCGGCCGCCGGCGCGGTCCGCACCAGCGCAATCAGGAAATGGTTGCGATGTGCATCCGTTGTCCAGATCTTCGAACCATTGATGACCCAGCCACCGTCGACCGGCTTTGCGGTGGTGCGCACCGATGCCAGATCAGAACCGGTGTTTGGTTCACTCATGCCGATGGAAAAAAACGATTCGCCGCGAGTGATGGCGGGCAGATAATGCTGCTTCTGGACTTCAGTGCCAAATCGCAGCAGCAGCGGTCCACTCTGTCGATCCGCGATCCAGTGCGCACTGACCGGCGCGCCTGCCGCAAGCAGTTCTTCAGTGACCACATAACGATCAAAAAAACTTCGTCCGCCACCACCAAACTCGACAGGCCAGGTCATGCCGATCCAGCCACGGGCACCAAGTTTTGCGGAGAACACCGGGTCGTGGCCGGTTGTGAAATCGGAGTTGGGTTCAGCCAGATGTTCCTGCTGCCCAGCCAGGAAAGCCCTGACATCGGCGCGCAGTGCCTCGCTGCTGGCAGGCAGCGAGGTCCGATCAAGTTCCAGCATGGGACACATACCCGGTAAATCGTAGCACGCGATCTTACCAGCGATGGGCTGCGGTCTGAACCTGGCGCGGTCTATTCATGAATCTTCTGCTGCGGCTGACGATCTGCGGGAAAACCCAGCGCGGGCTCCTTCCACGACTTGGGACTGACATCAACACGAGAGCCCTCGCCTCCGCTGCAGTGCTTCGCTATTCTCGACAGGTCTTTGAACTGCCAAGGAGCTTTCCCATGGACCACAAACCCAGTTATCTCGGACTTCTCAATGCCATCGCCGTAGGCGAGTCCCGCGGCTTCGCACTGCTCTCGACCTGGGCTGCGTGCACCACCAATCCAGGCGTCCGGGAGGTGCTGACCACGGTTGCCGTCCGCGAACGTGAACATGGCGCAGCATTTGCCAAGCGGGTACACGAACTGGGCTTCAGCGTCCGCGAAAAACCAAGCGAGCGGTTTACCACTGACCTTGCTTTTGCGGCGTCCGCCGCCGACGACTGCACAAAGTTCGAACAGATTCTGCGCTACGGCGACACCCCCGGAGAGGACCAGCTGTCCCGGCTGTTCAAGGACTCTACAATCGACCCGGTGACCGGTGCGCTGCTCGGCAGGTTCATCGCCGAAGAGCGTGACAGCGAGCGACAACTACGTGCCTGCCACAACAGCCTTAAGACTCCAGTCGACGGGGATTCTGTCCTGCTGCAACAACTTGCCGACCGGCTCGAACGGCTCACCTCCACGTTGAGCGAACTCCAGTCTCTGCGGCAAACCACGTCACCGGAAAACCCGTGAACGAGGACCTGCTGGAGCAATTTCGACCCGTACTCGAGGACATCACGGAACGCAGCACGGTAGCCGATCGATTCATCGACAAGGACATCTATCGAATCCTGGTTGGTACCGTCTGGGCCAATGTCGTCCTCGATCCTGACGCGGTCGGGCTGGGTGAGTTCGACCTCGAAGATCTGCACGATATCGTCAACGACTGGTCGGCGCGCATTCTCGGCAACGAGTCCGGCCCCATCGCCGAGATTTTCCGCTTTCTCAATTCGAAGGCCGGTGAACGCGCCATGCAGCAGGCACAGCTGACACCTGACCATCGAGACCTGCTGCTGTACTTTGCGTCGATGATTCTCGACCCGGATGGGCACCGACGATGGATGGATACTATTCGCGATCGCCAGTCACATTGACGATGACCTCGCGCGCCCGACGCGCATGACGGTGCTCCCAGAGAAAGATACCTTGCCAGATGCCAAGCGCCAGCTTCCCGTCCATGACAGGAATACTCAGGCTGACCGCAGTCAGCGCTGACTTGATGTGTGCCGGCATGTCATCCGGCCCTTCTTCATTGTGTGTGTAGATTGGATCAAGTTCTGGTACGAGACGATCAAGCCACAACTCCAGGTCGGCTCTGGCCCCCGGCGCCGCGTTCTCCTGAATCAACAGGCTCGCGGACGTGTGTCGAATGAACAATGTGACGAGCCCCTCATTCACGGGATTTTTGTCCAGCACCTGCACAACGCTGTGCGTGATGTCATGAAGCCCTTTCCCGGTTACCGGTACCGTCAACAACACATTCATGGACAACTCCACTTCTCGATACTTCGAGAATACACAATCGCTTGGTTCGGACCACTATCGATGCAGCACAATTGGCCAGGAACGCCACTGTCGCGGGGTACGGTTGCAGGGATTGCAACCTCGATACTCTGTGTCGGATTCATGGTGCAGACATTGTTGCCCCATGCCGAAATGGCGATCCCGGTATTTCTGATTGCCCTCACCGTATCAAATCTGACCGCCCATCGAGGATTGACGCTGCTGATGGCGTGTATCGCTTCTCTCATGCTGGTCTGGGCACAGGTGGATGAGGCAACCCGGCTCGTAACCAATCCCGAACTGACAAACCTGTCCACGAACCTGGTGATTTCCTTTGGTGCGATCTGGATTGCAACATCCATCCTGTTGTGGGACCCACGTCGCAAGTCGGTCACCATGGAAGCACTCAATCACGCGTTCACCAATGCGCCCACTGGCATGCTCATGCTTGATAAGCGCGGTCAGATCCTGAATGTCAACACGACGTTGCTCCGGCTCCTCCACCTGGAGCATGAGCAGGTCCTCAACAAACCGATCGCCAGCATCGCTGGTGGCGTGTTATGGAATGTCATCGATCAGGCCGCTGCTGATCTCCAGGCAGGCAGGGATGTGTCGACCACACTCAATCTGCCAGCACCAGACGGAGGCCAGCAACACGTCTCCCTGCATGCCCGGCGATTGACAGACTCAAGTGGCAAGGGCGGCTCCTACGTTGTCCAGCTGCTGGATCTCACCGACGCAATTACCCGTGAACGCGCGCTGCTCAATGCCCAGAACCGATTTGAAAAGCTCTATCAATACTCCAATGATCTGATCCTGTTCATCGACGAGTCCGGCAAGCTTCGCAATGCCAACCCTCGCGCACTGGAAGTCTTCGAACAGAACCTCGATGAGCTGGCCGGCATCGAAGTGGTTTCGCTGGTGGCGGCGGATGAAATATTCGTACTCGAAGAAGCTATCGAACGCGCCAACCTCCAGCCAGGCAAACCACAGAAGCTGAGCCAGCTGAGGCTGCGTAATCCCGGTGACACGGTCATCGAGACACAGATCATCAGCTTTGCCAACAGCTCGGGATTGTCCGGAGTAGTCATTACCGGTCGGGAGATTACCGAGTACCTGCATTCCATCAATCGCCTGCGCGCCTCCGAGGCCCGTTTTTCCCGTATCTTCCATGCCAGCCCGGACGCCATCCTGATCCTGCGCAACATCGATGGGACAATCATCGACTTCAACGCAGGCTTCTCCAAACTGTTGGGTTTCACCCGCGAACAGGCGATCGGCAGCCAGAGCCTGCTGCCCGGTCTGTGGGTTGATCGCAAGGAGCGCGATCGCATTCATGCCCAGCTGGAGCAGCACGGTGAAGGTTCCTTCCACGGCGCACGCCTGCTCAATACCAACAATGAGATGCTGCACGTCGACATTTCACTGCGTTATATCGAAATCGAAGCCGAGATGTGTACCCTGCTCATCGCGCGGGACATTTCCGAAGAGATCAAGGCGCAGGAAGCGCTGAAAGAAAGCCAGACCAAGTTCTCCCGTGTATTTACCCATAGCCCTGACGGGATCGTGATCATCCGGCAACGGGACGGCACGATCCTGGACATCAACGATGCGTTTGTGAAAGTGTCAGGTTATCGACGTGTCGAATTGCTCAATCAGCCCGTCACCGAGTTGCCCATCTTCGGAGACGAAGGGAGTCGTGCTGCTGCACGAAACCTGCTCAGCCGTGAGGGCAGCTACACCAATCTCGAAGTCATGTTCAGAACCAAGAGCGGGATGGATATTCCATCGCTGGTATCCGCCACTTCCTTGCAGCTTGGCTCGGACACCTGCACGTTGTGCATTGCCCGCGACATTCGCATCCAAAGGCTGACCGAGGAGCGATTACGCGAAAGCGAGATCCGGTTTCGTGGTACTTTTGAAAGTGCACCGATCGGTATTCTCCTCGCGGACATCGACGGCAGGATACTCGAGGCCAACCTGTTTGCGGCCGAACTGCTGGCGTATAAACAGGAGACGCTGCCTGGCACACACCTGTCGGAACTGGTGCCAACCGACGACCGGGTCTTTCTCAAGGAAACACTGGAACGCCTGCAGCACGGCGACGAAACCACTTCACGCTCCGAACGTCGGATGATCTGCCTGGATGGCACAGAAATCTGGACCAATTTCCACGCCGTCATTCAACGTGACGAAGACTCGGAACATGCCTATCTGATCGTGCAGATTGCCGACATCACGGAAACCAAGAACAGTCAGAAACGCATGGAACGCCTGGCGTTTTATGACACGCTGACTGGTCTTGCCAACCGTACGCTGTTCCAGGAGCGCCTGCTGCATGCCATCGAACATGCACGCCGACGCAATGCATCCGCTGCACTGATGTACCTTGATCTCGACCAGTTCAAGCGTGTCAACGATACTCTCGGACACGAGGCAGGTGATCAACTGCTGAAGGAAGTTGCACAGCGACTGACCGAGTGTGTACGCAAGGAAGACACTGTCGGACGAAGTGGTGGAGACGAATTCACCATTCTGCTGTACGACATCAGCACCCCAAGCGATGCCGGACTGGTTGCAGAAAAAATACTGCAACGGCTGCGCGAGCCAATCCATCTGTCCGGTCAACCACTCGTGGTTACCACCAGTATTGGCGTCACGATCATTCCGGGCGACGGCAATGCATCAAATGAACTCATGAAAAACGCCGATCTGGCGATGTATCGCGCGAAGGAACGTGGACGCAACAACTACCAGTTCTACAGCGAAGAGATGAACTCCAATGCCAGTTCGCGTCTGCGCATGGAATATGAAATGCGTACCGCGCTGCTGAACAACGAGTTTGAACTGTACTATCAACCGAAAGTACGCCTTACCGATCAACGACTCGTTGGCATGGAGTGCCTGATTCGCTGGCACCATCCAACACGAGGCCTGATCGGTCCCAACGAATTCATCCAGGTCGCCGAGGAAACCGGCGCCATCGTCGACATCGGCAACTGGGTGATCCGCGCCGCATGCGAAGCCGGACGAATTTTCAGTGAACTGAATGGTGCCCCGATCGTAACCGACCAATCCGCCGCCGTCCTATTCTCGCGGCGCTGAGTGCGTAGTGTGTGTCGTCCTGTTTACTGCAAGGACGACGAGATGGCTCAAGACCTGATG
>Ga0105050_10001554_pt1 | contig 34405 bp, 34 predicted proteins | sample FRY01_FD_78088 | JGI IMG/M metagenome (GOLD analysis project Ga0105050, IMG submission 78088) | Freshwater microbial communities from Lake Fryxell liftoff mats and glacier meltwater in Antarctica - FRY-01 | ecosystem: Environmental > Aquatic > Freshwater > Ice > Glacier meltwater ...
CGACGAGACCCAAATCCTCCTTAACTTACAACCTCAAATCTGTGCCACAGGTGCTGACGGGGAACAATTGGGGGCTACTTTCAGAATAAGAATTTTCATGCATAGCTTTTATAAGATCTTAGCACAATTTTGGGGTTCCCCTTACCGCTCCAACTTTACATGAAATTCATGCTGACCTGTCGGGGTTTGATTAGCTTCACTGGTCTCCGGCTCTTCATCTGTCATTCGCTTCATCGCCCCTTGCTCCTTTATTTACGCTAATGGTTAGCCTGCATCGTGAGCGCTAGGTGGGCTGCATCGTTACACTTTGCGACAAAACTGCCTTGGGTGCGACAAACTGTTGCGACATAAAATGCCTATACATGATCGTCTGCAGCTATGCGGAAGCCTCAAAGGAGCATCTACAATGAAGAAAATTTCATTATTCGCAGGCGTCATCGCAATTTCGCTTACTTCGGCGGCGGCAATATATGCTGCCCCCGGCATGAAAGCGGATCAGGATGGCAATCGTATCATTTCTAAAACCGAAGCAGTCGCTGCGGCGGACGCACACTTTGCCAAAATGGATGCCAATAATGACGGTCAGTTAAACGAAGCCGACAAGGCCGCTATGATGCGCAAAAGATTTGCCGCCTTGGACAGCAACAAAAACGGTGCAATCAGCGAAGCCGAGTTCATGGCACTCCACGAAGCCCGGGCCGATCGACGGGGTGATCGCCGTGAACGGCGCATGGAGCGCGGCAAGATGGGTACGCATTCCGGTCGCCATGGTGGCGCTATGGCGATGATGGCACAGGCAGACGCCAATGGTGATAAAGCCATTTCACGCGCTGAGTTCCGCGCAGCAGCGGAAGCACGTTTTGCCAAGGCGGATGCCAATAAGGACGGCAGCGTAACGGCCGAAGAACGTCGCGCTGGCCGCAAGGCGAACTGGCGTGGACGGACCGTGCAGCCAACACAGCCGGACGCGGGCTAACGATCTTTGCTGGCGCGGTCTCTCCCCTTTGGACCGTGTCATACCTGGCCGGAGGAGTCCCCTTTCCTTCTTCTCCGGCCTTTTTGCTTTGTAATCCTGACCTGAACGGCAACAAGATGTCATGATATGAACAAGTCCCGCCAACATCTTCTGCTGGTCGACGACGAAGCATCGATACGCGAACCGCTGGGCAAATATCTTGAACGGCAGGGTTTCCGTGTAACCGAAGCGCCCAGTGCAGCAATCGCGCGGTCTAACTTGCTGTCTTACGACATCGATCTTGTCCTACTCGACATCATGATGCCCGAAGAAGACGGCCTAAGCCTGTGCCGATATATCTCAGCGCATAACGGGCCGCCCGTCATATTGCTGACCGCCAAATCGGAAGAAACTGACAGGATCATCGGCCTCGAAATTGGCGCGGACGATTATGTCGTCAAACCTTTTTCTCCGCGCGAGTTAGTTGCCCGAATCAAGGTGGTTTTGCGCCGCGTGTCCTCCGGCGCGCCGCGCCCTGACGGCAACGGACAAAGCTTCAGCTTCCACGGATGGACCCTCAACACGGTCGAACAAACATTACATGACCCCCAATCCATATTGGTGCCTTTGTCGTCCGGAGAATATCGGATGTTAGAAGCGCTTGTTTCACGGCCGGGACAGGTATTGAGCCGCGACCAGCTGCTGGACCTGACCCGTGGCCGCGAAGGTGGCCCCTTTGACCGCGCTATCGACAATCAAGTCAGCCGTTTACGACGAAAAATTGAGCAGGATGCCAAGGATCCGCAGCATATCAAAACAATTAGGGGCGGCGGGTACCGCTTTTCCACGGCCGTTACAAAGCTATGAGGACCCTGCGCCTGTCGGCTCTGTGGCCCCGAAGCCTCTATGGCCAAATTCTGCTTGTCGCGGCGTCGGCGCTGTTGATTGCCCAAAGCATCAATGCCGCAATGCTCCTGTCTGGAGCCCGAACACGCGCCGTTGCCGAAACATCCGTCACGGTTGTTGCGCGCCTCGCCAATCTCATGACCCATCCCAATTGGGAAAGCGTTGTGGCGGGCAATCAATCCTTTGCGACTCTCCCGCCGAACGATCGCGTTGCATTTCGCCGGATGGGGCGCCGTTCAGCGGGAATAGCCGTCACGGTTGGCAGCGGGCCGCTCAACATATCGCGCGCCGACCATCAGGAGGACATGACATTCCGCGCGCAAGAATTCCTTCGGCAAGGCGGTGTCCCGTTAAACGACGTTCGCATCTCTGCTGTATCGGTTCAGGCGTTACCGCCCGCCTTGCGCAATCCCCAAATGCGCCGCTGGGCAAATGCACGGCTTCGTAATGCCGGCAAAGCGATGCCAAGCACTGCGGTTTTGTTATCCGCAAGATTACCTGATGGCCGCTGGGTCAATGCAACCGGGTTGGTCCGGCCGAACGAAAACACGGCGATCTTCGTTCTTTTGCTACAAACCTTTACGCTGTTCGTTGCGGTGATGGTGCCGCTCGCGCTTGTCGCCCGTCGAATAGCCCGCCCGCTGGAGGACCTGACAAAGCGGATGCGACGCGTTGGGTTCGCTGAAGCAGCCGAACCGATGGAGGTCGCGGGACCAGATGATGTCAAGCAGTTGATCGATGCATTCAACGCTATGCAGGCCCGTGTATCCAGCCTGTTAGGCGAAAAGGACGTCATGTTGGGTGCCATTGGCCATGATCTGAAAACGCCGCTCGCGGCACTTCGCGTGCGTATCGAATCCGTCGATGACGACCATGAGCGCGACAAGATGGCAGCCACGATTGATGAAATGGTCACTATATTGGACGATATTCTCACTCTTGCTCGGCTAGGTCGTTCAGGTGAGCCTATTCAGTCTGTTGATATTGGAGCGATGGTTGAAGCGGTGACAAGCGATTTTGCAGCCGCGCGGTTTGAACCTCCGGAAAGCCGCTATGTCGCCAGCGTCCGCCCTGTTCTGATCCGCCGCGCGCTTCGCAACCTCATCGGCAATGCCATCACCTATGGCCTCCGAGCGTCGTTACATGTGCAGCAATCCCAATCAATGGTGCAGATCGTCATATAAGATGAAGGTCCCGGCATTGATCCCGCCTTGACCGAAACGATGTTTGAACCGTTTATGCGCGCCGAACGGTCACGCAGCCGGACGACGGGTGGATCGGGTCTTGGACTGACCATTTCACGTGCGATTGCGCGGGCGCATGGCGGCGATGTCACTTTGGAAAACCGGTCAGAAGGCGGCTTGCGGGCCACTATCTCCTTCAAGGCCTGAAAGGTAACCGGCCTCCGGAGCCGATAGGTGGGAGGGCATCCACAAGCCGGTGTCTTCAAGCGTCACTGCAACGCAGTCGACCTTTGCCGACCTTCAGCGCTTGATTTCCGATGGACCAGTATCGCAGCAAAAGCTGATAAAGAAATCATGCACCGTTGGTCTGGATGATTGTACGACCTCGGGCAAAAAAGCTTTAGCCTGTGGGCTGACTTTTCCATGTGCCGCTGTTTTGATATTCCGAACGGACGTTGGTGGCGTCAGGCAGACGCTTCGCTTTATAGGCGGCTTCGCCGCCCCGGCGCTGCGCTTCGCGTGAATAGGTGGGTGCTGCATAGGCTGGAGCACCAGTAATGGACGATGGGACCCGTGCTGCATTTTGCGCGTCCGCCTCCGCCTTTAGACGCGCTGCTGCAAACTCTGATTCATAACGCTTTTGCAAGGTGATCGGGTCGAGATCATGGGCCAGTACTGGCGACCATGCACGGGGTTTTGGCCCTGGAAATGGCTCATGACCAGCATGGCGGCGAAAGAATGCCGATGGCCGTCCTGCGCTACCTTTCCAACTGTAGAACCGGTGCGCGCCGATGGTACCGATAAAGTTCAAGCTTGGGGCCCAATAAGGATAAACATAAGTCGCATGATAATGGGTGGCCATGCCAACCGGCGCATATACAAAACCGGCCAAGGCGTCGGCGGCGACGCGCTGGGCACGCAAATATGATGCGCGCGCCGGAATGCGTGTCATTGATCCATCACAGCTGTAGCTGAATTGACAACCAGTGGTGCGTTCCGATCCCTGATAAATGACGCCGCACACGCTATTGGGATATGTGGGATGCCGCATCCGGTTTAGGATAACCTGCGCGACACCGCGTTGCCCGGCATCGGGTTCATTAGCGGCTTCATAATAAATAGCATCGGTGAGGCATTTGAATGCCCGGGCATATTCCGTGGACCCCGCGCGCATGACGAACGGTGCCGCCGCATGTGGAGCAAACATCGCCTGCTGGGAAGATAGCGCGCCGCCCTCTGCTATGCCAACACCGCCGTCGTGCTGCGCCGGCGTGATTGTCGTGCTGTCGTCAGCGGCGTCGAGATAGAAAAATGCAGACCCGGGGAAGTTCTCTGCAGGATATTCCGCGTCCCAACCGGCCGTTGTCGATGGGGAATCCACATTGTCACGGGAGAATGGCGCAATCTGCGCAACCGAGGGAACAATAGCCAGCATTGCAAATGCCAGCATCACCAAAATAATCTCACGTGGACCAATGAGCCGTCGACGCGTCGCCGGGGCGGGCCGCACTCGCGCGATCTGCGTGTCTGGGATGGGGTCATGAATCATGCGGCGGGGGCAAGCTCGGTTAGATGGGCAGGACGGCCGTTTAGCGCAGTTTTATGCGGTCTGCGCGGGCCATTTTTGGCCTGTGCCACCATGGGACGGCGTAGACCCAACCTGTTAAACATGCGACGTTCTGCATTGTTTGCGACGCGTAAAACGGGGTTGTCGCTTGGGATGATCGGGGCCGCACAACAAGGCCGATTTTGCTGCCAATACGCACAATCCAAGCGCCCGGTTGCCTTTAAGGCCCATTACTGGCTACACGGCATGCTGTCATTTCCGTGGAGTATTTTGCATGCGCATTGCGCTTTATCAGCCTGACATGGCGGGCAATGTCGGGGCCGTTCTTCGGACGTCGGCCTGTCTGGGCGTGATTTGTGACATTATTGAGCCGTGCGGATTCGCCTTTTCCGAACGTGCGCTCAAACGATCGGGCATGGACTATGTTACCGAAGCACGAATCCAGCGGCATGCAGACTGGAATACGTTTCTTGAGAGCCTGAACGGGGCGCGGCTGGTTCTGATGTCGAGCAAGGCATCATCTCCGCTGACCCAGTTCCGATTTGAGGCCAATGACGTCATCCTCATGGGCTCAGAAAGCAGCGGCGCCCCACCGGAAGTGCATGCACGCGCCGACGCGCGCGTCTTTATCCCCATGGCTGCTGGATTTCGGTCCTTGAACATTTCGGTGTCGGCTGGCATCGCGTTGGCAGAAGGTTTGAGACAGACCCAGCAATTTCCGGGAGTAGATGCATGACCCTGATCCTCGACGAACGCCAACAAGCGGCGCGCACATGGTTCGAATCGCTGCGCGACCAGATTTGCGCGGCGTTCGAAGCGATTGAACGTGAAGCCGGATCGGATGCCGCGTTCGAATATAGCCCGTGGGATCGGCGCGATCATGATGACTCGCCTGGGGGCGGTGGTGTACGCGGCGTCATGAAGGGCAAGGTTTTTGAAAAGGTTGGCGTTAACGTATCGACCGTCGGCGGCAGTTTTAATCCTGAATTTGCCCAAACCATTCATGGCGCGGCAGAAGACCCGAACTTCTTTGCCACGGGTATCAGCCTTGTCGCGCATATGGCCAACCCGCATGTGCCAGCCGTGCACATGAACACCCGTTATCTGGTGACGACCAAGAGCTGGTTTGGCGGTGGCGCAGATTTAAACCCGCCCATTCCGTATGACGAGGACACTGCCGACTTTCACGCGCGCTTGCGCGCTGCTTGCGCGCCGTACGGCCCCGAAGTTTACGAACGCTATCGTGCGTGGGCTGAGGAATATTTTTGGATTCCCCACCGCAAACTGCATCGCGGCGTCGGCGGCATATTTTATGACCATCTGGAAAACACCAGCGACGCGTTGTTTGCACAGAATTTCGCCCTGACACGCGATGTGGGCGAAGCCTTTCTCGATATCTTTCCGAAATTAGTGCGCCGCCGGATGAACCAGCCGTTCACGGCTGAGGAAAAGCAAGCGCAGTTGCGCTGGCGCGGGCTCTATGCAGAATTCAATCTGGTGTATGACCGAGGCACCACCTTTGGTTTGAAAACAGGCGGCAATGTAGACGCCATCCTGATGAGCCTGCCCCCCGAAGTGGCCTGGGATTAACCGACCATGGCGTTTTCACCGATATTACCGGGTCATATCGGAACGATTGTCACTACACTGGAAATGAAGCAACGCCCCGCGTTGCGCGCTATGCCTACATGCGAGTTGCGACTGGAGCGATGGACTGCTCCGTCGGTGCAGTCGTATCGCACATTGTATCGACGTGTCGGCGAACCATGGCTTTGGTTTTCCCGTCTGGAGACGGACGATGCCGCATTGCTTGCGATAATACATGATCCGTTAGTACGCATATGGGCCGTCACGGATCGGCACGGCATTGAAGTCGGCATATTAGAGTTGGACTTCAGGATCGCAGGCGAATGCGAGATTGCGTTCTTTGGGCTCGTGCCGGAGCTTGCCGGGAAAGGTCATGGAAAATGGCTTATGGCCATGGCGCTACAGGCTGGTTGGGGCGAACCGGGCGTCACGCGTCTGTGGGTCCATACATGCACGCTCGACGGGCCGTCGGCGCTCGCCTTTTATCAGAAGTCCGGTTTCACTGCGTATCAACGTCAGCTCGAAACATTTCCTGATCCGCGTTTGTCCAGCCTGATACCCCGCGACGCCGCGCCGCAAATTCCCATCATTACCTAGGCGTAAGCTGACGGTGGATTGCCACCATCAGTAAAACATAGGCCACCGCTTCCAACGTCGCGAAAACGGCGGTAACGGCTGCTTCGATGACGGGTATACCGCCCTCGCCGGCTACGCCCATCGTGATGCCAGCGACGATTGACATGACAATCCCCGACAGCGCGCGCACCGCTAATGCAACAAACAACACAATGATCAGGATGCCCCAACCATTCCCGCTGCTGGTTTGCCATGCCTGCCTAATGGCCCCCATCGCGCCCCATTTAGGTTCATGCGTTAATACAACAGGCAAAAGTGCCAGGCGCCCCATGAGGTACAGGCCGGGGACCAAGAACATAAGAAAGCCAGCAAAGGTAACCCACCCCACAATGATGCTAGCGGCAAGATAGGGCAGGAAAACGACTGTTGCCCCCGAAAGCGCGTCGCCAACATTCACAAGGCCGCGGCCTGCCAACAAAACGTATAGAATGAGGCCGCCAAACGTTGTGACCAGCATATTCGGCATGAGAATGTACCAATTGCTTTCAAAGTAGCTACTGATTTGTCGGATGGAGCCGGCCATATCATCCATATCCGCCAGTACGAGCGGTGGCAAAATATAAGCTGATATCCACGCAGACATGAATATAAAAAAGCCAGCGATGGCGGTGATGGCTTCGGAATGTGCAGAATATAGTCCCCGCGCCTCCCGCCAAACGGCCCGATATTCAAGCTTGTGCTGCATAACTTTTCCCATAGCCGCGCGTAGAAGCTGACATAGGCGGTGGCAAGCCGCTTCCGACATGCTAAGCAACCGCAATGCAGCTGGAAGACAATATCGACTGGGACGTTTCCGACGGTTTGACGCCCTATCCCGCCGCCCTCGCGCGGATGGAGCAGCTACAGTCAGCGATCCGCGACAATGAAGCGCGCGAGCTTATCTGGTTATTGGAGCACCCCGCGCTGTACACTGCGGGAACCAGTGCGGACCCAGCCGAACTGCTGAGTGCACAATTTCCGGTACATGAAACCGGACGGGGCGGCCGTTACACCTATCACGGACCGGGGCAACGGGTTGGCTATGTGATGCTTGACCTTGCCAGACGCGGCAAGGACGTGCGTTGTTATGTTCATGCTCTAGAAGGGTGGGTGATTGATGCACTTGGCCATTTCGGCGTGACGGCACGCCGCGCTGATGGACGTATTGGCATTTGGTGCGATACGCCTGATGGCCATGAAGCGAAGATCGGAGCCATTGGCGTCCGCATCCGGCGTTGGGTGACCATGCATGGCTTTGCGGTAAATGTGGCGCCTGATCTCAGCCATTTCAGTGGCATTGTTCCTTGCGGTATCGCTGAATATCCTGTCACAAGCCTTGCAGAATTGGGCATAGAAGCCACCCTGCAAGACTTCGATGCAGCGCTGCTGGCTACTTTACCCGCCTTTCTCAACGCGCTTGCGAAAGCCGGCGGAAATTGTACGGTCGCGCCGCAATAGAAATGCGAGGGTGATATGCGTTTAAATATCTTGATACCTGTCGCCGCCATGTTCCTGCTGTCGGCATGTGGTGGTTCCGAAGAGGACAATCAGGTCACCGAAACGCGGATGGATGACCTCGACAGCCTTGAAGGCACGATCAGTGATGATGTGATGAATGTCGACGAGTCCACCGACGAAGCGCCGACGGAGGCTGCACCGGCATTGGTCCCATCGACAGCCCCGGACAAAGCACCGGAAGCCGAGTCCAAATTGGATAAGACCCAGAATAAAGAAACCGGCGGTCCGGACATCGTTAAAATCGACCCAGCTAGCGAAGCGCAGTGATATTAAACAGCGCGCTGACGCTGCCATGCGGGGCAGTTCTTAACAATCGCATCGCCAAGGCGGCTATGACCGAAGGCTTGGCGAACATATTGGGCCAGCCGACCCCCGAATTGCAACGTCTTTACGGAATTTGGTCGGACGGCGGTGCGGGTTTGCAAATTTCGGGCAATATCCACATCGACGCCAACCATCTTGAGCGGCCAGGCAATGTCTTCATCCATGACCGGCCAGATGACGACATGATGGCTGCCCTGCGTGCATGGACCAAAGCAGGCACGCGCAGCGGAAACCATTTCTGGGCGCAAATAAGCCATGCTGGCCGTCAGACTATGAAATCAGTCAACACCCGCCCCAAGGCACCGTCCGCGGTGAAGCTTGGGCTTCCCGGTGGCCAGTTTGGTATGCCCGTGGCGTTGACCGAGGACGAGATACTCAATCTTATTGGCCGTTTCGGGCAAGCCGCCCTGCACTGTAAAAATGGCGGATTTACGGGCGTGCAAATTCACGCCGCGCATGGCTATTTGATATCGCAATTTTTAAGCCCGCGTTCCAACCAGCGCGATGACCGATGGGGTGGCAGCTTGGAAAACCGGGCGCGTTTCCTGATGTTCACCATTAACACCGTGCGAACATTGGTCGGCCCAGATTTTCCGATCTCGGTAAAGCTGAACAGTGCCGATTTTCAGCGCGGCGGTTTCGCTTTTGAAGACAGCCTAAAGGTTGCCCGATGGCTGCAAGACGCAGGTGTGGATCTGATCGAGATTTCCGGCGGGACCTATGAACAGCCGAAATTACTGGGTATCGAGGGTATCGAGGCCGAGGAAGCACAGGATGTCGCACAGACAACCTTGGCGCGGGAGGCCTATTTCGTCGATTTTGCGAAGGCCATGAAGAATGAGCTGTCGATACCCTTGATGGTAACCGGCGGCTTCCGCAGCGCATCGGCGATGGAGCAGGCGCTTCGTTCTGGTGCTGCCGATTTCATTGGCCTCGCGCGGCCATTATGTGTGCTGCCAGAAGCGCCGAAGCGTTTGTTGGGCGGCATGGCCATGTTACCCAAGGTTGAGAACCAACTGAAGTTGCTGCCGGATTATCTCGCCGGATTGCGCAAATTCAAAATGGTGCGCGGAATAGAGGGCTTCGCCATTCAATATTGGTTTTATGCGCAGATTTACGCACTGGGCTACACAGGGCGAACGAGGCCGGATATTTCGGTGTTTACGGCGTTGCGTGACGTGGAAGCGGTTCAGAAACGCTGGCTTAAAGAGCGCCAGTCAGCAAAGCCTTAAAGCATCGAAACGTCACCTGGAAGTTGCTTCAGGGTGACGTGCCTTATTGGCCCTAGTCGCCCTCGCCGGGTTCGGCGCTGAAATATTTCTCGAACTTGCCGTCTTCCCCCTTATGCTCATCAGCATCAGCTGGCGGTTCGCGACTGGACGTAATATTAGGCCATTCCGCGCTGTACGTAGCGTTCAGTTCAAGCCATTGTTCTAAGCCATTTTCGGTATCAGGCAAAATAGCTTCGGCGGGGCATTCGGGCTCACACACGCCGCAATCGATGCACTCGTTCGGATTGATGACGAGCATATTGTCGCCTTCATAGAAGCAATCCACCGGACATACTTCAACGCAGTCCATATATTTGCAGCGGATGCAGGCATCGGTAACGACATAAGTCATCGGCGGAATTCTCCCAAACACGACGGCGGGTTAGCCGTTTCAATTCGCTTGCCTATTGCGTGGCGCGGGGTGAAGTCAACGGGTGAATGCAGCCAAAACACAAATATTAGTCGATTAGCTGATAGCAAAGCCGCGCCTCGCTCGCCGGACCGCGCCGGTCGGGCATGGAAAACAGCTTCAGCGTCAGCACCCCCTCCCCCAAGGGCATGGTGATAATATCGCCGACTATAACGGTCGCGCTACCCTTTTCCACTCTGCGGCCATTGATGCGAATATGACCGGCCTCTGCCCAAGCTTGCGCTAGCGTGCGGCTTTTGGCGATCCGCAGGAAGAATAAGAGCCTGTCGATCCGCAAGACTGCCTGCCTCTTAGAACTTCAGGCCTTTAAGCGCCGCCAGCTGCAACGCGAGTGCAGAGGGCTGCGCCGCAGCTTTTGGTGCCGGCGCCGGTCGTTCGTCCCGGCGCTTTGCGTTACCGTTACTCGCAGGTTTTTGTCGGTCGGGCCGACCGCGTTGTGGCCGCTGCTCTTGCGGGCGAGGTTTGGGCAGGCCGACCCAACGCCAATGCGACAGGTTGGACGGTTGCGCTGTCGTCGCAGACGCGACAGCCTCTCCCGAGCTTTCGGCAGGGCTTGATTCGGCAGCTTCTGCGGACTCCAGTGCTTCAACGACTTCGGCCGTCGTCCCCAATTCGGTGCTTTCGTCCGCTATGGGTGCATCTGGTACAGTCGTTTCAGATGATAATATTGCGTCGTCAACAACAACGTCTGCATCGACAGCCACGTCATCCGCCTTGGGCTTCGCTTCAGCTGGGCGGAATCCCGCATCGCGCATAAGTGCCTTCAAACCGTCGTCGCTGATGCCCAAAGATGTCGCAAACGCCATATCCATGCTGAGGCTGTTGCTTTGTCCACGGGCTTCATGGGCCTTTTTAATCACTCGCTCGGCCAAATCGATGCGCACATATTCATCGCCAATCTTGCGATAGCCCGCGTTCCGTGCCTCGGCCGGGCTCGCAAATTTCCAATCCTTCAAATGAACCGCGCTTTCGGGCGGCAACTCCGGCATTGGCCGTGCGTCGCGGGCTGCAAACAAGGCTGCGCGCCACTTCGCTGCCGCTGGCTTCAGTGCGGCATGATGATAAATATCAAGCGCACCGAAAACAATTCCGCCCTTACGCGCCGCGCCACGCGCTTCTTTGGGAAGCGCTGCGATGGCATCAGCCAGAAATTGACGGCCAGCGATGCCGCCCTCGTCCGCCAAGCGCACAGCGAGCGCACGGACGTTACCATCAACATCTGCCTGCTGGGCCACATCAAGCAACCCGACAATGCCGCCCATCGCCTTCGCCAACTGGCTTTCAATCCAGGCTTCGGCGCGCGTGACGATATCGCGCAGCGCATCGCCTTCAAGGCCGGAGACCGCCTTCACCGGTGCAAATACAGGCTGCAGCAGACTGCGGCCCTTTGACAGGGCGCCTAAAAGATCCCCTTTCCAGAAGATTGAAGGTTTGCCCTCCCCATCCGCTGCAAGCGAAAATTCGCTGTCATCTGCCATACTTACGTCCTTTGCCTTTTGTCTCAAATGCGCCGCCAAATGCCTTTCGGCGGCAGCGAGCAACAACTTACGGTCACCTGCTTTTGCCGCTGGGTCAACCCGAAAGGCGAATCCCTGTAACGTGCCAATGTCCTCGCCGTCCACAAGCACATGGCTGTTTTCCTGAATTTCCACCGGCAAGAGCCCTACATCTTGAGCGCCCTTGCGCAGCAGCATTGACGTGCGTTTGTCTACAAACCGCTGACGCAGCGCATCGTGCAATGCGTCCGATAATTTTTCTTCCAGCGCCCGCGCGCGCTCGGCCATCGCAGGCGGGTTAGCCAACCAGTCGTTACGATGCGCAATATAGGTCCAGGTCCGCACCGCCGCGATTCGGGCAGACAAGGTGTCGACGTCGCCCTGAATATTATCCAGCCGCGCCAATTCGTTTGCGTAAATGCTATGCGGAATGACGCGCTCGCCCTGCCCCAGATGTTGCCATAGCGAGGCTACAAACCGGCTGTGATGCTCCTCACCCATTTGCCGAAAGTCTGGCAAGCAGGCCACTTCCCAAAGGCGGGCGACATCAACGGGGTGGCGGATGAGCGATTTCACGTCGGGCATCTCGGACAGCCGCTTGAGCACCAGCAAGTCGATGACCTTGGGTGCTGGCAACAATCCAGGGCGTCCGGGCTTTTTCTCTAAATCGGAAATCAAGGTCGCGATGTCATTGAATCGTGGTTTTGCCTCACGCCAATACAGCCAGTCCAGCCGCGGGAAACTATGACCTTCAATAGCCAGGACTTCTTCAGGGGTGAACTCACTGCCTTCGCCCGCGAGCGTCCCGAAGCTGCCGTCGCGTTGGTGTCGTCCAGCTCGTCCTGCGATTTGCGCCATTTCGGCGACGGTCAACCTGCGCCTGCGTGATCCGTCAAATTTCGAAAGGCTGACAAAGGCGACATGCGCGACATCTAGATTAAGCCCCATGCCAATGGCGTCCGTGGCCACGAGATAATCAACTTCGCCAGACTGAAACATCGCCACCTGCGCGTTGCGTGTGCGTGGTGATAACGCGCCCATGACAACCGCAGCGCCGCCCCGCATCCGGCGCAATGTCTCTGCGACTGCATACACCTGCTCGATAGAAAATGCGACGATGGCAGAGCGTTTAGGCAGGCGGGATAGCTTCTTCGCGCCAGCATAGCTCAACGTGGAAAAGCGCGGACGAGATGTGATCTCCGCGTCGGGCAGCAGCGACCGAATGATGGGGCGAAGGCTCTCCGACCCCAAGATCATCGTTTCCTCACGTCCGCGCGCATGCAGTATGCGGTCAGTGAAAATATGCCCGCGTTCGGGGTCGGCGCCCAGCTGCGCTTCATCAATAGCGACGAAGGCAAATTCCTTGTGAATGGGCATGCTTTCAACGGTGCAGCAATACCAGCGCGCTTGCGGGGGCTCGATCCGTTCCTCGCCGGTAATCAGCGCGACATTTTGCGCGCCTTTGATCGCAACCAGCCGATCATATATTTCCCGCGCCAATAGCCGCAAAGGGAAACCAATCATGCCGCTTGAATAAGCGCACATTCGCTCAACGGCGAGATGCGTCTTGCCGGTGTTGGTAGGACCTAAAATGGCCGTTAGGGCGGATTGTACTGGAGGCAAATGTCTAGTTAGTCGCACACTCTGTGGCGAGTTCTTTCAGGGTAACGTCTATATTGGCCAGTTGTTCAGCGGTGGGCGACAAACCCTCCGTAACAAAGGCGCGCCCTTGCACATAATCCTTGGTGGCGTTCACGCAATCAAGGGCAATGACACGGCCTGATTTCAGGTAGATGAGCGAAAAGCTGCGCATGTCGGGATTGCCGCGCAACACCGTCGCGTCATAGCCAGCACTGATGCCAACGGTTTGTAGCCGCAAGTCATATTGGTTCGACCAGAACCACGGCACCGCATGATATTCGGTGCGCTCGCCCGTCAAGCTTTTCGCCACAGCATTGGCCATGTCATTTGCGTTCTGCACCGATTCCACGCGCATCACATTACCACCGGCAAAGGCGTTGGCATGGGCAGCACAGTCACCAATGGCAAAGATATCCGGCAAGGACGTGCGGCAATAGGCGTCTACATCAACACCAGCTCCTCCGGAGGCTCCCGCATTCAATACGGGCGCAACCGCGGGAACAATGCCAATACCCACAATAACCATTTGCGCCGGCACAACCTCGCCATCGGCCAAGCGCACACCGGTGACATATTCGTCACCTTCGATAGCGGCAATCTCAACGTTCAGCCGCATGTCTACACCATGAGCCCGATGCTCGGCTTCGTAAAAGCGCGACAGAGGTTCGCCAGCGACACGCGCTAGCACGCGGTCCATTGCCTCCAGCACGGTTACTTTTTTACCCATTTTGCGCAGCACGGCTGCTGCCTCAAGCCCGATATAGCCGCCGCCGACAATTGCGATTTCGGCAACATCATCAAGACCATTAAGCATGGAGTCGACATCGGCGCGGGTCCTGACGACATGCACGCCGCGCAGGTTGCCCCCTTCGACCGGCAATTGCCGCGGACTACCGCCAGTGGCCCAGATCATGCTGCCATAGGAAATGTTCGTTCCGTCAGACGTCGTCACTGAATGCGCGGCAGCATCGACGATCTCCACCCGTCGGCCAAGCAGCATATCTACTGAGCGTTCTGCCCAGAACGCCGCAGGCCGGATCATGATGCGCTCGAACGCTTTGTCACCAGAGAAATAGTCTTTGGACAAAGGCGGGCGCTCATAGGGATATTCGTCTTCGGCATTGACGATGCCAATGCTGCCTTCGAATTTCGCCTGTCGCAGAGCAATGGCTGCTTGCGCGCCACCATGGCCGCCGCCGACGATGAGAATGTCATAATGCATCAGTGAAGATTCGCTCATTAGGAAAACCTGAAACGGGCGGTAAGCAAAAGGTCACCGACTGGCTAGTCCCATGCTTGCGGCACTATCAAATAAATGGCAGAGGATGGCGATGACTTTAGACTTTGCTCTCGGCGAAAATGCCGACATGATCCGCGATACAACACAACGTTTCGCGACAGATAAAATCGCGCCCTTGGCCACAAAAATCGATGCCGATGACTGGTTTCCGCGTGAGGAACTCTGGCCGGCGATGGGTGAACTCGGGCTTCACGGTCTGACTGTTGCCGAAGAGGATGGGGGCCTTGGCCTTGGCTATCTGGAACATGTTGTCGCAGTTGAGGAAGTCAGCCGCGCTTCTGCGTCCATTGGCCTTTCCTACGGTGCGCATTCAAATTTGTGCGTAAACCAGATCGCGCGCTGGGCCTCGCCCGAGCAGAAGGCGAAGTACCTGCCCAAGCTGATTTCGGGCGAACATGTGGGCAGTCTGGCCATGTCTGAGGCCGGTGCCGGTTCGGACGTCGTTTCAATGAAGTTGAAGGCCGAGGCAGTGCAAGGCGGCTATATCCTGAATGGCACAAAATTCTGGATTACCAATGCGCCCTATGCCGACACGCTCGTCGTCTATGCCAAGACCGCGCCCGAAGCGGCTTCGCGCGGTATCACAGCGTTTTTGATTGAAAAAGGGATGGAGGGTTTCTCCATTGGCCAGAAAATCGACAAGGTCGGGATGCGCGGATCGCCGACTGCTGAACTCGTCTTCAACGACTGCTTCGTGTCCGACGAACAGATGATGGGGCCCCTACACGGCGGCGTTGGCGTGCTGATGTCGGGACTTGATTATGAACGCGTCGTCCTCGCCGGGCTTCAGCTTGGCGTGATGCAGGCCTGCCTTGACGTCGTCTTACCTTATGTCCGCGAACGAAAGCAGTTCGGCAAACCCATCGGCAGTTTCCAGCTGATGCAGGCGAAGATTGCCGACATGTATGTCGCGCTCAATTCGGCCCGCAGCTATGTCTACAATGTGGCGCGTGCCTGCGATGCCGGGCAGACCACGCGCTTTGACGCCGCAGGTGCAATCCTGCTCGCCAGCGAAAGTGCAGTTAAGGTTGCCGGCGAAGCCATTCAGGCACTGGGCGGCGCTGGCTATACAAAGGACTGGCCCGTCGAGCGTTATTGGCGCGATGCCAAGTTGCTCGACATTGGTGCGGGAACAAATGAAATCCGTCGGATGTTGATTGGCCGGGAGTTGATCGGAGCAGCGTGAACGGACCAATAGAATGGATTGCGGCAATAGGAACGATCTTGGCCGCAGCCATGGTCGCGGCCGACTTTAGCCGCCGGATTACTGGCTTCGGCTTTGTCCTGTTTTCGATCGTCGCTTGTATGTGGGTCTATTCGGGGCTGACCGCCCCCGACGGAATGCCTTTGGCCATACAAAACGGCGTGCTGCTATTCATTAACCTGTTCGGCGTTTGGCAATTCCTGATTAGCCGAAAAAAGAAGCAAGAAATTGACAAAGCTGCGGAAATTGCCGAGCAGGCCAAGCAAGAGCTAGCGCAGGAGTAAGTATGAGTCGTCCGGTGTTGGGGGTCATCGCTTGTAACCGTATGGTCGGCAGCGAAGTCGCCCAAGCGGTAATGAACCGCTACATCCGCGCAGCAATGACCTATGCCAATGTTGCGGCATTAATCATCCCGTCGCTTCCCGACCTGATGACCGCTGCTGACGTCGCACCGCGAATCAACGGCATATTGCTGACCGGTAGCCCATCGAATGTCGGAACCGAACGCTATGGCGAAGAAGGCGGCGATGGCCCGTTCGATGACGCCCGCGACGAGATTGCAATGTCGATGGTCGACCGCATGATCGAGGCGCAAAAACCGGTGTTCGGCATTTGCCGTGGTTTTCAAGAAATCAACGTTGCGCTTGGCGGAACTTTACGCCGCGACACCAGTGCCAGCGAAACGCTTATCCGCCATCACGCACCCGATGATGTCGACTTCGACGCCATGTTCGACCACCGGCACCCTGTTGAACTCGCCCAAGGTGGCGTCTTGGCCAGTGCCTATTCCAAAGACGCGCTCGACGTAAACTCGGTTCATTTTCAAGGCATCGGTAAACTTGCGGACGGGCTGACGGTAGAGGCACGCGCATCCGACGGGCTTATCGAGGCCTATAGCGCCCGACCCAACGGCGCGCCCTTGCTGGCGGTGCAATGGCACCCCGAATGGGACACAGAAAATGACGTGGATTCGCAAACCTATTTTCACCTTCTCGGAAAGGCGTTAAGAGGCGAGCTGTGAACACAAAAGTCACCCGCTTTAATCGCTACCAAGCACGGATAGGCTTCTCGCCCTGATCCGTTTGCGTACCCCGCAAACGCAATCACATATCAGGAAGAAAACTCATGCCACGCAATTACGACATCGCCGAACTACGCCGTCTAGACATCGCCCACCATTTGCCGGCTCAGGCCGACTGGCAGGAAATTGAAGACCTTGGCGGAAGCCGCATCATCACCCATGCCGAGGGTTGTTATATCCATGATGGCGATGGCAATCGCATATTGGACGGTATGGCTGGCCTATGGTGTGTCAACGCTGGCTATGGCCGCGATGAACTCGCCGAGGTCGCGCGCGAACAAATGGTTGAACTGCCATACTATAACAGCTTCTTCAAAACGGCGAATGCGCCCGCCATCATGCTCGCCGACAAGATCTCCAGCCTCACAGGTGGCCGCTTGCCGCACGTATTTTTCAATAGCTCGGGCTCCGAAGCCAATGACACCATCTTACGCATGGTCCGCCATTATTGGCAGGTGAAGGGCGAGCATAGCCGCACCATCATCATCAGCCGCCACAACGCCTATCACGGCTCTACCGTGGCGGGCGTCAGCATGGGCGGAATGAAAGCCATGCATGGTCAGGGCTTCCCTGCGCCCGGCATCTTGCCGATGGCTGGTATCGAACATGTCCGCCAGCCATATTGGTATAATGAAGGCCGTGACATGACGCCGGAGGATTTCGGCACGGCATGTGCGCAAGCGATTGAAGACAAGATATTAGAAGTCGGTCCGGAAAACGTTGCTGCCTTCATTGGTGAACCCGTACAAGGCGCAGGCGGCGTCATCATTCCGCCCGCCAATTACTGGCCGCAGGTTGAAGCTATCTGCCGCAAATATGGCATCCTGTTGGTCTGCGACGAGGTCATCTGCGGCTTTGGCCGGACGGGCAATATGTGGGGTCATGAAACCATGGGTATCCAGCCGGATATCATCGCAATGGCCAAGGGACTGTCGTCTGGATATCTGCCGATTTCCGCAGTCGCCGTGAGCGCGGAGATCATCAAGGTGATGAAAACTGGCGGCGATTTCGTCCATGGCTATACCTATTCGGGACACCCCGTCGCGTCAGCAGTTGCCCTGCGCAATATTGAGATCATGGAGCGCGAAGGCCTGTTTGATAAGGTCCGGAATGAAACCGGTCCGTACCTTGCCGAAAAGCTTGCGACCTTAAGCGACCACCCGCTGGTCGGTGAAGCCCGCTCAATCGGCTTGCTTGGCGCGGTTGAGGTTGTTGCGGACAAGGCCACTGGCGCGCGCTTCGGCGGCGCTGAAGGCACGGCAGGGCCAATGGTGCGGGATATCTGCATTCGCAATGGTCTGATGGTGCGTGGGATCCGCGACAGCATTGTCATGTGCCCGCCACTGATTATCACGCCATCCCAGATCGACGACTTGGTTGGCATCATCCACAATTCACTGGATGAGGCCGAGCCAAAGTTGCGCGCGATCGGATAGGTGATCCTTCGTCCTAGACCCATCATGCTGAAACACGTTGAGCATGATGGGTCTGGATGATCAGCGCTACGGTGTCTTGTGGCTAGACAAACAGCGTCCAATCATTACCTAGAAGCCCATGAATTCCAAAATGCTCAAGCGCGCCTTCACGGCGGCCCTCACCCCCGCTCTGCTTCTTCAATTTGCGCCTGTATATGCGGCTGCTCCCCTTGCTGTAAAGCCGAAGCCACCCGTTCTCACCTGCACGAACACGACAGCGGAAGGCCTGTCCTACACCGTAATCAAGACAGGAAAAGGTGATCGGCCATCTGCCGAGTCACGCGTAACGGTGAATTATAAGGGCCTCCTGACAGCCGACGGTACAGAGTTTGACGCAGGGCAAGACGCCCAGTTCCCCGTTGGTGGCGTCATCCCCGGATTCGGCCAAGGTCTGCAACTGATGCAGGCGGGCGGCAGCTACCGCCTCTGCATCCCGTCGAAGCTCGGTTATGGCGAGACTGGCACCGGGCCCATTCCGGCCAATGCCGATCTGGTATTCGAAGTGGACCTATTGTCTTTCACAACGCCGCCGCCCAAGCCAGTTATCCCGATGGTTGATCGAAGCTGTTCGCAAACGACTGCGTCGGGCCTTGGCTTTCAAATTGTTAAAACTGCACAAGGCGCAAAGCCCGCAGACGGTGATATGGCCTTAGTCGACTTTACCGTTTTCGACGCGAAAACCGGTGTCGTGCAACAAAAGCGGGAATGGGAAAAAATCTCGTTAAACCAAGCATCGCCTATTTTCGGCGAGGGCCTGAAAATGATGCAAGTCGGTGCGACCTATCGGTTTTGCATGCCAGCCCCAGAGGACGCAGGCAGTATCGACGGCCAAAGCAATATAATCGTCGACCTCATTGGGCTGCGCCCGGCACCAGCCGCAGAGTAAACTTCGCATTCGGCCAACGTGGCCGTCAGAATTCAGCACGTTTCGCGTATCATGTGCGCAAATGTAGGAAAAGCTTGCGATTCTGGCCAACGGGGCGAAATATGATGCGTCATGCGCGTCGTCGGGGACGACCATGTCGTCGCTGCCCCTTGTAAAAACCCGCAACACAAACTGTTTTCGGCGAAGGACTTAAAGACTTTTCCGCGACATTATGTCGTGAGTTGCCTTTTCATGCGCGTGCTCTACTTTCCCGAAACAATATGACGCCGCAGCCACGAAGCGCGGCTAAGGAGGGGAACACGGGGATGTTTGAGGGCAACCAGTCGGCGGTTCAGTTCGGCATATTTTTGGGGCTTATGGTCGCCGCTGCCCTTTTCACCTGGCTCAAGGTGCGCGGTCACGGCGTGGCGGATGGCGACCAGACCAAAACAGACAAGGAAATCTTCCTGGCAGGCGGAGGCCTCAGCTGGTTTTTTGTCGCAGGCGCCATCACCCTCACAAATTTGTCCACCGACCAGTTGGTGGGCATGAATGGCAACCAGATGCTGTTGCTGGCCTGGTGGGAACTGGCCGGCTTTGTCGGGTTATTGATCCTCGCGTTCATATTTGTGCCCATCTATTATCGGAACAATTGCACCACCGTCACCGAGCTATTGGAAAAACGCTATAATGGTGGAAGCATTCGCACCGTCATTTCGGCGCTTTTCCTGATCGGCAATATCTTCATTTACCTGCCAGCGGTCATTTATAGCGGGTCATTATTCATGCAGTCGCTGTTTGGAACAGACATTTCTGTCATCGCCATCGCAACGATATTTGCCATCGTGGGCGCCGCGTATGCGATATTGGGCGGCCTTCGTGCGGTGGCGGTTCTGGATACCTACAGCGGGGTAGGCATATTAGGGCTGGCGTTAGTGGTGGTCTTTCTGGCCCTTGCTGCCGTGAATTTTGACCTTTTTTCTGGCGTTCCAGCAGAGCGTGTGTCGATGATCGGCGCGCTGGATTCGCCAATACCCTTTCACACCCTCTTTACGGGCATGATTTTGATCCAGATATTTTACTGGTCCACAAATCAGAATATCACGCAAAAGGCGCTAGCCGCTCCGACGGTAAAAGAAGCGCAAAAGGGCGTCATGGCGGCCGCACTCATTCGCGTGCTTGTTATTCCACCTATCGTCGTCATTCCGGGCGTCGTCGCGTATAAGTTGTTCGGCGATGTCGGCGACCGAGCTTATGGCATGATTGTGGCTGAGGTCCTGCCGAGTTGGACCAGCGGGATTTTCGCAGCCATGATTGCAGCAGCCGTTCTGACAACCTTTTCAGCCGTTCTGAACGCAACTATCACCTTATACACGGTCGATTTTCACCGCAAGTTCATCAACCAGACGACCAGCGCCGTCACACTGAACCGCGTTGTGGGCATAGGCGCGAGTATCATCGCAATTGCGTTGGTTCCACTCTACGCCGGCGCAAGCAGCATCATCAATTTATTGCAGGAATTGAACGGCCTTTCATCGATGCCGATTTTATCGGCCTTTATTGCCGGGCTGCTGTTTCGCAATGTCGACGCGCGCGCAGCGATTGTTGGCCTTGTCTATGGCGTTGCTATCTACACGCTTCACAATTTCGTGTTGTATCGTCCAGACACCCTGTATTCCGGCGAAACATTCTACCAGCATTTTGGCGTGGGGTGGCTGCACTATATCGATGTTATGGTTATCGTGCTGGTCACGTCGGTCATGATGGCGCTGGCGGTCAACCGCGTCGTTTTCGGTAACCGCGCGATATTCATTTTTTCAAAGGAGGGCCGCGCGTTGCGCGCATGAGAGTATGAGCGAATATATATTGGTTATTGACGAAGGCACCACTTCGACGCGCGCAGTTCTGTTTACGGCCGACGGGCAATCTGCCGGAAGCTGCCAACGTCCGCTCACTCAATTTTACCCCGAACCAGGCCGGGTGGAACATGATGCTGAGGAAATCTGGACGCTGACGCTGGAATGCGCGCGCCAAATGGTCGAAAAAGCAGGCGGCCCATCTCACATCACCGCCATCGGCATCACGAACCAGCGCGAAACGATTGTCTTCTGGGATAAGCGGACGGGAAAGCCACTGGCACCAGCCATTGTATGGCAAGACCGCAGGACCGCCGACACGTGCACGCTTTTAAAAAACAGGGGCGAAGAGCCTGTGGTTCAGGCCAAGACCGGCCTATTGTTGGACCCGTATTTTTCCGGCTCAAAAATTGGATGGGCTTTGGACAACTGGCCGCAACTGCGCGACGCCGGGGATAATCTGGCGGTGGGCACAATCGAAAGTTACCTCGTATTCCGCCTTACGGGCGGCAGCCATATCACTGATGCCAGTAATGCTGCGCGCACGGCGTTGATGGCCATCGGAAGCGGGGGATGGGACGACGGCCTGATGGATCTTTTCGGCGTTCCCCGTGAGATATTGCCACAGATCACCGACTGCGCCGGCGAACTTGGCACCACATCAAGCGAACATTTCGGCGCGCCAATAGCTATTGCAGGCATGGCGGGTGACCAGCAGGCCGCGACGATCGGACAGGGTTGTTTTGCAATAGGGCAAACCAAAGCCACTTTCGGCACCGGCGCTTTCGTCTTGACGCAGACTGGCACGACTTTGCGGCAGTCCAAACATCGCCTGCTGTCGACCATATTATATCAGCTGAACGGAGAGCGACATTATGCGCTGGAGGGGTCCGTTTTCGTTGCGGGGAGCCTCGTGCAATGGCTGCGCGATGACCTTGGCCTAATTATGCACGCAGCGGACACCGAAGCGCTGGCACGCAGTGTGCCCGACAATGGCGGCGTGTATCTGGTACCCGCGCTGTCGGGCCTTGGCGCGCCCCATTGGCGACCAGAGGCGCGCGCGGCGATAAGCGGTCTTAGCTTCTCTGCGACCAAAGCACATGTGGCACGCGCCGCGCTCGAGGCCATGGCCCACCAGACCTACGACCTAAAAACCGCCTTTGCCGCAGATGGTGCCGATTGGGCAGAGTTGCGTATTGATGGCGGCATGGTGGCCAATGATTGGATGGCACAAGATCTGGCCGATATGCTTGCCATTGATGTCGAGCGTCCAGCCTTCATTGAAACGACGGCGCTGGGCGCGGCGATGCTGGCGGCGGTAGGCTGCGGCATTTACGGCGCGCTTGAGGACGCCGCTGTCATGCGTGGCGGCGTTTCGCGGTTTGCACCCGCCATCACATATGAGGCCCGTGATACGCGGCTTGCTGGATGGAGTGCAGCACTTAAACGCGTGCTTCAATAATATTAAGCGGCGGGCTGACCGTCGGCTGTCACAAACGTTTACGACATCTTAACCATCTGAGGGCAATGTAAATTCGCAGTTTTATAGCGAACTACATCGACAGGACCCAAGGATGGATAATTTGCGAAACTTTGAACCGTTCGGATCGGACCTTCATGTTGATTTACCGGCATACGCCAGTTTCGATGAGGAAGATGCCGCTATTGAGGCACCGCCCATCGTTTCTGTCGATGAACGCCGCATGCAGGTTCGTGCCTATAATTTCTGGACATCCCAGCTGCACGACAAGAATTATCCCTGCATCGAAGAATTGGATCCTTCGGCCGTTGACGACTTTCGGGATTATAGCGTTCTGCTTGATTTCACCTCCGGCATTGAAAACCCGTCCATTGAATATCTTGGCGACAAGCTGCGTGCGGAATGCGGACTTGGCCCCGATATATCTTACTTAGACCAAGTTCCCGGACGGACATTATTGTCGCGGATCACGGACCATTATCTCCAAATCATCGCCAACCGCGCACCCATTGGTTTTGAAGCCGAGTTTGTGAACGATCGTGGCCTGACCATTATGTACCGCGGCATCCTGCTGCCCTATTCGTCCGACGACGACACAATCGACTTCATTTATGGCGTCATCAACTGGAAGGAGGTCGCTCCTCTCGACATCAGCGTGCCGCTGCAACTCGAAGTCGAGCAAGCCCTCGCATCTTCGGCACCGCGTCAAGATCCTGTTCCCGTTTGGGCAGACGGACCGATTGCAGGCCATCTCGACAATCCGATATCGGGCGACCTCATCGCCGATGATATTCTGGAATTAGACCAAGTCGCACCCGATGAAGATTCATCCTTGGCCGATTGGCTTCACGTGGCACGCCAGTGCGCCGATTCCGCCCGCGATGCTGACCAGCGAACTCGCGATGCGTTGTATCAGGCCATCGGACGTGCGCATGACTTCGCGCTGGTGGCGGCGGAGAATCCTTCGGATTATGCCGAACTGCTGGCCGACGCGGGCCTTACCGTTCAGGAACGCGCGCCGTTCACGCCGCTGGTTAAGCTTATTTTCGGTGCAGGCTATGACAAAACTCGGCTAACCGAATTTGCATCCGCACTGCAATTTGCCCAACGCAACGTGGTGCCAATGGGCGGATTTGCTAACATTCTTGCGAATTACGAAGGTGGATTGAAAGCCATCGTTGCAGCAGAGCGTCGGGCAAAGAAAATCGCATCGGGGCAACAGCCCGATATATCGCCACTTGACCCACGGCTGCGCTTGCGTGCTGCCCGCAAGAAAGACCTGAGCGAATTTGCCGGCAAGGGTGAGGAATTTGTTCTGCTCGTTGCGCGCCGCGATGCCGATGGCAGTGTTGCCATTGTCGGTGCGGTGCAGGGCGATGCGGCGCTCACGGAAAAGGCGCTGCGCAAAACGGATGTCTGACTTGTTTCATTGGGCATAAGCACGTAACGCTTGCGCCCGATGACCGATGCACTTGCCTTACATTATGCCCAAAAACTAATTGCTTGCGAAAGCATAACACCGGCAAGCGGCGCCGTGTTTGCGGCGCTTGAAGAAATGCTGTTGCCACTTGGATTCACCGTCGAGCGTTTTATATCAGGATCGGGTGATGACGACCCGGCGCACGGTGCGCCTGTTGAAAATTTATTTGCCATTCGGCAGCATCATGCGGGACGCCATTTTGCCTTTGCGGGGCATCTTGACGTGGTGCCGCCCGGTAAAGGATGGGCGAGCGATCCTTTCACGCCGGTCATTAAAGGCGACCTGCTACATGGCAGAGGCGCGGTGGATATGAAGGGCAGCATTGCAGCCTTTGTCGCGGCGCTGCACGAGATCCCGGCGGACGCCGGTACCATTAGTCTTATCATCACTGGCGACGAAGAAGGCCCTGCCATTTATGGCACGCGCGCCCTCATCAACCATATGCAAGCGCGCGGCTCCATTCCGGACGCGTGCCTGGTCGGCGAACCGACAAGCGTTAACCGGCTGGGTGACATGATGAAAATCGGCCGGCGCGGCTCGGTAAACATGTGGATTTCGGTGGCTGGCATCCAAGGCCATGTCGCCTATCCACATCTGGCGGATAACCCCATAACGAAGCTTGTGGCAATTTTAGCTGAAATCGAAGCGACTCACTTGGACGACGGCACTGATTGGTTTCAGGCAAGCAATATTGAAATCACTGACCTAAATGTTGGTAACAAAGCGACCAACGTCATCCCCGCACAGGCGGAAGCGCGCCTGTCGATCCGCTTCAACGATTTGCAAAGCGGCGAAGCGCTGGTTGAGCGTATGCGCAATTTGGTCGAGCGCGGCGGCGGTTCCCTGCATGCCATGATCTCCGGCGAGGCGTTTCTGACCCCGCCCGGCGAATTGTCAGCGGCCATTGCCGAAGCTGTCCAGGACGTGATTGGCATTACGCCAGAGCCGTCCACCACCGGAGGTACATCCGATGCACGCTTTCTGACCAAAATTTGTCCGGTCGTCGAATTTGGTCTGTGCAATGCAACGATGCACAAGCTTGATGAGGCGGTGGCTGTTGCGGACCTGTCCGCCCTTACCGAGATATATCGGCGCGTGGCTATTCGGATGCTTGCCGCTTAGCTTTTCAGCATGATGTAAATCGCACCAGCGCCGCCGTGCCGCGGATGCGCGTTGCGGACGGCGGATATGTGGCGCGCGTGCCGCGATGCGGCCAACCAGTCGCGCACGACAGCAGCAATCGCGCCCCTCCCCTCACCACTTGCACGATCATGCCCACGCGGCTTGCCAGTGACCAGCAAAATCACCTTTAATTTTTGCCCGATTGCCTGCTCGAGCGCTCCGTCCAAACGGGCGTAGGCACCATTTAGCGTCGTATCGTGCAAATCAATGCTAACATCAGGAACCACGCCGCCGCGTGCAATGCGCCGGTCCCAGTGGCCGTCGAGATTATGTGGCATCTCCACTGGGCTAGCCACAACCGGGACTGGCTTGGAGGGGGACTTTCGAAGCAAAGCTTTGGGCTTCGCAGCTAAGGCTGCAGCCATGTCCATTTTCGGGATCGGCGGCTTCGCAACCGCCTTTGGAGAAGGCTTAACAACATGCAACGGTTGTACCGTCGCCATGACCTTACCCCAAAGCGCGCGTTCTTCGTTGTTTAACCGGCGTGCCATCGGGCTTAGAGGCCAAGCCGGGCAACCGCAGCCTTTGGGAGGAACAGCAGAGCAGCGCCGCGGGCCGACATGCCGCCGGCGATAGCCCGCGCGCGGTCGCCCGCGCCCCAAAATGTGTCCACACGGTTCGCGCCTTTAATGGCACCGCCCGTATCCTGAGCGATCCAGACGCCATTGGGCTCTGCGCGATCCATGGACAGCCACACAGGCGCGCCAAGTGGGATGAACTTGACGTCAACAGCGATGCTGGCTTCGCCAACTACTGGATAGCCCATGGCGCCAAGCGGCCCTGCGCCGGTCAATTCGCGAAAGAACACAAAGCTCTTATTCTCCTGCATGATCATGCGCCCTTCCTCAGGGTTGGCGCGTAAATAGGCCACGATGCCTTGCATCGACCCGTCAGTTATGAGGCCCCGATCCTTCATCAGCCTCCCTATTCCGGTATAGCCCCGACCATTTTGGCTTTCATAGCCGATACGCATAACGCTGCCGTCCGGCAGTTTCAGTCGACCGGAACCCTGTATTTGCAGAAAGAAAAAATCGACCACATCGGCAGCATAAGCGATTTCCAGACCACGTCCCGCCAGTGAACCGCTTTCGATCCCGGCACGATCATCATATTGGACCAGCTTAGTCCCGCTGACTTTGCCCCTGATGCTTTTGCCTTTGAGATCATCCGAGAATTGGCCAAGATCGACATCGATGAGATCATTAGGGCGTTTATAAACGGGCACGTCGCACCCGGCCTGTCGCGTCCGGCATCCAGCAATTTCGGGTTCGAAATATCCGGTAGCAAATGCTTTGCCGTCACCAACCTGCACTGCATCCATGTGGGTGGCAAAGAAAGAGATCGCATCGCCCGTCCACGTTTTCACTGCGTCACAAGCAGCAACCCAGTCGCTTCCTTGCGTCAGGCCGCTATTGTCCGTGCGCCGGACAAGTCCGGGGCAACTATTGCGGAAACTGTCCATCGCAAGCTTAGCTTTGCGCGCATCCACGCGCAGACCGGCAATCTCAGGGCCTCGAACAATACCCAAGGTCGCGGCCGTGGTGCCGTCCCCCGTCTGCAGGGCCGGAGGCAGCGTGGCCTCAGCAGTCGACGGAATGGGGCGCGCGGCCCTATCGAGCGCTGGCTTATCCGCAGCCGGCCTGCCAGACGCAGAGGGCGTTAACGGCCCGCCATTGGGGATGACGCCGCCCGCACAGGCGGACAACAAAAAGGTGGCTATACCAAGAGTAAAAAGGGCGCGTTTCATCGCCCCGGTGAATCAGACCGAGTCGGTTTCGTCAAGCTTCCAGTTACGGTTGCCTGATTTCACGTCGCGCATGAAGGTCCAGATATCGTGCGTTTCAACGGCATCCGTCATCGAACCGCCAATAACCGTTCCGTCAGCATCCTTCACCATCGAGGCGATGTCAGCATCAAAACGAACCGCTATTCGTGCCACAGGGTGGTCGTAGCGGGCGTCGACAATGCGGACTTCATCTATCCGGACGAGACGATTTTCCAGTGTCTCACCGCGTTCAGCGCGACCGTCAATGGCCTCAACAAAACTGTCATAGACGTCGTCGTCGCACAAAAAGCGCAATGCGTCCTTGTCGCCCTTCCAATAGGCTTCCAGCACCATTTTATAAGCAGATTTCGATCCTTCCGCAAAAAGACCAAGGTCAAAGCTGCGGTCGGCATTGGCAATTGCCTTCAATCCGCTCTGCGCCGCCATGTCAGCATTCGACACGTCGCTGGCAGGCAATGCCCCCACGGTGTCACCGCCCGAAAGCGGTTGGCGCAAAATGGGTTGCGTAGCAGATTCGACGGGGCGACGCGCAACGGGCTCTTGCTCATGTCCCGTGCGTTTTCCGAGCACCGAATACAGCCGAAGGCCGAGGAAAGCCGCAACAAGTGCCAGCAATACAATGGTGAATGTCACAACGCCTCCATGCGCCAAAAATCCGGCAAATGTTAAACACTGCACGGAATTATGTCCGTTCAGCTCCGCCAAAAATCATATAAGCATTAATGGGGCGGGTTTCAAAGGGCTTTGCCTAAAGAAAAATGCGCTTTGGCGCGGGCGCAACAATGATTGCCCTTTGCTGGCTTGCCTGCTAGTCGCGACGGCATCAGGGGTTGCTGGTTTGGTGGCCCTCACAATCAACACGAAAGCACGACATCACATGGCCGACGAAGCAGGCACCATCGTTTCCGAGAATGTTAAAGCCAATGGCGAAGATACAGCGCCAGCAGTTGGTATGCTGAACCAGTATATCAAGGATTTATCGGTTGAAAATCCGCATGCGCCACACAGCTTCAACTGGGATGCCGGCCCGCAGATCGACGTGCAAGTTAACATTCAGGCCAATGCGATTACCGATGAATTGCATGAAGTGACGTTGAAGCTCGCGGTCAAAGCCGAGAGCGATAACGGCGTGCATTTCTCCGTTGAACTCGATTATGGCACCCTTTTTGGTCTCCGCAATGTCACCACTGAGCAGGCCCATCCTTTCCTTTTTGGTGAAGCACCACGGCTAATGTTCCCGTTTGCGCGCCGCGTTGTGGCTGATGCTGTTCGTGATGCGGGCTATCCGCCATTGGTGCTCGAGCCGATTGATTTTAACGCGCTTTATGTTCAGCAACTGGCACAAGCCCAGCAGATGGCCGAAACCCAGCCTGCAGGCGAAGCCTGAACCTTTAGGTACCAGGTAACGACATGAGCCTGGTTAGAAACAGCATTACGATAGGCGGATTGACTCTCGTCAGCCGCGTCCTTGGTCTTGTACGCGATATGCTGATGGCGCGTTTCGTGGGCGCTGGCCTTGCCTCCGATGCTTTTTTGATCGCTTGGCGACTACCCAATCTCTTTCGCGCCCTCTTTGCGGAGGGCGCCTTTGCGGCCGTCTTCGTGCCATTGTTTAATAAAAAAATGACTCAGGCCGAACGCGAAGAGGCAGGGCTCGGCCTCGTCGCTGCGCGCAAATTTGCCAGCCAAGTATTGTCGGTCTTGTTTCCGTTTTTAGTTGTTTTCACGGTTCTCATGATGGTGGCGGCTGGTCCCATTGTCTGGGCCATGACTGGAGGGTTTCCTGATGGTGGGACGGAGAAATTTGCGCTCGCCCGGCATCTCACAATCATCACATTTCCATATCTCGCGCTTATTTCGCTCGTCTCGCTCCTCGGCGGCATATTGAATTCGCTCAATCGATTCTGGGTGAATGCCGCAGCACCGATATTGCTGAATATCTGCATGATCGCCGCGCTTATTTTCTTTCGGGGCGATAGCGAGGTCGAGACTGCCATCACGCAGGCGATCGCCGTCACGGTGTCAGGTGCTCTGCAGTTATTGTGGCTCATTTGGGCATGTCACCGTGCAGGCGTACACCTGAAATTATCGCTGCCGCGTTTGACGCCGGACGTCAAAATGATGCTGGCCCTGATTGCCCCTGCAGCCATCGGCCAAGGCGCGATTCAGATCAACCTGCTGATATCAACATCGCTTGCCGCCCGTTTCCTGCCAGAAGGCTCGGTATCCTGGCTATATTATGCCGACCGACTCAACCAGCTTCCGCTCGGCCTGATCGGCATTGCGATTGGAACCGCGATTTTGCCGGCACTCTCGCGGCAGATTGCAAGCGCAGATGAAAAGTCCGCGTCCGATACACAAAATCGCGCGGTGGAGCTTGCCTTGTTCTTTGCGTTGCCAGCGGCCGCTGCCTTGATCATTTCGGCGGTTCCTATCGTGCACGGCATCTTTGAGCATGGCGCGTTCACGGCGTCTGATACCCGCGGTACCGCTGCCGTGCTGATGGCATTTTCATTCGGCGTTCCCGCCTATGTGCTTATCAAGGTGCTGACCCCCGGCTTCTACGCGCGCAACGATACTAAAACGCCGCTGCGTCTGGCCTTGTGGTCGATGCTGGTCAACCTCATCGGTAACCTCATTCTCATTTGGCCATTGGCGCATATCGGCGTCGGCGTCGCTACGGCTATTTCAGCGTGGGTCAACGTCGCCTTGTTATGGTTTACCCTGCGCAAGCGCGGCCATATCGCCATCGACACACGCCTGCGCCAAAAAGCATGGCGCATCGCGCTCGCCGCAATGATGATGGGTCTGGCGCTGTTCTTTGGCAACGCGCTTGTCGAAGGTATGCTCGGCGATGGGCTTTGGCGCCGGATCGCTGTCCTGTCATTGCTGGTGAGCGCAGGCTGCGCAGTCTATGTCGTCGCGATCGCACTTTCGGGTGCTTACCGACTGCACGAAATCAAATTCCTTCTTCGCCGGCGGCCTGCCACCGCCGATAGCAACATAAGCGAGTAAAACCATATGCGCGTCGTCTCTGGCATCCAGCCCACGGGAAATCTGCACCTCGGCAATTATCTGGGCGCTATTCGCAACTGGGTAAAAATGCAGGACGAAACGGAGTGCCTTTATTTCCTCGCGGATTTGCACGCAATTTCCATGCCGCATGTGCCCAGTGAATTGGCCGCGAACACGCGCGAGATGGCTGCCGCGTTGATTGCCTGCGGCCTCGACACGGACAAATCGATCCTGTTCAATCAGGCGCAAGTTCCGGCCCATGCCGAAATGCAGTGGTTGTTGAACGGTACCGCCCGGATGGGCTGGCTGAACCGTATGACTCAGTTCAAGGACAAGTCCGGCAAGAACCGTGAAGGTGCAAGCATAGCGCTGTTTACCTATCCGGTACTGCAAGCGGCAGACGTGTTGCTCTATCAAGCGACTCACGTGCCGGTTGGCGAAGACCAAAAACAGCATCTCGAACTGGCGCGTGACATTGCCCAAAAGTTCAACACGGATTTCGGTGACGGAACGGATGTGTTTACTTTGCCCGACCCTATTATACCCAAGGCTACCGCGCGCATCATGAGCTTACGCGATGGCACTGCAAAAATGTCGAAATCCGATCCGAGCGATATGAGTCGAGTCAATTTAACCGACGATGCCGACACCATCTTGAGCAAGATTAAGAAAGCGAAAACCGACCCCGAATCCTTGCCTTCGGAAGTCGCTGGGCTTGAGGATCGTCCCGAGGCCCGAAATCTGGTAGGTATTTACGCAGCCTTTGCCGACGAAACCATCGAGGCGACGCTCGGGCGGTTTGGCGGACAGGGCTTCGGCTCTTTCAAACCTGCGCTTGCCGATATCGTCATCGACCATTTGCGGCCGATTTCAGCGCGCTTCAACGATCTGAAAAATGACCATGAGCAGATAGATGCGGCACTGGCAAAGGGCGCGGCGAAGGCGCGCGAGCTGGCTGGGCCAACTTTGAAGGCGGCATATGCCGCGCTGGGGTTGTTACGGTGAGCGGTTCGATAAAGTCGTTCAACCGCAGTTCAGCGAAGCCGACGTACGATTAAAACGTTATGAGTGACATGGCAGTGGGCCAGTGCAAGAGGATTTTGAAATGAAAAAGAAGGTCGCAACTTTTCTCGCTCCTATTGCGTTGCTCGCATTGGGTGCGTGCGCCACGCCCTTTAACGCGGATGTATCACGTTTTCAGGAACTTCCGGCCCCGCAGGGTCAGACGTTTATCATTCGTGCCGTAAACCCGGCTAATGCCGGCGGGATCGAATTCAGCCAGTATGCCGCGCTGGTAGCGAATGAATTACAAGAAATTGGCTACGTTCCCGCAAGCGGTAGCAGCGCGGATATGACCGTGTCCATCGACTATGCCGTTGATAAGGGACGCGAACGTAACATTGTGCGCCAAGATCCTTTCTATGATCCCTATTGGGGCTTTGGCAGCTTCTATCGCCCTTATGTGGTCCGTACCAGCCGTGGCGCACGCTACGTCATGGGCTATTACGACCCGTTCCTCTATAGCGGCTTCAACCGCCCATATGATGTTGACAGTTTCACCGTCTATACGGCGAATCTCGATATGAAAATTGACCGCAACGGCGACGGCAAGCGCCTTTTTGAAGGCAAGGCCGAGGCTAAATCGCGTTCAAATAAGCTGCCTTACCTAGTGCCGAATTTGGTCGAGGCCATGTTCACGGGCTTCCCCGGCAACACTGGCGAGACCGTGCGTATTTCGGTCGCCCCCGAAGAAAAACGCTAATCAGCCATCAATGCTCGGCTGTCGGCAAGCGCCACAGTCGAGCCAGATATTTTCAAATTAACTGAAAGACTGTTTAGGCTTCAAGCTGCCGAAGCAGCGCACGAACGTCATTGTCCATGTCGCTATCTTGCTGACGCAGGCCCTCGACCAAGCGCACGGCATGAATCACGGTCGAGTGATCACGCCCTCCAAATTTGCGGCCAATTTCCGGATAGCTGCGCGGCGTCATCACCTTGGCAAGATACATGGCGACCTGGCGTGGGCGGACAACAGCCCGCGCACGGCGCTTGGATGACATTTCACTGCGATCGATGCGGTAATATTCGCACACGGCACGCTGGATTTCATCAATGGTGATGCGACGACGGCACGCGCTCAAAATATCCTTGAGCTGTTCCTCGGCCAGCGTCCGGGTTACCGGTTTGCCAGTCAACTGCGCGTATGCCAGCAACTTGTTCAAGCCACCTTCCAGCTCGCGTACATTGCGGCTAATGGTGCGCGCAAGAAACTCCACGACATCTTCCCCGACTTGGGCCTCCGGCATGTTGGCAAGACGCTGCTCAAGAATCAGGCGGCGCAGTTCAAGGTCGGCTGGCTGAATATCGGCAACCAGCCCCATCGACAGGCGCGACAAGATGCGTTGGTCAACGCCATCAAGCGCTTGGGGCGCCCGGTCGGCGGCAACCACGAGGCGCTTACCGGCGCCAATGATAGCGTCGATGGTGTGCAAAAACTCTTCTTGCGTGGACACTTTGCCGATGATGAACTGAATGTCATCAATCAACAAGACATCGACCGCGCGCAAACGTGCCTTGAACTCCATGACTTCCTTGCGCCGCATCGCGGTCACAAATTCCATCATGAACTTTTCCGCTGACATATAAATAATCTGCGCGTCAGGATTAATTTCGGCGTACGCATGGCCAATGGCGTGCATCAAATGCGTCTTGCCCTGACCAGTCGCAGCTTGCAAATATAGCGGATTAAAAAGCGGTTTGTCCTTTGAGGCCACACGTTCGGCGGCGCTGAGGGCAAGGACGTTGGTTTGTCCCTTAACGAAATTCGCGAACGTCATGCGCGGATCAAGCGCAGAACGCGCTGGGAGGTTGTCGCTCATGGCGTCAGGGGCGGTACGTTCGGCCACGACGGATGCACGCAACATTTCAACCCGCGGCGCGCCGGGGCGCGTTCGGATTTTAATCTGTTTGACTTGATTATTGGTGCTTGACCATGCGAGGCGCAAGCGGTCGGCATAATGGTCGGAAACCCAGCTTGCAGAAAAATCGGAAGGCAACAGTAGTTCAAGCGTTCCCGTCAAATCGCAAAAATCGCCGAGACTGATGGAGCGAATCCACTGGCCATATATCTGTGCGCCTAAATCCCGACGGAGACCCGATGATATAGACTGCCAGTCGGCGTCAAAGCGGGATTTAAACTCCGAACCCGTGTTACCACCGGGAGATTGACCATTTTCGATCTGCGACACTGATTTGCTTTCGGCCAACTTGCCTGCCCCCAATTTTCCACCCCAATCCAGCATCACATAGCCGCGCGCTATCTACCCGCACCGAGCGCAGTAAAGAGATTCGCACACTTGTTGCCAAATGCGGTTTAATCCCACTGCGGTTCTCAATGTGAGGCATTGCGCGACTGTCGCCATGCGTTGCTGGAGGACGTTTCTTAGCGCGCAAAAAACGAGTCGATCAAGAGCAGCGCTGCAAAAAAACTGAAATAAAGGCCATTGACTCATTGCGCGCCAAGCAATTGCGTTAATTAATTTATAAGCGTATGTTTTCGTTGGGTTTTCGTCTGAAAACCCCCTTCGGATTGTTCCGAATCGCCGGAAATCCTAAGGGTTTTCAATTGTGACAATCGGCATGAAAAAACCCGCCGTGATCGCGGCGGGTTTCAAATTCACATTCGGGCGAACCCGTTTGTCGTTTGTGGGTTAAGCGAGACCGCCGACCGCCTTTGTGAGGCGACCAAATTTGCGCGATGCGGTGCTCTTGTGGAAGACACCCTTCGACACGCCACGTGCCAGTTCAGGCTGCGCCGCAGCAAGTGCTGCTGCTGCTGCCGATTTGTCACCAAGTTCAATCGCGGCTTCGACTTTCTTGATAAAAGTACGAATGCGGCTGACGCGTGCGCCATTCACTTCAGTGCGACGCGCATTGCGACGGATACGCTTTTTTGCTTGCGGCGTATTGGCCATTTTTGTCCTCGAATTTCGATATCTGAGTAGACGACCTTAGGAGATGCGTCCGTTGAAGGTGCGGCCCTTAACCCTGCCCAACAGATTCGTCAACCAACAAATGCCGCGTTATCGTTGGCATTTCGCACAGTAAAAGGTCGATCGACCCGAATCGACCCGCCGCAGAACGGGCGCGCCACACACGCATAGTTCGCCTTCGCGGCCATATACACG
>Ga0105050_10001560_pt1 | contig 34320 bp, 30 predicted proteins | sample FRY01_FD_78088 | JGI IMG/M metagenome (GOLD analysis project Ga0105050, IMG submission 78088) | Freshwater microbial communities from Lake Fryxell liftoff mats and glacier meltwater in Antarctica - FRY-01 | ecosystem: Environmental > Aquatic > Freshwater > Ice > Glacier meltwater ...
GGACGAATGAAACGGCGGTCGCCATAGGCTTCATATTTTCGTCCACCACCACTGTCGATCAGGGTGTAATCATCGCGCGGTTCGCTGATCAGGGTAACGAAATTCGGCTCCATATCAACGTACGGCGCGCGCCAGAATATAGCCGCGCACGGCCGCATAATCGCCGGGGAGCACGTCGAACCGTTCCTCGCGATCAAATAGTTCCGAAACCCGCGCGGGCAGAGCTGGACGGACACCCGTTGCCGCCTCAACTGCATCCGGAAATTTTGCCGGGTGTGCCGTTGCCAGTGTCACTACTGGAACATCCGCCGGAATATTGGCGGCACGCGCGGCATGGAGGGCGATTGCCGTATGCGGATCAATGATTTGGTCAGCAGCACCATAAGCCCAACGCATGGCGGTCGCCATTTGCTCGGCGTCAACGCGTGCGCTGCTCAACAGGCTGGCCTTTTTACGCATGTCCGGGGACAGCACCATTTTGCCCATTTGTTCGAACCATTTCATGCGCGCGGCAGTTGTTGATCCATCGCAACCCTCAAGATCGAACAGGAGCCGTTCGAAATTGCTGGAAACCTGAATATCCATCGACGGCGAAGCGGTTGGTGTGACGCCGAGTACCGAATAATCGCCCTTAGCCAGCGCCCGGTGCAGAATGTCGTTGATGTTGGTGGCAACAATCAAACGCTCAATCGGCAGCCCCATTTGCGCCGCGACATATCCAGCGAACACGTCACCAAAATTGCCGGTAGGTACCGAAAAAGCGACAGGGCGTTGAGGCGCGCCCAGCCGCAATGCCGCGTAGAAATAATATACGACTTGCGCCATCAGACGCGCCCAATTGATCGAATTGACCGCCGATAATGTAAGCGGCCCGTTGACGTCACGGTCGTTAAACATGCGTTTGACCATGGCCTGCGCGTCGTCAAAGCTGCCATGAATCGCAATGTTGTGGACATTGGGTGCCAAGATCGTGGTCATTTGCCGACGCTGGACATCGGACACGCGTTCATGCGGGTGCAGCATGAAAATTTCGATCTGGGCTCGCGCGGCAACGGCATCAATGGCTGCAGACCCCGTGTCGCCGGATGTCGCCCCAACTATGGTCAATTTCTTGTCAGTGTCTGACAGGAAGCGCTCGAATAACTGCCCGAGCAATTGAAGCGCGACATCCTTAAATGCCAGCGTAGGTCCATGGAAAAGTTCAAGCAGCCATTGCTGTCCGTCAAGCTGCCGCAATGGCGTGACCGCTGCATGGGCAAAAGAACCATAAGCCGCAGCGCACAGGCTTTTGAGTTCGCTTTCGTCAAGCACGCCAGCTGTAAAGGGTGCCATCACCTTGGCCGCGAGCTCAACATAATTAAGCCCACGCATCTCTGATATCTGCTCGGTCGTAAATGTTGGCCAATGGCGCGGGACATATAATCCACCATCGCGCGCCAACCCCGTAAGGGTGACGCCAGCAAAGTCGAGTGCGTCGGCATTGCCGCGCGTGCTGATATATTCTGTTGCGTTAATTGCCATAGCGCGCACGCGGTTAGCCGCGACGCCACCATTTCGCAACATTATTGCAAGTCAGCACGCACAAATTCAGCACATCTTTCACCAATCATCATGCTGGGCGCATTGGTGTTACCTGAGACCAGACGCGGCATGATACTGGCGTCGGCGACATAAAGGCCCTCAACCCCCCGATATTTTAACCGCGGATCAACGACATCGTCTGCGTTTGGCCCCATGCGGCAGGTACCAACCGGGTGGTATACAGTATCGGCGCGGCTGCGGATCAGATCATCCAAGGTGGCATCATCGTTGAGGTCGACAGGGTGGCGATTCTTTCCGCCATAAACGGCCAGCGCAGGTGCCTCGAATATCCGGTGCATCGCCCGCACACCGCTGCGTAGCGTGGCCATATCGCGGTCGTCGCTCAGGAACGCCGGGTCAATCAGCGGCGCGGTGCTTGCATCTGTTGATGCCAAGCGCACCGTTCCGCGACTTTCAGGACGCAGAACGCAGGCGTGGCAACTGAACCCGTGGCCTTTTACCTTGGACCGCCCGTGGTCTTCCAGCATTGCAGGCACGAAATGATATTGAATGTCGGGCGCTGGCAAGCTTGCGTCCGTACGCAGAAATCCGCCCGCTTCGGCAAAGCAGGTGGTCATTACGCCCGTCCGTTTGCGGCGATGCTCGATAATCGCCCTGACCATCTTAACGGTACCCGTGAGCGAATCTCCGAAAAAATCATCTTTTGACTGCGTTTCAAAGCTGGAAACATAATCGATATGGTCTTGCAGGTCGGACCCGACTGCCCGCTTGTCGTGGACGACATCTACGCCGACACTGCGCAGATGATCCGCCGGCCCGATACCTGAAAGCATTAATATCTGCGGCGATCCAAAGGCGCCAGCGGACAAAATAACAGCGCCGCGCGCCTTGATCGTGCGTTTCTTGTTGCGGCCCTGGCGAATGATAACCCCGGTCGCGCGTCCGTTTTCGACGATGATTTTCTCGGTTAGCGCGCCGGTAATGACCTCTATCCGGTCGCGTGCGGGCTCCACATATGCCCGCGCGGCTGTCCAGCGTTCGCCGCCCTTTTGGGTAACTTGATACAAGCCAAAGCCATCTTGGGTCGCGCCGTTGAAGTCGTTATTCACCGGCAATTGTAACTCGGCAGCAGCTTCAATGAAAGCTAGGCTGCCCGCTTGCGGCCAGCGCTGGTCAGACACTGATAGTGGCCCTCCTGAACCATGAAAAGCATCAGAGCCGCGTTCATTATCCTCACAGCGTTTGAAAACGGGCAGTACGTCTTCATATGCCCAGTCCGTACAGCCCAGCTTCGCCCAATTATCATAGTCATATGCATGGCCACGGATATACACCATCGCGTTGATCGCGCTGGATCCGCCCAAGCCTTTGCCACGTGGCTGATATCCCGTGCGGCCATTCAGACCCTTTTGCGGCACGGTTTCATATTTATAGTTAGAGCCATTGCGGATGAACGGCATGAATCCAGGCGTTTTAATCAACATGTTGTTGTTGGTGCCGCCTGCTTCGATCAGGCAGACCTTGTATTTGCCACTTTCTGACAGACGACCAGCGGCAGCGCTGCCCGCTGACCCGCCACCAATCACGATGATATCAAATTCGTCCATGTTGCCCGCTCCTCTAACACCAAGGTTTAAGCAGACGATTAACTACTGGCAAGGGTGTAAATAGCGCTAGTCAGCCTTTGCCTGCTGCCCTTCAAGCCAGCGGGCACGGATGGTGTCCGATGTCTCCCTGCTGCCGTCATGGCTCCAGCCGGGTTCGCGTAAAAGATACGCAATTTTGTGGCGCCATGGCGCCGTTCGGACATCATGAAACATCCCCACCCATTCGTGAAATACGCTCCACAGCAGGTTGAACGTGCCAAGTTGCCGGACAATTCCGTAGCGGATTTTTTCGCCTTCCACTTCCTCGGTGAATGTCCCGAACATGCGATCCCAGATGATGAAAGTGCCCGCATAATTTCGATCCAGATAGCGCGGATTGGTCGCGTGATGAACGCGGTGATGGCTTGGGCTGTTCATGACATATTCGAACCAGCGGGGAAATTTGCCAATCGTTTCGGTATGAATCCAGAACTGATAGATGAGGTTGAGCGCGCCTACAAAGAGCAGCATCGCCGGGTGAAATCCGATCAGCGCCAGCGGGATTCGGAAGATAAAGCCAAGGGCAATGAAGCCGGTCCATGTCTGACGCAGCGCAGTCGACAGGTTATAATGCTGGCTTGAATGATGGTTTACATGGCTGGCCCAAAACCAGCGGACACGATGCCCCGTGCGGTGGGCCCAATAATACGCCAGATCGTCCAGAATAAAGCATAGGGGCCACGCCCACCACACCCAACCAATGTCGAAAAGGCGGTTCTGATACAGCCACATTGCCAGGCTGAACACCAATGCACCCGTAAGCGCACCCGCAACGGTGCTGCCTGTACCCAGCGCTAATGACGTCAAAGTATCGCGGGGTTCATATTTCTCCGGTGCACGGCTGCGCGCCCACAGCATCTCAGCTATGATGAGAATGATGAACGCCGGAATGGCATAATCGACCGGACTGAAGAGCTCAGGCATGCGAGTGTCCTATATTATGCTGGACTTTGTTCAAGCGCCGAAGGCCCGCTGCCCATTTTTGTGCTTGTTCGCCCAGATTGAGTGTGATGGTTCCAAAGTTTCGTTCGCCCGTCCCGATCGTTAAAAAATTGTGATCCAAACGGGATTCGCTGTGCCGGTCAAGCAACCGTCCTGCCCATTGCACGCCATGGCGGCGGATCAGCAGGTGCCTTCCTTCGTCATCACGCATCAACGCAGCTATTCCAGCCTTGTCGATAGCGATATCCACCGGATTGAAGCCGCACATAAGTTCTTCGGCAATGTCACGCGCCTGTCTTTCGCTTTGGATGCGGACATCACCGCCCAAACGCCAGAACCGCGCAAGCCACGCGATAAACAAGATCGCCGCAACAGATCCGGCAAGCTTTAGCAATTCTGCCGTCACGAAGCCCGCCCGCGCAGCATGTCCATCATCGCGGCAACGGACGTCAGATCATAGCCTGCATCGGCAGCCTGTTCCGAAAGCACGGCTGGATGGTCGCCTTTCGCTGCGCGCGCCAACGCCCATAAAAGCGTTGATCGGGTCCCTGAGCGGCAATAAGCAAGTACCTTGCCATCCGCATTTTCAAGGGCATCAGCCATCGCGGTAACTTGCCATTCCGCAAAACCTGCGTGCGTCACTGGAATGGCCACATAAGCGATACCTGCGTCTTGGGCGGCCGCAGCAATTTCTGCGCCGGATGTCTGGTCGGCAGATTCGTCTTCAGGACGGTTGTTGATAATTAACGAAATATCTGCAGCCTTCGCCTCTGCCACGTCAGAAACGCTAATTTGCGGCGCGGCGAAAAACATATCGTTCAACTTACGAAACATGTGCAAATCCTGTTATTGACGCGCGAAGCGGCGGTCCTGACTCCGCCTTATTTTAATCCGCAATCGATAACAAGAACGGACCGCGCGTCGGCAAAAAACGCAACGCTAAAATTGCACGATGACAGACAGGAAATCTTCGCCATAGGCCTCCAGCTTACGCGCACCCACGCCAGTTATGCGGCCTAAGGCCAGGATATCTGCTGGCTTCGTCAGCGCCATTTCGCGCAATGTGGCATCATGGAAAATGACATAAGGTGGAACGCCGACGCTTTCGGCGAGTGCCCGGCGTTTGACACGCAATGCCTCAAACAGCGGGTTGCCGATGGGATTGTCGGGACGACCAGCGCGGCGTTTGGTGTCCGGTTTAACAATCGCAATCTGGATTTGTTGATCGCCGCGCATGATTGCACGCGCATCGCCCGCCAATTTGAGGCCACCATGTTCGTTTGCAGTCAGCGCCCCGCGCGCCTGTAGTGCCCGCGACAAGGGCTTCAGCATGGCTGCCTCTGCCCTGTTCACAATCCCAAATACGGAAAGCCGGTCATGACCCAATTGCATAATTCGGTCGTCAGCATTGCCGGTCAGGACCTTCTCCAAATGCCCCATGCCGAACATCTGCCCGGTGCGATAGGCGGCGGACAACAGCTTGCGGGATAGCTCTGTTGCGTCGTGCACATCGGGCGCATTCAGGCAATTGTCACAATTCCCACAAGCTTCAGGCGGGCTTTCCCCGAAGTGACGTAGCAGCACTGCGCGTCTGCATCCTGCGGTCTCCACAAGGTACGACAATGCGGCGACGCGCGCCAATTCGGCCTCACGCCGTTCGGGTGGAAGCTCATTCAAACGCATCCGGGCGAGGGTGAAGTCGCCGGCTGACCACAGCATATGCGCGACCGCCGGGTCGCCATCGCGTCCCGCGCGGCCGCTTTCTTGGTAATAGGATTCGATGGATTTGGGGAGGCCGGCATGGACGACAAAGCGCACATCGGGCTTGTCGATGCCCATGCCGAACGCAACCGTCGCCACCATCACCATGTCTTCAGAAGACACAAATTCGGCCTGCGCACGCGCCCGTGTCTGCGGCTCCATACCGGCGTGGTAGTAAAGCGCCTTGCGCCCGGTCTCTGCGATTTGGGCGGCGATCTTTTCGGTCCGATCCCGAGTCTGGGCGTAGACTATGCCTGCGCCCTCAAGGCCTTTTACCAACGCAGCTATGCCGCTGTTCGATGCTGCATTGGCGGCATAGCGGATGTTGGGCCGGTCAAAGCCTGCCACCATGACGCCATCAGGTGGAATGCCCAATTGCTCGGCAATATCGTCGCGCGTATGGCTGTCTGCGGTCGCGGTTAGCGCGAGGCGCGGAACGTCGGCAAAGTCATCGAGCAATGGGCGCAGCAGACGGTAGTCGGGACGAAAATCATGGCCCCATTCCGATACACAATGGGCCTCATCAATTGCAAAAAGAGAGATTTTGGCTTCACGCAACAGGCCGCGAAATTCCTGACTTGATGCCCGTTCGGGGGCTACATATAGCAGGTCGAGGTCACCGTTGCGAAACCGGGCGATGGTCTCTGCGCGGTTGTCATCAACAGACGTGAGCGTGGCGGCGCGAATACCGACTGCGTCTGCTGCGCGCATCTGGTCGTGCATCAGCGCGATTAACGGTGATATGACGATACACGTTCCACCCATCATAACGGAGGGCAGTTGATAACATAAGGATTTGCCAGCCCCGGTTGGCATTACAGCCAATGTCCGCTTGCCTTCTAGAACGCGCGACACAACCTGTGCTTGCTGCCCACGGAATTCCGTAAAGCCGAATATGCGGTGCAGCACATCGGCAGCAGAAGCGGGGGAAGCAACAGAAGCCATAGAGATGCCCTAGCGGCGCTTTTTTGCCAATGACAGAGCGCTCCAGCCGATTTTGACAGTCGCTTGTGGATATCCCGTCTGGGTGGACGCCGTCTTATGCCCTGCACACCGCAAGCGCGCATGACCATTCGATTAACGTCATTCGGCTGCGACGGGTTCTTCGTCGGCTTCATTTTGCTGGCGTGACCACATGTCCGCATACAGGCCATTCATTCGCAGCAGTTCGATGTGCGTGCCTTTTTCGGCGACCCTGCCAGCCTCAAGGACGATAATTTGATCTGCGTTCACGACGGTTGAAAGGCGGTGGGCAATGGTAATGGTCGTGCGCCGTTCGGATATCCGCTCAAGCGTCGCTTGTATTTCCGATTCGGTGCGGCTGTCGAGCGCACTGGTCGCCTCGTCCAAAATCAGGATCGGCGGATTTTTCAGCAAAGTCCGCGCGATGGCAACGCGCTGTTTCTCTCCGCCCGACAGCTTTAATCCGCGCTCGCCAACCTTGGCATCATATTGATCCGGTAGCGACGCGATGAAACCATGAATGGCCGCACCGCGGGCTGCGCCCTCAATCTCGGTCTGGGATGCGCCTTCGCGGCCATAGCCGATATTGTAGCCAATACTGTCGTTGAACAGTACGGTATCCTGCGGAACAATGCCGATGGCGCTGCGCAAGCTGGACTGCGTGACCGCACGGACGTCTTGGCCGTCAATCGTGATCCGGCCGCCAGTCACATCGTAAAAACGGAACAGCAGCCGGGCGATGGTGGATTTCCCTGCGCCTGACGGGCCGACGACCGCCAAGGTCTGTCCAGGTTCAATCCGGAAGCTGACGTCATTCAATATCTGCCGGTCGGTGTCATAACCGAATCGCACATTTTCGAACGCCACTGCACCGCCGATGACGGACAATGTCCGCGCATCCTGTCGATCTGTAATCTCGGCCGGGGTGTCGACCAATTCGAACATGGCCGCCATATCGGTCAGCCCTTGGCGAATCGTGCGATAGACCATGCCTAGCATGTCCAACGGGCGGAAAAGTTGCGCCAAAAGTGTGTTGACTGTTACAACATCGCCAGTGGTGAATTGTCCGCGTGACCAACCCCAGACGACATAACCCATGGCGCCTGCCATCATCAGGTTGGTGATAAGCGACTGGCCAATGTTGAGTGATGCCAACGAATTTTCAGATTTTACCGCAGCGTCGGAGTAATGCTGAACCACCTCGGCATAGCGCCGTGTTTCCCGGTCTTCTGCGTTGAAATATTTGACCGTTTCATAATTCAACAGGCTGTCGACGGATTTGGCTACGGTTTGCGTATCCAGTTCGTTCATTTCCTCGCGCAGCTTGTTGCGCCAGTTGGTAATGACCGTGGTGTATGCGATATAGCTGACCACCATGATGAGCGTGGCTGCAACCATGCCCCAGCCAAATTCGATTTTGAAATAAGCGGATACGAGGACCAGTTCAAGCAGCGTCGGCGCGATGTTAAAGAGCAGAAAATAGAGCATGATATCAATGCTCTTTGTCCCGCGTTCGATCACTTTTGTAACTGCGCCAGTGCGCCGGTTCATGTGAAAGCGCATCGAAAGATGATGTAAATGGCTAAACACATTTTCGGCAAGGCGGCGTGTCGCCTCTTGCCCCACACGTTCAAAAACGACGTTGCGCAAATTATCGAAAAGCACCCCGCCGAAACGCGCGCCCGCGTAAGCGGCAACCAGCGCAATGGCGATGGCCACGCCATCTTCCATCCCGGGTACCATACGGTCTATCGCCTGGCCATATACCCACGCCATGCTGAGCTGGATGAGTTTGGAAGCGATCACCAGCAGTAACGCAATAATGATGCGTACCCGCAACCCGGCCTGATTCTTGGGCCACAAATACGGCAAAAACCGCTTCATGACAGCGAAATCGGGCTTCGTATCAGGTGAGGCGTCTAGTGGTGGCACCCGCGCCATATAGGAAGATTACGCAAAAGCACAAATGGCCTTACGCTTTTCCGGACAGAAGCAACCATGTCGCAATGCCATTGATGCCGGTATAGGCCCAATAGGTCAGGGAGACAGCCATCGACCCTTCGTTTGCGAACCATAACGCGCCGATGAGCAAGGCCAGTTCTATGGCATAGCTGCCATATGGATTGAAATGCGTGCCAAAGTAACGCTTTGTATCCTCGACAAAAGGATGGCCCGATTCTGCAACAGCCTTGTGCATAGCAAAATTCGCCACGCCCATGATGAAGCAGAATATCAGGAGCATATGCGGTACGTCAGGGCCCTTCGCGGATCGCGCGCGCTTCATTGCGTTCCGATTGCCGTTCAAGAGCTACCTTGATCATCGCAATGATGGGATCGGCAAGGGCAAGTCCCAATATGCCAAACAATGCGCCGAAGAGGATCTGCGCGCCCAATACCAACGCTGGCGCCAGATCTACGGCACGCTTGGCGACCATTGGCACGATCAGATATCCGTCGACCATCTGAACGACAAAATATACGAATATGGCATAGAGCCCGATGTCGGCCCCAGCGGAAAATCCGACCAGAATGATAAGCGCGCCCGACACAATTGCCCCGATATTAGGCAAAAATGCCAACAACCCGGTCAATATGCCAAGCAATGCAGCCATGGGCACATTACCCAGGCTCAGCAATATCCATGTACCGACGCCTTCCACGGCCATGCCTAGCAAACGGCCCGCCATCAAACGGCGCAGGACGCTTCCGATTTTTGCTGCAGTGACATAAAAATGTTCCCGCTCGGCAAGTGGTAACATCCAGGCGACGCCGCGTTCGTACATGCGCGGCTCGGCGGCAATGAAGATTGCCAGGACAAGCATCATCGCCATGTTCGTTACCGTGCCGACAACCGATGTGACCGCAGCCGTCACGCGGCCAACCGAGTTCAGTATCTGCGTACCGAAACCTTTCACATCTTCAGCCGAAATGTTGAACCCTGCGGCCGCGATCCGGTTTCCGATAGATTCAATCTGCGTTTCTACAATCGCTTGAAGGCTTGCGGCCTGCGCTGCGAGCTCGGAGCCAGTGAAGACAAACGTCCAATACATGAACCCAAACACTGCCAATATGACAATCGTCAGGCGAAAACCCCGTGGTATGGGCAACACGCGGCCCAGCAGCCGCGCGCCGCCGTCAAACATGGCCGCAAGGACCAGCCCACCAATGATGAGGAGAATAGGCTGGGCAAGCCAGACTAAAGCAACCACCAATGTTGCCAAGCCGATCCATACAGCGGCGCGTTTCAGCTCCGTCCGGATTATGGGGTCATATAGTTCCGTTGGCCCCATCTCTTCGCGAAAGGCGTCCACTTGAGGCACAGGCTTTTTGCGCGCCGTTCGGGCCTTTCGGGGTTTAGCTGCGACAGCGTCACTCATCTTGGCGTACCTTTTGCGGACGCAGGCTGGTGCCGGCGCGATCACCGCGTAGCGAGCTTATCCACGATGCCGGATTCAGGCCAGTACTGCCGTCAACAGAGAAGGTAATAATCTCGGCACGCCCTCCGATTCGGTCCCAAGATACTGGTCCGCCCAAGCCGCCAAGCTCTGAATCAACGCGGCTGTCAGAGCTGTTATCGCGATTGTCGCCCATCAGGAAAACATGACCCGCCGGAATTTTTACAGGCTCCATATCGTCCGTGTCGCGCCGCCGCGCGTCAATCGTGTCATACTGCGCGCCATTGGGCAGCGTCTCGCGAATGATGGGCAGATGACATGTCAGTGTGCCGTCGTCTGCGCGTGTCAGGGCGCCGGGAAAATCATAGTCATTACAGGGGTTGTTCGGATCCACGGGCAATATCAAATTTGGTTGGGTATCCTGTTTCACTGGCTTTCCGTTGAGAAAGACCTGACCGTCGCGCAGAGCAATCGTATCGCCCGGAAGACCAATCACGCGCTTGATCCAATCCTGATATCTGCCCTTGGGCGTCAGGATGACAATGTCGCCGCGTTCGGGCATTTTGCCCCAGACGCGGGTGTTGCTTTCAGGCAGCGGAACGGCAAGCGCATCGACCTCTTCACGCAATATGATCCAGCGGAAAATAGCTGCTGGATTCGGAATTGTCGGCGAAACGTGGCTCCAGCCATATGCATATTTACTGACAAACAGGCGGTCGCCCACCAGCAGTGTCGGCATCATCGAGATCGACGGGATATAAAATGGTTTCGCAATGAAGCTGTGGAAAGCGAGCACGGCTATAAGCAGCCAGAACATGCCTTTGATTTCGGCCCAGGCCGCTGATGCCCAGCCACGCTTTTCGGGAACCGGAGTTGGCGGTGTTGCAGGGTTACTGTTGTCGGTGGTAAAGCTGGTCATGCCTTTTGCGTTGGTAACGCCTCTATAATGACGAAGGCCTGTGCCCATGGATGGTCGTCGGTCAACGTCAGGTGAATATGTGCCTCATAGCCCGAAGGAATCATTGCGTCGAGCCGCGCTTTTGCACCACCAGTCAATGCTAATGTCGGTGCGCCTGACGGTGCGTTGACGACGCCAATATCCTTCATGAACACGCCATGTCTGAATCCGGTCCCCACAGCTTTGGAAAAAGCCTCTTTGGCCGCGAAGCGCTTGGCATAAGTCCCTGCTTTAGTGAATGGCCGCTTGCCCGCTTTGGCGCGCTCGATGTCCGTAAAGACCCGGTTTTCAAAGCGTTCGCCAAAGCGTTCGAGCGAATGGGCAATGCGTTCGATATTACATAAGTCGGACCCAAGCCCGATAATCACCGCGCGAGGTCCATCAACGTCCGCATCTTCCGAACGCTTTCTTCAAGACCAATGAAAATGGCCTCACCGATCAGATAATGGCCGATGTTGAGTTCGGCGAATTGTGGAATGGCGGCGATTGGCTGGACATTTTCGAACGTCAGGCCGTGGCCTGCGTGCGACTCAATTCCGTTCTTCGCCGCCAACGCCGCGGCATCGGAAATCCGGCGCAGTTCGGCTTCGCGTTCCGCGCCCTCGCTATGGGCGTATTTGCCGGTGTGGAATTCGACGACGGGCGCGCGCAAGCGGATGGCTGCATCAATCTGGCGGGCGTCTGGTTCGATGAACAAGCTCACCCTTATGCCCGCGTCGGCCAACCGCGTGACGATGGGTGCCAGATGGTTATGCTGACCCGCGGCGTCCAGGCCGCCCTCGGTCGTGCGCTCTTCACGTCGCTCAGGCACAATGCACGCGGCGTTCGGCTTATGCCGAAGCGCGATCTCAACCATTTCATCGGTTGCCGCCATTTCCAAATTAATGGGTAGACGTATTTCCCGCATAATTGCGTCGAGGTCCGCGTCGCGAATGTGCCGGCGGTCTTCGCGCAAATGGACAGTGATGCCATCGCCGCCCGCTGTCTCGACCATATGTGCGGCCCGCATCGGATCGGGATGCATTCCGCCACGTGCGTTGCGGATTGTGGCAACATGGTCAATGTTGACGCCAAGGCGGAGGCGAGACAAAGCTTCTGTCTTCATATCTTGCGGCTACCCGGCTTTACCGCTTGGGTTGCAGCCAATTCTGGCGGCAACTCATCGGGCGCGTATGTTGGGAAATTAAGCTCAATCAGCGGGAAGAAGGGAACGCCTAGGTCAACAGTGCCGGCGGATCGGTCCACTACCGCGCCCGCGGCAATAACATCGCCGCCAGCCGCTTCGATAGCCGCAATCGCCTCGCGCGATGAAAGGCCCGTCGTAACGACGTCCTCCATCATAAGGACCTTCGTTCCGGGCGTTAAACTAAACCCGCGTCGCAACCCGAACGTGCCTTCGGGACGCTCGACAAACATAGCGTCAACGCCAAGTGTCCGGCCCATTTCATGGCCGATGATGATGCCACCCATCGCTGGCGAAATTACCGCCTGAATCTCTGAGCGAAGTTCGCGCGGTATTTTTTGCGTGATAGCCAAAGCAATTCGTCCGGCGCGCTCAGGGTTCATCAGGAGGCGCGCGCATTGCAGATAATAGGCGCTATGCCGACCCGAAGAGAGCAGGAAATGCCCGTCTAATAGAGCGTCGACGCTACGGAACTCTGATAATATTTCATCTTCAGTCATGATGGGGAGAATTTTCCTCGCTGGCGATTGTTATGTTTTGCATGTCCGTTCTAGCGGATTGCAACGTAAATAGGTGGAAAAGTCGCGCAAATAAATGCTAAATATCTGCAATCGACTGCTTGAGGCTTCCGATAACCGCGCCTATAGGTCGCGCGGGTCCGGCAAGCCAAGAGCAGGTCAGACTAGCGCAAAGTTCCTGCGCCGCACCAAGAATACGGGGCCAAGTAGATGAATATGTTGAAGAAATTTTTCGTTGTCTGTGCAGTGATGGCATTGCCGTCAATCGCATTCGCGCAAGACGCGAATCCTGCGCCGGCACCTGTTGCAAAAGAAGTAGCAGCGCCAATCGTGGCGACGCCTGCAGCAGCACCTGCTGCGGATGCCACACCCGCTGCCGCCGCCCCCAAATCTATGGACGGTTCGTTGCCGGGCTACACGCCGCTGCGCCCCGATTACGCAAATAGCGTTGGCATGCCAAAGCCAAAGGAAATCGACTTTCAGGAGCAGTTCACCGAAAATGGTCAATATGCCAAATGGATAAATAACGCGGTCCTGCTGCCGATCATCACGATCATTTCCCTGTTCGTGCTTGGTCTGCTGCTTTGGGTCATCGTCCGTTTCAACCGCCGCGCGAACCCTGTTCCGTCGAAGACGACGCACAACACCTTCATTGAAATCGTCTGGACGCTCGTTCCTGTTCTGATCCTTTTAGGCATCGCCTATCCGTCGCTGGATCTGCTGGCAAAGCAGTTCAAGCCTGCGCCTGCGGATGCTGTGACGATCAAGGCCACTGGTTACCAATGGTATTGGGGCTATACCTATCCCGACCATGGCGGCTTTGAAGTTGTTTCCAACATGCTCAAGGAAAAGGGCGACGTTGGTCAAGGCGAGCGCTTCCGTACGGATAATGACGGACCCAAGCTGATGGCTGCGGATAACCGCATGGTTGTTCCTGCTGGCGTGCCCTTGCGTATCCAGACAACCGCCGCTGACGTAATTCACGCCTTCGCGGTTCCATCGCTTTGGTTCAAGCTGGATGCTGTACCGGGTCGGTTGAACGAGAAATCGGTCACGATTACCAAACCGGGCGTGTATTTTGGGCAATGTTCGGAATTGTGCGGCGCGCGTCACGCGTTCATGCCGATCGTGGTCGAAGCGTTGCCACCAGCGCAATTCGCTGCTTGGGTAAAGGCGCAGGGCGGCACGATGCCCGGCGCTGAAAAAGCTGCGCCAACAGCACCAAACGCAGCCGCCCCGGCGACCACTGCCCCTGCTGATACAACCGTAGCTGCACCTGCTGCAGCACCAACCAAGTAAAAAGGCCAGACTGATGACCACGATTGCTGCAACGGGTACAGACCTTCACGCGCATGACCATCATGACGCGGATCATAAGCCAAGCTTCTTCGCGCGCTGGTTTATGTCAACCAACCACAAGGATATTGGTACGCTCTATCTGATCTTTGCGATATTCGCAGGGATCGTCGGCGGCGCGATTTCGGGCCTTATGCGCCTTGAGCTTGCCGCGCCGGGTATTCAATATCTTCAAGGCTGGGCATCGATGATGGCCGGTAAGGAAGCGTCTTTGGACGAAGCCTATCATATGTGGAACGTGCTGATTACGGCCCACGGCCTGATCATGGTGTTCTTCATGGTCATGCCAGCCATTATCGGCGGTTTTGGTAACTGGTTCGTGCCGCTCATGATCGGTGCACCGGACATGGCATTCCCCCGCATGAACAATATCAGCTTCTGGCTGACGTTCGTGGCATTCATCATGTTGCTCGGATCCAGCTTTGTGCCAGGTGGTACGGGGCTTGGAGCCGGTACGGGTTGGACGGTCTACGCACCGCTTTCGACCTCAGGATCAGTCGGGCCAGCGGTGGATATGGCAATTTTCTCGCTTCACCTTGCTGGTGCAGCGTCGATCCTTGGTGCCATCAACTTTATCACGACCATCTTCAACATGCGTGCGCCGGGCATGACCCTCCACAAAATGCCTTTGTTCGTGTGGTCAGTGCTGGTCACTGCATTCCTGTTGTTGCTTGCGCTTCCTGTGTTGGCAGCAGCTATCACCATGCTGTTGGTTGATCGTAATTTCGGCGGTGCATTCTTTGATGCAGCGGCCGGTGGCGACCCCGTATTGTACCAGCATCTGTTCTGGTTCTTCGGGCATCCTGAAGTTTACATCATGATCTTGCCGGGCTTTGGCATCATCAGCCAGATCGTCGCAACCTTCAGCCGCAAGCCAGTGTTCGGCTATCTCGGCATGGCCTACGCCATGGTCGCGATTGGTGTTGTTGGCTTTGTCGTCTGGGCGCACCACATGTTCACCACGGGCATGAGCGTTGACATGAAAATGTACTTCACCGCGGCAACGATGGTGATTGCGGTACCAACAGGCATCAAGATCTTCAGCTGGATCGCCACCATGTGGGGCGGCTCGGTTAGCTTTAAAACGCCAATGGTTTGGGCAATGGGCTTCATCTTCATGTTCACCGTCGGCGGCGTAACTGGTGTGGTTCTCGCCAATGGCGGCCTCGACGATAACCTGCATGACACTTATTATGTCGTTGCCCACTTCCATTATGTGTTGTCGCTAGGCGCGGTCTTCTCGCTCTTTGCCGGCTTCTATTATTGGTTCGGCAAAATGTCGGGTCGCCAGCTGAACGAATTTCTGGGTCATCTGCACTTCTGGATATTCTTCATTGGCGTAAACGTCCTGTTTTTCCCGATGCACTTCTTGGGCAACTCGGGCATGCCCCGTCGCTACCCCGATTATCCAGAGGCATTTGCCTATTGGAACGGTGTTGCTTCGACTGGCTATGCGATCATGGCTGTGGGCGTCCTGATATTCTTCATCAACGTTGCTTGGTCGCTTGTCGCGGGTCGCCGCGCGGAAGATAATTATTGGGGTGAAGGCGCAACCACACTGGAGTGGACATTGACGAGCCCTCCACCTTATCACCAGTTCGAAACGCTGCCGGTTATCAAGTAACCGGCGGCGGTTCGCCGCTTCGAAACGCTTTGGGCGTTGGGAAACAGGCATGACGACTGCAGTACGTGACATCATTCTGCCCGCCGAATGGCGCGACTTCTGGGCTTTAACCAAGCCAAGGGTTATGTCGTTGGTCGTGTTCACGGCACTGTGCGGACTGTTAGCGGCGCCCGGGACAATTAACCCGGTCATCGCATTCACTGCCATCTTGTGCATCGCCTTGGGCGCGGGTGCCTGCGGCGCGCTGAATCAATATTATGAAGCAGATGTCGATGCCAAAATGGCCCGCACAGCGCGACGTCCATTACCCGCTGGCCGCATGGACCGCGAATCCGCACTGCAATTCGGTATTGCGCTTGCGGCCTTTTCGGTTGGTATCATGGGTGTCGCGGTCAACTGGTTGTCTGCCGGATTGCTGGCGTTTTCGATCTTCTTCTATTCCGTAGTCTACACAATCTGGCTGAAGCCTAATACGCCCCAGAATATCGTGATCGGCGGCGCAGCTGGCGCGTTCCCGCCCGTCATTGGATGGGCAGCGGTCACTGGCGATGTGACGCTGTTGCCAGTATTGTTGTTCGCCATCATCTTCCTGTGGACGCCACCTCATTTCTGGGCATTGGCGCTGTTTATGAAGACGGATTACGGCGCTGCTGGCATACCGATGTTGCCCAATGTTTCGGGCCAGAAAGTTACCCGCAACCAGATTTTCGCCTATAGCTTTCCCATGGCCGCCGCCGCTATTCTGCCGTTTTTCCTGGCGGAAACCGGCTGGGTCTATGGTGTTGCATCAGTCTTTTTGAATGCAATCTTTCTCATTCTTGCCTTTCGGGTTTGGAAGAATGAGGCGCTTGATGCGGCGCATATGAAACCAGAGAAGCAGCTATTCGCTTTCTCGATCCTGTATCTTTTCTTATTGTTCGCGCTTTTCGCTTTTGATCGGATGCTCATCGCATGACTCAACCTGACCACGCGCCTTATACCGTTGATGAAACGCGCATCATCCGTAAGCGCCAAGCCGCGCGTTCGCGCGTCATGGGCGTCGCGCTTGTCGGGCTGTGCATCTTATTTTTCCTGATCACCGTTGTTAAAGTGGGAGTTTGGGGCTGATGGCTGTGTCCAATGCAAAAACTGCTTTTCTAGCGGGCGGTTTGGCAGTTTCAATGGTCGGCGTAGGCTTTGCGGCAGTGCCTCTATATCGCCTGTTTTGTCAGGTCACTGGCTTTGGCGGGACGACGATGCGCGTGGACGCGGCGCAGGCCGCAACCGTGGCCGTGTCGAACAAGACCATGGTCATCCGCTTCGATGCCAATCATCGTGGCGACTTGCCATGGGAATTTAAGCCGGAACGGCCTACCGACACGGTCAGCATCGGCGCGAAAGACATGTCGATTTACATCGCCAAGAATCTTTCCAACGAACCGGTGACAGGTACTGCAACCTTCAATGTAACACCGGCACTTGCGGGGCAATATTTTAACAAAATCCAGTGCTTCTGTTTTACAGAGCAGACGCTCAAGCCCGGTGAGCAGGTCAGAATGCCCGTCCTGTTTTACGTCGATCCGAAAATCATGACGGATCCTGAAACCAAAGATATTGAAGAAATCACCCTTAGCTACACATTCTACCCCGTGGAAAAGCCTAACAAGGTAGACCCGCAGTTGAACGGAAGCTAAGACAGGCCTAACGACAAGACTACAGGGAATTGAAAATGGCGGGTGCCAAAAATCACGATTATCATATTCTGCCGCCGAGCGTTACGCCGATCATGGGGTCGTTTTCGGCACTGACGATGTTCTTCGGTCTGGTCATGTGGATGCATCCCGAACAGTTCGGCTATGGCAGCCTCATTTTTGGCCTGGGCCTGATTGGGGTTCTCTACACGTTTTATGCTTGGTGGTCGGACGTCGTCCGCGAGGCACACGCTGGCGATCACACGCCGGTGGTGCAACTCCATCTGCGTTACGGCATGATCATGTTTATCGCATCCGAAGTGATGTTCTTCGTCGGATGGTTCTGGGCGTGGTTTGATTATTCACTGTTCCCCGTCCCGCTTGAGCTTGTGAAAGATGCTGAAACGCACGCATTCACTATTACCAATCTGATTGGACAAGACGGTGCGGCAGCATTGATGCAGTGGCCGCCAAAGGGCCTTGAAGTTCTCGACTCTATGAAACTGCCGCTGCTCAATACGCTTATCCTGCTTTGCTCGGGTACGACCGTCACTTGGGCGCATCATGCGCTTATTCATGGTGACCGCGAAGGTCTGAAAAAAGGTCTTTGGTTGACCATATTGCTTGGCCTGCTGTTTAGCGCGGTTCAGGCATATGAATATTCGGTCGCACCGTTTCCTTTCGGCGGCTTGAACTACGGTACCGCCTTTTATATGGCGACCGGCTTTCACGGTTTCCACGTCATCGTCGGCACCATCTTCCTCATCGTCTGCTTGGTTCGGACCTACAAAGGCCACTTCACACCCAAGCAGCATTTCGGTTTTGAGGCTGCGGCTTGGTACTGGCATTTCGTGGATGTCGTATGGTTGTTCCTCTTCATCACAATATACATTTGGGGTGGCTGGGGCGCACCAGTTCACGCGTAAATGACACCAAAGCAACCAATAGAAGGGCGGCCCAGCATTGCGAAGGCTGCCCTTTTTGGTCTCTGCCCGCAATGTGGCAGAAAAAACCTGTTTGCGACGCTTGGGCAGTTTGCCGACAGTTGCCCGCAATGTGGGCTTGATTTCGGTTCGTTCAACGTGGGCGACGGACCCGCCGCATTGCTGACGATGTTCATCGGCGCGTTGATCATTGTCTTTGCCCTTCTGATTGATACGGCTTTCCGTCCGCCATTTTGGGTGCACGTTATCATTTGGGTTCCTGTGACCATTGCGTTGACCATATCAACATTACGGATAGCGAAAGCCGCATTGCTGGCTGCTGAGTACAGGAACAAGGCCGGTGAAGCCGGCCGGAGTGATCTATTATGAGCAGGTGGCCAGTTATACCGACCATTTTGGTTGCCCTCGCAATTGCTACAATGATCGGCCTTGGGGTTTGGCAGTTACAGCGCAAGGCCGAAAAAGATGCGCTGCTGGTTCGTTATGAAGCCGCTGCTGGCCTACCGGAAGTTGCGTGGCCGACAGTCCCTGATCCTGATGCGCTTCCCTTGTTCCGGCGTTCTGCGATCATGTGCGTGCGCGCTATCAAGATTGAGGCAGTATCCGGCGTTAACGCCGCCGGTGAGCCCGGATTTGCCCATGTAGCGTCCTGCCAGACTGGTGGAGCAGAAGGCCCGGGCGCGCGCGTGGCTATCGGATGGTCCGAGCGTCCGCAGTCGCCGAAATGGACGGGCGGCCCCGTGCGCGGCATTATCGCGCCTGACGGACGGCAACTGATCAAACTCGTGTCGACCGATCCAGTCGCAGGTCTACAGCAACTTGCCCCGCCGTCGCCGGAGCAGATCCCAAACAACCACCTCCTCTATGCGATTCAATGGTTCATCTTCGCGTTCGCGGCTTTGATTATTTACGTTCTCGCGGTGCGAAAGCGTCAAATTACGTCTTGAGTTTGCCGACCGATATCGTCTTTTATTTGTTAGCGAGCGCCGCCGTCATCTTGGTCGGTCTAGCTAAGGGTGGCTTTGCAGGCTTGGGTGCGGCTGCGATACCGCTACTGGCGCTGGTAATGGACCCGGTCGCAGGTGCGGGCATGTTGCTACCGATATTGATCGCACAAGATGTCGTTAGCGTTTGGGCGTTCAGAGGGCATTTCGACCCGCGGACATTGTTGCTCACCTTGCCCGCTGCCGCGTTTGGGATATTAGCCGGTTGGTGGCTGGCGTCCGCTATCAATCCCGACGCAGTGCGTGGCTTTGTCGGCGTTATCGCGCTGGTGTTTGGAAGCTATCGCCTGCTGCCGTTCATTGGCGTGCAATTGCGCCTTGCTGGTCCCGCGCCTGAATGGGTCGGCGTTGTGATGGGCGCTGTCTCGGGCTTCACGAGCCAGATTGCCCATGCGGGCGGTCCGCCATTTCAAATTTGGGCCCTGTCGCGGAACTTTCCGCATTTGATGTTCATCGGAACATCCGCGATTTTCTTTGCCATCATCAACTGGATGAAGGTTCCGGCCTATGCCGCGCTTGGGCAGTTCAACACCGGAAATATGACGCTGACGGCGATATTCATGCCGCTCGCGATCGTAAGCACATTGGCTGGCGTGAAGCTGGTTAAGCATGTCTCCCCTGAACGGTTCAACATGATTATCCAGCTTCTGATGATTGCTGTCGGTTTAGAATTACTTCGACAGGCGGTTTGGTGACTTCGCCTTATTTGGGCGATAGTACCATCAGCATCTGACGGCCTTCCATTCGCGGATGGGCCTCGACTTTCGCGATCTCGGCGGTGTCGGCCTGTACGCGCTGGAGCAAATGCATCCCCAACTGTTGGTGAGCGAGTTCGCGACCGCGGAAACGCAAGGTTATCTTGACCTTGTCGCCCTCGTCAATGAACTCGGCAACCTTCTTCATCTTGACCATATAATCATGGTCATCAATGTTCGGACGCATTTTGATTTCTTTGATTTCTTGGGTCTTCTGGCTCTTACGAGCAAGATTGGCCTTTTTCTGGGCCTCATATTTGAACTTGCCGATGTCCAGGAATTTGCAGACGGGCGGATCAGCGTTTGGAGATACCTCAACCAGATCAAGACCGATTTCACCAGCCTGCGCTATCGCTTCACGGGTATACATGACACCCAGATTCTCGCCGTCATCGTCGATGACTCGTACTTTTTCGACGGTGATGAGATTATTGTAGCGCGGACCACTTTTAACAGGTGGGGTCATAGCGCGCCGGGTAGGCGGGGTTGCGATAGTCGATACTCCTTGTTGTTCTGATGCGCCATTACAGCCAAATCGCGCGCAAATAAAGGCTTTAGCGGCGGGTGCCGTCCTTTTGTTCCACTTAGTGGCCCACGGGCAACTGCGGGGCACGCAAAAATACATGGTCAGACCGTCACGCCGACAAGCCGTTTCTGCGCGGTTGTTGCCGTGAAAATCGGCACACAAAGCAGATTATTTTATCATGCTCCTACCCGCGGACCGGTTCACCTGCAGCGTTGCGCTGACCGACTTTCTTGGCCTACGCGGCATTACGGTTGTGGGCGCTAACCGTGTCCAACGCATTGAGATCGCGCCAATGTAGCATTGCTCGCGAAGCTAGCCAGTCATTCGGTTAGACTGGTCAGGTCGTTGACGGTCAAGATCTGTGGCAGTATTTTCGCTTCACCATTTCTCGGGAAATACAGATAAAGGGGCACGCCTGAACGGCCATATTTGGCCAGATAGCGCGTGATGTCTGGATCCCTGCGGGTATAATCGCCAACCATCGTCACGATGCCTGCCTGCTCAAAAGCTTTTTGTGTTTCGGCCCGGTCGATGGCTGCGCCTTCATTCACCTTACAGGTGACACACCAGTCGGCGGTGAAGTAGAGAAACACGGGGCTGCCGTCGGCGCGCAACGACGCCAGACGGCTTTCGCTGAAACCGATGCCGTCCGCTGCGGACCGTTGGGGCGGACGGACAATTGCGGTGTTCTCAACGACCAGAAAGGCCGCGATAACGAGACCGAAAATTGCCGCGGTGACTAATTTGCGCGGTTCGCCGCTCCGTTGTCGGCGTCCTAACAGGAACAAGGCGATGATGAGAATGGTCGTCACTGCCAAGCCGAGATACAATCCCTTTGCGTCGGACAATTGATAGAGCAGCCAACCGAGGGCAAGCGAGGTGAGCGCCATGGGCACAGCCATCCATTGGCGGAACCGGACCATCCAAGGCCCAGGGCGTGGCATCCGCTTTCGCAGCGCCGGAATAAACGCAATGGCAAGGAACGGCAACGCAAGGCCAAAGCCAAGCCCGGCAAAAATGACCAGCGCCAGCGCTGTAGGCAACAATAAGGCGGCCCCCATTGCGGCTGCCATGAACGGTCCCGTGCACGGGGTCGCTACCACCGCCGCCAGTACGCCCGTCCAGAAGGATCCCGCAACGCCACCCTGACGCGTCAATTTCTCCCCGGCACCAATGGCGCTAATGTCAAACAGGCCGATCAAATTTGCGGTGACAGCAACCATCAGCAACAGCAGCAACATGATGATGGCAGGATCCTGCAGTTGGAAAGCCCAGCCTACTTCCTCGCCGGCAGCCCGCAAGCCAAGCATGACTCCACCCAGGACAAGGCAGCTGAGCATAATCCCGATGGTATAAGCGATGGCGTCGCGCCGGGCCTCCGCCTCATCGCCGCCCATTTTGGCAAGGCTTAAAGCCTTCAACCCCAATATCGGAAAGACACAGGGCATCAGGTTCAAAAGCAGACCACCCAACACCGAAAACAGCAATATCCAGCCAAAGCCAGCCGCTTCCACCTGCCCATCTACAGCCGCGCCTTTACCCAGCACCGATACTGCGTCGCCACCCTGCGGCACGGGACCGGGTAATGCGCGTACTTCGAGTCCCTGGGCGTCATTGAACCGCAGCAAACCCGAAATTTCACCGTCGAAGGGCTTTTTGATTTCGCTACTGACAATCAACCAGTCACCGTTGCGCCGCGCGCTTTGCGGTGCGGCATAGCGAAGCACGCCATCGCTTTGCGCGAAAAACCATATTCGTTCGGCCGACGCGCCGCGCGGATAGGGAATGGCTAATGATATGCGCGTTCCGTCAATTGCATAGGTCGCTGTGCGGTCGAGCGGCACCGGCAATGCGCTACGCCAAGCGTCAAAACGGGCCCGGCTGCTTTGCGTGATGGTGCCTGAGCCAATGGTCACTGGCACAGAGAGAAGCGCGCTTTCGGGTACGCATACCAAATCGGAACAGGCCGACCAGCGGGCATTGGCTTTGATATCGACTGTCTTGCCGCGCGGTGCGTTCGCGGGGATTTTTATATCGACCAGAAATGCGTGCTCACGCTTGTAAATATGGTTCATGAATCCGCTAACGATCAGCGTTTCGGGCACTGGTGCGCGGATCGGGCCAGCGGTCACGCCGGGCGGCAGCTGCCATTCGAGTTCAAGGGGCGTGCCCGCATCGCCGGGGTTCACCCAATAATCATGCCAGCCCGGCTTGGGGTCCATGACGATGGCAATGGTAATGATATCGCCGGGGGCGGGTTGGCGTGTCTCGGGCTCGATGGAGGCACGCACATTTTGCGGAGGGGGCGTTTGCGCGACAGCAGGGTTCGCAGCAACACCGCCGATCAACAGAACGGCGAGGCAAAGCGTGTAAAGGTAATGCAACATAGATGACGCGCCCCGCAACTGTATTACTCCGCCGCCGACAGCGGTGATGCTGTGCGGCCCATGGTCATCGGCTTAGCCGACCTCCACCCGCCATATAAATAATAGGCAATCGATAGCATGCAGGACACGATAGATGTGGCGATGAACGCGCCCCAAATGGCATCAGCGCCGACTCGGTCATATAGGCCAAAGCCGATGCTGAACCGCACAATGACGGCGCTGAAGATCAGGATGAGCAGGGGTGCCATGACTGCGCCATTGGCGCGCACGGCAAAGGTAACAACGACCGAGGCGCCCATCAGGATAAAGCTCCAGCCAATGATATAGTTGATGTGGATCGCAATGGCGACCGCGGGACTTTCGCCGGGCAGAAACAATTCAAGCAGGGGCCGTGCGAAAATCGTCATCAGACCAATTAACAGGCCTGACATCAACAGATTGATGCCAATGCCTGACCAGACGATCCGGTTGACACGGTCCCATTTGTTAGCGCCGATGTTCTGCGCGACCATTGCGCTGACCGCGCTGCCTACGGCCACTGCGGGCATTTGCACATAGCTCCAAAACTGGTTCATCACGCCAAAGGCGGCAGTGGTGTCCACGCCTTCGCGGTTGACCAGCCCAATCATGACCACAGCAGAGCCGGACATGATAATCATCGTCAGGCCCATAGGCAGGCCCATGCGCGCGATGGGTTTTAGGAAGCGAGCGTCGGGGCGCAGCCAATTCAGCTCGTGCCCGCGCAAGCGTATTGTCAGGTCGAGCACGTAAATCTTGCGCAGCAACAGAGCGACGCTGATGATTCCGGCGACCACCGTTGCCAACGCCGAGCCGGCTATGCCCATCGCGGGGATTGGGCCAAGTCCAAGAATGAATATGGGGTTGAGGACGATGTCCAGACCAACGTTTAAAATCGTGTTCCAGAATGGCGTCACCGAATCGCCAACACCGCGCAGTGATGAGGATAACAGCACCATGACAAAGGATGTCGGCATGGTGAGGAAAATCACGCGCAGATAGGATAATGCAAAGGGATAAGCGGCGTCTGGCGTGCCCATCAACTGCAGCATCTGGGGCGCGAATATCCAGCCAGCAATCGCGAACATGATGCCCGCAATAAAAAATGTACTGATCGCTGTGCCCATGATCCGCCGGACCGCCTCGATGTCCCGCCGCCCCATATTCTGCCCGATCAATATAGTCGTGGCCATGGCAAAGCCGAACAGGGTTGAAAACATCAGGAACATTAACAGACCGGCATTGGCGGATGCTGCCAACGCTTCTTCGCCCAAAAATCGTCCGATCCAAACCGAGTTGACCGAGTTGTTCAGCGACTGGAGTATATTCACGCCAAGCGAAGGCAGCGCGAATATAAACAAGGTTGCGGCAACAGGCCCAACCGTCAGGTCGCGCTGGTGGGCGGGCGTGCCACTCACCCCAGTCGTGCCAAAGCCGCCATCAGCTTTTCGGCCTCAGCAGCCTTTTCCGCATGGTCCGCGCGTGCCTTTTCAACGGCTTCGGGTTTTGCCCGTTCAACAAAGGCGGCGTTCGACAAACGACCCGCAAGCGCGTCACGTTCCTGGGCCGCAGCTTCGATAGCCTTGGTAATGCGGCTGCGTTCAGCATCAAGATCGATGATACCATCCAGCGCATAGACGATTGTATCACTGCCCACGACTATCTGCGCGACGTTGTTGGTTTCAACTGGCGCGAACGCAAAGCTGTCGATGCGGCCCAACCGCGATAAGGCAGCGGCTTGCCGTTCGATGATGGCAATGGTCGATGGCTGTGGATCGGCAATATTTGCGGTCAGGCGCGTGCCCGGCGGAATATTCAGCTCGGCTTTGAACGAACGCGTTTTGCTGATCGTGTCAATCACCCAGTCGATCTCACGCACGGCATCGGTGTCAACGGTTGCGTTCGGCTCGGGCCATTTTGCATGGATGATGTCATATGGGCGATCACTAAGCGCGTGCCACAATTCTTCGGTGATAAACGGCATGAAGGGGTGCAGCATGACCAAGATCTGGTCGAGAACCCAGCCGGCCACTATTTTAGACTCGGCATCCATCTCGCCCTTTTCACCATCGACGAAAGCAGGCTTGATGAGCTCGAGATACCAGTCGCAGAATTGGTCGAATACCATGTGATAAATCACATCCGCCATGCCGTCGAAACGAAATTCCGCAAACGCCTTGTTGAGCTTTTCGACGGTTCCAACCACCTCGCCAATAATCCAGCGGTTAACCGCGCGTTCGGCCTTGGGAGCGCTAAGGCTGCGCGATCCGCCGATGCCATTGGATTGCGCAAAGCGCGCCGCATTCCATAGCTTGGTTGCGAAATTGCGGTAGCCGGCGACGCGGCTTTCATCCATTTTGATGTCGCGGCCCTGGCTTTCCATCGCGGCCATGAAGAAGCGCAATGCGTCTGCGCCATATTGGTCAATCAGTCCAAGCGGGTCGACAGTATTGCCCTTTGACTTCGACATCTTGCTGCCATCGGCCGCGCGGACGAGACCATGGAGATACAGCGTCTTCCACGGCACTTCTTTCATGAAGTGAATACCCTGCATCGCCATGCGCGCATCCCAGAAGAACAATATGTCAAAGCCGGAAACGAGTACGTCATTGGGGTAATGGCGGTCCAACTCAGTACTTTGCTCAGGCCACCCCAAGGTGCCAAATGGCCAAAGGGCTGATGAGAACCATGTGTCGAGAACGTCGGGGTCACGGGTCAATTCGACGCCTGTACCCGCAAGCTCCTGTGCTGCATCTTCGGTCTCAGCGACATAGCATTTGCCGTTCGCATCAAACCATGCTGGGATCTGGTGCCCCCACCATAATTGCCGCGACACGCACCATGGCTGGATATTTTCCATCCAGTTGAAATATGTTTTCTCCCAAGATTTAGGGACAATATCGATGGCGCCGGAACGCACGGCTTCAATCGCGGGCTTCGCCAAAGTTTCGGCGTCAACATACCATTGGTCAGTCAGCCACGGCTCAATGACTTGGCCGGAGCGGTCGCCAAATGGAGTTTGGATCACGCGGTCCTCAATCTTTTCGAGCAAGCCCAACGCGTCCATCGCCTCGACCACCATTTTGCGCGCGTTGGTTGGCTCGCCTTCGATGCCGAAACGATATTTGCCGATATAGTCTTGCGGGATCAGGCCATCGGCGGTTTGCACGACGCGGCCTTCGCCATCGAACATGTTGAACATTTCGCTGGCCTTGAAACCGGCGCGCTTGCCGACTTCAAAGTCGTTGAAATCATGTCCGGGCGTCACCTTGACTGCGCCCGAACCCAGCTCTGGATCGGCGTGTTCGTCGGCAACGATCTGGATCAAGCGGCCTGTGATTGGCAAGCGGACATTCTTGTCTACCAGATGCGCATAGCGTTCATCCGACGGGTTTACCGCAACGGCCATATCGGCAAGCATCGTTTCGGGCCGCGTGGTCGCGACCGAAATGAAACCACTGCCGTCTTCCAACGGATATTTGAAATGCCAGAATTTCCCGTTGATCTCGCGCGTTTCAACCTCAAGGTCGGAAATCGCAGTTTTCAGGCCCGGGTCCCAATTAACCAGACGCTTGTCCCGGTAGAGCAGCCCTTGATTATAGAGTTCAACGAACACCTTAATGACGGCTTTTGAAAAGCCTTCGTCCATAGTGAAGCGTTCGTTGTCCCAATCCATTGAGCAGCCAAGGCGCCGCAGCTGACCCGTGATTTCGCCGCCGCTTTCCTCTTTCCATTCCCACACCTTCGCGACAAATTCATCGCGGGTGAAGTCGGTGCGCTTTTGCTGACGCGCGTTGAGCTGCCGTTCGACAACCATTTGCGTGGCAATGCCGGCATGGTCAGTTCCAACAACCCATAATGCATCCTTGCCCTGCAAACGCGCATGGCGAATAAGGATGTCCTGCAACGTATTGTCGAGCGCGTGGCCGATATGCAGGCTGCCCGTGACATTCGGGGGCGGATTTACAATGGTATAGGGCTCGGCGCTGGGACGCTCGGGACGAAACGCACCAGTAGATTCCCAATGGGCGTACCATTTTGCTTCAATCGCGGCCGGGTCGAAAGTCTTATCGATAGTCATGAGTTGCCCATGCCAGCGGTTGCGCGATTGAGCAAGGTTTTCGCCGACCAATGCGAGCTACGCTCAGAAATTGTCACACGAAGGCGCAAAGACACAAAAGCCAAAGGACCTTCGCCTTACTCTACGCCTTCGTGTCTTTGTGTCAGGCAATCTTGTGTTTACGGGGCCTAGGCCGCCTTGCGCCGGAAGATGAAGAACGCGCCGGCAAAGCCACCCGCGACGACAAGGCTTAACCAAAGCTCCTTTGATGCCGATGGATCAAGGCCCTTGGCCACGAGAATCACGAGCATCGCCGCGATCGCGACATAGGTTCCATAAGGATGGAACCACATCTTGATTTGCAGCCGTGCTGGGTCTTCCGCTTCATATTTACGGCGCAATTTCAGCTGCGCTCCGGCGGTCATCAGATACAGAAGCAACATCGTAACGCCGCAGCTATTCAGCAGGAAACTGAACACCATATCGCGCGACACGGCGTCTGCGGCTAGGGCAAAATAGCTGAACAGGCTGGCGATCAGGATGGCGCGGGCCGGCACTTTGCGGGCGTTGACTTGCACGAGCCACTGTGGCGCGTCCTTATGTTTGGCCAAGCCAAATAGCGCGCGCGATGTCACATATAGGCCAGAGTTAAGGCATGATAACACCGCCACCAGTATCACCGCCTCCATAATGACCTTGCCCGCAGGCAGGCCCATATAGGCCAGCGTCGTGGCGAAGGGAGACACCTTGGGTACGATTTCGGTCCATGGCACAACAGACACGATCAGAAAGATCGACAGCACGTAAAAGATAAGGATACGCAATGTGACGGACACCGTCATTCGTCCAATGACCTTCGACGGCTCTTCCGATTCGGCCGCTGCAATCGTGGCAATTTCTGCGCCGACGAGGCTGAAGATCGTCGAGGTCGCGGCCGCCAAAACCACGGCCCAGCCGTTAGGCACGAAGCCCCCATGCTGGGTGAGATTGCCGAACGTTGCGCCGCCTCCCGAGGTCACGCCGAACGCCCATGCGGCGCACAGCAGGATGAAGACGATGATGGCAGCGACCTTGATCGACGAGAACCAGAATTCGAACTCGCCATAGGCACGGGCGGACATCAGGTTGACGGCAGTCAATATTGCCATCAAACCAATACCGATGCCCAGTTCGGGCACCATGGGGAACCAGCCGTGCAGGATTTGAGCGCCTGCAATCGCCTCGATCGCGACGACAACAACCCAGAAATACCAGTAGAGCCAACCCGACAGGAAGCCGGCGAGATGGCCAAGGCCGGCGCGGGCGAAATCCGGGAAAGTCTGTACGCCATCGACCGCAATCGCCATTTCGGAGATCATCCGCATAACCAGCAGGATAATAAACCCGGCAATCGCAAAAGAGAATACCGCGGCCGGCCCTGCCTGACTGATAGTTGTCGACGACCCCACGAACAGACCTGCGCCAATGATGCCGCCAATGGCGATCATCGACACATGCCGCGATTTGAGGCTGCGCGAAAGCTCGGCCCCGCCGCTGATTTCTGTTGCGACGCTACTTGCGATATCGCTCATGCTCTTCCCCCCTAAAAATATGTCGCCCCAGTGCAGGCTGAGGCCTAGCCCTAGCCCGTCTGTTCATCATGCATTGATATGCGCGATAGGCCCCAGCCAGCGCCGGAGCGACGGGATGTTTGGCTGCTATTGGCTTTTAAGATATTTTCCGACCCATTCGAACACAGTCTGGTGCCATTGAATCGAATTCTTCGGTTTCAATATCCAGTGATTCTCATCCGGGAATACCAACAATTTAGATTCCACGCCCTGTTGCTGCAGGGCAGTGAATGCAGCAAGGCTTTGCGCATAGGGAATGCGGTAATCTTTCTCGCCGTGAATGACTAAGGTTGGCGTCTTCCATTTGGTGACATGGTTTACCGGATTCCACTTTTCTGCTTCCGTTCGCGTCGTCCATGGGCCTCCATTGTCCCATTGGTCGAACCATAGTTCCTCGGTTTCATAGGCCATTGCGCGGAGGTCAAAAATGCCCGCGTGATTGACGAGGCATTTGAAACGGTCGGGCCAGTTGCCTGAAATCCAGTTCATCATATATCCGCCATAGGACCCGCCGAGCGCGCACGCGTTGGCGGTATCGAGTTGCTGGTCGATTTTGCCAACAGCTTCCATGCCCTTTTGCAAATCTTCAAGCGGCCACCCGCCCCAATTTTTGTTGATGCTGTCGGTGAGTTTCTGGCCATATCCCGTTGACCCGTGGAAATCGATGGTGACAACGGCATAGCCTTGCGATGCCATGACTGCAGGGTTCCAGCGATAGGACCAACTGTTGTTGAACGTTCCTTGCGGGCCACCATGAACGAGCAGCAAAACGGGCAGCCGGCCCTTCGCATTTTGGGGCTTCACAATTTGTCCGAATATCTGCGCGCCATTGGCGCCGGCAAAATCGAATTTCTGGTAGTTGACCGGATCAAGTATTGCGAGCGCATCAGCGTTTACATTTGTCAGTCGGGTCGTTTTGCCTTTGGCATCCATGTGCACGAGGTCGGACGGTCCGGATATGCTGTTGATAGCATAGACTATCCCGCCATTTTTCAGTGGCACCACCTCGGCTATGCTGCCGCGTTCGGTAAGACGTGTGACTTTACCCTTGAGGTCAACGCGATACAGAGGTGTTTCCAGCACATCCTGAGCGGTTACGAGCAAGCTCTTGCTATCCAGTGCCCATGCAAGCGATCCCACTGAACGGTCCCATTTATCGGTAAGTGTAGTGACTTTGCCGGTCTTCAAATTCATGAGCTGTACCATGAGCCTGTCGGCTTCGTAGGACGCGCGCGCCATCGACGTCCACGCCATCCATTTACCATCGGGCGAATGTACGGGCGTCGTGTCGGTTCCGGCATTGCTGCTCGTCAAATTGGTCACCTCGCCCGGTGTGAGGGGCGCGCGATAAATGTCGAGGTTGGTCGATTTCGCCTCATTGGCGTCGGCCAATCTTAGCGTAAAGGCAACGCCGCTGCTGTCGGCGCTCCAGCTGATTTCTTCGCCACCGCCAAATGGTTTGGTCGGCGCATCCCCAACAAGTTTGGGGCTGACGGGGTTCGCTGCGCCAGACAATTTACCGTCCGCACCCAGCGCAACGGTGAACACCCGGCTATAATTTCCCGGTGTTTCCCACTGGTCCCAATGGCGGACCATCAACTGGTCATATTCGCGGCCAGTGCCAGGTCCGGGTTTGGATGCATCGCCATTCTTGTCGCAGCCAAAATCGGGGCAATCGATCGCGATGTCACCCCAGATTGCGAATGTCCTGCCGTCCGGTGATATTTTGAAACCGCTGACGTCGGTTTTGAAATTGCTCGCCTGCACGGCGCTGCCGGATGCAATGTCGTAGCGCCAAATCTGGTCTGATCCGCTTTCATCGCTCAGATAATAGATGCTTTTGCCGTCGGGCGCGAACGCCGGGTCATGTTCGTTCTTGTCCAGCTTAGATGCAAATTGCACCGGCTGCGCATCTGCCGCGCCTAATTTCAGCAGGTACAAATCGGTCCTGCCCTTGTTAGCCGCAAGATCGGTTTCGCGCAATTGATACGCAATCATGCTGCCATCCGAGGAAGCCGTTGCCCCGGAAAGGCGCTTCATGGTAGCAAGGTCAGTCTCCGTCATTGGCCGGGCGAGCGCAGGGACGGAAAGGGCGGTGGCGCCGAACAAGGCGGCAAGCATCAGGGATTTGATCATGACTGGCAAGCTAGTCAGCGTAGCTATCGCGCGCAAGAAAATTGCGGCCTGCTCTTGCCGTTCCTGCACGACAAAGCAGCAACGCAGCCCTGAGGCAGTAGCAAAACATGCAACTACATTGTCTACCAATAAACTTGAGTTTAACAAATGGCACGCTATGTGGGCGCGATAAGAAAAACATAAAGGATGCCTTCCACAGGACGACCCGGCCATTTGGCTGTGCGGCAAGTAGAAGGAATGAAACATGCAGAAACTGGCCAGCTTTGTTGGCGCAATCGCGCTCAGCAGCCTGCTTTTCTCGGTCACAATGGTCTGAAGCGATCTGATCGAGAACTGCAATACAAAACGGACGGGCGGGTACTTCCCCGCCCTTTTGTTTGCCCCTTTGCAAGTGCTATTTTACCAGCACCCCGCCTTTCATCACATGGCTGATATTTTCCAGCACCCGAATGTCTGCGAGTGGATCACTTTCCACCGCAACCAGATCGGCAAAACGTCCCGGTGCGATGCTACCGATGGTTGCCTCCTTGCCTAATAGTTCGGCGGCGCGAATAGTTGCGCTTTGGATGGCCTGCATCGGCGCCATCCCATAACGGACCATATAGGCAAACTGCCGCGCATTATGTCCATGCGGATACACGCCGCTGTCGGTGCCATAAGCCAGTTTGGCGCCGATCTTCACCGCTTTGGTGAAACCCGCGCGCTGGACATCGGTCGTCTCGCGGTTTTTCCGGAGATATTCCTCGGGCCAGCCCTCTTTGCGGCCGATATCATCTATATAATCGCCATTATAAATGTCCATGACCAGCCATGTACCATTGTCCTTGGCCAACTGAAGCGCCGCGTCATCAATCAGGCTCGCATGTTCAATCGATCGTACGCCAGCGCGAATGGCATTCATGATGCCAATGGCACCATGTGCGTGGGCGGTAACCAAGATGTTCTTAGCTTTTGCCGTTTCTACCACCGCGCGCAATTGTGCTTCGGTCATTTCGGGTTCGCCCGGTTCCGTGCCGATGGCCAGTACCGCGCCGGTGGCGATGGTCTTGATAAAGTCGGCGCCGCTTGCGATCAGAAATTCTGTCTTGGCCGCAGCTTCCTCAGGGGTCGACGCAACCCCCAAGCGCATGTCAGCAGGAAGTTGTTCATTGGGCAAGACGCCATTCAACTCCCCGCCGCCTTTCGGGATGGTGATATAGGCCCCGGCCACAAACATCCGTGGCCCCTGTACGTGACCGTTATTGATTGCATCCCGCAGTGCAACGTCGGTTAGGCCCCGATAGGTGCCCACATCACGAACGGTTGTGAACCCAGCCTCAAGCGTTACGCGTGCGTTGTGTGCGCCAATCAGCGCAGTGGCGGCCGGCGACGTTTTTATGGGCAGCGCAAGGTCTGCGCTTTGGCCAGCATCGGCGAGATGGGTATGCAAGTCAATGAGGCCGGGCAACACCGTGAAGCTGGACCAATCTAGCCGCTCTGCGCCTTTGGGTGTTGGGCCACATTGCGCAACCGCCATTATCTTGTCACCGTCAATGCTAATGCACTGACCAGTCAGGACCTCGCCGGACATGACATCGATCAGTCGGCCGGTTTCGACATATAGGCTGTGGGCAAACAACGGTGATGGCGCGGACGCCAGAAAAAGTGCAGCAATCAGCGCGGCGCGCATCAGCCCTTCTGAGTGATTCGGGTAATTTCCCGCTCAACCATCGCCTCGACGATGGGCGGCAAATTGGTATCGAGCCATTCCTTGAGCATGGGGCGAAGCAGTTCGCGAGTCAGGCCTTCCAGCGACGTTTCACCCGAACGGACGATCTGCGGGGCAACACCGGGTTCCGACAGCGTCTGCAGGGCCGAAAAACTGTGCCGTAGGCTTTGTGCTTTGTCGCCGTCTAATAAGGCATCGTCGCGGGCATCGCCATTGGCGGCTTCGGTCAGCTCCAGAACTTCGTCCTGATCTTCTGACAGCGCCGCTTTCGCGGCCCGTTTGGTCGCGGGGCGGCTGCGGTCATCATCAGCGATAATGCGTTTGATGGAGGACAGAATTTCATCCATTGACGGTTCGTTCCGGCTATCTACCATGTCATTAGCCCCCGTTATTCCGCATGTTTATCCCGCCGCTGGCTGGAAGTGCCTCTATGTCAGCCTTTTGCGCAGGGGTGTCAACGGTCCGGGTTGATTTGGCGCTCGGGTCAGCCTGTGATGACCAGTCATTCCACGCGCTGTCTATTTTTTCGTAATCGGCGACTGGGTCGTATAAAGTCCCACTTTCAAGACCAAGGTCGCGTGCTTCGGCTTTTCCCATGGAGGCGAGCAAACTGAAACCCGCGACATAAGCGTTACGACGTGCGGCAACCAATTGCACTTTGCTGTTCAGCAATTCCTGTTCAGCGTTCAAGATGTCCAAGATGGTACGGTTACCAACGCTGTTTTCGGCGCGCGTGCCTTCTAGGGACAATTCATTGGCTGAAACCGCGCGTTCCGATGCCGCGATGACATCCAAAGCGGCTTTCCAGCTGGCATAAGAAGCGCGGGTTTGCGCGATGACTTCTCGCTCCGCGGCGATTTCAAGTTCCTGCGCTTGCCCAAGGCGGGCCTGCGCTTGCCGAATTTGCGCTGCCGGCCGACCGCCTTGATACAAAGGTAACGTCGCGCGCACCCCTGCCTGTGCATTTAAGGAACTGTTATCCGCCTGAAAGCCAGGAATGTTCGACGAAATCGAGCCCAAGGCGTTGCTATAGGAAGGCGCGGTAAAGACGCTGACCGTCGGCAGTCGGGACGCGTTCGCTGCGCGGCGATCATAACCTGCGGCCTCACGTGTCTCGCGTGCGGCGATAAGATCCGGGTTGTTATCAAGCGCAACATCAACAGCCGATTCGGGTGTCGCGGGCAAATTCGGTAAGGGCGGTGGCGCTTGCAGGTCGCCGGGCTCACGGCCAACCAACTGGATGTAGATTTCTCTCGAACGGATAAGGTTGGCCCGGGCGGTTTCCATATTGCTGGTCGCCAAAGCGAGCCGTGCTTCGGATTGCGCAACGTCTGTTCGAGTCAGGTCGCCAATTTCGAAACGGTCGCGCGTTGCCTCAAGGTTGACCGACAGGACGCCGACTTGCGCGCGGTTCAGGTCAACGATCGATTCGTCGCGAATGACATCCATATAGGCGCCGACAACCGCGGAGAATATCGCGCTTTCGGCGCCTCTTAGATTTGCAAAGCCAGCTTCCACCCGGTTTTCTGCGGCACGCACGGCGTTTTTAATGCCGCCGCCGGCATATAAAGGGGCCGAAATCGTCCCGTTAACGTTGATGCCGCGCGCCTGCAC